>Ga0268298_10002671_pt1 | contig 19225 bp, 19 predicted proteins | sample WWTPWeurt_MetaG_FD_194462 | JGI IMG/M metagenome (GOLD analysis project Ga0268298, IMG submission 194462) | Activated sludge microbial communities from WWTP in Nijmegen, Gelderland, Netherland - WWTP Weurt | ecosystem: Engineered > WWTP > Aerobic digester > Activated sludge | place...
AGACCTCTCTGTGCTCAGCGCGCACGCCAACCAGACCGCCGTGGCCCTCGAAAATGCCCGGCTGGTCGACAACCTGATGCGCCTCAACCAGGAACTGCGCGTGGCACGCCGCACCCTGGAAAAGAACAACCAGGAATTGGAACGTATCGACCAGGCCAAATCCGATTTCATCAGCATCGCCTCGCACGAATTACGCACCCCGTTGACGGTCATCAAAGGCTACACGGAAATGCTGATGGACGACCCCAAACTGGACAAAAACCTCAAATCGATGATGAAAGGCATCCACGACGGGACGATGCGCCTGCACGAGGTCATGGACTCGATGTTCGACATCGCGCAGATCGATGCACGCTCGCTCAAGCCGCACCTCCAGCTTGTGGATATGGGCCACCTCATCAAAGAAGTCAGCATGGATCATGCCAAGTCCATCAAAGAACGCGACCTGCGCCTGAACATACACATCCCCACCATCCCGCTCGTCAAAGCGGACCCGCACCTGCTGCGAAAATTGCTCCATCACCTGGTGCGCAATGCCGTCAAGTTCACACCCGACCACGGTAAGATCCACATCTCCGGCAAGTACATCCCGGCCATCATCAACCTGCCGAACGGCGGCGTGGAGATCGTCATCAGTGACACCGGCGTGGGCGTGGACCCGAACCTGCGCGAGGTGATCTTTACCAAGTTCTACCAGCCCGGCGAACTGGGCAAGCACTCCACCAGCAAGACACGCTTCAAGGGTGGCGGCGCAGGGTTGGGATTGGCCCTCTCCAAGGGCATTGTCGAAGCGCACGGCGGACGCATTTGGGTGGAGAGCGCCGGATACGACGAAGTGAATTTCCCCGGCAGCCAGTTCCACGTCATCCTGCCGCTGCCCAAACTGGAGACCGGCGAGAGCAAACGCGAAAGCGAAACGCTCACCTTTGAGATCGCCAAAGAAGTTGGTTAATTCGAGTTGAAGGGTCCGGAGGAAGCATGCGCCCCAAACACCAAATTTTTGCCATGACATTTGCGAGTGTCTACCCATTGTACGTTCAAAAAGCGGAGCGGAAAAACCGCACCCAGGCGGAAGTTGACCAAATCATTTGCTGGCTGACCGGTTATGACTCCAAGGGGTTGCAGAAGCAAATCAAGCAGGAAAATGATTTTGAAGCCTTTTTTGCCCAGGCGCCAGCCATCAACCCCAATAGCATGCTGATCAAGGGCGTCGTCTGCGGCGTGCGGGTGGAAGAGATCGAAGATCCGCTGATGCAAAAGATCCGCCACCTGGACAAACTGATCGACGAACTTGCAAAAGGCAAGCCGATGGAAAAGATTCTGCGCTCACCCATCGCCTGAGCCTTTTTTCTGGCTGGACGCGTCCCCGCCCCACCGCAGGTATCCCCTACGATGACTTTGGCGCATACCGTTAGCCGCTTGCTCAAAAAATGTATGTAGCAAAAAAGTGAGAAAAGATGGGATATTTAGTTTGGCTTTTTCTGGCAAGTGTTGTACTCGCTTTTTACGACGCATATCGTTTTATTCAATACAATGGAAATCTAAAGCGTGGAATAAAAGTAAGCACCAGTACTCTTTCTTCAGAAAAAATTCAGTATTTCCAAAATCTCAAGAAAGATGTAATAAAAGAAGAAACAAATGCATTTATCCGAAAAGAAGGACAGACCATTCTAATTCAGCCGATTCCGTATTTTGCCAAAAGAACTCTTGGTCTTTGGTACGTTGGTATTGTTGATCTATCAAAAAATACACCTCACATTGAATTCCGCACCCCAACATCAGCACTTATAATCGGCATTATTTTGACAAGTATATTGGTTTATCAACTTATTTACGTACAAATTGGCAACAAAATAGGTACTGCTTGCACGTTGTTATTTGTGTTTCTATTCTTTTTTACAACACACCCTTTTTCTAAATATGTTGTCATGGAGTATATTGAAGAAACTATGCAAGAAAAACGCGGCTAACATAGCGTGCACCTCACTTCGTGGGGCAAGTCCTGACGCTGGGGACTACCCAGAGGGCGTACGCACATCCCAAGCAGTTTCCTACGCCTTGTCATTTTTCCCTGGACTGTCTTCCAGAACAGGCTGGCTGGACGGCTTCGCCATCCCCGCCTCAGCGCAGGTACCCACAGGGCAAGCCGCAAACCGTTGGGCGCTGGCGCTGAAAACAAAAGAGCAAGGATGATTGCATGAACGCAATTAATACGCAAAATAGTTCCGTAAAAGTCTTAGTGGCAATTGGCATACTTGGATTATTTTTTATTGCCATCCTATTTGGACTAGCTGGCATCCTTATACATTTTAATTTAACCTATGCCGTACCAGCAATATTTGGCATGATCTCATTTACCGTTACAGTGATTCTTTTAATTCGCCAGAAACGCTTCTCTGTTCATTCTCTTACATCTCTAATAGTTGGCTTTCTTTTTCTCGCCAGCAGCTTAATTGAATTTGGGTTTAGTGCATTTACACAGAATATGTCCATTCATGACCAAATTGATTTTTCTGGAATCATGCGTCCTCATCAAGTTAGTCAGGGTCTTGCAAGCATAGGCGTTGGTCTCGTATTAATTTTTGTTAATGTTAGCAATATCAATATCAAGAAATCATTGGAAGAAAATACTCAGATTCGAAATCATAAACCCCTTAACTTTCTGAAATTCGGTATTGGGATATTTCTTTTCTTTTTTGGAATTTATATGTTTATTAATGGGCTTCAACCTTTATAATAGAAATTCGTTTCAATATAAACGCGCCCAACAAAGCGTCCCGATAGAACTGGGATGATATGCACCTGACCCTCGGACGAACACCGAGGACAGGCGCTGGGGACTACCCAGAGGGCGCGCGGCAAGCAAAAGGTTGTCCATGAAACTGATCAACACAAGTCATGTCATTTGCGATCACGAATGGGTGGTGAATTACGACCCCGCAGCAGAGGCCGATTGTTACAATGACGGCGGGAATTATCGCCCTGCTGAATATATCTGCACCAGATGTAAAAAGAAGCGGGATATAAAGTATGCAGATGATATGAAATGGTATCAGGTCCTTTTATCAATTCCCATGTTTGTAATATTCTTCCTTTATTTTGGGATCATTGCGCCAGTATTGATGTTAATTAGCCTTGTTATAGAAGAGTTTTCATCAAATAAGAAGTGATCGAGTGTCAGCTCTCTTTTTATTAAGCGACAAAGTTCTGCAAACTCGAAGAAAAGCGGCCGGACAAAGTTTGTAATATGCGGCTGCGCTATCCATGCCTCAAAACTGGTATATCCACTTACGGGGCGATCTTTTACTATATCTCCTAATATAAATCAAAAGGGAATTCCACCATATGTTATTTCAATTGCACGGAAAATGGGCTCACAGAATAAGAAGTTTATTCGCTTTGTATTGGTCCCTGCTATATGTTTCAATCCGCAGGTTGGTAAAAGGGCCGCGGCTGCCGAATTGGAGTTGGGCCTTTGAGGTATCCGTTCACTTCATCAAGCACCAGACGGTAACCGCATTTGACATGCCCAGTCATGCAGAAGGGCGAGAATATGAGAACTCATTGGTTTTCACGTCGCCTGCTACTTCCAAGATGAAGATCGAAGCAGTACATGATCCAATAAAAGGCCATTGGTATCATCCCAAATCTGGAACACAAGGGGTCACTGTTTTATATCTGCACGGCGGCGGATATGCCTATTATTCAAAAGCGCACGAGAACTTGATATCACTGGTCACTTTGGCGGCTGGATCTCAAACGTTCGCAGTAGATTATCGCCTTATTCCAGAGCATCCATTTCCAGCGCAGTTAAATGACGCGCTGGCAGCCTATCGTTGGCTGATCGGAACAGGTGTTGAACCCGAGAAATTGATAATCATCGGCGATTCGGCGGGTGGAAATTTGGCTCTTGCGCTTCTGCTTGCCCTGAGAGATTCTCAGTCTCCTTTACCCGCTCTCGGAATTTGTATTTGTCCCTGGACAGACATGGAAAACTCCGGGAATAGCCTGATCGAAAATGAACCCTTTGATTGGCTGGAAACCCGAATGCCACTCCAATGGTCTGCATGGTTGTGCAAAGACACCGCCCCGGATAACCCGATAGTTTCTCCGATCCATGCAGATCTGCGAGGCTTGCCACCAATTTACATTCAAGCGGGCGACGCAGAACTTCTATACGATATGATCCGATCCTTCCATGAAAAAGCGCAGGCGCAGGGAGCAAATGTCAAATTGGATGTATGGCGGCACATGAACCATGATTTTCAGGCGTTTGGCGAACTTTTACCTGAAAGCCGGGAAGCCCTCATGCGTATTGGCCAGGCCATCAAAGATGGCTGTAAGTTAATAATCGCCATTTGAGCAGTAGCGAAAACACAAATTTATCCCAGGCTCCCATCCGTGCCATGAAGCCCTGGCTTGAATATTAAAATGACATCATAAGCGGGCTGAACGGCGTTTTTCCTCATGTATAATCCCGCTTCTATGAACCAACCATCCTTTGAACTTGTCATCTTCGATTGCGACGGTGTGCTGGTCGACAGCGAGCCGCTCGCCAACCGGATCATCGTAGAAATGATGGGCGAATACGGGTATCAGGTGAACGAGGCGGAATTTCTGCGCGAATTCTCCGGGACCACGCTGCCCTACCGTGAAAAGACCATCGCCCAAAAATTAGGCTGGACGCCGCCGCAAAATTTTCTGGCGGAACTTTCGCACCGGCTCGAAACCCGTGCCGCAAATGAACTGCAGCCCATTCCGCATGCCCGCGAATTGATCGAGAGCCTCAACACGCCGGTCTGCGTTGCCTCCAACGGCAACCGCGCCGAGATCGGCTTGCGCCTGCAAGTGGCTGGCCTGACCGACCTCATCAGCGGGCGCATCTTCAGCGCCACTGAAGTGGCCCACCCCAAGCCCGCACCGGATGTCTACCTCGCGGCAGCCAAAGCCTTTGGCGTTTCCCCATCTCAATGCATTGTGGTCGAAGACAGCGTGCCCGGTGTGACAGCCGCCATCCGCGCTGGGATGCGGGTGTACGGCCACGCCGTTCTCACCAATGAAGAGTCCCTGCGTGAGGCGGGTGCGAGTCCCTTCTTCTCCATGCTCGAACTGAAAGACATCCTCGCCCGCGAACACAGCCTCGTACAATAAATTTTGATCGACCCTTGCAAAAGGAGTACCAACCATGCTCACAGAAGCCATCGATCTTGAATCTCTGCGCCAAAGAATCGAGGATGCGGAATACGAATCCGGCAGCATGGCAGACTTTATCGATCTTGGCCGACCCGATGCGCAAGCGCGCAGAAATGCACAAGAGACCATTCTCAAAAGGGATAAGGAAGCGAAGGACCTGAAAGAACAGTTGAAGAAACTGATCCAGGTCAGTCCGCCCGCCGCGGTTGAGGAGTGGGTGAATTTCCACACGGCAATCCTTCTGAGAATTATTCAAGAACCCGTGACAGACGCCAATACCCACACGCGCCAGACGGTGGCCAAAACGACCTTGAAACATTGGGAGGAAGTCAGCGCGGGCACACGGGATTACGTCGGCATTAACTGGCATTTCCTAAAAGACTACAAAGCGGAAGTGAGAAGAGCACGATCCAGCAAAAACTGGTGTGAGATTTGGAAATGATCAACTTGTCACCCATTGCCCAAGTTCACAATACCCGCCCTGAAGTGGAAGATGACGATTGGGGCGAGATCGTTTCCATCCTCCACCTGGATCCTTCCCTGCCTGAGGAAGCGCTGATCGGCCTTGAGGAATTTTCACACGCCGAGATCATTTATTTTTTCCATCATGTGAATGAATCAAAGATCGAGACGAGTGCGCGGCATCCGCGCAATAACAAGGATTGGCCAAAGGTTGGCATTCTCAGCCAACGGGGAAAGAACAGGCCGAATCGGTTGGGAGCCACCATCGTCGAGGTCCTGAAGCGCGAAGGCCGTCAACTCCATGTGCGCGGGCTGGATGCGGTGGATGGCACACCCATCCTTGATATCAAACCGGTCATGCGCGAATTCCTGCCACGCAGTGAGGTTAACCAGCCCGAATGGGCGACCGAGTTGATGAAGAATTACTGGTAAAAATTACAAGAGGAGAGAGTATGAAAGCCATTCGTTTCGTTGGTGTGAATCAGCCGTTGCAAATGCAGGATATTCCCGTCCCTGAGATCGGCCCCAAGGATGTTTTGGTGAAGGTCAAGGCTGCGGGCATTTGTCATTCCGATGCGCATTATCGCGCGGGTATCTCGCCGGTGAAGCCAGTGCCGCTCACATTGGGGCATGAAGTGGCCGGTGTGATAGAAAAGATAGGCAGTGACGTAACCCACTTGAGAGTCGGAGATCGCGTCTGCCTGCATTACAACCTTTCGTGCGGAGACTGTCAATATTGCGTCACAGGCAACGATCAGTTCTGCGAAAAGGTTTTGATGATCGGACATTACACGAACGGCGGTTACGCCGAATACATTGCCGTACCTGCCCGCAACGCCATCCCATTACCGGATGAGATCCCTTTTGAGCAAGGCGCAACCCTGATGTGCGCAAGCGCCACGGCCTTCCATGCTTTGCGCAAGAGCCGCATCCAGGCCGGGGACCGGGTGGCCATCTTTGGCGCGGGCGGGCTGGGGCAATCGGCTGTGCAACTGGCAAAGGCCTTTGGCGCCCTGGAGGTTTTCGCGGTGGACATCAACCCGGAGAAGTTGGATCTCGCCGCTCGTTATGGGGCAATTCCGATCAACGCCAAGGAAACCGACCCGGTGACAGAGATCAAAAAGCACACCAACGGCAAAGGCGTGGATGTGGCCATTGAAATGATCGGGTTGGCTCAGACCATGAAGCAGGCCGTTCAGGCGGCGGGAGTGCTGGCGCGTGTGGTCATCGTTGGCTTGTCCAACCAGCCATTGGAGATCCGCACCTACACCGAACTGCTCGGCAGGGAAGTGGAGGTCATCGGCTCGAACGATCACCTTTTACAGGAACTTCCGCTGCTGGTGGAGATGGCTCGCAAAAAAGTGCTGGACACTTCCCGCATCGTATCCAAAACCGTTCCCCTGGATGCTGATGCGGTCAATGCCGCGCTCGACGCTTTGGAGACCTTCGGCGGTGAGGTGCGCACTGTGATCGTTCCCTCCTAAAAACGGCGAAAAAGTTATAATCTTCGGCAAGGCTCTTATGACAAACCCATCCATTATTAAACTCAACACAAAAAAAGTCCTCATCATCCTGTTCGCCCTGGTGGCTTTTCTGGTCGGTATGAGCATCTGGGGACAGCACATGCGCTTCTTTGGCGTAGGCGACATCCGCGGACCCTGGCATGAATTCCTGATCGAGATCATGATGAACGCCTTCTATCTGGATGCGGAAAGCAACATCCCCACCTTCATCAATGCCTTGATGTTGTTCGTCCCCGCCATCCTGTTGGCGCTCATCGCCGCCTGGAAGATGTCTGAGCGGGACAAGTATCGTTTCCACTGGAACGCGCTGGCGCTGGTATTCTTCCTGCTCTCCATCGACGAAGTAGCGATGCTACACGAACGGCTCATCAAACCGATGCGCGCCATATTCGGCGCCAACGGGTTCTTCTATTTTGCCTGGGTCATTCCCGGCATGATCGCCGTGGCGCTCTTCGCCGTGACCTTCCTGATGTTCTTCCTGCACCTCGAGACGAAATTCAAACTGCTATTCTTCTTTTCACTGGCGGTTTATATCAGCGGCGTCATCGGCGGTGAAATGATCAGCGGATATTACGCCGCCGCGCTCGGGCAAAAGAACTATACCTACGCGGTCGTTGCCAGCCTCGAAGAGTCCATTGAAATGTTCGGTTGCGCCCTCATCATTTATTCGCTGTTGGAATATATCAAGCACCACCTGCCGAACGGGCTGACGGTCAACCCGCAATGACTCTTCCCGAGCGCATCATCACCCTGCTTGAACTCAAGCGCAGCACCGGCGAACGTGGGACGCGGAAACTCATCGCGTACAAGGGCATCGTCTATGACGTCACCGACTGCCCCAAATGGCGGCTCGACCTGCACGAGAACCTGCACTTCCCCGGGCAGGACCTGACCAGTGAACTCCCCGAAGCGCCGCACGCAGAAGAGGTCTTCAAGCATGACTGCGTTAAGATCGCCGGGCGATTGGAAAATTAACCACAAGGAATTTACACATCCATGACGAACCTCAAATGGTGGCAGACCGCCGTCTTTTATCAGATCTATCCGCGCTCGTTCGCCGACGGAAACGGCGACGGCATCGGCGACTTTCCCGGCATCATCGAAAAATTGGATTATCTCGCCAGCCTCGGTGTGAATGCGCTCTGGCTGTCGCCTCATTTCCCCTCCCCAAACTGGGACTGTGGGTATGACATCTCGGACTACCAAAACGTCGCCCCGGAATACGGCACACTCGACGACTTCAAACGGTTCCTGAAAGAAGCGCACAAACGCAACCTGCGCGTCATCCTGGACCTGGTGCTGAATCACACCTCCGATGAACATCCCTGGTTCCTTGATTCGAAATCCTCCAAAGACAACCCCAAGGCCGACTGGTACGTCTGGGTTGATACGCCGCCGAACAACTGGCAATCCTGCTTCGACGGCGAAGCGTGGACTTACATCCCTGAACGGGATCAATACTACTATCACTACTTTATGAAGCAGCAGCCAGACCTGAACTGGCACAACCCCGCCGTAAAACAAGCTATGTGGGATGCCGTCCGTTTCTGGCTGGATCTCGGTGTGGACGGCTACCGTCTCGACGCGATCGGTACCATCTTCGAAGACCCTGAACTCACCCCGCACGATGTTCCCATGAACCTGGCCGAACTGCGGCGCTTCTCTGAACTGGCGCAGACCGATGAAGATAAAAAACTCAAAGACAAATACTGGTACGATATGTTCAAGAACCAGTGGGGACAAGCCGGTACCCACGACCTGATGAAGGAACTCCGCGCCATTCTGGACGAATACGACGGCGATCGGGTACTGGTCGGCGAAGACGATAATATCGCCTTCATGGGAGACGGCAACGATGAACTGCATATGATCTTCAACTTCCCGTTGATGCGCACTGAAAAGATCGACCCTGCCCATGTCCGCAAAAACCAATCCGAAAGGCTGGAGCAGTTACACGCCTTGCCCGCTCCCGGCTGGCCATGCAACACCCTGGGCAACCATGATTGTTCCCGCATCTACACCCGTTATGGCGATAAATTACACGATGGGGAACTTGCCCGCCTGCACGCTGCATTGGTCCTGACCCTGAGAGGCACCCCCTTTCTTTACAACGGCGAAGAGATCGGCATGACCGACTCCATGCTGACCAACATTTCTCAGGTAAAGGATACGATGGGCACCTGGTATTATCACACCATTGTGACCGAAATGGGTGTTCATCCTGATGAAGCCCTGCAGCGCACCGCTGAAATGACCCGCGACAAGAACCGTACCCCCATGCAGTGGTCGTCACACCCGAACGGAGGCTTCTCCCCCGCAGATGTGACCCCCTGGCTGCCTGTCGACCCGAATTACAGGTACGGCATCAACGTTCGTGAGCAGGAGCAGAATCCGGACTCGCTCCTGAATTATTACAGGCACCTTGTCAAGGTCCGCCAGGCAACTCCAGCATTGGTAAGCGGAGACTACCGGCCCATCCACACTTCATCTGTGGATTATTTCGCCTTCCTGCGAACTTCTGAGACCCAGACCGTTCTGGTGGTGCTGAATTTCTCTGACGAACGATTGACCTTGAACTTTTCGGACGGTTCGGAAACAAAAGGAAAGACCTTCCATACACTATTCTCCAGCGCTGTGCGTTCGAACGCCGACCAGACACCGGATAAAATCGCCATCAGTCCGTACGAGGCGTTCATTGCGGAAGTAAAGTAGAAGGTGTCATGCAAACGGCTGCTGCCAGAGAACAAAAATTCAACAAACCTAAAAGGTTCGTAACCCTGTGTGGGAGAATTTTTCGTGACGCTGACCCGCAGTATTTTCCCACCGCTCAATATCGTGGACGGGTGATCCGCCTGTGCACAGATTCCTGTCTGGGCGCCTTCCTCGCCGACCCGGACCTGTTTTATAAGGTCCATCGAAATTCAGAAAAGAACAAGCCTTAATAGTTAGAGGTTCTTATGCTCTCCCCACGCAAGCAGATCGAATATGATCGTTACGAATTCAAAAAATGGGAACATCACGATGCCGAAACCATCGTTGAGACTCCCGTCTCCCTGACCGTGAACGGACAGGTCTGGATCTCGTTCATGTGTACGCCCTTGCAATTGGAGGCGCTGGCTGTCGGCTTTCTATATAACGAAGGCATTATCACCAGCATGGGCGAGGTCGCCGATGCGCGCATGTGTGAGCACGGCGACAATGTGGATGTATGGCTCAACCGTTCCGTGGAACAACCCGCCAGCTGGCGCAGGACATCCGGCTGCACCGGCGGCGTGACGGCTGTTGACCTTCTCGCGAAACCCAATGTCGATCTTACCGGGAACCAGTTCAAGGTCAGGCCGGAAGCGGTAATGGAGATGGTGGAGAAATTATTCGAGTCACAGGAACTGTATCGCGACACCGGCGGAGTCCATACCTCTGCGTTGAGCGATGGCGAAAAAGTGATCCTCGCCGCCGATGACATTGGCCGCCACAACACGCTCGATAAGATCGCCGGGCTTTGCCTGATGAAAAACATCTGGCCTGAAAATCGCCTGCTCATCACTACGGGACGTATCAGTTCTGAGATGCTGCAAAAAGCGGCGCAACTTAATGCGCCCATCCTGATCTCACGCACTTCCCCATCCTCCCTTTCCATTGAAATGGCGCAGAGGTATGGCATCACACTGATCGGGTATGCCAAGAAGCACCGCTTCAATGTGTATTCATGCGGAGAACGGGTAGGCCTATAATCTTTTGAGCGGCTTGGCAGCCGCTTTTTTTTGTTATAATTGATTGTGAAATTTATCACATTATATCTAGACAATTATCCTCTCAAAAGAAGATGAATGAAACTTCACGAAATCGCCTGAACAGTAAATAATAAAAGCGGAGCAAACGCATGACAAACAAGAAAATCGTGTACCACCCCATTTCGCCGGAGATTGAAGAAATGGCACGGCATCACGGGAACAAACCCGAAGCCGCGCTGGAACTGCTCAAAGACGTTCAAACGCATCATTCTGCGCTGACAATCGATTCTGTCACCGATGCGGCGCGCGCGCTGAAACTTCCCCCCCATCAGTTATACGGCATGGCGACCTTTTATTCGATGTTGTCGCTGGAAGAGCGGCGAAAAGTATTACGCGTTTGCGATGGCCCGGTTTGCTGGCTTAAACGCGCCAGCGAAACGCGCGAAGCCATCGAAAAGACTGCCTGCGCACAAAACAACGACAAGGTAACCATTGAACGCACCTCCTGCCTTGGTCTATGTGACCGCGCCCCGGCCGTTCTGGTAGAGGATGAACAGGCCGGCCCTATTGACCATAATGAGGCGTGGCGCTTGTGTGAGGGTTGGCGCGGCACCCCCACCGATTACAGCGAAGTCCGCAATGGGGAAACACGCGTAATGACAGCACTGATCGGAAAAATCGACCCCGACTCCATTGAAGACGCCCTGGCGCATGGTGTATATGACGGCTTGAGATCCGCCATGCAAAAAGAGCCTGTCGCCGTTCTCTCCGAAGTGGAGACTTCCGGCCTGCAAGGGCGCGGCGGCGCGGGATTTCCGGTTGGACGGAAGTGGCGTTTCGTCGCCTCGGAAAAGCGGACCCCGCGTTACATAGTCTGCAACGCCGACGAATCAGAGCCGCTGATCTTCAAGGACAGGGTGTTGATCGACACGAATCCGCATCAGCTGGTGGAAGGAATGATAATAGCCGGGTACGCCTGCGGCGCATCTGAAGCGTGGGTCTATATCCGAGGGGAATATGAATACCAGGCCCGACGGCTGGAGAATGCGATCGAACAGGCTAAAGTAAAAAACCTTTTAGGTGAAAATATTCTAGGGAGTACTTTCTCATTCGATATCCATGTACATCGCGGCGCAGGAGCCTATATCTGCGGCGAGGAGACAGCCCTGCTTGAGTCATTGGAAGGCAAACGCGGCGAGCCGCGCTTGAGGCCACCCTACCCGCCTGCATCCGGTTTTCGCGGGCAACCGACCGCTGTCAACAACGTAGAATCGTTTTGCGCAGTACCCCATATCATCAAGAATGGCGCCGAATGGTGGCGCAATTTAACCAACGACCCAACTCCCGGCACAAAAGTTTACATGGTGCTTGGACATGTCAAAAAACCGGGTCTATTCGAAGCGCCGTTCGGCTTGACCCTGCGCGAGATCATTGAAGATTTCGGCGGCGGAATGCTGCCCGGTTCGCACTTTAATTTTGCCCTGTGCGGCGGTGCAGCCGGGACCATCGCCCCGCCCGCTTTGATGGACTCTCATATTGATTACTCATCCGGCCCACTCAAAGGGGTGACTCGTGACATCAAAGCGATGGAGAAACGCTGGACCCAGGTCATCTCCATGGGCGCAGGTTCTTTTCTTATTTGTGACCAGACGGTTTCTCCCGTGAACTTCCTGCGCGAACTGATGCATTTCTTCGCAGCGGAAAGTTGCGGCAAATGCACGCCCTGCCGTGTTGGCACATGGCGTTCGTTGGAGATCCTAAACCGCATGACATCCGGAAAAGGCCAATTGGGCGACACAGATGAACTAAAGAGTCTCGCTGCGTTAATGCAAGACTCTTCTTTCTGCGGGCTGGGGCAGAGCGTGGCGATCCCCATGAAATCGGCGCTTACACATTTCGGTGCGGAATTTGCGAAAGTTGAGAAAGGCCAGTAGGTAGAGATTGGTAACCACCGCTCTACTTTGACGAGGATATATGACTGTAAACATAAAAATCAACGGACAAGCGATACAGGCAGAGGCTGGAAAGACCGTCTTACAGGTTGCAAAGGAACACGATGTTCATATCCCAACCCTGTGTTACCACAAGGATCTATCTCCTACAGGCAATTGCCGCATGTGTGTAGTCGAGGTAAAAGGAGGTCGCTTCCTGCAGGCTGCATGTGTAACTCCCGTTTGGGAAGGCATGGAGATCGAGACTGACAGTGCGAAAGTCGTCAACGACCGTAAGATGACTCTCGAATTGATGCTCGCCAATCACCCTGTAGATTGCATGACCTGCGATGTGGCGGGTGAGTGTGAATTACAGGATCTCGCCTACGAGTATCAGGCGAAAATTCCGGCATGGGGCGCAAAAGGAACACGGTATCCTGTGGACAGCGATCCAAACCCCTTCATCCGTGTAGATATGAATAAATGCATCCTATGCCGCCGGTGTGTATTGGCTTGCGAAGAAATTCAAGGCAGGCAGGTCTGGGGGGTGGCCAAGCGCGGGTTTAATGAACAAATCGTCGCTGGCGCAGGGACAACCATGCTCGAGGCCCGTTGCGAGTCCTGTGGCCAGTGCGTGGCTTATTGCCCTACGGGGGCACTATCGAACAAAATGAACTACGGCCGCGCGCGCGCGCATCAGGTTAAAAAAGTGACCACGACCTGTTCTTATTGTGGCGTAGGCTGTCAGTTCGACCTGCTGGTGAAGAACAACAAGATTATCGGCGTACAATCCAACCCAAATGCACCGGTCAATGGCATGGCCTTATGCGTGAAGGGGCGCTATGCGTACGACTATGTCCATCACCCAGACAGGGTGTTGAAACCAAGAGTAAGACGTTATTTATTGGAAGATGGAAAGTCAAAGATCGTTAACGGCGATGGCTGGGATTGGCAGGAAGTCGAATGGGAGGTTGCTCTTGATATCGTCGCAAAGAAATTTGCCGAAACACGCTCCGCCTTCGGCGCGGACAGCATGGGCTTTCTCACATCTGCAAAATGCCTGAACGAAGAGAACTATCTGATGAACAAACTGGCGCGGCAGGTCATAGGGACGAATAACATTGACCACTGCGCCCGTCTCTGACACTCCAGCACGGTAGCCGGTCTGGCTGCCTCCTTCGGTTCGGGTGCCATGTCCAACAGCATGGACGATGTTGCCAACTACGCACAGGCATTCTTTATTATTGGCTCCAATACTACAGAACAGCATCCTGTCTTTGGTACGATGATCCGTCGCGCGGTGCGTAAACGCGGCGCAAAGCTCATTGTGGCAGATCCTCGCAAAATCGACATCACCGATATTGCCACACTACACCTACGTCAACGCCCCGGTACGGATATCGCGCTCATTAATGGGCTAATGTATATCATCCTGGAAAAGGGCTGGGAAGATAAATCTTTCATTGAAGAACGCACGGAAGGATTCGAGGAATTCAAACGAACCGTGCTGCAATACCCGCCTGAAAAAGCAGCGGAGATCACCAACATCCCGGTCGAGAAACTTTATGAGGCCGCGGAAATCCTCGCTTCCTCCAAGCCGACTGCTGTCCTGTGGGCGATGGGCATAACCCAACATATCGTCGGGGTCCGCAATGTGATGGACCTCGCCAACCTGCAGATGCTGCTGGGGAACATGGGCAAACCCGGCGGCGGAGTCAACCCATTGCGCGGGCAGAACAATGTACAAGGTGCCTGTGACATGGGCGGGCTGCCCAATGTGTACCCCGCGTATCAGCCCGTCACCAGCGAAGAAACCCGCGAAAAATTTGCAAAGGCGTGGGGTGCAACCGCGGAAGCAAAGGTCGGCTTGACTGTAACCGAGATGATGCCGGGGATCCTGGACGGCCGAATCAAATCGCTGTACATCCTTGGCGAAGATCCAGTGATGTCGGACCCGGACACGAAGCACATCCGTCACTGTCTGGAAAACCTCGACTTCCTTCTTTTACAGGAGATCTTCCCGTCTGAGACGGCTGCTTATGCCGATGTGCTTTTACCCGGCGTTTCATTTGCCGAGAAGACAGGCACATTTACAAATACGGAACGCCGCGTACAAATGGTGCGAAAAGCCATCCCCACCCAGGGTAATGCGAAAGACGATTGGTGGATCACCTCTGAAATTGCAAAACGCACGTTGAACAGGATCAGTGGCCGGGCCCAGGAAGAAGCGCCTTACTCCGGCTGGGAATACGCCAATACATCGCAGATCATGGCGGAGATCAACGCAGTGACGCCCTCCTATGGCGGCATCACCCATGTTCGACTGGAGGCAGGTGAACGGCTACAGTGGCCCTGTCCGACCATCGATCACGCGGGTACCCCCGTTCTGCACACCAAACAATTCACTCGCGGCAAAGGGAAGTTCATGCCGATCGACCATGTGCCACCCGCTGAAAAACCTGATGATGCCTTCCCTATGATCATGAGCACAGGGCGCGTCATCTATCACTGGCATGGTGGCCAGATGACCCGCCGCGCAGCAGGAATTATGCAGGTCTACGGTGAGGCGCTGGTGGAAGTAAACCCCGATGACGCTACAAAACTTGGCGTGAGCGAAAAGAACATGGTGTGTATCACCTCACGACACGGGAGCATCGAAGCGCAGGCATGGATCACGGATCGTGTGCCGCCCGGTATGGTATACGCCAACTTCCATTTCCCCAACGCCTCGGCAAACGAATTGACCCACGCCACGCTGGACCCGGTCTCAAAGATCCCCGAATACAAGGTGACGGCCGTAAAGGTGGAGCTGGTGTAAAATACCCTCAATGGACCGCCGGATTGTCATCCAAACGCCATACGAATGACAATCGTCACAAGAGATAAGGAAATTTTCCTTAGGGTCTTTTGTTTTTCTTGTGATAAAACAATTCAAAAGGAGATCTATCACATGAGCACTGTACGCAAACTTCTCGAAGCGAAGGAATTCGCAACCAACTACTCGGTCGACGCGTCTCAGACGGTTTTGGAAGCCCTTAAAGTAATGGCAGACGCTCATATCGGGGCAGTGCTTGTAACCGAAGGGGTGAATATCGTCGGCATCTACACGGAACGCGATTATCTCTACAAAGGCGAGATCCTGGGTCGAGTGGCGAAAGAGACCAAGATCAAGGACGTTATGACCCCCCGCATGATCACTGTTACCATGGACACGACGGTCGAGCAGTGCATGGGGCTGATGAAACAATACAAGATCCGCCACCTGCCCGTGGTTGAAAAGGACCAACTGGTCGGACTGGTGTCCATGCGCGATGTGATGCTGGCAGCGCTCGAGATCAAGCAAAGCGAGATCCGCGGGCTTGAGAATTACATCATGGGTTCCGGCTTCCATTCCTGAACCTTTTTTGACATCAAACAGGAGATGCCCTGCCGCATCTCCTGTTTTTTTATTGGTAAAATCACCCGCATGTTGTTCAAAAAGACCTTATCTACAATCCTTGTTTCGATCTTCCTGATCTCTTGCGCCACGCAAGATTCAACCACGGTGGTTTTCCCCACTTATGATCCCTTCGTCCCCCTGGATGGATCTTCGCAGGGCATCGCCCCCGCTTCGGGACTTACGCCTCAACCGGGTCAACCAACCCCAACTCATGGCCCCGCCCCAACATTGGTCCCTTTTGACCTCTCTCGCATGATCGGCGTTCAGAACCTGACCGATCAAACCCCCACCCCAGACCCTGCTCGAACCCTGCCCACCCCTCGCCAGGATACGGATGAATACATGGTGCAATTCGGCGACACACTTGGAGACATTGCCCAGCGCTATGGCATCAGCGTTCAATCTTTGCTGGATGCGAACAACATCACCGACCCCAACCTGCTGGAAGTCGGCATGACCCTGACCATTCCCGCGCCAAGCCCCATCGACTCCAGTTCTGCGCTCAAGATCATCCCGGATTCTGAATTGGTCTACGGCCCGGCGGCGGCGCAGTTCGACCTGGCAGAATTCATCGCCAGCCAGAATGGCTATCTCGCAAACTACACCCAGGATGTGAACGGCGTTCTGATGACCGGTGCACAGATCGTACAAATGACTGCCACCAACTATTCGGTCAATCCACGCATTCTGCTGGCCCTACTCGAATTTCAAAGCGGCTGGGTGACCAACCCCACCCCCGCCAACACATCCTTCCCCATGGGCATGGCGGACGAAAACCGTCTTGGGTTATATCGTCAAATGGCATGGGCGGCGAATACTCTTAACCGTGGGTATTACTTGTGGAAGGCCAACGCCCTCTCCACATGGGTGCTGGCAGACGGCCAGGTATTGCCCATTGATCCAACCATCAATGCCGGTACGGCGGCCGTTCAATACTTCTTCTCCCAGACTGACGACCTTGCGACATGGCAGGTGGACGTGAACGAATCCGGGCTGGTCGTCACCTATTTTGTTTTCTTTGGAAATCCATTCAACTACGCCATCGAACCATTGATCCCTAATGGACTTACCCAACCAGCCCTGCACCTGCCATTCTCACTCGGAGAAAGTTGGTATTTCACTGGCGGCCCACACGGCGGCTGGGATACAGGTTCAGCCTGGGCCGCGCTGGACTTCGCCCCGCCGGATGATTCTGTCGGGTTTTGCAATGCCAGCGAAATGTGGGTCACCGCCATGGCAAACGGATATATCACCCGCGCTTCAGATGGAGCGGTCGTTCAAGACCTTGATGGCGACGGTTACGAACAGACCGGTTGGGTGCTCTTCTACATGCACATAGCGGCAGATGGTCGTGTACAAACCGGCGAATACCTTTACGCTAACGATCAGGTCGGGCATCCATCCTGCGAAGGCGGCGTTTCCAACGCCACACATGTCCATGTGGCGCGCAAATACAATGGCGAATGGATCGCTGCCGATGGCAGCCTCCCGTTCAACATGGATGGCTGGGTCTCCAGCGGCAGTGGCGGAGAGTATGACGGATTCCTATCACGCGGTTCGCAATCCATTGAAGCATGGGACAGCGCCAACGACTTCAATCTCGTCACGCGTTAATTCATCCGCTCTTAATTTATGCAGATATAATTTGACCGGCATGTATCGTATCTTCGCAATTTTCATGATCGTTTCTCTGACAATTTCAGCCTGCGGGGCAGCCCCCTCCCTTTGGGGAGTGCCTCCCACTCCCACAGCGGATTCCTTCACCCAGGAAGCGCCTCTTTTCGACCCGTTCGTTGTTCAAGACGCCCCGATCATTTTCCCCACCTCAACCACGCCACCATTCATTGAAACGGCTGCAGCGGCCACGCCGGCACCGCAACAGACTCCCCAAAGCGCGAATCAGACTCCGGGGCCGACGCCCACGCTGCGAGCGGAGAATGATGCGGCGCCATTCCTCTACTATGCCCAAAGCGGTGACATGCTTTCGGCCATCGCCAAACGTTTCGGCGTCGATGAAACTGAGATCATCTCAGACGCCGACCTGACACAAACCACCCTGATCGATCCCGGTACCCTGCTGGTCATCCCCAACCGGATCACCGAAGCCACCACACCCAACATCCAACTTGTTCCCGACGCTGAGATCGTGTTCTCCGCCACCGCGCTTAATTTCGATACGGAAAAATATGTAAAGGAACAGAACGGCTACCTGAGCGATTTCCGCGACTACCTCGGTTCCACCGGCTGGATCGAAGGCTATGCCGCCATTGACCGGCTTGCCATCGAGAATTCCATCAACCCGCGCTTGCTGCTTGCCCTGCTTGAGTTTGAAAGCCGTTGGGTACGTGGGCAGCCCATCGACATTTTGCACACAGACTTTCCAATGGGCTTCAACGACTATCACTACAAAGGTATGAGCGTCCAGATGACGTGGGCTATTAACACCATGTCCATTGCATATTATGGCTGGCGCGCCGGGACGATCACCCAACTCGATTTCCCTGAAGGGACGACCCTGCGGCTTGACCCGCGCCTGAATGCGGGTACGGTGGCCATCCAATACCTGTTCTCACGCCTGCACAGCCAGTCTCAGTGGGCGCAGATCATTAATCCAGATACCGGTTTCCCAGCCATGTATAACGAGATGTTCGGAGATCCGTGGGCACGCGCCAAACCCGTGGACCCGCTCTTCCCGCCTGCGCTCAATCAGCCCACTTTGAACCTACCATTTGAACCGGGCACAAAGTGGAGTTTTACCGGGGGCCCGCACAATGGCTGGGGACAGATCAGCCCCAGTATTTATGGACAGTCTCATAGCATTTTCTCCGCCATCGACTTCGCTCCCGCGGCAGCCGAAAGCGGGTGCATCCCTTCCAACGCCTGGGTGGTGGCAGCCGCGCCCGGTCTGGTGGTGCGTTCTGCTAACGGCGTGGTGATGGTGGACCT
>Ga0268298_10002673_pt1 | contig 19214 bp, 17 predicted proteins | sample WWTPWeurt_MetaG_FD_194462 | JGI IMG/M metagenome (GOLD analysis project Ga0268298, IMG submission 194462) | Activated sludge microbial communities from WWTP in Nijmegen, Gelderland, Netherland - WWTP Weurt | ecosystem: Engineered > WWTP > Aerobic digester > Activated sludge | place...
CGAGAACTTTATTTAAATTAAAAAAAAAAAAAATAAATACAAAACAAGTTGTAAAGGCGTTTATAGAAGCTAAAAAAATTAAACTATCAGTAAAATTTAGAAAAAAAGTAATAAGATTAAAAAAATTAATAAAATTAATAAAATTAAAAAATGAAAAACAATTCACAAACTCATTAAAATTTAAAAAATATAAATTAAAATTAAAATTTAAAAAATATAAATTAAAATTAAAATTTAAAAAATATAAATTAAAATTAAAATTTAAAAAATATAAATTAAAATTTAAAAAATATAAATTAAAATTTAAAAAATATAAATTAAAATTTAAAAAATACCCAATTTTTAATAACTTGATAAAACATCCTAACGACAGATTGTTTTTTTATAATTTTATTAAAATGGGTAAACTAACAAACTTTAACATAAAACTTTTAAAATTATATTTACAAAAAATTCAATATTTTAAAAATCAAAAATATTTATCTTACATACTTTATACGTATTTTAATATGTCAAAGTTTAAAACCATAAAAGAAATAAAATCTTATACAAAAAAACAAAACAGAATAATAATTCGTATAAAAAAATATAAAATTATTAAAGATAAATATTCACCTGTATTTAATAAAAAAGATATTTTAAATTTAATTAATTTATTTAAAAAAGAATATAAAATATATAGAAAAAAATTAATTCCAGTTTATACAAATATTAATAAAGTTTTAAAAATTTTTGTATTGACCGAAATTTTTAAAAAAAAAAATATAAATAATAAAATTAAACTCTTAAATTTTGAAAATATAAAAAATTATTATTTTAAATTAATTAATAATGTAAGTTTTCAAAATAAATATTTTATAAAAGCTAAGTTTGTAAAAAAAAAATTTAATTATAAATATTTATATAATACTGTAAAAAAAAAATATGTTAGATTTTACATTAAAAAACAAAAATTTTATTATAAGGGTTTATTTAATATATTAAAAAATTCATTATGAAAAAATATATTAGAAACAAAAAAAAGAAAATATAGAAAAAAAATAAAATTATATAGAAAAATCATTAGAAAAAAATTTAAAACTTTATTTTTTTACAGTAAGCATTTAAAATTTTATTTTTTACAACCTACTAGATTTACTAGAAAAGGATTAGCTAAGAGATATTTTTTTGGTATGAAAAATAAAATTAAAAGAAAAATATGAAAATTGAAACAAAATGTTTGAAAAAAAAAAAAAAAAATATGAATAAATATTAAAAAAAGTAACAAGTTTATGCTAGGCTTCAATTATGCTAAAATAAAAAAAAATATTATATTTTGTGGTTATTTTAAAAATATAAAATGATATTATTACAGAATATTACTTATTTTTTTAAAAAATATTAAACAAAATAATTATTATTTAAGTATTAGAAAAAAACTAAAAAAATCTATAAAATTAAAAATTAAATTATTTAGCATATATAATCCAATAATAAATAAAAAAATTAATAAAAAGTATGATTTGCCTATATTTTTTTTTAAAAAAATTTATATTAAAAAAAAAGCTGCATTTATAGCTACATGTTACAAGGTTATAAAATGACAAATTAGGGATTTTAAAAATATAAAAAAATATACTAAAAAATTAGAATACACTTTATATACAAAAAAAATTAAAAAATTAATTAATAATGGCATAAAGTTAAATTTTATAAATAAAAAAAAATTAGAAATTTATAAAAAAACGTGTTTAAACTATTCAGAAAAAGCAAATGATTTAATACGACCAGAATTGTACAAAAAAAGATTAATACTATTTATCAATACAAAATGACGAAAGGAAACATACTATACAATAAAAAATCAAAATGGTGATAAAGTACTAAGAAAAAATTTTGCGGAACATGCCAAAGCTAAAGTTAAAAGTTCATTATTTTTTAAAACAATAGAAACACACTTATTTAATACATTAACATTCGATATTAATTTTTTTAAATATAATAATTTATTAAAAGGTTTTAAAAAAATTAAAAATTATTTTAAAAAATACCCTTTACAACCATTTACCAATATACCAATATTTGAGTACTCATTTGACGAAAAATTAGAACATAAACATTATCTTATACACAAAACAGAAGAAATACTAAAAAAACAAAATTTTATATTGAAACAATTATTTGTTGATTTTGTTTTTAAAACCTATGATTTCAAATTTATATGCAGCTTTTCAAAACCACAAAAAAATAAATTTTTAATAGAATGGGTAAATGTAAGACATAAATTCATTAAAGTAATTTTAAATAAAAACTCATTAATATATATATTAAAAAATATAAATTTGAATAACATTATATTTGACATAAATTATTTTCAATCTAAAGAGTATAATTACAAAAAAATTTATGTAAAATTTAGATCTTTAAATTTATTTAATTACTATAATGTAAAGTTTGGGTTTTTAATAACAATGTTAAATTATGTAACAAAAAAATCTTCACTTTTAGAAATACATTTTTTTGTTAATTTGAAATTACATTTAGAATTTAGAAAATATTTTGTAACGAAATATTTTAATTTAAATTGTTGAAAAAATAACATATCATTCAGTACTTTAGGTCTTCATATGAATTTGTTCAGGTTTAAAGAGTATAGTGTTTTTTTATTTAAACAAAAAGTTGTTTATCCGTATAATGAGTTTAAAGAAGAGAGTTTTAATTTGTTTTATTTGAAGTTTAAAAAAATTACTTCTCTTGTAAAGTATTTTTTACCATCATTAGACGTTTTGGATTTTTCGCTAAAAACGTATACTAAATCATGGCGTATGTATACACCGTTAGAAAATTTACTTGATAAAACGAAATTAGATTTTTCTTTTTTTTTAATAAAAAACAAAACATTTATAAATCATAAAAAAAAAATTACATCTAGGTTAATGTTTTCTTATTTAAAAAAAGAACATAGAAAAAATGCTGCTTTTAAATATTTGAAATACACTTTTACGTTTAATAAAACAACTTTTTTCAATCAAAAAATAATATTTTTTATTAAATTTGTTTTATTTTCACAACATAATTTTATTAATGTATATTTAAATAACATGTTTATTAAATTCAATAAAAATTTAAAAAATAAATTATTTAAAACAGCAAAATATAATTTTAATATTGAAAAATCTATTGAACATTTAAAAAATAAATTTTATAAAAATAACAAAATTGTACATCAAATTCTAAAAAAAAATGATACTAATTAATAATAAAATAATTTATGTATTTAAAATCGTCTAAATCAATAAAATGTAGAAGATATGTAAAACGAACAACGTTTTTTTCAGCTAATTTTTTTAAAAAAATAAATGTGTTTAACAATATAGGATTAAATAAACAAATAAGTTCAAAATATACTAAAATAAAAAAATATAATAAAAAAAAAAACCAAAAATATAGGGCTAGAGCCTTAAGAGATATTAATTTATACAAGCTTTTGTTAGGAAATGGATATACTATAATTTGGCTAAAAAAAAAATCTACCTCTAATCATACTTTAGGTTTCGCACAAACAATAAAAATGTTCAAAAAAGAGGTTTATTTAAAAAAACAATTTCTTTTCAACACAAAAACATTTGTAAAAAAATTTAAAAGAGTAAGATTAAATTGTTCATATTTTTTTTTTAATATATTTTTCGGATTTAGACTTAACGTGTCTCAGTATAATACGAATAATAGGCTAAAGTTTTTTAATTTGTTATTTTTCTCTCTTGGTTCGGTAGTAAATTTAATGTTTATAAGTTTTGGACACATATGTTACAATATTATTAATTTTAAAAAAAATATAAAATATTCTTCGGCCCCAGGAACATATACTGTTTTACTTGAACATCGTAAGGAAAGTAAATTGTCATTAATTCAGCTACCTAGCGGAAAATTAAAACTTATAAATTATTATAACTTAGCTATAATAGGACGATGCGCAAATATATTTTCAAAGTACAGAGTTATTGGAAAGGCATCAAATTATTTTTTTTGAAAAAAAAAAAAAGTAAAGGTTAGGGGTGTTGCTATGAACCCAGTAGACCACCCTAATGGTGGTCGAACAAAAGTAAAAAAACCATTTAAATCAGTTTGAGGTTGAGTAGCAAAAAAAAATAAATAATACGAATTTTAAATATTTTATGTATTCTTACGCACAGATATTTAAAAAAAAAAATTTCTTTAAAAAACCAAAAAATAATGCAAGTATGCTTAGAGATAATCCACAAAAAAAAGGGCAAGTTTTAAGAGTAAGAATTACAACTCCTAGAAAACCAAATTCTGCACGTAGAAAAACTATTAAATTAAAATGTTCAAATAAACTAAAACCTGTAGCTTATGTACCGGGAGGACAACATACTTTAAAAAGATTTTCTACCGTTCTTATACGTGGTGGAGGTCCCAGAGATTTACCTGGTGTTTATTTAAGGGCTATAAGAGGTAAGATAGATTTACATCCTTGTGAAAAAAAAAAAAGAAGGAGAAGTATATGAGGTTTAAAAAGTCCTAAGCCTAAAAGAATAAAAAAAGAAAGAAGAAAATAAAAATTTTTTTATTTTAATTTTATTGTTTAATTATATGTTTTTTTATTTTAATTTTATTGTTTAATTATATGAAATTTTTCGTTTTTACAGATTTTTTTAGAATAGACAAAAAAATTTTTCCATTTTTATCTAAAAAAATGTTTAAAAAAAATATTAATAAAATAAATATAAAAACTTTAAAATACGAATCATATGTAAACGAGTTTGAATCTCTAAATTTATCGTTTGGTTTTTATTTTAAAAAAAAATTAAAATTTTACTATTTTTTTAGGCTAGGATTAAACCCTGCTTATTCTTTTTCTAAAAATTATAAGTTTTTTAAATACTCTAAATTTAAAATATTAAATTACAACAACAATAGATTCAAATTAATAATAGCGATAAAATATTTATATTTTTTAATAGATGTTATTAACCATAATTACAAAAATAAAACAAAATTACTTTTCTTAATAAATAAGGTAAATTTTATATTGTTTAATAATTTAGTTCCTATATTAAAATTTATTTTAATATATTTTTCTTCTTCTAAATTAATTTTACTTTTAGATCACCTTAATAATAAATCTTTTTTTAAAAAAAAAAGATCCTTGAAAAAAAGTAGAATAAAACAGATGTTAAAAAAAATTCAAATGTTAAAAATTACAACAAATAAAATTACTACTTAGTTTTATTTTATTTAGTGTTTAAAGGGATTATAATTTTTTTTATTTTAATTTCATTAGTCATATTACTGAAAAGTCTTGTAAACACAAATTTATTTGTAGAAATTTTTTTAAATATTGAATTATTTTGACTTTTTTTTTTTTTATTAAACGCTTTAATAATTATTTACCAAGAAAATTCAACATTGTGTATTATAATTTTTTTAATGTTTATGTTATCGACTGCAGAGCTAATTTTTATTGTTTTTATGCTAGGCTTTTACCAAACAAAGTAAAAATTTTTGTTTAAAATAAATTTATTTTTCCATTTAAATTTTTCTAAATTAAACTATTTAAAAAAAACAGACCATAAAAAATGGTATACTGATTATTTTACCTTTTTTTTATTTTTGTGAATTATAAAAAAATATTTTAAACACAAAAATTGCAATTTTTATACTTCAATAAAAAAACAATATTCTACACCTATTGTACTTTTAAAATCAGCTTTTAAACATAAAATACCAAAACATATACTAAAAAGAATAAAACATAAAATTATTGCTACTTTTGTTTTTAATTTAAAAAATAAGAATAGTTTATTTGTAAATTACTCAGGCAGTTTTAAGGACATAAATATAATAAAACAAATACCTGAGTTTATTTTAAAAAGTTATAATATAACATATATACAATTATATAGAATACAGTATGAAATGAATATTAAAATAGATGAATCAAAGATAAAATACCTTTAATTTAAATATATTTAAAATTTAAAAAAAAATATAAAAAAGTACGTATATTGCGATAGACACAATCGTTATTAATAAACGTGTATAGTCATTATTAGTGGACGCTAATAATGACAGTGTTACCACAACTAGTACTTTACAAAACAATAATTGTAATATAAAGAAAGTATTAAAAGGCTACTGCTACAACAGCGCAGACAGCAAGTCCAAGAAAAGCGAAAGTTTCAATCAATACAAAACTAGTCATAGACGAACTATATATTGATTCCGCTTCATCTGGATTTCTAGAAGCTGCGATGTTATAGCAACCAAAAAGTATACCCACCGATAACGCACAAAATGCAATTGGTATCATTACGCTTCCCATGGTAATTATTTTAGCACATTTTATTAATGTCAATTTATATATTTTTATTAAGTGTTTAAATTTTACTCAGAATTGCACAAAAAAAAATTATTATTTAAAAAACTTATAAAAATGTCTAAATTAATACATTTTTTAAAATACACAAACATGAAAATAAAGCTTATAAACACAAAAATTAAATTTAATTCAGATATTGTAAATTTGTTCGTAAGCTTAATAAGAAAAATTTTATCTATTTTTTATTTGTTTAGAGGCATAATAAATTTTAGACTTATTTTTTTTAAAACTACAAAGTTTAGTTTTATAAAAATATTTAAAATTTTATTTAATAGAACAAAATTTTTAAAATTAATAGTTTATAAACAATCTTATAAAACATTTTTTTTTAAAACACAAAATAACAAAAATTTTTTTAATTATTAAACTCAAAAAATATTGTTTGTTAAAATTAGAAAACACAAAATTTTTTTTTAAAAAAAAAAAATTTAATAATAAGTATGTTAATTTATTTATAATATCTCGAAAAAATATTATTAATAAACATATCAGAAATACAAAGGTTTTTTTGTTAGATACTCACAAATCATTTAAACTTTATAATACATTTAAAAGTAAAAAAAAACATAATGTTTTAAACACAATAAAACTTATAGAGTTTCTAGAATTTTTAATTAAAAAAAACTTTGCTTTTTACATAATTGCGAATAAGTTATCAATAAATGTGTTATCTATAATAAAATACATTATAAATTTTAAATTTAAATACGAAAAATTCCACTTTTACAAATTTTATAGTTCTTTTATATTAAACTTTTCGTTTTTTTTGCATTATAGAAATCCAAATATTTTACTTCAACATTTAACATCTTTGTCTAAGTATTATTCTTTTAAAGTGCAAAGACAGTTACATAGATTATTATTTAAATTAGTTTACACTTTAAAAAGTAATTTTATTCATAGCGTAGGATTACTTGGTTTTATGATAAAAATCAAAGGTAAATATACTCAAAGACCTGGAGATCGTAGAAAGGTTTTTTTTTACAAATTTTTAAAATATTCTTTGTCAAATCCAAGAAATAAATATTATATATCACACGCTCAATTGCGAAATAAATCGGGTGCGTCAGGTTGCACAATTATAGTTCTATTAATGTAGAATATTTATAATAAAATTTAAAACCTTTTTATTTTTTTTTTATTACTAGAAAAGACTTCTTATTAAATTACTTTAGCTACCGCTAATTTATATAAATAAATTATATTCATTTATTTTATTGAGTAAATTAATAAAAAAATTAATTTTTATGTATAATTTTCTGTAATTAATTTTTTATACATAAAACAAACAAAAAATATTCTCTAATATTGAATAATTTATACAACTTCGGTGTTTATTTAAATAAAAAGTGTGTTTAATTTAAATAATTTTTTTTTTTTAATAAGTCTTATAATTTTATACACAATAAATTTCTCTTTAATAACTTTATTGTTTCATTTTATATTTGATGAAAAATCTGAAATGCTGCTTTTTAATAATTTAGATAAAAGATATTTTAAAATATTGTTATTTTTACTATTTAGTACAATAACAGGACTACCACCAACATTTATATTTTATTTAAAATTATATTTATTTATGTTTTCATTTAAATTTAGTTCTTTAATTTTTTCAAGCTTTTTATTAGTTTATAATGTATTAGTTTACTACTTGTCTTTTATGAATTTTAAAAATATTAAATCGACAAAATTTATTAAAAAAAATATCGAATTACTACACATGATTAATTATTTTAATTTTATTATAATTTTTTTTTTATCAAATGTTTTTTCTATATTTATTTTTTTTAATTTTTTTTAATAAAAAGTATAATAATAATTATTTATTTATTGAAACAAACAGATTGGCTAATAACACCTACAAAAAAAATAGTATCATGAGCTAGACAAGGTTCATTGTGGCCATTAACTTTTGGTCTAGCGTGTTGTGCAATAGAAATGATGCATGCAACAGTATCAAGGTACGATTTAGATAGATATGGAATTATATTTAGAGCTTCTCCAAGGCAATCAGATCTGATAATTATTTCTGGTACTCTTACAAATAAGATGGCAGCCCCTTTAAAACGACTTTACACGCAACATGCTGATCCAAAATGAACTATTTCTATGGGTTCTTGCGCAAATGGTGGAGGATATTATTATTATTCTTATAGTGTTGTAAAAGGGTGTAATAAAATAATACCGATAGATTTATATGTAGCTGGCTGTCCACCTACAGCAGAAGCTTTATTTTATAGTTTATTACAATTACAACATAAAATATACAAAGAAAATTTAAAATTGTAATTATACGTTATTTGTTAAATGTAAATAATTCGCCTATTTCAGGTTATAAACCATTTGCGATGAAAGTTTACAAAAAATCTTTTAACAGACGCAAAACAATAAAAAACTTATTTTCATACAAAAAAAAATTCTTTTGTATTAAAAAAAATAAAAATTTTAGTTACATAAGCATTTTATTTTTTTTGAGTAAATTTAAAAATAACTGTAAATTTAAAGACAATATTGATTTCTTTAATTCAGATTACAAAAATTTATTTTATTTTAATTTATTTTATTTTAATTAATATATATATATATATATATTATAAAATAAACCCGTAAATAAATATATTAGGGTTTGTTTAAATACAATTTATTTTTATTTTTTAGATTTTTTTACAGGTATGATGTAATTTTTACAAATAAATTTTGTTTTAGATTATCTAGAAATATAAATATATTAACCAACATTAATGTTTCTGGACATTCATTCAACAAAATTATATCACAAAAACAATTATTTTTTATGAATCAAAAAATTTATATTTTTAAATTTATGAGTAAATTGACTAAATCAACTATTTTGAGTAAATATTTTACTTGTTTATATTATATATCTAATCACAACGTGAATTTTAATACTTTTAATTTATTAAATTCAATAAAAGATCGCACAAAACGTTTTTATAATTATTGATTTAAAGCAAACTATAAAAAAAAAATAATATATAAAATTAAAAATGCTAGAACCTTTTTCATAAAGTATTTTTTTGCAGCAACAAGTATGATAAGATTAACAAAACGTATTATACAATATAAAAATTACCCAATGGTATATTTTATATATGCTCAAACTGCCTATGTTTATTCTTTTTTAATAAATTTAAAAATGTGTTATAATTTTTTAAGCTTCAAATTTGTGTTATTAAATAGGTTGGTTTGATTGAACGAAAAGGTTGTAACTAATCAATTTCAAACATTTGAAAACACAGATATTATAAAAATTGCTATGTTTGGTGAATATTTTGACTTTTTGAAATCAATGTATTTTTACAATTTTAGTTTTATAAAACATTGTTTATTTAATTCTAATCATGAAAAAAAACATCTATTTAAAAGATATAATAGGTACATAAATTATTCTATAAATTTAAATTTAGAAAAGTCGTTTTTAACTATGACTTTTATTTATTTAAATATGTATAAAATTTCTCCAAACATGAGCTCTTTCAACAAGTTCAATTTAGCCAATATAAGAACTTATAATTGACTGATTGTAACTTAATATATTTTTTAAATTAAGGATTTATATAGTTTATTTATGCTATTAGAAAAATCTTTAATCGAATCCTGTTTCATGTTTTTATCGGTTAACGAGATATGCTATTTTATGGGTGTAAAACAGCTTCAATTGCTCCAATGAAGTTTTAAAATAGTAGAGGATTCGGTGACAAAGAATGTTATTAATAATTTTTATTTTTATTCTTTTGTCTACAATACATCAACATTTTTTATAAAACCGGTACAATCATTATATTTAAATTTATTTCATTATATATCTAACTCTCCTACTATTTCAAATATATATTACTCAATGTTTATAAATTATTTTTGTTGACTTTATTTTTGTCAAGGAGTAATACATTTATTTTTTGAACAATATTTATCTGACTTTATAACTATTGATGATATAAAAATATTTATTTTTTCAGTAGCAACAGAATCTGCAATTCCACTTCATGATGCATATAGAGAGTTAATATTAAATGCAAAAATGAATGATGCGCAGTACGTTAAAACATTGCTAGAACTTAAAAATAATAGTAAACATATAACATTTGGAAGCTTTTTTGTATCATTTTATATGTGATTTTTATTATTTTTACTTTTAGTTAGTATTTTAACTTCGATAACTTCTAATACATATTTTAAAAAAATAACATCCGGTAATATGTATTTTGCTAAAGCACAAAAACTAATGGAAAATGATTTAGGACCATTTTCAGAATTAAAATTTTTATTTTTATTTATGTTTAGTGCTTTTTGATTTTGTTTTATGAAATGTTTACAGTTAAATTTAAATTTAGTGTCATACAATGACTTTTATTTATTTTATTTATGTACACTTTTAAGCATTTGCCTTGTAAGTCCTTTTATAATATTAATTTTTTACGGATTTTATTTTTTAACTTATATAAAAGGAACTAATGGTAAACTATACATGGCATCAAACTTTTTTTTTGATGTTATGGCAATAATAGCGTATTTTTCAAGATTTTTTTTACAATTAATTAGAATAATTATATTTTCTATTTTTTATTATCTTTTACACGAATTTGTATTTTCTAATATATTAAATTTATTTTCATATACATTAAAAACACCTTATGTACACCAACCATTATATATATTTGCTATAAATGTATTAAGGTTATGTTATGAATTGTTAGATTTTTTTATGCTTTTTTCCCTACAACTTTCATCTTTTTTTTCTGTTATATTTTTACTATTTTCATTTTTATTTACTTCTAATATAATTACCTTAGAGGAAAAGTTTATTGAAGAAAAAAAAAATGAAGATGAATAATTTTAAAGTGTTTAAATTCCATAATTTTGAACAGTTATATTATGTTAACACAAATCAAAGTAATCCTATACAAGATATAGAAAACTTAGATGTTAATAAAAAAGAAACTTATTTTTATATACAAGAATTTATTTCAGATTATACAGATAAAGAAAATTTAGTTTATAGTTTTAATAATTTAACTTATTCAAACTCAACAAATGCTATTTACAATACTACTTTTCCAAATTTAAATTCTGATATATTAATATATTTGTCTATGTGGCAGTATTGATGATGGTTTTGATTTTTATTTTTATCTGTTTTTTATTATTTTTTTTTAATTAAAATAATTTTTAACAGACAAAAAAAAATAAATCCAAGAATCAACACTTCTATAAAATCACATGGTAAATGAGGTGATTTAATTGTAGGATTGATACCTATTTATTGATGCATAAATATATTAACAAATTCTAATTTTTTATTAAAAACGTTAGAATGACAGACTGAAAGTAATTTATTCACAATAAGAATAAGAGGTAAACAATGATATTGAATATATAAAATAGATTTATTTCAAATAGATAATATAATGAATTTGAATAAAAATGTAGGTCACAACAAAATTATTCGTGTTAATACAGAAGTAAACACTATATTTTTATTAAACAAATTAGTAAACCAACTTTGACATAAATTATTTTTTAAAAGAACGAAAAAATTTTTTTTAAAAAGTAATAAATTTAAAACAGCAAATAAATCTTTACAAAGTAATTATTTTGTTAAAAAATTAAATATAAAAAATTATACTATTGTACATGATCATAGAGAAGGATTACTAGAGAGAAGAAAAATAAGAATATTTTTTGTTTTTACACAACACGATGTTGGAGAGAATTTCATGGTTGATTATGAAGGTATGCTTTTACAATATTTAAAACTTCGTAAAAAAAAAACAAAAAGAAAATTTGTTATTTTTGATTTAAATAAAAAAAACCAATTTAATTTTTTTAATAAATTAAAAAAAAAACATATAAATACAAAATTTATATCAATAATGCATTCTAATATTTCTGATAATTACAGCAATTACAAAAATTGCACATTAACAGATTTAAAATTAAATAAAATATTACCGACTAATAAATTTTTTAAACATAGATCCTTCATAAATAAAAATTTAAAAATACAAAATACGTGACATAAACTATCTTTGCGCGAAATTTATCCTATATTCAAAGGAAAAAGTAAAAAAAAAATTTTTTTAAATAAAAAATTCAGTAAAAAATATGAAATAAGTTATTTATGTAGACAAAGATTAACTAATTATTCATTTTCTTTTCATAAATATAAAAAAAAATTAATGATTTCTTTTAGTGAAAATAGACATAAAAAATATAAAAATAATATGTATTTTATTTTAAAACAAACTAGAGCAAACAATTTTGAAAACTTAATAATCGGAAAATCCAAATTAAATTATAATTTTTTTACAAAACCTTCTAACGACGTGTTTAAGGATTTTAAAAAATCAAATTTATTTTACTTAGATATATCCAATAGATTATTAAACACTAATTTAACTTTAGTTTTACCTGCTAATATAAATATGGCTACTATAACAAATAGTTACGATGTTATTCACTCTTGATTTGTACCTGGTTTAGGAATAAAAATGGATTGTGTGCCTGGAAGATCCACGCATCATAGTTTTTATTTTGATGTATACGGACTTTTTTTTGGACAATGCGCGGAGATTTGTGGACGTTTTCATCATCATATGCCTATAAAAATTTCTATAGTTTACTACGAAATTTTTTTATTATGATTTAATCATTATACAATGAAGTTATTATATAAAACACACAAAAAAAAAAATAAAAATATATAAAATTTATAGTATTAGTTAATACTTAGTTTACAATATTAAATATTATGGATGTTAGAGAAAAAATAAAAGCGGTTTGATATTGGCTATGAATTAACATTATTTATATACGTGAACACATACTAGTTAGAGTAATATATTAATTATATATGTTTATCTGCGCCCTAGTGAGCAAACCGTGTGGTTGCCGAACCTTAAGTAAGATGTTCGATTCCACATATGCACTTAGGTATTTGGTTTAATATCCAAGCCTATTAAGTGTAATTGGTTTTTGTGATGATCAATCACTCGAGGATGTGAGGACACCTGCCTGCAGTAGTGGGGAATTTTAAACAACATACGTTAGTACGATTTGGTAATATACGCTTGAATATTATACTTAATTACAAATAATTAACCACTTAATTTTTTTAAAAATTAATTTTGTTTTTTTATGCAGTAATTTATTATTGTATTCGTTGTCAGACTAGTTATTATGAAATTTTAACTCATAGTTATGGCGAATACATGTGCCAGCAGCCGCGGTAATACATGAGTAGCGAATGTTATGCATATTAGTTGGGTGTAAAACATACCTAGGTGTTTTCAAATATTACTATAATTGCAATCTTTGATAATAGGATTATCTACACGTAAATATATAGTTTATAATAGAGATTAAATTCATTCTTAATACAAAATATTTACCAAATAGATTTACGGTAGTTAATTGACTCTGAAGTATGAAAGTACAGGCGACGAAACGGTTAAACCGAGTAGACTGTACTGTAAATTATGAATAATAAAAGCTAACGCTAGATTATTCTACCCGGGTAGTAAAATTCCAGAATTTAAACTTAAAAGAATTGGCGGGATTAATCAAACAGTGGAATATGTGGTTTAATGCGATGATCCACGCAAAATCTTACCAATACTAAACACGTTATACTTGATTTATTCGTTTTTCAAGTCATAATTTATCTATGAACTTTTCTCATAAATTATTTGAGACAACTAATAGTTATATTTGAAGTAATTAATTTCTAGATAAAATTAATTATTTATATGTGTCGGTACTGCATGGCTGACGTAAATTCACATTTTGAAATTTAAGATTTAGTTCTATACTGAATGAAACCTATAGATAACAGTTGTTATAAAACCTTTAAATAGATTATGTCTAGTCATTATGGTCTGGTACTGCATTGGGCGACACACGTATTATAATGGTAAAAACAAAAAAATGCAATTTTGTAAAAAATAGCTATTTTTAAAAATTACCTTAGTTCTAAGTGTTTTTTTGCAACTTAAAAGCATGAAGCTAAAATTGTTAGTAATCGTAAAATAATATGTTACGGTGAATTGATTTTTTAATAGTCTGCACACACCGCCCATCAAGCCCAGGAATTTTGTTACGTTAAAAGATGATCATCATTTGGCGTATTTTATTAATACGTGTAAATGCAGAGTGACTACGTTACTCTAACTAATGGTTTTGATTTGAAAATTTAACGAGAAACCAGGGTTAAGTTGACACAAGGTACCGGTATGGGAACTTGCCAGTGGAATAATTCCATATTTTTTTGTGTTAAACTCTTTTAGTCAAAAAGTATTTGATTTTTTTATATGATTTAATAAAAAGTTATACATTTTTTTATGAAATTTAATGTATTTTTTTTATGTTATTTTAATTAACGTGGATATAGTCTGAGAAGAAACTAAGTTTAATGTTATAAGTTATTTTAATGTATCTTTATACTTAATATATTCAATAGAAACAGACAGAACCTATCACGATTGATTTGTATGGTATGTCGAACTATTCGATCAAAGATGACCGAGATATAATGAGATACACATGCAAGCAGTTTTATCCACAGACAGATTTGATTTAGAAATATTTTTTTCGTATTTAAATTTTAAAATATGAATAACAAGTATTTTGAACATGTTTAAATTTTTTAAAATAAAAAAAAAATTAAAAAATTTAATAGTTTTAAATTATTATATTTTTAAAAAAAAAATTTTAATAATTATATATATATTAATATTTTTTTTTTTATTTTTTTTTTTTTTTAAAATATTTAAAAATTAATTTTTTAAAACATACTTTAAAATATTTGTATCTTTTATCTATGATTTATTCCTTAATAACAACATTTGTATTTTTAAGTAATAGTATTAAAAATGGTAAATATACATCATTCAATCAAAGATTTTGAAAAATAAGTTTTATAGCGTTTTGATTAATAGAATTTTTTTTATTTTTTTTATTTACATATTTAACATTAATAGCACCAAACGAAAGTATTATATCTTTAGACGAATTAAAAAATTTTTTTGTTTTTCGAGGATCAATTTTTTTTTTTTATATTAGTATGCTTTGTATAGTTTTTGTGTTTCAAAGTAATGTTATACTAATGAACAAAAAACACTCGTTAAGAAAAAAGTTTATTCACTTTCTTATGTTTCTTTCTTTTTTTGTTTTAGTAATACTAATTTATCTTGAGTTCTTGAAATTTTTTTATATAGTAAATCATTTTAAATACAAAAAAATTTCTATAGATTGATTCTTTAATGATTTAAGGAAAAAAAGATATTCAAGGATTAAAAAAATGAAATTATCTAAATTAATATTTTTTTCTAAAAAAAATAGTTACGTTTTTAAAAATAGGACGCAAAATTTTTTTATTTATTTATTAGTAATTTTAAAATTTTGGCACGTCATGTTTGTATTTTTATTATATTTATTTTTAATAAATAAATATAAAAACGACGGAATTTTAAGCTACGATTTATTATCAGTAAATTATCAAAATGTTATATATTTACTATTTTTTAACTTTTATTTTTTTCTTATATTTTTTAAAAAATATTTATACAATTTTATAAGAATTTATTATAATATGTATTATTATAACGTAAATATGCATCTTTATGTTTTTATTAAAGAACTTTTTTTTATTTTAAATTTTTAACATTGTTAAATTCTATTTGAATTCATATTAATAAATATGTAAATCTTAATGTAGTATTATATATAATTATACGGGCTTTAAACGATGATGAGTGGTACGAAATGATTGAAAATAAAAAAAAACCATTTTCTCCACTTTTACCTGTATATTTTGACACTTTATATTTTTCTTGAAATAATAGTGCTGAGTGAATACTCTATTTTAATACTACAAATCAGGATTTAGAATTATTAAATTTATACATTAAAAACAAAAAACATGTATACTTACTTTTTAGTGATTATTTAAAATATTTTTTTAAAAAATATATTTATACAATAAATCATAAAAGAATAGCTATAAATTATATGTATTTTAGCATGTTTTCTGGTTTTTCAGGAATGTCTTTAGCAACTATGATAAGAATTGAATTGTCGTATCCTGGAAGTCATTTTTTTAAAGGAGATTCTATTAGGTATTTACAGGTTATAACGGCACATGGATTAATAATGGTTTTTTTTGTGGTTGTACCACTAATATTTGGATTTTTTGCTAATTTTTTTATACCATTTCACGTTGGTTCTAAAGACGTATCATTTCCGAGAATAAATAGTTTTGGTTTTTGAATTTTATTTTGTGGTTACATTTTATTGTGCAAGGTAGCATTTTTTAGAAAATCTATGTTTAATTATTACGACAATAATGAGTTAAATTTGTTATTTTTTTCAAAAAAATTACCAAAAATATACAATAAAAAATTAAAAAATAAAAAAAATACATTAAATTGAGATTTATTAAATTCTTTTATAGTAGAAAATAAAAAAGAGACAACTAATACAATATGACACTATTTAATAAACAATTTAGAGTTTGTAAAAAAAAAATACACATATATAATTCAATGTTCGAACTCTGGGTTTACAATGACAGGTTGAACTTTTATTACACCATTTTCTTCGAAAATAAAATATACTGGTTTCGGTTCTCAAGATATAGCCGTTATTAGTGTTATATTTGCTGGAGTAACTACAACACTTTCCTTAACTAATTTATTAATAACAAGAAGGGTTTTGTCTATGCCAGGGTTAAAAAATAAAAAATCTCTTATACCATTTTTATCTATATCATTATTTTTAACTATGAGAATGTTAGCACTAATAACTCCTGTATTAGGTGCTGCAATGATAATGTTGGAGTTAGACAGACATTGAAATACATCATTTTTTGATTATACCTATGGAGGTGACGCTGTATTATTTCATCATTTATTTTGATTTTTTGGACATCCTGAAGTTTATGTAGTAATAATACCAGGTTTTGGTATAATAAATATGGTTTTACCAAACAATAATTTTAGAAGAATAGCATCTAAGAATCATTTAATATGGGCTACCTACATTATGGCATATATGGGTTTTCTTGTTTGAGGACATCATATGTATTTAATTGGTTTAGACCATAAATCACGTTCTTTCTATAGTACAATAACTATAATGATATCACTTCCAGCAGTAGTAAAAATAGTTAATTGAACATTAACTCTTTTAAATGGTGTTTTGATAATAAACACACAAATTTTATTTGCATTTTCATTTATATTATTTTTTTTAAGTGGAGGTTTAACAGGTATGTGATTATCTCATGTAGGTTTAAATATTTACGTTCATGATACGTTTTATGTGGTAGCACATTTTCATTTCATGTTTTCAGCTTCAACTTTTTCCGCAATTTTTTGCGGAATTTATTATTATTACAATGTAATTTTTGGAGTTAAGTATTCAAAATTTTTTTCTTACGTACATTGATTATATTGAACAATTGGTCAATGAGTAACATTTTTACCTTTATACTACGTTGGTTATAACGGGTTACCAAGACGTTATCATGATTTTCCTCATATGTACTTAGGTTGGCAATCTTTATCAACTCTTGGTCATTTAATAACTATATTTTCTATTGTATTTTTTATGATAGTATTATTTGATTCCAAATTATTCAACCTAACTTCCACTTCGTACAATTTTTTTTTACCTAGATTAAATAAAAGAATTACTTATTATATTTTTAAAATAAAACATGTCCAATTCTATAATAAAAAGTTTTTAATAAATTATTTACAGTTTAAAAAACTCTTTAATAATTAAAAACTAAGTATATATTTTTTGTTAATTATCTTTTTTTTATATATAGAAGATAAAACTTTATTTACATTTTTATTTATTTTAGTAGTAGATTTTATACTTATAGGAGGAATACTACCATTAATAGAAAGAAAATTTTTATCTTTAGTACAAAGAAGAATAGGACCATACTACGTTGGATATAAAGGTCGTTTTCAATTTATCGCAGACGCATTAAAGGTATTTTTTAAAGATTTTATTTACTTAAACAAACTTAATCATTTTTATTACTTGTTATGACCGTTTTTATATATATATATAAATATATTAATTTTTATTTTTTTTTATTTTGACTCAAGTATTTTAGTAGTAGACGTCGAGTACTATTTTATTTTTATTTACCTTATAATAATATTTTCAAATATTATATTATTTTTAACAGGAATTTTTAGCAAAAACAAGTACTCAATTATTTCATCTGTCCGAGTAATAGTATTTATTTACACACTTGATATAATGTTTACTTTATTACTCATTATTTTAATTTGTTATGGAAATTCTTTTAATTTATATAGTCTACGTGTTTATGTAGGTCCATTTGGTGTTAATTTTACATTCTTACCATTATTACCTCTAATTCTTCTTGTTTTTTTAATAGACGCGAACAAAGCTCCGTATGATTTATATGAAGCTGAATCTGAATTAGTAATGGGTTACTCAATTGAATATAGTGGTTTTTTATTCGGATTGTACGTATTAACAGAGTATTTACATATATTATATTTCGCATTTTTAATATCATGTATGTTATTTTAGATTGTTTAAATTTTTGTTTAACTCTATACAATATATTTTTTTTGATATTACAAATATAAAAACTATTATTAAATTATTAATAGTATTTAATATTATAAATTTTTACAACACAAATAATTTAATTGAGAGATGTTTTTATCTTTATTTATTTTTTTTTTTAATATTTTTATTATTTTATATTTTTTATATTTTTTTTATTTTATTTTTTTTTTTTTTTTTTTAATTTATTGCTTTATTA
>Ga0268298_10002674_pt1 | contig 19213 bp, 18 predicted proteins | sample WWTPWeurt_MetaG_FD_194462 | JGI IMG/M metagenome (GOLD analysis project Ga0268298, IMG submission 194462) | Activated sludge microbial communities from WWTP in Nijmegen, Gelderland, Netherland - WWTP Weurt | ecosystem: Engineered > WWTP > Aerobic digester > Activated sludge | place...
GCGACAGGCCCTTGGCGCGGGCTGTGCGCACGAAGTCCTCGCGCATCACCTCGAGCACGCTCGATCGCGTTACCCGCGCCAGGATCGCGGCCTGCACCAGCGCCAGCGCCACGGCCGGCAGCAGCAGCGCGCGCAGGCCCGGCCCAATGCCACCGGGCCCGCCTTCTTCCTCGAACCAGCCCGGGAAGCCGCCCGCGCTCACCCACTGCAGCTTCACCGCAAAAAGCAGGATCAGCAGGATGGCAAACCAGAAGCTCGGGATGGCGATGCCCAGCTGGCTCAGCGCCATCACGCCCACGTCACCGATGCGGTTGTGGCGCGAGGCGGCATACACGCCGAGTGCCAGCGCCAGCACGGTGGTCAAGGCCATGGCCAGCCCGGCCAGGGGCAGCGTCACCTGCAGACGCTCCAGGATCAGCTCGGCGGTGGGCGTGCCGTAGCTGTAGCTGTCCACCGTGTGCCCCTGCAGCAGCCCGCCCACCCAGCCCAGATAGCGCTGCAGCGGGGCTTGATCGAGCCCCAGCTTCTTCTCCAGCGCGGCCAGCGATTCGGGCGTGGCCGTGTCGCCCAGGATCACCTGTGCCACATTGCCGGGCAGCAGCTCGAGCACCGCGAACACCAGCATCGAGGCGATGGCCAGCGTGGCCAGGAAGGTGGCGATGCGCTTGGCGAGAAAGACACTCATGGCGGGTGATGGACAGCAAGGCGGCGGGGTGCAAGGGCGATCTATCATGCCCGAAACCCCCGTGGAGCCCGCCATGCACACCCTGCCTTTCGACACCCGCCAGCTGCTCATCGGTGGCCAGTGGCGCCCCGCCGCCAGCGGCCAGACCCTGCCCCTGCTGAACCCCAGCGACGGCCATGTGCTGGCCGAGATCGGCCGCGGCCAGGCCGCCGATGTGGACGCCGCCGTGGCCGCCGCGCAAGCCGCGCTGGACGGCGACTGGGGCCGCCTCACCGCCGCCGAGCGGGGCCGCCTGATGCTGAAGATGAGTGCACTCGTCATCGAGCAGGCCGACGAGCTGGCGCGGCTCGAGGCGCTGGACGTGGGCAAGCCCCTGAAGCAGGGCCGCGCCGATGCGCTGGCCATGGCTCGCTATCTGGAGTTCTACGGTGGCGCGGCCGACAAGGTGCACGGCGAGACCATCCCCTTTGCCAACGGCTACACCGCGCTCACCATCCGTGAGCCGCATGGCGTCACCGGCCACATCGTGCCCTGGAACTACCCGATGCAGATCATCGGCCGCTCGGTGGGCGCGGCGCTGGCCATGGGCAATGCCTGTGTGCTGAAGCCGGCTGAAGAAGCCTGCCTCACCGCGCTGGCCTTCGGCCGCATCGCCGAAGCCGCGGGCTTCCCGGCCGGCGCCATCAACATCGTGACCGGCCTGGGCGAGGAGGCGGGCGCGGCGCTCTCATCGCACCGCGGTGTGGCGCATGTGTCCTTCACCGGCTCGGTGGCGGTGGGGCAGTTGATCCAGACGGCGGCGGCGCAGAACACCATTCCCGTCACGCTCGAGCTCGGCGGCAAGAGCCCGCAGATCGTCTTTGCCGATGCCGACCTGGACGCGGCCTTGCCCTTCCTGGTGAACGCCGGCATCCAGAACTGCGGCCAGACCTGCTCGGCCGCCTCGCGCATCCTGGTGGAGCGCGCGGTGTTCGACGAGGTGGTCGCGCGCATGGCCGAGCGCTACCGCGCACTGCGCGTGGGCCCGGCGATGGACGATCTGGACGTGGGCCCGGTGATCAGCGCCCGCCAGCGCGAGATCGTGCAGAGCTACCTGGGCGTGGCGCGCGACACCGGCCTGAAGCTCGCGGCGCAGGCCGCGCTGCCTGCCAACCTGCCGCCGGGCGGCTGCTACGTGGCGCCCACGCTGCTGGCCCCGGCCTCGCCCGACCACCGCCTGGCGCAGGAGGAAATCTTCGGCCCGGTGCAGGTGGTGATCCCCTTCGATGGCGAGGCCGAGGCCCTGCGCATCGCCAACGGCACCAGCTACGGCCTGGTGGCGGGCGTGTGGACGCGCGACGGCGGCCGCCAACTGCGCATGGCGCGCAAGCTGCACTGCGGCCAGGTCTTCGTCAACAACTACGGCGCGGGCGGTGGCATCGAGCTGCCCTTTGGCGGCGTGAAGCACTCGGGCCACGGGCGCGAGAAGGGCTTCGAGGCGCTGTATGGCTTCTCATCGCTGAAGACCATCGCCATCAAGCACGATTGACGGCGGGATGGCGCGTGTCCCACAGCGGCTTCCTGCAGGCCGCGTGCAAGGCTCAGCCTGCGGCGCCGATCACCGCCGCCATGGCCTCGGCTGTGCGCGCCACATTGTCGTTATTCAATCCGGCCACGCAGATGCGGCCCGAGCGGATCAGGTACACCGCGTGCTCTTCGCGCAGGCGGTCCACCTGGGCGGCGCTCAGGCCGGTGTAGCTGAACATGCCGCGCTGGGTGAGGAAGTAGTCGAAGTCACGGCCCGGCAGCAGCGCCACCAGGCGGGCATGCAGCGCACGGCGCATGGCGGCGATGCGTTCGCGCATGGCGGCGAGCTCGGCCTCCCACATCGGGCGCAGATCGGCATCGGCCAGCACGTGCGAGACGATGCGCGCGGCGTGGATGCCCGGGCTTGAGTACAGCCGCCGCACGGTGAAGCGCAGCTGGCCCATCACCAGATCGGCCTCGGCCTTGTCGGCGCAGACGGCGCTGAGCGCGCCGCAACGCTCGCCATACACGCTCATGCTCTTGGAGAAGGAGTTGGCCACGAAGTAGGTGAGCCCGGCATCGGCCAGCGCGCGCACCGCGTAGGCGTCTTGCTCGATGCCATCGCCGAAGCCCTGATAGGCCAGGTCAAGGTAGGGCAGCAGCTCGCGCTCGCGCAGCACGGGGATCAGGGCGTCCCACTGCGCGCGGCTCAGGTCCACGCCGGTGGGGTTGTGGCAGCAGGCGTGCAGCAGCACGATGCTGCGCTGTGGCAGGCCGCGCAAGGTGGCCAGCATGTCGTCGAAGCGCACGCCGCCAGTCTGCGCGTCGTAGTAGGGGTAGCTGTTCACCTGGAAGCCGCTGCCCTCGAACATCGAGCGGTGGTTGTCCCAGGTGGGGTCGCTCACCCACACGGCGCTGTCGGGCAGCCAGGTCTTCAGGAAATCGGCGCCCACCTTCAGGCCGCCGCTGGAGCCCACGGTCTGGATCGTGGCCACGCGGCCGGCGGCGATGGCGGGGTGGCTGCGGCCCAGCAGCAGGGCCGCCACTTCGCGGCGCGCGGCGGCATCGCCTTCCATCGCCAGGTAGGGCTTGGGGCCGCCCTCGGCCAGGATGCGCGATTCGGCCAGCTGCACGCTGGGCAGCACCGGCAGGCGGCCCTGCTCGTCGAAGTAGATGCCGATCGAGAGGTTCACCTTCTGCGGCCGGGGGTCGGCGTGGAAGGCGTCGACGAGCGCAAAGATCGGGTCGCCGGCATACGGCTGCACATGCTGGAACATCGCGGGCTTTCGGGGGTTGAGGGCGGAAGCCGCGATTATCGAACCGGAGAGCCCAGCCGACGCCGGGCCGCCCCAAGGCGGCTGTGGCCCCCTCGGGGGGCAGCGACCTTCAGGGAGCGTGGGGGCTCGCGTCAATCGGCCAGCGCGGCTTCGATGTCGCCGACCAGGTTCTCCGGCGCGTCCTGCGGCGCATAGCGCTTGCGCACCTTGCCGTCCTTGCCCACCAGGAACTTGGTGAAGTTCCACTTGATGGACTTGCTGCCCAGCAGGCCCGGCGCCTCGGCCGCCAACCACTGGTAGAGCGGGTGGGCCGAGGGGCCGTTGACATCGATCTTGCCCATCATCGGGAAGCTCACGCCGTAGTTCATCTCGCAGAACGAGGCGATCTCGTCGTTGCTGCCCGGGTCTTGCGAGCCGAACTGGTTGCTCGGGAAGCCCACCACCACCAGCCCGCGCGACTGGTAGGTGGTCCACAAGGCCTCCAACCCCTTGAATTGGGGGGTGAAACCACACTGGCTTGCGGTGTTGACGACCAGCAGTACCTTGCCACGATACTTCGAGAGCTTGACCCGCTTGCCGTCGATGGTTTCGGCGTCGAAATCCCCAATAGAAAGTTCGGCCATGACTGCGACACTCCGGTGATGCGGTTGTAAAGCCGCCATGTTATCGATCACCTTCGACGGCCGCTGTCCCACCCTTGCACCACGCTGTTGTCGAGCGGGTGATTCCATGATCCGCAACCGAGCCGACTGATGTCCGCGCCCATCCCCGTGGCCTTGTTGGGCTTCAGCACCTTCGAGCGCAATGCGCTCGCTTCGTACTTCCGCCTCGCGCCGCGCGCCAACAACCCCAGCTACGTGCACGTGCTCGACGTGGACGATGCGCGCTTCGTGGTGGCCGACTCCGACCAGGCCGGCGTGCCCGAGCTGCTGGACACGCTGGGCCGCGTGGGCGACGCCGTGTTCATCGGCTCGCAAGGCCCCGACGATGCCGCCGCCTGGATGATGCGCCCCATCGACCCGGCCCAGGTGCTGCGCGAGCTGGACAACCTGCTCGCCCAGCGCGACAACCCGGCCACCGGCACCGGCCCGCTGCCGGTGAGCACGCGCTCCAATGCGCGGGCCTGGGCGGCGGCCAACTCCACCTTTGGCGGCGCGCCGTCGCGCCGCGCGGCCGACGATGAGCCGCTGGACGAGGACAGCGCCGCGCGCCGCGCCGAGGCAGCGGCCCGGCGCGAACGCCGCCAGGCCTCCTTGCGCCCGGTCACCGTGCGCCGCGCACTGCTGGTGGACGACAGTGAGATCGCACTGGCCTTTCTGGAGCGCCACCTGGTGCGCCTGGGCGTGGCCGCCGACTGGGCCATGAACAGCAGCAAGGCGCTCGAGCTGATGTCGCAGCGGCCCTATGGCTTCGTCTTCCTGGATGTGGATCTGGGCGAGAAGAGCGAGATGGACGGCCTCGAGCTGTGCCAGCACATCAAGCGCCGCCACACCCACCCCAACGGCCGCGCGCCGGTGGTGGTGCTGGTGTCCGCCTTCAGCGAGGCCGTGGATCGCGTGCGCGGCACCCTGGCCGGTGCCGACGAGCAACTCGGCAAGCCGCTGGACATCCCCGCGCTCGAGCGCCTGTTGCTGGCCCACGGCGTCGAGCGGGTCGAGGCGCCTTAGCCGCCCGCCGTCAATCGCCCTGCCAGGCCGCCAGTGCCGCAGCCGACACGATCAGCGCACCGCCCAGGGCCGTCTGCAGGCTGAGCTGGCCCGCCCCCAGCGCGATGGCCGAGCCGCTGGCGAAGAACACCTCGGTGATCATCACCACCGCCGTGGTGTGCGCCGCCAGCCGCGCCGCACCAAACTGCAAGGTGAGGTTGGAGGCCAGGAACCAGGCGGCCAGGCCGGCCACGGCGGCGGCCACCCCGGCCGAGGGCATCGCGGGCGCAGGCGCCTGGCCGGCCTGCGTGAGCAGCAAGGCGATCACCAGGCTCACCACCGCGCCGCCACCAAACATGGCCAGCGCGCGGGCCGGCTCGCTGCGATGCGCCTCGCGCCGCAGCATCACGTTGTTGAGCGCGAAGCTGAACCCGCCCAGCAGCGCGAGCAGGTCGGCACCACTGAGCGCCAGCGAGAGCCGGCCGTCGGCGGGCCACAGCACCACCCCCGCGCCGGCCAGTGCCAGCACCACCCGCAGCAGGGCGCGTGGGCGGATGCGCTCGCCCAGCAGCGGCCGCGCCAGCAGCACGGCCCACAGCGGCATCAGGTAGAACAGCAGCACCACGCGCACCACGTCGCCCACCGTCACGCCCCAGTTGAAGCTCGCATTGGTGGTGCCCGCCGCCACCACCAGCACCCACAGCGTGGGCGTGCGCAGCACCTCCAGCAGTGCGCGGGGGCGCGCCACCAACAACACCGCAACCGCCAGCAGGTAGCTCATGGCCGTGACCCACAGCGGGTGCAGGCCGCGCTGTTCCAGCTGCCGGAAGGGCCACCACGATACGCCCCAGGTGAAGGCGTTGAACACCAGCGCCAGCACTGGCAGCAGGCGGCCCGGCCCGGGTGCGGCCGGGCTCAATGCGCCTTGTCCGATCGGGCGATGGCCAGCAGACGCTCCACCTCGTCGCGGTGCGTCACGGTGTTGGCCACGTGCCAGCGGCGGATCAGCTCCATCACGCCGGCCACGGTGAGGCCCAGCACGGTGATGGCCGCAAAGGCCGACAGGCCCAGCTTGGTCATGCCGGCATTGAAGCCGCCGATGGCCAGGATGCAGGCCTGCTCATTGAAGTTCTGCACGGCGATGGAGCGGCCCGCGCCCATCAGGTTGTGGCCGCGGTGCTGCAGCAAGGCGTTCATCGGCACGATCAGGAAGCCGCACAGCCCGCCCAGCACGATGAGGAAGGGCGCGGCCACCCACACATTGGTGAGCACGTTCAGGCCGATCATCAAGAAGCCCACGCCGATGCCCAGCGGGATCACGCCCACCGCGCGATCGAGCCGCATGCGTGCCGAGGCCAGCACCGCGCCGATGGCCGAGCCGATGATCACCACCCCGGCCAGGCTCGAGGCCTGCGCCGTGCCATAGCCCAGTGCCGCAGCGGCCCAGGCGAACACGATCACGCGCAGATTGCCGAACACGCCCCACAGCAGCGTGGTGGTGGCCAGCGTGATCTGGCCCAGCTTGTCGGCCCAGAGCTTGGCATTGCACTGCGCAAAGTCGCGCACCAGCACCACCGCATTGAGCGACAGCGGGTGCAAGGGCGCCTCGGTGCGCGGGATGCGCAGGTTGAACACCGCCGCGATGATGTAGACGAACACCATGCAGGCGATGGCGGCCTCGGGCGGGGTGTCCACGCCGGTGTCGATCATGGGGAACTCGAAGCCCAGCAGCATGTGCGAGAGCTTGGGGCCGATCAGCATGCCGCCGGTCACGATGCCCAGCACGATCGAGCCCACCGTCAGGCCCTCGATCCAGCCATTGCCCTTGACCAGCTGCGAGGGCGGAAGCAATTCAGTGACGATGCCGTACTTGGCCGGCGAGTAGGCCGCCGCGCCCAGCCCCACCACCGCGTAGGACAGCAGCGGGTGGCTGCCGAAGAGCATCATCAGGCAGCCCACCACCTTGATGCTGTTGCTGATGAACATGACGCGGCCCTTGGGCACGGCGTCCGCGAAGGCGCCCACGAAGGGCGCGAGGATCACGTAGAAGAGCGCGAACATCGGCGCCAGTGCGGGCACCTGCCAGGCCGGTGCCTGCGAGCTCTTCAGCAGCTCGATGGCCGCCACCAGCAGCGCGTTATCAGCCAGCGAGCTGAAAAACTGCGCTGCCATGACGGTGTAGAAACCCTTTTTCATTCGCTCGCTTGGCGCGACCCAACGCGCTGTTCGTTCTGCTGATCGGGGCCACCATCCACCCGTCAAACGTGCCGGCACGCAAGTGTCGAACGCGGCGCGGTTATAGCATGCGGCCCTTCGGCCCGACCGTGGCGCCTCCCCCGCCACCACGGGGCGCTGGCAGAATCGCACGCCCTGCCAGCGCCCCGCTCGACGCCATGCCCCGCCCCATCGAAGCCCTGATCCACACCGACGCGCTGGCCCACAACCTGGCCCGCGCGCGCGCCGCTGCGCCCGACGCGCGCCTGTGGGCGGTGGTCAAGGCCAACGCCTACGGGCACGGGCTGGAGCGGGTGTACGAGCCTCTGCGCGCCGCCGACGGCTTTGCGCTGCTCGATCTGGACGAAGCCGTGCGCCTGCGCGGCCTGGGCTGGCGCGGCCCCATCCTCTTGCTGGAGGGCGTGTTCGAGCCGCGCGACCTGGAGCTGTGCTCGCGCCTGAACCTTTGGCACGCGGTGCACTGCGAGGCGCAGATCGACTGGCTGGCCGCGCACAAGACGCACCAGGGCCACCGCGTCTTCCTGAAGATGAACAGCGGCATGAACCGCCTGGGCTTCACGCCCGCCGCCTTCCGCAGCGCCTGGGCGCGGCTCAATGCGCTGCCGCAGGTGGACGAGATCTCGCTGGTCACGCACTTCTCGGACGCCGACGGCGCGCGCGGCATCGCGCACCAGGTGGCGGCGTTTGATGCGGCCACGCAAGACCTGCCCGGCGAACGCAGCCTGGCCAACAGCGCCGGCATCCTGCGCCACCCCGGCCTGAAGGCCGATTGGGTGCGCGCCGGCATCCTCACCTACGGCAGCGCGCCCGATTTTCCCGAGCACGACGCGGCGCATTGGGATCTGCAGCCGGCCATGACGCTGCGCGCCAGGCTCATCGCCACGCAGCAACTGCAGCCGGGCGACACGGTGGGCTATGCCAGCCGCTTCACCGCCGAGCGGGCCATGCGCGTCGGCGTGGTGGCCTGCGGCTATGCCGACGGCTACCCGCGCCTGTGCGACACCGGCACCCCTGTGCTGGTGGACGGCGTGCGCTGCGGCACCGTGGGCCGCGTCTCGATGGACATGCTGGCGGTGGACCTGAGCCCCGTGCCGCAGGCCCGCCTGGGCAGCGAGGTCACGCTGTGGGGGCGCGGGCCCAACGGCGCGGTGCTGTCCATCGACGAGGTGGCGCGCGCCGCCGGCACCATCGGCTACGAGCTGATGTGCGCCTTGGCGCAACGCGTGCCGGTCACCGTGGTCTGAACCCGATCGCCGGCCTCAGCGCGCCTCAGCCGTCGGCCGCGTGGCCACGAACACGCTGCCCAGACAGAGCATCACGCCCAGCCCCGCCAGCAGCGTGGGCTGCCAGCCTTCGAGCGCGGCCGACACGAGCAGCGCGATCACCGGCGTCACCACTCCGGTGAGCGCGGCGCGGCCAGGCCCCTCGCGCTGCGCGAGCTTGAAGTACAGCAGAAAGGCCGTCACCGAGCCCATGGCCGCCAGGTACAGCAACGAGCCCCACCAGGCCAGCGTGTGCCCCACCTGCCAACCGATGCCGCGCACGCCGGCCACCGCCAGCAGGCCCAGCGCACCGTAGCCCATGCACCAGGCCAGCATCGGCACCAGCGCGATGCCGCGCTGCCCCAGCTTGAGCGTGAGCGCATTGCCCGTGCAGGCGCTGGCCACCGCCAGCAGGCCTACCGCGAGACCCAGCCCGGCGTGCGGGCGCGCACCGGCCGCCTGCAGCTCGGGCCAGAAGATCAGGGCCACGCCCATCACGCCCACGGCCGCCGCGCCCAGAAAGCGGCGCGTCATCGGCTTGCCAAACAACCAGGCCCCGGTGAAGGCATTGCCGAACACCATCAATGCAAACAGCACCGCCACCAGGCCCGAGGGGATGTAGCGCTCTGCCTCGTACACGGCCCAGTAGTTCAGCCCGTACTGCACGCAGCCGGTGAGCAGCAGCCAGGGGTGCAGCCGCAGCGGCACACGCCAGGCGTCGCCGCGCCAAAGGGCCAGGGCGAACAGCACCACCGAGGCCAACAGGAAGCGCCAGGCCACCGAGTTGAGCACCGGCACCGTGCCCAGTTGATACAGGATCACATGCCAGGTGGACGCCCAGATCAGCGTGGGCCCCCAGAACAGCAGGCGGGGCGATTGGGCGATGGCGGAGAGCAAGGCGGTGGCAGCGGTCGTGGGCCGCGGTTGTAGCACAGCGCCCGGCGCATCGACCAGCCGGTGGCCCCAAGTAAAGTGCGCCCCGTGAGCACCGCGTCCCGCCCCCCCAAGACCCAATACGTTTGCAGCGCCTGTGGCGGCGCCAGCCCCAAGTGGCTGGGCAAGTGCCCGCATTGCACCGAATGGAACACGCTGGAAGAGGCGGTTGTCGAGTCGGCCAGCGGCCCGAAGCACCGCTACCAGTCGCTGGCCAAGACGCAGGCGGTGGCCACGCTGTCGGAGATCGAGGCGGCCGATGTCGATCGCACGCCCACCGGCCAGCCCGAGCTGGATCGCGTGCTCGGCGGCGGCATCGTCGAGGGCGGCGTGGTGCTGATCGGCGGCGACCCCGGCATCGGCAAGAGCACGCTGCTGCTGCAGGCGGCCGAGACCTTGTCCAGCCACATCAAGGTGCTGTATGTCACCGGCGAGGAATCGGGCGCGCAGGTGGCCTTGCGCGCGCGCCGCCTGGGCCTGCCCGGCACGCGGCTGCGCGTGCTGGCCGAGATCCAGCTGGAGAAGATCCAGGCCGCACTGGCCGCCGAGGCGCCGGCCTTCTGCGTCATCGATTCGATCCAGACGGTGTACTCCGACCAGCTCACCAGCGCGCCCGGCTCGGTGGCCCAGGTGCGCGAGTGCGCGGCGCAGCTCACGCGCACGGCCAAGGCCAGCGGCTGCGCCATCGTGCTGGTGGGCCATGTCACCAAGGAGGGCACGCTGGCCGGCCCGCGCGTGCTCGAGCACATCGTCGACACGGTGCTGTACTTCGAGGGCGACACGCACAGCAGCTACCGCCTGGTGCGCGCGATCAAGAACCGCTTCGGCGCCGTCAACGAGATCGGCGTGTTCGCCATGACCGAGCGCGGGCTGAAGGGCGTGAGCAACCCCAGCGCGATCTTTCTGTCCACCCACGGCGCGCCGGTGCCGGGCTCGTGCGTGCTGGTCACGCTGGAGGGCACGCGGCCGCTGCTGGTGGAGATCCAGGCGCTGGTGGATTCGGGTGGGCCCAGCCCGCGTCGTTTGAGTGTTGGGCTGGACCGCGACCGCCTGGCCATGCTGCTGGCCGTGCTGCACCGTCACGCCGGCGTGGACAGCCTGGATCAGGACGTGTTCGTCAACGCCGTGGGCGGCGTGCGCATCAGCGAGCCGGCGGCCGACCTGGCGGTGCTGCTGGCCATCCAGAGCAGCCTGCGCGGCAAGGCGTTGCCGCAGGGCTTTCTGGCCTTCGGCGAGGTGGGGCTCGCCGGCGAGGTGCGGCCCGCGCCGCGCGGGCAGGAGCGGCTGAAGGAGGCCGCCAAACTGGGCTTCTCGGTGGCCATGGTGCCCAAGGCCAATGCGCCCAAGAAGCCGATCGAAGGCTTGACGGTGCATGCCATCGAGCGCATCGAAGAGGCGATCGCCGTGGTGCGCTCGCTGTGACTCATTGAGCAAGGTGTTCGACGCATGAATTCAGCATGGTTGGGTTGGGGCTTGGCGGTGGTGGGCATCGCGCTGGGCTATGCGGTCTATGGCTGGCCGGGCGTGGCCATGGCCATCTCGGTGGTGGTGTTCTGGCTGCTGCTGCAGTTCAGCCGCGCGATGCGGGTGATGCGCATCGCGGGCCAGGCGCCGGTGGGCCTGGTGCCGAGTGCGGTGATGCTGCACAGCAAACTGAAGAAGGGCCAGCGCCTGATGGCGGTGATCCTGCTCACCAAGAGCCTGGGCGAAAAACGCAGCGACGACCCCGAGACCTGGCGCTGGCGCGACGAGGGCGGCGCCAGCGTCACGGTGGTGCTGCGCGATGGCTGCGTGGTCGACTGGACGCTGCAGCGCCCGGCCGATGCCGAGGGGCAGGGCGAGGCGCCCACCCCGAGCGCCTAAAATCGCCGGTTCACATCCAAACCAACCTGCACCGAAGGAGACTTTCCCCATGTCCATGTCCGACCGCGACGGCAAGATCTGGATGGATGGGCAGATGGTGGATTGGCGCGACGCCAAGATCCATGTGCTGAGCCACACCCTGCACTATGGCTGCGGCGCCTTCGAAGGCGTGCGGGCCTACAACACGGCGGGCGGCACGGCGATCTTCCGCCTGCGCGACCACACCGAGCGCTTGTTCAACTCGGCCAAGATCCTGCGCATGAAGATCCCCTTCACGATCGAGCAGATCGAGGAGGCGCAAAAGGCGGTGGTGCGCGAGAACAAGCTGCAGAGCTGCTACCTGCGCCCCCTGGTGTGGATCGGCGACCAGAAGCTCGGCGTCAGCCCCAAGGGCAACACCATCCACCTGATGGTGGCGGCCTGGGAATGGGGCGCCTACCTGGGCGAAGAGGGCCTGAAGCGCGGCATCCGCGTCAAGACCAGCAGCTACACGCGCCACCACGTGAACATCACGATGACGCAGGCCAAGGCGGTGAGCAACTACACCAACTCGATCCTGGCCAACATGGAAGTCACCGACGAGGGCTACGACGAGGCGCTGCTGCTGGATACGTCGGGCTTCGTCAGTGAAGGCGCGGGCGAGAACATCTTCATCATCAAGGAGGGCGTGGTCTACACGCCCGACCTGTCGGCCGGCGCGCTCAACGGCATCACCCGCAAGACCGTCTCGGCCATCTGCGCCGACCTGGGCCTGAAGCTGGTTGAAAAGCGCATCACCCGCGACGAGGTCTACATCTGCGACGAGGCCTTCTTCACCGGCACCGCCGCCGAAGTGACGCCCATCCGCGAGCTCGACCGCATCCAGATCGGCGCCGGCGAGCGCGGGCCGATCACCACGCGCATCCAGGCGGCGTTCTTCGACATCGTCAATGGTCGCAATCCCAAGTACGCCGAATGGCTGAGCAAGGTGTGAATGTCATGACTCAAGCAACTGCCGTGATCGAGGTCACCGCCAAGGACCTGCAAGGCCCGGGCGTGGTGGCCTGTCCCAACCCCAAGATGGCGCTGTGGAGCAACCACCCCAAGGTGTTCATCGACGTGGCCTCGCAGGGCGAGGGCAAGTGCTCGTACTGCGGCACCGTTTACCGCCTGAAGGCCGGCGAGAAGCTGAGCTCGGGGCATTGACGGCGAGATGAGCGCCCCGCAGGAATTCATCCTCACGCTGGCCTGCAAGGACACCACCGGCATCGTCTATGCGGTGTCCGGGCTGTTGTTCCAGGCCGGCTGCAACATCATCGATTCGCAGCAGTTTGGTGATGTGCAGGGCGAGGACGCCACCGGCCTGTTCTTCATGCGCGTGCACTTCGCCGCGCCGCCGCACCTGGCCTCGGCGCAGATGCTCGACAACCTGTTTGCGCACGTGCGTGGCCAGTACGGCATGGACGCGCGCTTCCACGCCGTGGCCGAGCGCCCGCGCCTGCTGCTGATGGTGAGCCAGCATGGCCATTGCCTCAACGACCTGCTGTTCCGCTGGAAGAGCGGCCAGCTCGACGTGGACATCCCGGCCATCGTCTCCAACCACCGCAACTTCGAGCAGCTGGCGCAAAGCTACGGCATCGCCTTCCATCACCTTCCGCTGCCCACCGGCAGCGACGCCGCCACCAAGCGCGCGCAAGAGCAGCAGGTGGAGGCGCTGGTGGAGCGCGAGCGCATCGATCTGGTGGTGCTGGCGCGCTACATGCAGATCCTCAGCCCCGAGTTCTGCGCCGCGCTCAAGGGCCGCGCCATCAACATCCACCACAGCTTCCTGCCCAGCTTCAAGGGCGCCAAGCCCTACTTCCAGGCGCATGCGCGCGGCGTCAAGCTGATCGGCGCCACGGCGCACTACGTGACCGCCGATCTCGATGAAGGCCCCATCATCGAGCAGGACGTGGCGCGCGTGGACCACGCCATGTCGGCCGAGGCCATGACGGCCGTGGGCCGCGATGTCGAATGTGTGGTGCTGGCGCGCGCTGTGCGCTGGCATGTGCAGCGGCGTGTGCTGATGAACGGGCACAAGTCGGTCGTCTTCCAGTAGCAGCCGCGCCATCGCCATGCCGCCCAGCAAACCGCAGACCGCCCACTTGATGGCCTCGCCGGACGATGTGGAGGCGCAGTTCTACGAGGCGCTGCGCGAAGGCGACATCGACAAGCTGATGGCGCTGTGGTCCGACGATGATGATGTGGTCTGCGTGCACCCCGGCGGCCCGCGCGTGGTGGGCGTGCTGGCCATCCGCTCGGCCTTCGAGGCGGTGTTCGCCGCCGGCCACATCGTGGCCCAGCCCGAGCAGGTGCGGCGCGTTCATGCGCTGGATTGCGCCGTGCACAGTGTGGTCGAGCGCATCAGCATCAGCACCCCCGAGGGCCAGCGCGAGGGCTTCGTCATCGCCACCAACGTGTACCTGCGCACCACGCAGGGCTGGCGCATGGTGGCGCACCACGCCAGCCCGGGCACGGGTGAAGCGCTGCCCGAGATCGCCGTGCCGCCCTCGATGCTGCATTGAGCCCAGCGGGCCATGCCGCCGCCGCCCACCCCTGCGTTCACGTCTCCCTGGTGGCTGCCCGGCGGCAATGCGCAGACCATCTGGCCCGCGCTGTTCTCGCACCGGCACCATGGGCCCCCGCTGCGCTTCACGCGCGAGCGCTGGGCCACGCCGGACGCCGACTTCATCGATGTCGACTTTCTCGCCGGCACGCCGGCCGATGCGGCCACGCCGCTGCTGGTGCTGTTCCACGGCCTCGAAGGCTCGTCGCAAAGCCACTACGCGCAGGCCTTTGCGCACTGGGCGCGCGAAGCTGGCTGGCGCTGCGCGGTGCCGCACTTTCGCGGCTGCTCGGGAGAGCTGAACCTGGCGCCGCGCGCCTACCACTCGGGCGATTTCGAGGAGATCGGCTGGGTTCTGGCCCGCCTGCGCCAGCGCTGCGCCGGCCCGCTGCGCGCCGTGGGCATCTCGCTCGGCGGCAACGCCCTGCTGCGCTGGGCCGAGGAGGCGGGCGCGAGTGCATCCGCTACGGCCGCCGCCGTGGCCGCCATCAGCTCGCCCATCGATCTGGCGGCGGGCGGGCGCGCCATCGGCCGCGGCTTCAACCGGCTGGTGTACACGCGCATGTTCCTGCGCTCGATGAAGCCCAAGGCGCTGGCCAAGCTGGCCCAGCACCCGGGCCTGTTCAGCCGCGAGCGCCTGCTGGCCGCGCGCGACCTCTACGAGTTCGACAACGTCTTCACCGCCCCGCTGCACGGCTTCAAGGACACCGACGACTACTGGCAGCGCGGCTCGGCCCAGCCGCACCTGCACCGCATCCGCATCCCGGCGCTGGTGCTCAATGCCCGCAACGATCCCTTCGTGCCCAGCCGCCACCTGCCGCACCCGCGCGACGTGGGCCCCTGCGTCACGCTGTGGCAGCCCGCGCACGGCGGGCACGTGGGCTTTGCCGGCGGGCGCTTCCCCGGCCATGTGCAGACCTTGCCCCAGGCGGTGATGGGGTGGATGCGTGAGGCAGCGCCGCCGCCGGCGATTTCAGGCACGATGCCCAGCCATGGATGACATCGTCAAGGCTGCGCTGAAGAAGTGGCCGAATGTGCCGCACTGCTACCGCTGGCTGGCGCTCGACGCGCGCGGTGATTGGTACATGCGCGACGAGCGCATCCAGCACGCCGGCCCCTTTCCGCAGGTCAAGGGCAGCCGCATCCAGCACGAGAAGCTGCGCGAGTTCATCGAGCGCAACTACGAGGCCGACGAGCAAGGACACTGGTTCTTCCAGAACGGCCCGCAACGTGTGTATGTGCAGCTCGAGGCGGCACCCTGGGTTTGGCGCGTGCAGTGGCATGGCGCCACACCGTCTGTCACCAGCCACACCGGCCGCGCGGCCGAGGTGCAGAGCGTGTGGCTCGACGAAGCCGGGCGCTTGTTCCTGCACACCGCCATCGGCTTCGGCATCGTGCACACGCAGGACGTGCTCGACGCGGCGCAGGCCGTGGAGCAGGGCCTGTGGGCGCCCCAGCCGCTGGATTTTGCGCAGGCGCCGCAGCGCTTCGGCTACACGCTGGACCCGCGGCCCGCCGATCGGGCATGAAAAAGCCGGCCACGCGGGCCGGCTGCTAACGATCGAAGCCAGCGGCCTCGCGTGGCGTGCTTACTTGGTGGCGGCGCTGGCTGCGGCGGCGCCGCTGGCGGCGGCGGCAGGCGCCTTGGGCTCGTCGAACTTGGCGCCGCCCTTGTTGGCCATGAAGACCACGGCGCGTGCGATTTCAAGATCGCTGAAGTCGCCACCACCTTGCGGCGTCATCGCGTTCTTGCCCTTCAGGGCGGAGTTCAGCAGGGCCTCGTAGCCCGTCTTCACGCGCGGGCCCCAGGCGGCTTCGTCGCCCACCTTCGGCGCGCCAGCGGCGCCGGTGGCGTGGCAGGCCGAGCACTGGGCGGTGAACACCTGCTCGCCGGTCTTCAGCGTGGCCGTGTCCGACACGTCCTTGATCTCGACGCTGCCGATCGGCTGGATGCGCAGGGCCACGGCCTCGGCCGACAGGCCTTCGCTGCCCGCGCCCGGCTTGGCGCCCAGGCCCACGTAGTTGATCAGCATGATGATCACGATGATGGGCACCAGGAACGACGCCACCACGGCGGCGATCAGCTGCTTGGGCGTCTTGATCGGCCCCTCGTGGTTTTCTTCGTGGGCTGCTGGATCGGAATGCTGGGCGTCGCTCATGGGGTCCTCGGTCTGCGCTGGCGGCTTGGAGTGGCTGCGGCTCTTGAGTCAATGCAGGGCCGTACCGTGTGCAGGCCCTAAGCAAAACCGGCGGATTATAGGGGGGGCCTTCGGGCCCCTGCCCATGCACTAGAATCCGACCCTTGCTGACCGCGGCGACCGTGGTGAAGTGGATATCATGCGGCCCTCCGAAGGCCACGTCGCAAGTTCGATTCTTGCCGGTCGCACCAGTTTGCTGGCCTCGGGCGCGCACAGCACCTGTGAAGTAAAGCAATACGTGGCGGTTCTGCCACCATTTGCTTGATGCCAAGCGCTGCCACGATGTGCTTTATCGGGGCTCGCGCCAAGTGGCCCGCCCGCCACCAATGACAAAGCCGCCGAGGGCAAGTGCCCAAGGCGGCTTTCTTGTTCCGGCTTGACGCCGGGTTGGGCGATCAGTCTCCCTGAAGTGGCAAAGGAATCCCGGGCAACCCCAAGCGCGCGCTAACCTTCATCGTTGAGCGACGGCTTCAGGGCATTGAATCCGCGCATGCAGTTGACTGCATTTGCCCGGCCAGAGCCTGTCATACGACCGTTGGCGCTGACCGCTGAACCGCGCGTACCAGTCGTCCGGCCCCGAAGTGCCGGCATGCGCATCACAGCAGCCCTTTGATTGTCGACCGCGAGCACCGGCACACGACCCTCAGCAGTCCTTCAGCTGACCGATCTTCCTGCCACGCTGCCGACATTGCCATTGCCGGGCCTGCATGCCTGGGCCGACCAGACTGAGCGCGAGCCTGGTTCCAACTTCGCGAGCCGCGCCGCAATCGCCTTCAAGGCGCCGGCTCGGTGCAGTGCGTTGAGGGCTTGCCATAAAGAAACCTCAGCATGCCAGGCACGCGCGCGGCCCAACTGAGTTCGTCGTGTCGTCCATCGGACACCTCGGTATAGGCCATGCTGGCCTCTGACCACCCGCGAGTGCGCAGAGCATCGCGCAGCGAACGCACGGCGTCTGCTGCCCCTTCGCCCTCCTGGCCACCGACGTCCAGCCACAGCCGCGGGCGGCATCCTCTGGGGCGTGGGGCCTGGCGGGCATCATGCTCGGCAAATCGCTCGTCCCACCAAACCGAAGGCGATACGACCAGTGCCGCACCGACGCGATCGCTCTCGTGAAGCGCCATCCACAACGCCAGCAGTCCGCCCAGTGACGACCCGCCGACGGCCGTCGCTGCAGCCTCAGGGCGCGTGCGGAAACGCTGGTCAATGGCCGGCTTCAGGTCTTCCAGCAAGTAGCGCGCAAAGGACGGGCCGCCGCCGCCGACGCGCTGCGGCGGTCCATCCCTGCCGCGCCGTGCGGCATCCATCAGCCCGGCCGTGGGCGTGTACTCGTGGATGCGGTCGCGGCCACTGGGCACAGCGACGATGATCATCGGCGACACCTCGTCGGCGATCACCATACGTTGCGCGGTTTCGTCCACCTGCCATTCCGCGCCAGCGTCGGCAGCTTCGAAGACGTTCTGGCCGTCCAGCAGGTAAAGCACAGGGTAGCGCAGCGATGCGGCCACTTCGTATCCGGGGGGCAGCCACACCCAGACCGGCCGAGAAGGTGCATGGCGTGCCGGACCCGTCTCCACCGTGACGATGGTGCCTGTGCGCCGCGGTGGGGGTGGCGCTTCGCTGGCGCCGAATACGCGTGCGATGCGCGGCGCCTCGTTGTCGAGCATCGCAGCATGGTTGCGTCCGGGCTCCCAGCCGTCGTCCGCACCCTGGCCCGGTCTGTCGATGCGGAACTTGTGCGGGACCGGCTGACCCCCATAGGGCGGCGCGTCGAAGCGCACCTTGGCCACATAGCGCCCATCGCCCACCGGCTGCATCGGAATGCTGCGCTGCCAGGACAGCGGCGGCACGCCACCACGCACGCCCACTGTGTCACGCGCCGGGTCGAATCGATTCGCTGCGATGGCGGCACGCATATCGGCTTCAAACACCACGCTCACCTGGGCTTGGGCAGTGGCCGCTGGAAGCACCAGCGACAAAACCAGCGCGGCGTACACGACTGAGCACGCGCGTGAGACAGGAAGTGTCAGCGCATCGTCGCGAATGGCCCAAAAACTAGACATGTGCTGGGGAACTTCGAGTCCTGTCGGCAGCATGGTGGCGCCCGTTGAGCGCCAACTCAAAAGTCTACGCTGCTGGGATCGAGGCAACGTGCGAGGGCTTGATCGAAAGCAGCCGTTCACCAGCATCGGCTTGTGGCCGGGTGTGTGAGGTCACGAACGGCCACTTCGTGGAAGCGAAGGTCGATAAGCGAGCGCTGAGCATCGGGCAGCTTTGGAGAAGCCCGACGGCCGGGTATGGGTCGGCAGCGACCCGTCGCGCCGAGGAGGTGCAGTCGTTCGATCGTGCCCGGACGAAGTCTCCCAACGGTCGAAGGGCGTAGGCTCCGGTCGCCTGCATGATCAGCGGCCATGTCAGCAATATCGCGGTAAGCGGCCGCAGTTGGTGACGTTGCGTGCCGCAACGACAGAAAGGTGTCCGATACCGTGAATTCAAGGGTTTGAAGTGACCGGCGGCAACCGCTGTCAAGCATGCGAACATGCATGACGGAAAGGTCGTGCGGGCGCGGTCTTCCGTATCGATAGCACTTGAATGCATGGTCCTGAATGGCCTGCCAGGCTCAGGATCGAAAGCGTGCGCTCGAGCTGCTGGACAAGGTAGATCCGGAACTGGACCTCACCCTGTGGACGGTGGGGCAGCAACGCCCGGCAGACTTGCGACACGTGCAGCCTGCAAGCGCAGTCCACGTCCGGTTGAGCTTGCCCATCGTCGCCGTCTGGCGACTCAAAACGTGAGCCAGTCACGGCCCGGCTGAGCTTCCTTGCTGGTCAGGCGCGATCATGGCAGTTCACTTGGTGCTGCCGGACTCTCGGCCACCAGAGAGTGCTCAAGGGGTTGCGGGCTTCGTGCCCGGCGGCGGAGCCGCGTTTGTCGTGTCCTTGGTCCCAGGCCAGAATCCCACCCCAGGCAGCCGCAAGCGACGGTCATCCAGGTCGATGCCGACGCTCAAACCGAGCAGGTTGAGTT
>Ga0268298_10002675_pt1 | contig 19211 bp, 23 predicted proteins | sample WWTPWeurt_MetaG_FD_194462 | JGI IMG/M metagenome (GOLD analysis project Ga0268298, IMG submission 194462) | Activated sludge microbial communities from WWTP in Nijmegen, Gelderland, Netherland - WWTP Weurt | ecosystem: Engineered > WWTP > Aerobic digester > Activated sludge | place...
CCGATGGAGAAAATCAAGGCGAACAGCGACACCCGGTTGAGCGTGAAGCCCCAGGCCCAGGAGGCGAACAAGGTCGCCGCCAGCGTCAGCGTCACCGCCGTGCCGACGATCACCGCTTCGCGCCGGCCGAGCGCGACCAACACCAGCAGCACGACGAACAGGGTGGCGAACACCAGCTTGCCGATCAGTTTCTGCGCTTTCTCGGTGGCTGTTTCGCCGTAGTTGCGGGTCACCGTGAATTCCACGCCGTCCGGGATCACCGTGCCCTTGAGGCTCTCGGCGCGGCGGATGACCGCGTCGGCGACATCGGCCGCATTGACGCCGGGCTTCTTCGACACCGACAGCGTGACGGCGGGCAGGTCGCCATCTCGAAACTCGCCGGGCCGCCCCAAGAGTTTCTGCCCCCCCGTGGGGGGGAGGTCGCCGTCAGGCGACTTCGGGGGGGCGCCCCCCGTGCCGTGCCAAACGTAGCGGCTCGGCTGCTCCGGGCCGTCGATGATGCCGGCCACGTCGTTCATGAACACCGGCTTGTGATCATGCACGCCCACCACCAGCCGGCGCACGTCCGCCGCGTTCTCGATGTAGGTGCCCGTCTGGACGAGGATCTCCCGGTTGCCGGCGACCAGGTTGCCGGCCGGCTGCGAAGCGTTCGACACCTGCAAGGCCGCCTTGAGGTCCTGCGCCGTGACGCCATGGGCGTTCATGCGGTCCGCATCCATGGCGACGCGGATGACGTGGCCCGGCCCGCCGACGGTGGCGACATCCCGCGTGCCCGGGATGCGCTTCAAGTCGATCTCGACCGCCCGCGCCACCTGCTGCATCTCGAAGGCCGCCTTGTTCGGGTCACGGCTCCAGAAGCTCAGGGTGACGATGGGCACGTCGTCGATGCCCTTGGGCTTGACGATCGGCTCCAGCACGCCGAGGTTGGGCGACAGCCAGTCCTTGTGCGAATTGATGGTGTCGTAGAGCCGCACCAGCGCCCGGATGGGGTCCTCGCCGACTTCGTACTGGACGGTGATCACCGCCATGCCGGGCCGCGACACCGAATAGACGTGCTCGATGCCGGCGATGCGCGAGAGCACCTGCTCGGCCGGCCGCGCCACCAGCGCCTCGACGTCCTTCGCCGAAGCGCCGGGAAACGGCACGAAGACGTTGGCCATCGTCACGTTGATCTGCGGTTCTTCCTCGCGCGGCGTGATCAGCGTCGCCGCCACGCCCAGCAGCAGCGCGATCAGCGCGATCAGCGGCGTCAGCGAGTTGCGGAGAAAGTATTCCGCGATGCGTCCGGAAATGCCCATGGCTTGCCTTGGCTACTTGGCTTGCTTGATCTGGATGCCGGCCTGGATCGGCGCCAGGCTGACGCGATCGCCGGCCGCGAGGCCGGCCAGCACCTCCAGTTCGCCGTTGCCGAGCATCTCGCCGAGGCGCACCTGGCGCAGGCGCGGCACGTCTTGCGCGTCCAGCACGTAGACGCCCGTCACCTCGCCGCGCCGGAGCACCGCTTTCGGCGGCACGGTGAGCTTCTTGCCGCCGCCGATGACGAAATGGGCGCGCGCGGCCATGCCGGGAATCACGCCAGGCACGTCGTCCGGAAGATAGAGCCGCGCCGTCACGGTGTGGCTGCGCGCATCGGCGGTGGGCAGCACTTCCACGCGCGTCGCGTCCACCCACAGCCCGGCTTCGGGGAACTCCAGGCGCGCCGTGCCGCCACGCCTGACTTCCGCCAGCTTGTACTGCGGGATGCTGGCGATGACGCGCATGCCCTTGGGATCGTAAACGGTGATCAGCGGCTTGCCGGGCGAGGCCATCTCGCCAAGCTCGGTGTGGCGCTGGGCGACGACGCCGGCCAGCGGCGCCGTCACGGTGGCGTGCGAAACGGTGGCACCGCTGGCGCCGGCGACCGCCCGCGCCGCCTTCAGCTCGGCCTCGGCCTTGTCCAGCGCCGCCGCGCTGACGAACTTCCGCGCGTGGAGATTGCGGGTCCGCTCATAATTGGCCTCGGCCTCGACCAGCTGCGCCTGGGCGCCGGCCGCGCCTGCTGCTGCCTCGCGCGCGTCGATGCGCATCAACAGCTGGCCTTTCTGCACGCGCTGGCCGGCGTCGGCGCGCACGTCGATGACCCGGCCCTGCACCTGCGCGGCCACCGTGGCCTGACGCACGGCCTCGACCACTGCCTCCGCCGGATAGGTCAGCGCCACCTCGCGCAGTGCCAGGGTGACGCTGCCGGTCTGCGCGAACGCCAGCGCAGATTGCAGCACCATGAAAGCGGCCAGCAGCGCAAGTGCGCGTCGTGGCGCCGACAGAACGGGAACGATGGGTGGCATGGTGTTCATCGCATATAAGAATATGCTTATATTACATCAATTCAAGCCCCTGCATCTTCAATTGTCAGGCATCGAGCGCAAAGCGGGCCATGGCGTCGACCACCGCCACCGATTCGCCGACCGGCGGCGCCAGGGTGATTGCCAGATCGGGGAAGCGATCCATGGCATTGGCCGCCAGTTGCGGCAGGTCCTTCAGCACGTGCCGGCCGGGGCCGATGAAAATCGGCACCACGGAGATTCGCCTGACCCCGCGCGAAACCAGGCAGGCGATCGATTCGTCGAGGCTCGGCCGGGTCAGTTCCAGAAAGCCGAGCTCGATCAGCGCGTCGGGTTGCCGCGCCATCATCGCGTCGCGAATGCGCTCGAAGGGCTGCGCGTACTCGGCGGAACGCGCGCCATGGCCGAACAGGATGATGCCTTTCATCGCGCGCCCGCCGCCGCCAGTTCGGCGTGGATGTTGCGGCAGCGGGTTTCGCGGATGCGCCACGCCGACAGCACGCCGAACCACGCCATCGCCACCAGCAGCGCCAGGCCCATGCGAAAATCGTCGGGCGCGTAGATGCGCACGCCGTCGGCCATGGCGCCGTTCCAGCGCAGGTCCATCACCCAGCCGACCAGCGGCTGCATCACCGCGCCGCCGAGGAAGCCGCCCATGTTGGTGACGGAAGTGGACATGCCCGACAGGTACGGCGGATTGACTTCCTTGGCGCAGGCCCAGGTCAGGCTGAAGCTGGCCATCGCCACGCCCATCACGGCAAACAGGGTGTAGGTCACCGCCGGCGGCAGCAGCACGCCCGACAGCCAGACCAGCCAGATCACGCCATAAATGTGCGCCGCCACCAGCACCACCGCCTTGCGCCGGCCCAGCCGGTCGGAAAGGTTGCCGAGCAGCAGGCAGCCGACCGCGAAGCCGGCGAAATACATCGACAGATGCGCCGAGGCGATGGCGCGGCTCATGCCGTGCACCTGCATCAGGTAAGGCGCCGCCCACAGGCCGCCGAAGGCGAAGAAGCTGCCGCCGAGGCCGAAATTGACCGCCGCCGCCGGCCAGGTGGCGGGGTTGCGCAGCACCGTCAGCAAGCCCTGCAGAATCATGGTGCGATCGACGCGGCCGATGCCGCCGGAGCCGCCGGCGCCTGGTTGCGCGCGGTCGCGCACCAGCAGCCAGCAGGCCGCGCCCAGGGCCAGCGAGACGATGCCGACACCGGTGAACACGCCGCGCCAGCCCGCCGTCTGCGCTAGCCACGACAGCGGCGCGCCGGCCAGCACCGAGCCGAGGTTGCCGACCAGCATGAACACGCCGACCACGGTGGCGAAGCGCCGCTCCTCGTACCAGACGGCGATGATCTTCAGCGCGGCGATGAACACCACCGAGACGCCCAACCCCACCAGCGTGCGGCCGACCAGCGCGGCGTTCAGGCTTTCGGCCATGCCGAACATCAGGCTGCCGCCGCCCGCCACCAGGCCGCCGAGCAGCAGGATGCGGCGCGCGCCGAGGGTATCGACCAGGATGCCGGTCGGCACCTGCATCACCGTGTAAACGTAGAAGTAGGTGGCGGCCAGCGCACCCAGCGAAGCCGCCGTGGTCTGGAAGGCGGCGGCCAGGTCCTGGGCGATGCCGGCCGGCGCGAAGCGCTGGAAGAACGACAGCACGTAGGCCGCCACAACCACCAGCAGCATCAGCAGCCGGCGCCGTTTCTGTTCGGGAGTAAATTCCATCGCCGCAGTGTAGCGTCCGGCGTCGCTTTGTGCTTGGCGGCGTGCCGCGACGGCTGACTTTACGCGGGCAGCTTTTCCATGCGCCGGATTCTCGCCAGCGTCTCGCTGGCGGCCTCCTCGGCGAGACGCAGATCGTAGTCGGCTTGCAGGCCCATCCAGAACTCGGCGCTGGTGCCGAAATAGCGGGACAGTCGCAGCGCCGTGTCGGCGGTGACGCCGCGCCGCTCGCGAACGACGTCGTTGATGCGCGGGGCCGGCACGCCGAGTGCGATCGCCAATGCGTTCGCCGACAGATTCATCGGCACGAGGAATTCCTCACGCAGAATCTCTCCCGGATGAATTGTCCGCATGCCGTTGCGAATCTCGCTCATGTCGCCTCCTCAGTGGTAATCCACGATCTCCACGTCGAACACCTGTCCGTCGTTCCAGACGAAGCAAATCCGCCATTGATCGTTGATGCGGATGCTCCACTGGCCTTTCCGGTCGCCCTTCAGCGCCTCCAACCGGTTCTGCGGCGGTATGCGCAGATCGTCCAGCCGAACCGCCCGATGCAGCATTGCCAGTTTGCGCTCCGCGACCGCGCGGAAAGCCAGCCAGCGACGGTGGCAGCGCACTCCGACGAACAGCGCTTCCGTGTCCTTGCACTTGAACGATCGGATCATGGCCTCAGCATATAACGCTCGCCGTTAAATGGCAAGCGTTAAATCACCTCATCCACCGCCCGTCTTCCAGACTGCGGGCGCGGCCGAGGGTGGCCAGCGTGGCGAGCAGTTCCGGCAGGCGCGCTTTCCACTTGCCCTTGCCGGCGAAGCGGGCGGCGAGTTCTTCCGGCAGCTGCGGTGAACCGTCGAGCGCGGCGGCGAGCGCGGCCATCTGGTCGGGTAGCGTGGAAGGCCAGGGAGTTTTGTCTTTGGGGGCAAGCGGGGTGGGCGGCTCAGGTTGGGTCGTCGCCGCCTCGTTAGCGGCAAACAGCACCGAATTCCTTGGCGTCGCCGACCGCTCCCCGCCGCCCTGCGGATTCTGGAACGCCGGTCTTAACCAACGGATATTGCCCTGCGCTTCCTCGGCCGCGCGTTCGGCGTTGAGCGCGACGAGGCGTTCGAGGATTTGTTCGTCGGTGGGCGTGTCGTGCCAGCCGTAGGCATCGAGCACCGCCGCGTCGAGCTCGTCGTGAAGCGACTTCAGCACCGCGACCAGGCCCTGGTCGTGAATCGTCTTTTCCTTGGCGTTCAGAGGCGTGTCGCCACGGCTGACTTTCGCCAGCACGTTGTAGAGACCAGTGAGGGTCGGCGATTCGTGCGCAGCGAGCACGCGCTTGCGATGCGCGTCGATCTGCTCCGCGAGGTCGCCGACGCGCGCCTGCTGCTCCGTCGATGCAGCGGGAAAGGGAAAAGTGTCGAAGCAAGAGGTCTTGTTGTAAACCGGCCGATCTTCGAGCGTGCCGCCCTGCGCCAACGCCCAGCAGACATGCACGCGACTGGAGAGCACGCCGAGTGAATAACCGTCGTCGAGGGCAATGCAGATCAGCCGATTGTCGGGCGCGATAGCGGCGTCGAGAAACTGGAAGACGCGGTGCTTGGCGGTTTCGACCGTGGCGATATAGCGCGGCAGGCCGACCAGCATTTTTCGCAGTTCTTGGCGCGGCTTGCCATGCAGCCACCACAGCCTGGCGTAACCCGCGCCGTCCTTGGTATGTGCCTTGGCCTCGCGCTCTGGCTTCACGTTAACCAACACATGCTGGAATGTCGCCGGCCAGCGGCGGCGCACGGTGTCAGCGTCGTGGCCAAATAGGTCGATCAATTGCACGCCGCGCGGCCGGTCGGTGATGTCGCGACCGTTGCGGTAATCCTTGATCGGCGCGTCGGCTTCGAGCACCGCGCGTTCCTCCGGCGTGACGATAAAGCCAGCGCCGTGAAGCTTGAAGCCCGGTGAGCTGACGCCGGCGTTCGCCTGCAGGGCCTGCGCGGCCGTGATGTTGATGCCAATACTCAGGTCGGCGTGGAGGATGCCACTGCGCTCGGTGAGGTCGACGTCGAGTCCCTCGCCCTTGCCTTCGCGCTCGGCGGTCACGTCCACTCGCCGGCCTTCGCCAGCGCCGGGCACGATGACGGTCATGGCGATGCGCACGGCCGCGCCGTCGGCGCTGTCCACCCACGGGTGGTCGGGAATGGCGAAGTCGAGATGCAGCCCGGCGTCGAGCGCGCTCTGGACGACGCGGCGGTTGAAGGTCTGGCGCAGGCTGTTGGTGGTGATAAAGCCGAAGCGGGAGATTTTCCCCTGCGCGACGAGTTGTGCTGCGTGGTGCCACCAGAACATGACAAAGTCGGCTGAGTCCGGTACATCCAGCCATGCCGCACGCAAGCTTTCCACGTACTCATCGCCGAGCGCGGCGCGCATGTTCGAAGCGCCGATAAAGGGCGGGTTGCCGACGACGACATCGGCATCCGGCCAGGTCGCGGGTTTGCCATCATCCAGCACGGCGTCACGGCATTCGATGTTGCGGAAGTCCTTGAGCACGGGCTGCGGCGGCAGGCCGGTACCGCGCATGCGGAAGTGCCATTGCAGGTAGCCGATCCACAGCACCAGCTCGGCGATGGCGGCGGCGCGCGGGTTGATCTCCAGGCCGAGGAACTGGTGCGGATCGACGGTGAGGCCCTCGGCTTCGAGTAGCGACTGCGATTCGCCGAGGTCGTGCAACTGGTTGAGCACTTCGCCTTCCAGCCGCTTCAGGTGTTCCAGAGACACGTAGAGGAAATTGCCGCTGCCGCAGGCCGGATCGAGCACGCGCAGCGTGCACAGGCGGTGGTGGAATTGCCGCAGTTCGGCGACGGCCTCCTTGTGCTTGCCCTCGTTGGCGAGCAGCACCGCCGCGCCCTGCACGTAGCTCCACGCCTGCCGCAGCGGCTCGATCACGGTCGGCTGGACCAGGCGATCGACATAGGCGCGCGGCGTGTAGTGGGCGCCGAGGGCGTGGCGTTCGCGCGGATCGAGCGCACGTTCCAGCAGGGTGCCGAAGATAGCCGGCTCGACCTGCGTCCAGTCGGCGCTGGCGGCTTCAATCAGCAGGCCGATCTGCGCCTTGGTCAGCGGCAAGACCTCGGGATGCTTGAACAGCTTGCCGTTGAAGCGCGGCAGGGTCTTGCGCAGCACGACCGAGAAGCCGCCGGTGTCCATTTCCTTCCAGAGCGCGGCGAGCAGCGGCACCAGCTGGCCGGGATCGTCCTTGAGGCTCTTCAGCAGTTCGGTGAAGCTGCCCTTGGGGATGAGCGCCACGTCTTCGGCGAACATGCTGAACAAGCAGCGCGTGAGGAAGCCGGCGACGGTTTCCGGCGCGTGGCCGGCGGCTTCCAGCGACTTGGCGACCCCGGCCAGATGGGTGGCGATTTCCCGCGTGACCTTGGCCGATTGTCTGGTCGGGTCGAGCGCCAGCGGGTCGAGCCAGACGGCGCGCAGGCGGGCGCGAACGGCATCGTCGCGCAGGTCGGCCAGGCGGATGCGGTGCGAGCGCGGATCGGGATAGGGAACGTAAGTGGCGCCGGTGCGCGTGAATTCGGCGTACAGCTCGATGACGTTGCCGACGTCGACGACGATCAGGAACGGCGGCCGGCCCTCCCCGGCCGGCAGCGCGCGGGCGTAGCCCTCGGCCTGCGAGCGGGCACGCAGCAGGGCGTCGTCGAAACCTTTATTCAGCGTGCCACCACCGCTGACTTTCAGCTTCTTGGCTTCGAGGACGAAAGCGCCGCGGCGGTAGCAGTCGATGCGGCCGGCGCTGGCACCGCCGTCGCCATGGCGGAAGGTGATCGGCCGCTCGAACATGTAGTCCTGCTCGGCCGTGGCGTGCGGCGCGTCGACGTCGAGCAGGCGGCAGAGGTCGATGACGAAGCTCTGCGCCGTCGCCAGTTCGGAGGCGGTGACGCCCTGCCAGCGGGCGAGGAAGGTGTCGATGGCAGCGGCGGGCATGATGGCGGGATTGTAGCGGCGAACCCACCGGTCAGTCGCTGCGCCCATGGCGGATTGGTTCGCCGATCTACTCCAGCCAGAAGGCTTCGACGATGTTGTCGCCATCCATCAGCCACCACTCGCCGCCTTGCGTGGTGGCGTGAAAATACATGGCCATGCCAAGCTGGTACATTGAACTCGCGGCCGCCCGGATCGCTTCGGGAATGCGCGGATCGTCGATGTCGAACGCCAGCCCGTTCCACTCGGGATCACGGCAAGGAATTGGTTTCCTGAAAAAGCCAAACAGATCCATCACATCGCCTCGGCATTCGGTATCGAACCGGCTGATTCCTCGAAGAATCTTCAGTGCTTCTCTCAGCCAGAGGACGCGCCTCACTGGTGCTCGGCGAAAAAGCGGCCGACTTCCTCTTCACTGGCAAAGTCGCCGCGATCAGCCGCTGAAATTCTCACCAGCAACACATTCAGGTAATGCCGGTCAGCCGCCAGGTAACTGTTGAGCGCCTCATCGATCAGGTCAGCGTCGGTCCGATGAGTGGTTGTCGCCAGTTCGTGGAAGCGTTCGAGTACTTCTGGGGCAATGACGATCTGGTTCATGTCTTCAGCTCCGAACATGGTTAGCCACTAACATACCCCATCCAACGGCCCCGTCTTCCAACTTGCGGGCGCGACCGAGGACGTCGCCTATCGTTGAAAATCGCCCGGCCACCTGCGGGCGGTGTGGAACACCCGCAGGATTTCGACGTTCTGCTCACGGACCCGATACGGCAGGATGTAGGGAAAGCGCGTGACGACCAGTTCGCGCGTTCCCGGCACGCGGCCGGGACGCCCCATTTGCGGTTGCGCCGCGAGCAGCTCGGCGCTGTCCAGCAGGTGCTCGACGAAAGCGGCGGCGCTCTTCGGGCTGTCCTGCGCGATGAAAGCGGCTTCCTCGTCGAGATTCCGCAGGGCGCGACGCAGCCACCTAACCCGCATGGCGGGCCTTCACCGCCGCGACATCGTCATCCGTCGCGAAGTCGCCGGCATCGGCCTCGGTCAGCGCATGGGCAATTTCGCCGATCTGCCAGGCTTCGAGATCGAGGTAGCGCCGGATCGCCTCGCCCGCCAGCCAGGACTTGGAGCGGTGCGTGGCATCGGCCAGCCTGTCGAGTTGCTCCTTGATCTCGACGGGTACGCGCAGCGTGACGACGGCGGTATCCATATCGCATCTCCAAGGCGTTTGTATACATGCGCATCGTAGCATGCCGAGACAATGGCGATCCAATATAGATTTCGATCAATCGCGCAGCGAAATCTTGAGCCGGACTTCCGGCAGTCGCTCGATGGCATAGCGTGAATTGGCGTCGATGATCGCCACTGTCGCAAGCAGTTCCTTGCCGGCATCCATCAGGCGCGCGAGCACCGGGTTCCGGAAACGTGGCACATAACCGAGCTTTTGACCACTGGCGACAAGTATTTCAATGGCCAGGTCATCGTGAGGATTGGCGGGCTCTCGCCGCAAGATAAGCGTATTGCCTGCCTGCAACCGCCCCACTATCTCGCTCGCCTGGTAATACTGTAGTCCGGCCACATGGGTTTCGAGCAGAAAGATGTCGCCACCCAACGGCAGGCCGACCATTCTGTCGGTGAACGACTTTGCCATCAGCTGCTGCGTTGCGCTGACGACCGTCATCTGAGTACTCATGAGCGATCCCCTGGTACAGGACGTGGTGCCACCCCCAGTTGCGCGAGTAGATCGGTCTGTCGAATGACAAGTTGCGCCAAGCGACACGACTCGGCGGCAATGTGCTCCTCTAACATTGCCTGATGCGAGGCGACCCAGGCGTCATCCATCAAACGGTCGGCGTAGCAGTGCGGCGGCTCCCTTTTCAGCCGCGCCAGACGCTCCGCATGCGCTGCAACGAGCGCTCGCAGGCGCGTCACTTCCGTGTCGTCATCAATCGCCGGCAATGCATCGCGCTCGGCGATGGCATGCTCGACCAGATGCAGGAGCGCCTCAATCAGCACCGCGTCAACCCGGCAGTAGGATTCTTGCACGGCGGACCAGTACTTCTCGAACAGGCTCCCGTGCTCCGGGCTGGCGTCAGGATGAAGCAAACGCGCGAGTCGCCGATAGGCGGCCTTGACTCTCCGAGCCTCTTGCGCGTCGGCCAGTGTCACACTCGCAATCAGTTGGGCTGCATCGACAAGAGCTCGCTCCCGAGCGACAACCTGCTCACGCCATCGGGCGACTTCCGCCTCTATGGAACGATCAATTTCCCCGAGAACGGACTGCGTGACCGGCTTGCCGAGATTGACTCTCGCAAGCAGGTTGGCATGGCGCCGCCTGACCATCCGAATCTCCAGTTGAATTTCAAGCAATTGCAGTTCCAGTCGTCCCAACGCCGCCTGGTAGCGCGCAGCCAGAAGCGGTCCGCTACGGGTGCGCATTTCGTCGATGCTTTCGATTAGCGCGGCGAGTTCCCGCCGCAACTGGTCGGTGAGATGACTCGAAGCAGCCACCACTCGCGATGTCGTTGCCAACATCTCCATCCCCTTGGGAACCTGATGTCGGAATTGTCGGCCGACAGAGGCTCACCAGATGCGCCTGTCCGGCGTGCCGCGACGGCTGACTTTCGCGGGCAGTCGTCGCGCTACGATCCTTCGATGGGCAGCGTCAGGACGCGCAAGCGCGTGCGTTCCGGCTCGACGGTAACGAGCGCGCCGCGCGCCAGTTCGTCTTCCATCTGGCGCAACGCGCCGACTACTTGCACGCCGATGTCTTCGTGGCTCAGGCTGTCGGAACGCAGTTGAACAACGCTGGGTTTGTCGCCGTGGGTGACGGCGAGAATGGTGCCGAAATCGAGGTCACAGGTGAGCACCACGTGGCCGCCCTCGCGCGCATACCGCATGATCTCTCGGCATCAGGCGCATTGGCGCGACCCACCCGCGACCAATGGACCGCCGCGAAGCCGGCCGATTCAAGGAACCCCGCCCACTTCGGGGAAAGGTTCATGTCGACCAGCAGCTTCATGCGGCCGCCAGGCGTACCTCGCGTTCCTCGGCGCGCCAGGCCGCGTAACGCAGGGCCTGTGCGACGTCTTCCTGTTCGAGGTAGGGATAGTCGCCGAGAATGTCCTGCACGTTGCGCCCCGCTCCAATCTGCCCGACGATCGCGCCCACGGTAACCCGCAAGCCTCGAATACAGGGTTTGCCTCCCATGACGGCGGGATCCTGGGTAATACGGTCGAGGGTTGCCATGAGTTGCTCCCGAAACATTGTCAAATTCATACCTTACCGTAACCACCGCCAGTCTTCCAGTCCGCCAGCCCGGCGTGCCGCGACGGCTGACTTTGGCGAGCGGCCCGGCTCGATGGTAACGAGCGCGATGAGAGAGTTCATCCGGGAAGTCGGCCAAGAAACTGCTCGGCACTCAGGATCGGCGGCGCGAATACATCGGCCAAGGCCAGCAGGTCGCCGTCGCCCGTCACGAGCGCATCCGCCTTGCCGGCAAGCGCCAGCTGCAGAAAGGGCAGATCGAACGGATCGCGGCAGGCGGGCGTGACAGGGGGCGGATCGGGCAGGACGATCGTGGTGCAGTAAGGGAGGTAGTCGGCGAGCAGCTCCTGCTGTTCGGCGGCGGTCAGCTTGAATTTCGGATAGGCCAGGACGCGGATCAGTTCGGCCGCCGTGGCGCGCGAGATCAACGGTTCGATGGCATGCGCCTGCCAGGCGAGGCGCAGCGGGACGAGGCGACCTTGCGCAAAGACCAGCGCCGATAGGACGAGATTCGTGTCGATGACGACGCGGGGGCGCGCCGCGCGACGTTTCACTTCTTGCGTGCCCAGGCCACGGCGTCGGCGATATCGTCGTCCCGCAATCCCAGCTCGGCAAGCTTGGCGCGCACGGCATCACCCCGCTGGATGCGCACCGGCGTCAGTACGATGGCGCCGTTGCGGGTCTCGACATCGAAGTACTCGACCGGACCGACGGCCGCCACGACGCTCTTGGGCAGCGTGAGCTGGTTCTTCGCAGTGATTTTGGCAAGCATCATGAATTCGTTTAAGTAAGGATTCCTTACTATAGGAAATCATGGCGAGATTGGCAAGCGACGCGCCCCGGCGTGCCGCGACGGCTGACTTTCAGACGGCGCGCGGGCGGGCACGCCAATGCCGCCAGGCAAGCACGACCAGCACGACGGCGACGACGGGCAGGACGATGCCGCCCATGATCTCGGCGTAGGCGGCAAGGGCGCCATGGCCGGTGGCGTGCATGGCCAGGTAGGCGGTATAGGCGGCGTAGAGCGCCAGCAGCAGCGCACCGTTGCCGCGCGTGATCTGGCTGTCGGTGAAGAAAATGGGCAGGCAGATGACGGCGATGCCGGCCATCACGGGCAGGTCGAAGCCCAGCACCTGAGGGGCGACGCTCAGATCGGCGGGCGCGACGGCGGCGGAAACGCCGAGCACGCCCAGGATGTTGAAGATGTTGCTGCCGACGACATTGCCGACGGCGATGTCGCGTTCGCCGCGCAGGGCGGCGAGCACGGAAGTCGCCACCTCCGGCAGCGAGGTGCCGGCGGCGACGATGGTGAGGCCGATGATCAGTTCGCTGACACCGAGAAAGCGCGCGAACTCGACGGCCGCCTCGACCAGCCAGCGGGCGCCGAGCACGAGCAGCGCCAAGCCGGCGAGGATGAGCGCGATCTGCACGGACCAGTGGTTGCGCCAGCCCGGCACGCCGTCGCCAAAGGCTTCTTCGTATTCGACATTCACTTGCCGGCCTTCGCGCCGGCTTTGCCAGACCAGGAGCGCCGTGTAGCCAAGCAGCATGCCGACGAAGAGAAGACCTTCTGCGCGACCGATGCTGCCGTCGGCCGCCAGCGCCCACAGCAGCAGGGACACGCCGATCATGATGGGCACTTCCTGGCGGATCAACTGCTGGTGCACAACCAGCGGCACGACCAGTGCAGAAATGCCGAGGATGACCAGCACGTTGAAGATGTTGCTGCCGACGACGTTGCCGATGGCGATGTCCACCTGGCCCGACCACGCCGATTGAACCGACACCGCCAGTTCGGGCGCGCTGGTACCGAAGGAAACGACGGTCAGTCCGACCACCAGCGGCGAGATGCCGAACAGCAGCGCCAGCCGCGACGCGCCGCGCACGAGCAGTTCGGCGCCGGCGACCAGGGCGCCAAGCCCGAGCAGGAACCAAAAGATGCCCATCAAGCGCCGCCCCCGCGCCGCAGCAACCAGGTCAGCACCGGCGGCGTGATCAAGGTGGTGAGGATGACCATGATGACGATGACGGAGAACATGGTTTCCGAGATGACGCCGAGCTGTTTGCCGACCATGGCGAAGATGAGGCCGACTTCGCCGCGCGGCACCATGCCCCAGCCGACGATCCACTTGCCGGCGTCGCCGGCGAACACGCCGGCGGCCAGCTTGCCGACCACGGCGGCGGCGGTGATGCCCAGCGCGACGGCGACGACGGCCGGGTCGGCCAGGGTGCGCAGGTCGACCTGCATGCCGGTGAGGACGAAAAAGACGGGTACGAAGAAGTAGCCGATCGGCTCGATCATGTGCTCGTGCTGGTGGCCGGCGTGCCGGGTCAGGATTGGCCGCAGGCGATCGACCAGGCCGGGCTCGCCGGCGGGCAGCAGCGGCTCGATTTCGCGGACGATGCGCGGCGTCTGGAAATCCTTGAGGAACAGCGGCTCGAACAGCAGTCCGGCGGCAAAGGCGCCGATGATCGGGGCCAGCCCGGCGGCGTGCGCCAGCCACGCCAGGAACAGGCCGGTGGCCAGCACCTGCGCGAACAGCATCGACGGGCCGGCGTCGAGCCGGGCCAGCCAGCGGCTGGAATGCGGCGCGATCATGCGGCCCAGCCAGATGCTGCCGGCTAGGAAAAGCACGCTCTTGCCGATGATCCACGTCACCTCGCCGACGCTGACCTGGCCGGCCTGGACAAGGCTGGAAACGACGGCGAGGATGACCAGGCCGAGCACGTCGTCGATCACCGCCGCGCCGAGCACGATGCGCGCCGCCGGCATGCCGAGCTTGCCGAGGTCGCGGAAGACGCGGCCGGTGATGCCCACCGAAGTCGCGGCCAGCGTCGCGCCAAGGAAGAAATAGGTGTTGCGCTCCAGGCCAGGCAGCAGCCACGGCCCAACCACGAAGGCGCCGAGCGCGAAGGGCACGACGATGCCGAAGCTGCCGACCAGGCTGGCCCGGCCGCCAACCTTGACGAGCTCGGCCAGGCGGGTCTCCAGACCGATCTGCAGCAGCAGGACGATGACGCCCAGCTCGGCCATGAAGGCGATGATCGGGTCCCGGGCGACGGTGTCGAAGTAGTGGAAGCCGAACAGCGCCAGATTGCCGAGCACGACGCCGAGCAGCAGTTCGCCGAGCACGGCGGGAAAGCCGATGCGCTCGGCCAGCGGCGCGAACAGCCGCGCGCTCATCAGGATCAGCGCCAGCCAGAGCAGGTTCTCGCCGACCACGCCGGAGCCGGCCGCCCAGGCGGGCAACGCCATCAAGACAAGCAGCGCGGGCAGGGCGCGCCTCATGGCCGGTCAGGCGCCAAGGTAGCGGGTGCGCAGGCCATCGAGCGCGGCGCCGGCGACGGCGTCCGGCGCGGCGGCGGCGCTCATCGAGATATCGAGATCGCGCAGCGCGCCATCGGCGAGATCGTAGATCCAGCCGTGCAGCATGAGCGGCTGCCCGCGCCGCCAGGCATCGCCGACCAGCGTGGTGCGGGCGACGTTGCGCACCTGCTCGATGACGTTGAGCTCGCACAGGCAGCGCTGGCGCACGGTGTCGTCGGCCAGCGCGCCGAGCACGGCGGCATGGCGCTCGCCGACGTCCTGGATGTGGCGCAGCCAGTTGTCGATCAGGCCGAGCGAGCGGCCTTCGAGGGCGGCCTTGATGCCGCCGCAGCCGTAGTGGCCGCAGACGATGACATGGCGGATGCCAAGCACGTCCACGGCGTATTGCAGCACCGACAGGCAGTTGAGGTCGGTGTGCACCACGACGTTGCCGACGTTGCGATGGACGAATACCTCGCCGGGCTTGAGGCCGGTGATCTGGTTGGCCGGCACGCGGCTGTCGGAACAGCCGATCCAGAGATATTCCGGCGTCTGGATGGCTTCGAGGCGCGCGAAGTAATCGGGGTCGGCGGCAATTTCGCGCGCCGCCCAGCGGCGGTTGTTGTCGAACAGCCCGGCGAGGAATTTCATGCGCGGCGTGCCATCAGCGCTGACTTTGCAGCGCGGCGATGCGCTCCTCGATGCTCGGGTGGGTGGCGAACAAACTCATCACCCCACCCTTGCCGGCGATGCCCAGGCTGGCCATGTTCGACGGCAACGGCTCGGGGTGCAGGCCGCCAAGGCGCTGGAGCGCCGAAATCATCTTGCGCGGGCCACCTTCGAGTTTCGCGGAACCGGCGTCGGCGCGGAATTCGCGCTGGCGCGAGAACCAGGCGACGATGATGCCGGCCAGCACGCCGAACAGGATGTCGAGCACCACCACCGAAATCGAGTAGCCGATGCCGGGGCCGGAACGATCATCGCCGCGGCGCAGGAAGCTGTCGATCATGAAGCCGACCACGCGCGAGAGGAAAAAGACGAAAGTGTTCATCACGCCCTGGATCAGCGTCATGGTCACCATGTCGCCGTTGGCGACGTGGCTGACCTCATGCGCCAGCACGGCCTCGGCTTCGTCCTTGCTCATCGATTGCAGCAGGCCGGTGGACACCGCGACCAGCGAATTGTTCTTGCTGGCGCCGGTGGCGAAAGCATTCGGTTCGCCTTCGTAGATGGCGACCTCGGGCATGCCGATGCCGGCGGCCTTGGCCTGGCGGCCGACGGTCTCCATCAGCCAGTACTCGGTGCTGTTGCCCGGCGTGGTGATGACCTGCGCGCCCGTGGAGAACTTGGCCATGGTCTTCGACATCAGCAGCGAGATGAAGGCGCCGCCGAAGCCCATGATGGCGGCAAAGCCGAGCAGCTGGCCGTAGTTGATGCCGTTGGCGGCGAGGTAGCGGTTGACGCCGAGCACGCTGGCGGCGATGGACAGCACGACCATGACGGCCATGTTGGTGACGATCAGGAGGAAGATTCGTTTCATCGTGGGTTGCTCCTTCAGTGCATCAAGAAGTACGCCGGTTCGCGCGTACCGAACTACCGAGCGCCCAGACGATGAGCGCCGCGCCCAACAGCCCTGTTATGGCTTCGGGAATGTGAAATTCAACTCCCCCGAGCATGATGGCGGCCAGGGCGCCGACCGCCCAGAAGGCGCCATGCTCCAGATAGCGATAGGTATCCAGCGTGCCGCGTTCCACCAGCAACAGCGTGAAACTGCGCACGAACATGGCCCCGGCACCGAGGCCAAGGGCGATGATGACGAGATCGTGGGTCATGGCGAAGGCGCCGACCACGCCGTCGAACGAGAAGCTGGCGTCGAGCACTTCCAGGTAGAGGAAGCCGGCGGCGCCCTGCTTGACCACCTGGGTGTGAGCGGCTTCCTCGTCGCCGCCGAGCAGGGCCGCCAGGCCCTTGACCAGGATGAACACCACCACGCCCCAGACGCCGGCGACGACGAATTCGCCCTGCCGGGCCGGGTCGCCGAACGCCCACGACGCCGCCAGCACTACGAACAGGGTCAGCGCCGCCTCGATCGATTCCAGCTTGCCCAGCCTTGAGAGCGGCCGCTCGACGACTTCCAGCCAGTGCTCGGTCTTGTGGCGGGCGACGAAGAAACGCAGGAACACCATCATCAGGAAGGCGCCGCCGAACGCCGCGATCTGGTGGTGCGCGCCGGCCAGCGCCTTGCCGTATTCGACCGGATCGTTGATGGCCAGGTCGACCGCCTTGACCGGACCGATGCCGGCGGCGACGGCGACGATGATCACCGGAAACACCAGGCGCATGCCGAACACGGCGATGAAGATGCCCCAGGTGAGAAAGCGGCGACGCCACTTTTCATCCCAGTGGGCGAGGATGCCGGCGTTGACCACGGCGTTGTCGAAGGACAGCGAGGTTTCCAGCACGCCCAGGAACAAGACCGTGGCCACCGCCGACCAGCCACCGACGTACCAGGCGCACGCGGCGGCGACGGCGCAGAAGATGAAGGTGCCGACGAAATGGGAATGCCAGGGTCTCATGATGGCGAATGCTAACCTGCTTCGTCGGGCCGACAAAACCACGGGCGACGGACGATGAACGTCGCGGGAGGCGCAGCGGGCCGGGGCGGCGGAGCTACCGCGGGCACCGCCGGTTACTGCTTCGCAGCCAGCGCTTTCATGGCTTCGACGTGGCTGTTGTCCGGCGAAAGGCGGCGCGCCTGGAAATAGCCCGAGGTCAGGTCGGACAGGGCCTTGCCCGGCGCCGCCTGCGCGGCCATGCCTTCCAGCGCCTCGGCCGGCAGAATGCGCAGCTTGATCGAATCGAAGAAGAAGCGTGTCAGCTTCATGGCGCTGGCCGCCACCTGCTCTTCGCTCTCGCCGGTCGAGCCGGCGATTTTCTTCAGCCAGCCGCGGGCTTTCACCACCCTGGCGTCGTCCGCCGCGAGATCGCGGCCGGCCACGGCGTGGGCCGGGTCGCTGCCGAGATCGACCGGCGCGGGTTGCGCGCCGGCCGGCGCCGCCAGCAGCAGGGAGCAAAGGGCGGCAAGGGTCAGGATTTTCTTCATGAGCATCACTCAATGGGCGGGTTGTACGAGGGCCGGCGTGCCGCCGCCGCTGACTTGCTTGTGCGGTTCGTGCGGTTGCCAGCCCAGGATCAGCAGCAGGGCGAAGAAGCCGACGATGTAGCCGACGGCGATGAACCAGCCATGGCGCAGCCACTGCACCGCCGACTTGGCTTCGGGAAACAGGTTGGACAACGCGACGCCGGCCGATGAGCCAAACCAGAGCATCGAGCCGCCAAAACCGACCGCGTAGGCGAGCATGCCCCAGTCGTAGCCGCCCTGCTTGAGGGCCAGTGCGGTGAGCGGAATGTTGTCGAACACGGCCGAAACGAAGCCGAGGCCGAAAGCGGTCTGCCACGAGGCGGCGGGCAATTTCTCGACCGGCATCATCGACGCGCAGGTGACCAGCGACAATAGGAATATCGAGCCCTTGACGGCATCGGGCACCAGACTCCACTCGGGCTTGCGCAACGGCACCGCCAGCAGCAGCGCCACCCACACGGCCACGCCGAGGAAGGGGAAGCGGTCGGCCAGCTCGGGGGCGTTGAGGTTGATGGCGACGTTGGTGGCGATGGCGGCGACCAACATGAAGGCGACGATGCCGACGCGCACCCAATCGACGGTGTGCGCGGCGTGGAAGTCGCGGCTCATCGCCATGTGCTTGTGCTGCAGCAAGGCGGCGGGGATGCCGAAGACCACCAGGGCCACGGCGGCGGCAACGTAGGCATGCAAAACGTCGAGCGGATCGACGCCATCGATCCACATCATGGTGGTCGTGGTGTCGCCGACCACCGAGCCGGCCCCGCCCGCATTCGACGCCGCGACGATCGCGGCGAGATAACCGATGTGCACCTTGCGCTTGAACACGCTGGCGGCGATGGTGCCGCCAATCAGCGCGGCGGCAATGTTGTCGAGAAAGCTGGATAGCACGAAGATCATCGCCAGCAGGACGAAGGGGCCCAGCCAGCCCTCGGGCAGGTAGCGCGGCAGCACCTCGGGCACACCGGAATCCTCGAAGTGCCGCGCCAGCAGGGCGAAGCCGACCAGCAGACCGAACAGGTTCACCAACAGCACCCACTCGTGTCCAATGTGGGCGGCGAAGCCGGCGATGCCGGGGCCGAACTTGAAGCCGGTGACCAGGATCTTGTATAGCGAAATGGTGGCGAGGCCGGCGAGGGCCACTTGCAGCACATAGTGATGAAAGAGCGCGACCCCGAGCAGGGTGGCGGCAAACAGGATGAAGTCGACCGGAATACCGGCGATGGCCGGGCCATCCGCCGCGAGGGCCATCGACGGCGCGCTCAGCGCGAGACAAAACAACAGTGGCGTTGGGAAGCGCATCGCGAGGCCTTCAGAGAAAATTTCGCGCGAGTTTACCACCCGGCCGGCCCCCATGCCTTGCGCCGCGCAAGTCATGGGATAATCGACGCATCGTCCCCCTCCGGAATCCATCATGTTGAAAGCCTTGGTCCCCGTCGATGGCTCCGCCGCTTCGCTGCGCGCCGTCGAGTACGCCATCAAGCTGCACCAGGCCTGCCAGGCGGGA
>Ga0268298_10002676_pt1 | contig 19209 bp, 14 predicted proteins | sample WWTPWeurt_MetaG_FD_194462 | JGI IMG/M metagenome (GOLD analysis project Ga0268298, IMG submission 194462) | Activated sludge microbial communities from WWTP in Nijmegen, Gelderland, Netherland - WWTP Weurt | ecosystem: Engineered > WWTP > Aerobic digester > Activated sludge | place...
ATTCCGCGTCCAGCCGGCTGCGCGACGCCATCGCCGCCCACGGCCGTGCCACGTTCCGGCTGGACCTGTTACCCGATCACCCGGCTGAGCGCGTGCTGGCCGAAGTGCGGCACCCGCGCGGCTCGCGCAGCCTGACCAGCCACCTGAAGAGCCGCCTCCGGCTGGACGGCATCAAGATGGCCATCCTGCACGAGCTGTTGCCCAAAGAGGCGATGGAACAGCCGGAGCGCTTGGCTGCCGCCATCAAGGCGCTGCCCGTCACGCTGACGGCCGCAAGCCCGTTGGATGAAGCCATCAGCAGCGCCGGCGGCGTCCCCTTCGAGGCGCTGGACGACGGCCTGATGCTGCGCGAGTTGCCTGGCGTGTTCTGCGCCGGAGAAATGCTGGACTGGGAAGCCCCCACCGGCGGCTACCTCCTGACCGCCTGCTTTGCGAGCGGGCGGCGGGCGGGCCAGGGGATGTTGGCGTGGCTTGGATCGCCGGAGAACATTTAAAAATAGTGATTGAAATCATATGAGTAGACCAGATTTCTCACCTTGGAGATTAAATGTCGCTCCGATGCTGGACTGGACGGACCGGCACTGCCGGTACTTCCATCGCCTGCTGTCGAACCATACGCGCTTGTATACCGAGATGGTCACCACCGGCGCGCTGCGCCATGGCGACCTGCGGCGGCACCTGCGCTTTCATGAAGAAGAACACCCGGTGGCGTTGCAGCTCGGCGGCAGCGAACCGGAAGACCTGGCCTTTGCCGCGAAGCTGGGCCAGGAGTGGGGCTATGACGAGATCAACCTCAACTGCGGCTGCCCCAGCGAACGGGTGCAACGCGGCGCCTTCGGCGCCTGCCTGATGGCCGAGCCCGCGCTGGTGGCCGACGGTGTGAAGGCCATGGTTGACGTGGTGGACATCCCGGTGACGGTGAAACACCGCATCGGCATCGACCGGATCGAAAGCTACGGCTTTGTGCGCGATTTCGTCGGCCAGGTCAGCGAAGCGGGCTGCCGGGTCTTCATCGTGCATGCGCGCAACGCCTGGCTGCAGGGCCTGAGCCCGAAGGAAAATCGCGAGATCCCGCCGCTGCGCTACGAAATGGTCTACCAGCTCAAGCGTGACTTTCCGCAGCTGACCATCTGCCTGAACGGCGGTGTGACCAGCAATGAACAGATCGCCACCCATCTCCAGCATGTGGATGGTGTGATGGTGGGGCGCGAGGCGTACCACAACCCCTGGCTGCTGGCCGGCTGGGACGAGACCTTCTTCGGCGAGGCGTCATCCACCCTGACGCCGGACGCGGTCGAAGCGGCCATGGTCGCCTACATGGCGCGCGAGGCGGTGGACGACGACTGCCCGTGGTACCCGATTGCCCGCCACATGTTGGGCTTGCGCCACGGCCAGCGTGGTGCGCGCAAGTGGCGCCAGGTGTGGAGCGACCACCACCTCAAACCGTTGCCGCCGGCCGAGGTGCATCAAAAGGCGCTGGAGGGGCTCCGGGGAGCCTCTGAAAGCCTGAATGTTGATCAAATTGGGCATTTCCCAACGCCGGATGGTCGAACGATGCTATGAAAGTGATACTGTTTTCATCCGGAGCCCGATGGGTCGCCCTGAGTCGATTGCCTTATGAAACCTGATCACCTGCCAACAAGTCGGCTCCGGCGACCCTGGGCCGGCCTCTGGGTCCTGCTCATGGTCTTGTTTCTTGCCGCGTGCAGCACCGGCGAGAACCAGGTTCGCTTCGCCACCGATTTCGAGTCCGGCAGCATCGGCGCGGTGAAGCAGCTCGATGGCGACGGCCTTTCCTGGCAACTGGCCCTGCGCGACGACAACGACGACGCCAGCCTGCCCAACAGCTTTCGGACCTGGTGGTACCTGCGGGCCGACCAGGTGCCGGTGGGCCAGAGCCTTCGCATGGAGTTCACCCGACTGGGCTTTCCTTATTACTTTGTGCCGGTCTATTCCTACGATGGCACCCGTTGGCAGCACTTCGAAGAAAGCGAAGTCTCGCTGGTGCCGGGCTGCGTGATTGCGGTACCGGACAGCTGCCGTGTGGTGGTCACGAAGCGCTTCGACGCGCCCACGGTCTGGATTGCCCGCACCTTCCCGTACACCACCCGGGACCTGTCGGCCTTCCTGACCGAGATCGCGCAGAACCCGGCTGTGCGCATCGACACGCTGGGTTCGTCCCCGGTGTACCGCAAGCCGCTGCAGAGGATCACGATCGCCGACGCCAGCGCCAGCGGGCCGCGCCAGACGGTGTGGATCCATGCCCGCACCCATGCTGCGGAGACCGGGCCGTCGTTTGTGCTAGAAGGGCTGATCCGAACCGTGCTGGCCGACGAGGCGTTGGGCCGGGCGTTGCGCGCCCGTTACGTCTTCCGGATCGTGCCGATGCACAACCTGGATGGCGTGATCGCGGGCAACTACCGGACCAATGCCACCAGCATCAATCTCGAAAACCAGTGGCTGAATACCCTGGGCACGCCGCTGCTGGATGGCAATGCACCGCTGGAGAATCGCCTGATCAACGAGTACGGCATGGTGCCGGCGCTGCTGGATGCCGACGCGCCCGTGGTGCTGGCGCTGAATCTGCATTCCTCCAACTCCGAGCCCGACACGGCAGCGTTCTTCTTCCCGCATTTCGGCAGCGACCCGGCGCGCTACACGCCGGCGCAGCGCGCACTCTGGTCGTCGCAGATCGACTTCATCAGCAACGTGGCGCGCCATTACGACGGACGCATCGAGCAGCCGCCCGCCGACGGGGGCGCGGGTTTCCTGAACTCGTGGTTCCCGGAGACCTGGTGGTGGAACCGGCGGCAGGAGTCGGTCAACGCGATCACGCTGGAGACGACCTACGGGCGAGCCGGGTTCGACCACTGGATCAGACCCCAGGACCTTCGCAATCTTGGCGTTGCAGTGGCCCGGGCCATCCATGACCAGTCGCTGCAGGCCAGCGGCATCGCACGCAAGGCGCTTGTGCCGGACATGAGCATGTTCCGCCTGCCCTTCAAGCCCGAGGTCTACCTTGAGCGGGAATGAGGGCTGCGACAGAATCCCGCATCGCAATGACAGGAAACTAGCCATGGGCAAGAACCGACTGGAAATGTTCAGCGACGGCGTGATCGCCATCATCATCACCATCATGGTGCTGGAGCTGCGGGGCCCGCACGAATTCAGCTTCGAGGCGCTGCAGCCCCTGGGTCCGAAGCTGCTCAGCTATGTGCTGAGCTTTGTCACGATCGGTATCTTCTGGAGCCATCACCATCATCTGCTGCATGCGGTGCATCACGTGAACCGGGCCGTGTTGTGGGCCAACCTGCATTTTCTCTTCTGGCTGTCGCTGATTCCCTCGGTGACGGCCTGGATGGGTGAACACCAGTTCCACCGGGTGCCCGTCGCGGTCTATGGCGCGGTGGTGCTGATGGTGGGAGTGTCCTACCGGCTGCTGGAGCAGGTACTGGTGAAGTTCCACGACAAAGAGTCGATGCTGGCGCGCACGGTGGGCCAGAACCTGAAGGCCTGGTTCTCGTTTGCGGCCTACGCGGCAGCGATCCCGCTGGCCTTTGTGGCCGAGTGGTTCACGATGGTCATCTATTTCGGGGTGGCTGCGCTGTGGCTGCTGCCGGACAAGCGGCTTGAGGGGGGCGCCGTCGAGGCGGATTGAGGGTCAGGCGGCGGCTTCGAGTCCGTTGCGGAAGTGCTCGCGCATGCGCTGCGCGGCGTCTTCGGCGTTGCGGGCGGCCAGGGCTTTCATGATGGCCCGGTGTTCGGCCAAAGACTCCTTGACCCGCCCGGACTTGAGCAGCGAGTTCTGCCGATTCAGCTTCATGACCTTGCGCAGATCGGCCACCATCTGGTCGCGCCACCGGTTGTCGGCAATCTCCAGCAGGCGCATGTGAAAGCGCTCGTTGAGCGCGAAGAAGCGGTCGCGGTCCTGGGCGGCCGTTTCGAGTTCGTCGTGCAGGCCCTGAAGTTCCTTGAGCTCGTCCGCCGTGGCGGTCTGTGCCACGACTCCGGCAGCGTCCGATTCCAGCAGGCTCAGCAGGTGGTACACGTTGCTCAGGTCTTTTTCCGAGACTTCAGTCACATAGGCGCCGCGACGCACTTTCATGGTGACGAGACCCTCTGCCGCGAGGACTTTCAATGCCTCCCGCAGCGGGGTGCGGCTGATGCCGTATTCCTCGGCGATCTTGAGTTCGTCGATCCAGCTGCCGGGCGCCAGTTCGCGCCGGTAGATGCGCTGGCGCATCAGCTCGGCGACTTCTTCGTACAGGGCGCGAGGGGCAAGTGAGAGGGCGGACATGAATGATCGGGAAAGGTGCCAGTGTAAGCCAGACTGAATATTTTGCATCAATAATTATGAATGATGTAAACTTGAAGCAACAAACCGCGACCACTGGAGACGTGGTTGTGCCCACCAGGAAAGTGCCCACTCCATGAGCCAGAAACAGCCCGAATTCCAAGCCGCCAGCCTTGAAGCCTGGCACAAGGCCGCCGCCAAGTCCGCTCCTGGCGGCGATGTGAATGCCTTGAACTGGCTGACGCCCGACGGCATCAGCGTCAAGCCGCTGTACACCGCCGAAGACACGGCCAATCTGCCCTACGCCAACACGCTGCCCGGCTTCGAGCCCTTCCTGCGCGGCCCCCAGGCCACGATGTACGCGGTGCGCCCCTGGACGATCCGACAGTACGCCGGTTTCTCGACGGCCGAGGAGTCCAACGCCTTCTATCGCAAGGCACTGGCGGCCGGCGGCCAGGGCGTGTCGGTGGCCTTTGACCTGGCCACCCACCGCGGCTACGACAGCGACCATCCCCGAGTGACGGGCGATGTCGGCAAGGCCGGCGTGGCGATTGACAGCGTGGAAGACATGAAGGTCCTGTTCAACGAGATTCCGCTGGACAAGGTCAGCGTCTCGATGACCATGAACGGCGCGGTGCTGCCGGTGCTGGCCGGCTATGTGGTGGCAGCGGAAGAGCAGGGCGTGTCCCAGGACAAGCTCTCGGGAACGATTCAGAACGACATTCTGAAAGAGTTCATGGTGCGCAACACCTATATCTACCCGCCCGAGCCGTCGATGAGGATCATCGGAGACATCATCGAGTACACGGCCAAGAACATGCCGAAGTTCAACTCGATCTCGATCAGCGGTTACCACATGCAGGAAGCGGGCGCCAATCAGGCGCTGGAGATGGCCTTCACCCTGGCCGACGGCAAGGAGTATGTGAAGACCGCCATCGCCAAAGGCATGGACGTCGACGACTTTGCGGGCCGCCTGTCTTTCTTCTGGGCGGTGGGCATGAACTTTTACCTGGAAATCGCCAAGATGCGCGCGGCCCGCCTGCTGTGGTGCCGCATCATGAAAGGCTTCAACGCCAAGAACCCCAAGAGCCTGATGCTGCGCACGCACAGCCAGACCAGCGGCTGGAGCCTGACCGAGCAGGACCCCTACAACAACGTGGTGCGCACCACCATCGAGGCCATGGCGGCCGTGTTCGGCGGCACCCAGAGCCTACACACCAACTCGCTCGACGAAGCCATCGCGCTGCCGACCGAATTCTCCAGCCGCATTGCCCGCAACACCCAGCTCATCATTCAGGAAGAGACCCACATCACCAACGTGGTGGACCCCTGGGCTGGCAGCTACATGATGGAAACGTTGACGCAGCAAATGGCCGACGAAGCCTGGAAGATCATTGAAGAAGTGGACGCCATGGGCGGCATGACCAAGGCCGTGGACAGCGGCTGGGCCAAGCTCAAGATCGAGGCCGCCGCTGCCGAGAAACAGGCCCGCATCGACTCGGGCAAAGACGTCATTGTGGGGGTCAACAAGTACAAGCTGGCGAAGGAAGACCCGATCGAAATTCTGGATGTGGACAACGTCAAGGTGCGCGAGGGCCAGATTGCGCGCCTGCAGCAGATCCGCGCCACCCGCGACGGTGCCAAGGTACAGGCGGCGCTGGATGCACTGACGGCTGCCGCCGAAAAGGGCAATGGCAACCTGCTCGACCTATCGATCCAGGCGATCCGTCTGCGCGCCACCGTGGGTGAGGTGTCGGACGCCCTGGAAAGAGTCTATGGGCGCCACCGCGCCGACACGCAAAAGGTGACCGGTGTGTACGCTGCTGCTTATGACTCCGCCGAAGGCTGGGAACAGCTGAAGAAGGAAATCGCCGATTTCGCTGACGCCTTTGGCCGGCGACCCCGCGTAATGATCAGCAAGCTGGGCCAGGATGGCCATGACCGCGGCGCCAAAGTAGTGGCCACGGCCTTTGCCGACCTCGGATTTGACGTGGACATGGGCCCGCTGTTCCAGACGCCCGAAGAATGCGCGCGCCAGGCGATCGAGAACGACGTGCACGCGGTCGGCGTCTCGACGCTGGCTGCCGGTCACAAGACCCTGGTGCCCGCCATCATCCAGGCCCTGAAGGACCAGGGGGCCGACGACATCATCGTGTTTGTGGGCGGTGTGATTCCGCGCCAGGACTACGATTTCCTGTACGACGCCGGTGTCAAGGGCATCTACGGCCCCGGTACGCCAATTCCTGCGAGCGCCAAAGACGTGTTGGAGCAGATCCGGAAGGCTCAAGGGTGATTTCAGGCGACTGGTTGCAGGGCGTGGTTCACGGCAGCGCGCCCGTGCGCCGCCGGGCCATGGCCAAGGCCATCACCTTGCTCGAGTCCACGCGGGCGGACCACCGTGCGCAGGCCGACGAACTGCTGACGACACTGCTGCCGCATACCGGCAGGGCTTTTCGCCTGGGCATCAGTGGTGTGCCGGGCGTGGGCAAGAGCACCTTCATCGAAGCGCTGGGTTTGTACCTGATCGGCCAGGGCCACCGGGTGGCGGTGCTGGCGGTGGACCCGTCCAGCACGGTTTCCGGTGGCTCCATCCTGGGCGACAAGACGCGCATGGAGCACCTGTCCGTGCATGACCAGGCCTATATCCGGCCCAGCCCATCAAGTGGCACGCTCGGCGGCGTGGCCGAGAAGACCCGCGAGGCCATGCTGGTCTGCGAGGCCGCAGGCTACGACATCGTGATCGTCGAAACCGTGGGTGTCGGTCAGAGCGAGACGGCGGTGTCGGGCATGACCGACATGTTCGTGCTGCTGCAACTGCCCAATGCCGGCGACGATCTGCAGGCCATCAAGAAGGGCGTCATGGAACTGGCCGACCTGGTGGTCATCAACAAGGCTGACATCGACCCCAACGCCGCCATGCGGGCACAGGCGCAGATCACCTCGTCGCTGCGCCTGCTGGGCCTGCACGGCCACCCGGACCATGCGCGCCACGACGATTCGGTCTGGCACCCGCAGGTGATCCAGATCAGCGCCTTGCTGGGGCAGGGCGTGGACGCCTTTTGGAACACCGTGCGGCGCTTTCGCGATCTGCAGACCGCCAGTGGCCGCCTGGCGGCGCGGCGCCAGCAGCAGGCCTTGGCCTGGATGTGGGAACGCATCGACGCCGGGCTCAAGCAGGCCTTCCGCCAGAACCCGAAGGTCCGCGAACAACTGCCCGCGCTCGAGCAACAAGTCCGCAACGGCCAGCTCGCGGCCTCCACCGCGGCGCGCACACTGCTTGCCGCGCATGCCGCAGCCGCCTGAAACCGATTCACCTCCATCCACCCACACCCGAGATTCAACCGAGAGGACCGACCATGCACGACATCCTTGTTCAACTGGAGAAAAAGCGCGCAGCCGCCCGGCTGGGCGGCGGGCAGAAGCGCATCGACGCTCAACACGCCAAAGGCAAACTCACCGCGCGAGAGCGGCTCGAGGTGCTGCTTGATGAGGGCACCTTCGAAGAGTGGGACATGTTCGTCGAGCACCGCTGCGCCGACTTCGACATGCAGGACACCAAGATCCCCGGCGACGGGGTGGTGACCGGCTACGGGATGATCAACGGCCGCCTCGTGTTCGTGTTCAGCCAGGACTTCACCGTCTTCGGCGGCGCGCTGTCCGAGGCCCATGCTGAGAAGATCTGCAAGATCATGGACCAGGCCATGAAGGTCGGTGCGCCGGTGATCGGCCTGAACGACTCGGGCGGGGCCCGCATCCAGGAAGGTGTGGCCTCGCTCGGCGGCTATGCCGACGTGTTCCAGCGCAACGTGATGGCCAGCGGCGTGATCCCGCAGATCAGCATGATCATGGGCCCGTCGGCCGGCGGTGCGGTGTATTCCCCGGCCATGACCGACTTCATCTTCATGGTCAAGGACAGCTCTTACATGTTCGTGACCGGCCCGGAAGTGGTCAAGACGGTGACGCACGAGGAAGTCACGGCCGAAGAACTGGGCGGCGCGGTGACCCACACCACCCGCAGCGGCGTGGCCGACCTGGCCTTCGAAAACGATGTCGAGGCGCTGCTCATGCTGCGCCGCCTTTACAACTACCTGCCGCTGAACAACCGCGAAAAGTCCCCAGTGCGGCCCAGCGGCGACCCGATCGATCGGACCGAACTGAGCCTGGACACCCTGGTGCCGGACAACCCCAACAAGCCGTATGACATGAAGGAGCTCATCGTCAAGACAGTGGACGACGGGGACTTCTTCGAACTGCAGCCCGAATACGCCAAGAACATCCTGATCGGTTTCGCGCGCATGGATGGCCAGACGGTGGGCATCGTGGCCAACCAGCCGCTGGTGCTGGCCGGATGCCTGGACATCAAGAGCTCGATCAAGGCGGCGCGTTTCGTGCGCTTCTGCGACGCCTTCAACATGCCCGTGGTCACTTTCGTGGACGTGCCTGGCTTCATGCCCGGCACCAGCCAGGAGTACGGCGGCATCATCAAGCATGGCGCCAAGCTGCTCTACGCCTATGCCGAGTGCACGGTGCCGAAAATCACCGTGATCACCCGCAAGGCCTATGGCGGCGCCTATGACGTGATGGCCTCCAAGCACCTGCGCGGCGATGTCAACTTTGCCTGGCCCAACGCCGAGATCGCGGTGATGGGTGCCAAGGGCGCGGTGGAGATCATCTTCCGCGAGGAGAAGAAGGACCCCGCCAAGCTCGCCGCGCGCGAGGCGGAATACAAGGCCCGCTTTGCCAATCCGTTTGTGGCTGGCGCCCGCGGTTTCATCGACGACGTGATCCTGCCGCACGAGACCCGCAAGCGCATCTGCCGCTCGCTGGTCATGCTCAAGGACAAGAAGCTCGAGAACCCGTGGCGCAAGCACGGCAACATTCCACTCTGAGACCCGAGGAGAAGAACAGCATGTTTACGAAGATACTGATTGCCAATCGGGGTGAAATCGCCTGCCGCGTGATCGCCACGGCCCGCAAGATGGGCATCCAGACGGTAGCCGTCTACTCCGAGGCCGACAAGGACGCGCGCCATGTGCTGCTGGCGGACGAGGCCGTGCTGTTGGGCCCGGCGCCCAGCCGCGAGAGCTACCTGGTGGCCGACAAGATCATTGCCGCGTGCAAACAGACCGGGGCGCAGGCGGTGCATCCTGGCTACGGCTTCCTGAGCGAAAACGAGGCATTTGCCAAGCGTTGCGAGGACGAGGGCATCGCTTTCATCGGCCCCAGGCACTTCTCCATTGCGGCCATGGGCGACAAGATCGCCTCCAAGAAGCTGGCCAACGAGGCCAAGGTCAACACCATTCCCGGTTACAACGATGCCATCGAAACGGCCGAGCAGGCCGTGGAAATTGCCAAGGGAATCGGCTACCCGGTGATGATCAAGGCCTCCGCAGGCGGCGGCGGCAAGGGCCTCCGTGTGGCCTTCAACGACAAAGAGGCCTTCGAAGGTTTCACCAGCTGTCGCAACGAGGCGCGCAACAGCTTCGGTGACGACCGCGTGTTCATCGAAAAATACGTGCTGGAGCCGCGCCACATCGAAATTCAGGTGCTGGGCGACAGCCACGGCAACGTGGTGTATCTCAACGAACGCGAGTGCTCGATCCAGCGCCGCCACCAGAAGGTGATTGAGGAGGCGCCCAGCCCATTTATCTCCGACGCCACCCGAAAGGCCATGGGCGAGCAGGCTGTGGCCTTGGCCAAGGCCGTGAAGTACCAGAGTGCGGGAACGGTAGAGTTCGTGGTGGGCAAGGACCAGGACTTCTACTTCCTGGAAATGAATACCCGGCTGCAGGTGGAACACCCGGTGACCGAGTGCATCACTGGCCTGGATCTCGTGGAGCTGATGATCCGTGTGGCCGCGGGCGAAAAGCTGCCGATCGCGCAGGCCGATGTCAAGCGTGAGGGCTGGGCCATCGAGTGCCGCATCAACGCCGAGGATCCGTTCCGCAACTTCCTGCCGTCTACCGGGCGTCTGGTGCGATTCGCGCCGCCAGCGCAGACCATGTTCCAGTCCGACACCGGCCAGCGATACGGTGTGCGCGTGGATACCGGCGTGCAGGATGGCGGCGAGATCCCGATGTACTACGACTCGATGATTGCCAAGCTGATCGTGCACGGAACCGACCGCAACGACGCCATCGCCAAGATGCGCGAGGCGCTCAACGGATTCGTGATCCGCGGCATCAGCAGCAACATTCCCTTTCAGGCAGCGCTGCTGGCGCACCCAAGGTTTGTCAGTGGTGAATTCAACACGGGCTTCATCGCCGAACACTACGCCAAGGGCTTCCGGGCGGAGGATGTGCCGCACGACGACGTCAATTTCCTCGTTGCCATGGCCGCGTTTGTGCGCCGCAAGTCGCGCGAACGCGCCGCGGGCATGTCAGGGCAACTTCCCGGCTACGGCGTGAAGGTGGGTGTCGACTACACCGTCGTGGTGCTGTCGGAGAATGGACATGCCGAGTACCGGTATGTGCCGGTGCACGTCGACGAATTCACCGGCAAGGCCGGTGCGGCCGCCATCCATGTGGAGGGCAAGCTGTACGAAGTCAACAGCGGTTCGCGCCTGAACGATATCTGCATCGAGGGCACAGTGAATGGCGAGCCTTTCACGGCGCAGATGGAGCGCGGCACGGCCAAGAACCCGCTGGCCCTGCGCGTGCAGCACAACGGAACCAAGATCGAGGCCCTGGTGATGTCGCCACGCATGGCGGAGCTGCATCGGCTGATGCCCTTTAAGGCGCCGCCGGACATGAGCCGCTACGTGCTGTCGCCGATGCCCGGCCTGCTGGTCGACGTGGCCGTTCAACCCGGCCAGAAGGTTCAGGCAGGCGAGCGGGTCGCCGTGATCGAGGCCATGAAGATGGAGAATGTGCTTTTCGCGGCAGCGGATGGGGTGGTGGGCAAGGTTCTGGCGGCCAAGGGCGAGAGCCTTACCGTAGACCAGCCGATCATCGAGTTCGTCTGAGCGGCAGTGACAACCCTGGATCAATCACTCATGCAACGACCATTCAAGGTGCTGGGCATCCAGCAGATCGCCATCGGCGGGCCCGACAAGAAACGCCTGCAGACGCTTTGGGTTGACATGTTCGGCCTGGAAGTGACGGGAACCTTCCGCAGCGAGCGCGAGAACGTCGATGAAGACATCTGTGCCATCGGCAGCGGGCCCTTCAAGGTCGAGGTGGACCTGATGCAGCCGTTGGACCCCGACAAGAAACCAGCGGTGCACGCGACGCCACTGAACCACATCGGCCTGTGGATCGACGACCTGCCGGTGGCGGTGCAATGGCTGTCTGCGCAAGGGGTCCGATTCGCGCCGGGCGGCATCCGCAAGGGGGCTGCCGGTTTCGACATCACTTTCCTGCATCCGAAGGGCAACGACGAATTCCCGATCGGCGGCGAAGGCGTGCTCATTGAACTGGTGCAGGCGCCGCCGGAAGTGGTATCGGCATTCGCGCGCCTGGCCGCTGCCGCCGACTGAGACACTCTGAGCGCGATCCGCGTCGGTCGTGTTCGGGGTGGGGGCACAAAATTCTTGATTTGGGTCATAGATCGGCGCTTTTTGCCCGACCGGTCGCACCGAATGGGTGCCTGAAGGAATAGACTGCCCGCACCCGTGGCGCCGCCCCTGGCGCCATTGCTGGTGAAGGAGACCGTCTTGCAGCCAACAAACACCACCCGGCCCGACTATTTTCACAAGGTCGTCGATTGTCAGTGGGCCTGTCCGGCCCACACCCCCGTACCCGAATACATTCGCCTGATTGGTCAGGGCCGCTACAGCGATGCCTACATGATCAACTGGGTGTCGAATGTCTTTCCCGGCGTTCTGGGTCGAACCTGCGACCGACCCTGCGAGCCCGCCTGTCGGCGCGGTCGCGTCGAGGAAAACAACGGAGCGGCACCGGAGCCGGTAGCGATCTGCCGACTGAAGCGGGTCGCTGCAGATAACAAGGGCGAGGTCAAGGCGCGCATGCCCGCCATTGCTGCTCCCAACGGAAAGCGCATCGCCTGTGTCGGCGCCGGTCCGGCCTCCCTGACCGTGGCACGCGATCTGGCCCCGCTCGGATACGAGGTCACCGTGTTCGACGGCGAAGCCAAGGCGGGCGGCTTCATCCGCTCGCAGATTCCACGCTTCCGTCTGCCCGAATCGGTGATCGACGAGGAAACGGGCTACATCCTCGACATGGGCGTGAAGTTCCGCAGTGGCGAGCGCGTGGAGTCCATGCAGGCCTTGCTCAAGCAGGGGTACGACGCCGTGTTTGTCGGATGCGGGGCACCGCGAGGGCGCGATCTCGATGTGCCCGGACGCATCGAGGCTTCTGCACACATCCACATCGGCATCGATTGGCTGGCCTCGGTTTCATTCGGCCATGTCACCAATGTGCCGCCACGTGTCATCGTGCTCGGTGGTGGCAATACCGCGATGGATTGCTGCCGTTCTGCCCGTCGCATGGGGGGCTCCGACGTGAAAGTCATCGTTCGCAGCGGTTTCGAGGAGATGAAGGCCTCGCCGTGGGAGAAGGAGGACGCCATTCACGAGGGCATTCCGATCATCAATTTCCATGTGCCGAAGAGCTTCGAGCACAAGGATGGCAAGCTGTTGGGCATGACCTTCGAAATCGTGCGGGCGGTCTACGACGAAAAAGGCCGGCGCACGCTCGTTCCGACAGGGCAGCCAGACGCATTTTTCGAGTGCGACGCTGTGTTGGTGGCCGTCGGGCAGGAAAACGCCTTCCCCTGGATCGAATCGGACTGCGGCATCCAGTTCGACAAGTGGGGGCTTCCAGTCCTCGGGCAGGAGACCTTCCAGTCCACCGTGCCGCAGGTCTTTTTTGGTGGCGATGCCGCCTTCGGGCCCAAGAACATCATCACGGCCGTCGCCCACGGCCATGAAGCAGCCGTCTCTATTGACCGCTTCCTGCATGGCGAGTCGGTGGTCACCCGACCTGCGCCGCGGGTCAACCTGATGTCGCAGAAGATGGGCATCCACGAATGGAGCTACCACAATGATGTGTCGGGAGATACCCGCTTCAAGGTGCCATGGGCCAAGGCCGAGACGGCGCTGGCCAGCATCCGCGTTGAGGTGGAACTGGGGTTCGACGCAGCCACCGCGTTCAAGGAAGCCAGCCGGTGCCTGAATTGCGACGTGCAGACCGTTTTCAACCGGGAAACCTGCATCGAATGCGATGCCTGCGTGGACATCTGTCCCATGGATTGCATCACCTTCACCAGCAATGGCGACGAGGCGGACCTTCGCACCCGCCTGAAAGCACCCGCGATGCACACGGCACAGGATCTGTACGTGTCGGCCGAACTCAAGACCGGGCGGGTCATGGTCAAGGACGAGGACGTCTGCCTGCACTGCGGCCTTTGCGCCGAACGCTGCCCGACCGGGGCATGGGACATGCAGAAGTTCCTGCTCAATACGACGCAGGCCGGACCTGGCTGTCGGGACGCACGCAAAGCACATCTGGAGGTCGCATGAACCGCATTGAAGCCATCAACGATTTCGTCATCAAGTTCGCCAACGTAAACGGCTCAGGTTCGGCTTCGGCCAACGAACTCTTTTCCAAGGCCGTGATGCGCATGGGCGTGCCGGTGAGCCCCCGCAACATCTTCCCGAGCAACATCCAGGGTATGCCGACCTGGTACGAGGCGCGGGTGTGCGAAAAAGGCTATCACGGACGGCGCGGCGGGGTCGACATGATGGTCGCCATGAACCCGCAGACCTGGGATGCCGACATCGCTGAAATCGAACCGGGCGGCTACCTGTTCTACGACAGCACCCGGCCGATCCCTGAATCGCGTTTTCGCAAGGACGTTCACGTGATCGGGATGCCGCTGACCGAGATCAGCAACGCGGCCTACACCGACCCGCGACAACGCCAGTTGTTCAAGAACATCATCTATGTCGGCGCGCTATCGGTGCTGCTGGATGTGGACGCCGACGTGTTTGAGAAGCTGTTCGCCGAGCAGTACAAGGGCAAGGAGCGTTTGCTGGCGTCCAATATTCAGGCGCTGCATCTGGGGCGGAATTTTGTCCAGGAGCACCTTGAATACCCCTTGGGCATACGTGTCCGACGCTCGGACATGGTCGGAGACCAGATCTTCACCGACGGCAACAGTGCTGCCGCGCTGGGATGCATCTATGGCGGCGCGACCGTAGCGGCGTGGTACCCGATCACGCCTTCGTCCTCGGTGCCCGAGGCGTTTCAGAAGTACTGCGATAAATACCGGGTCGATCCTGTGACGGGTCAGCACTATTACGCGATCGTTCAGGCAGAGGACGAACTGGCCTCGATCGGCATGGTCGTGGGTGCCGGTTGGAACGGTGCGCGTGCGTTCACGGCCACATCGGGGCCGGGCGTCTCGCTGATGACCGAGTTCATCGGCCTGGCCTACTTTGCGGAAATCCCCGTCACCATCATCAACGTGCAGCGGGGCGGTCCGTCTACGGGCATGCCGACCCGAACGCAGCAGTCCGACCTGCTTTCCTGTGCCTATGCATCGCACGGTGACACCAAACATGTGTTGCTGTTTCCCCAGGACCCGCACGAATGCTTCGAGCACTCGGCTGCTGCACTCGATCTGGCAGACCGGCTACAGACACCGATCTTCGTCATGACCGACCTCGACATTGGCATGAACCAGCGCCTGTGCAAGCCATTCAGCTGGGACGGGGCCCGCGACTACGATCGGGGCAAAGTCATGACGGCCGAGGAACTCGAGGCCGGCAAGGACTTCGGCCGCTACAAGGATGTCGATGGAGATGGCATTCCCTGGCGCACGTTGCCGGGGACCCACCCGACCAAGGGGAGTTTCTTTACCCGGGGCACCACCCGCAACCCATATGCACAGTATTCCGAGCGCGGCCCCGACTACATCTACAACATGGAGCGCCTGCTGCGCAAATTCCGCACGGCTGCCGACCTGGTTCCCCAACCCGTGCTTCGCGAGGCGACCCAACCGACCCCTTATGGCGTCATTTATTTCGGGTCCACCACGCCGGCGATGCGTGAGGCGCTGGACGTGCTAGAAGCCGACGGCCAGCATCTGGACGCTCTGCGTCTTCGCGCCTTTCCGTTCCCCGATTCGGTCAGTGAGTTCATTGCGACGCACGAGAAGGTTTTCGTGGTGGAGCAGAACCGTGATGCGCAGATGCGCTCGATGCTGGTCAACGAGCTTCATTTTGATCCTGCGCGCCTGGTTCCGGTCCTGCACTATGACGGTACTCCGATCACGGCACGGTTCATCGTCCAGGCGATACGCGACAACATTCAACCCGCGTCGGCAAACGCTTCAGCCCCGGCCCGCCAGAAGGAGACCGCATGACCTACATTGCCAAACCCAGACTGCATCACCCGACGCTCACGACCAACAAGGTGGGCTACACCCGGCGTGACTACGAGGGCCGCATCTCGACCTTGTGCGCAGGATGCGGGCACGACTCGATTTCTGCGGCCATCATTCAGGCTTGCTGGGAACTCGATATTGAACCCCATCGCGTCGCGAAGCTCTCCGGCATCGGTTGCAGTTCAAAGACGCCCGACTACTTTCTCGGAGCTTCGCACGGCTTTAACACGGTGCATGGTCGCATGCCATCGGTGTTGACGGGCGCCAACCTGGCCAACCGCGATCTTCTGTACCTTGGCGTGTCGGGCGACGGAGATTCCGCCTCTATCGGACTGGGTCAGTTTGCCAACGCCATGCGCCGTGGCGTCCGTATGGCCTATATCGTCGAGAACAATGGCGTCTATGGTCTGACCAAAGGGCAGTTCTCTGCAACGGCGGACCGTGGCTCGAAAAGCAAGAAGGGCGTCGTGAACAGCGACAGCCCTGTCGACCTGGTGGGTATCGCCCTGCAACTGGGCGCCACTTTCGTCGCGCGCAGTTTCTCCGGCGACAAAGCCCAGTTGGTGCCACTGATCAAAGGTGCCATGGCCCATGGCGGTGCCGCGTTCATCGATGTGATCAGCCCCTGCGTCACCTTCAACAACCACGGCGGAAGCACCAAGAGCTACGACTATGTGCGTCAGCACAACGAGGCCGTGAGCCGCATCGATTTCATGACCCCGCGCAGCGAAATCACCACCGAGTACGCGCCGGGTGAAGTGGTTGATGTGCCCCAGCACGATGGCACCGTGCTTCGCCTGCGCAAGCTGCACGAGGATTACGATCCCACCGACCGCTACGCCGCCATGAGCTACATGAACGAGCACCAGTCACGTGGAGAGGTCGTGACCGGCCTGCTTTACCTGGATCCGCTGGCGACGGATTTGCACACGGCCATGAACACCAGCCACCGGCCCCTCAACACGCTGGGACGCACCGAACTCTGCCCGGGCGTCGGCGCGCTGGAGAAGATCAACGCGTCCCTGCGCTAGGCCAATGCCGCTGCAGGAAATCCGATTGCATATATTCATTTGAAAGGGCTGCCATCATGCCTGAACGCACGGTTTTTCAATCCATGTCCCAACGTCATGTCATCAGCCTCGGGCCGCAGGCAACGATCTGGGACGCCGCGTGCCTGATGACCAAGGCCAACTGTGGCAGCGTGCTGATTGTGGACCCGGCCAGCGCTCTGCTCGGCATCGTTACCGAACGGGATCTCATGACCCGGGTGCTGGCCAAGGCGCTCAATCCTGCAACAACCCTGGTCTCTGAAATCATGACGCGCAACCCGCGCTGCGTTGGGCCCGATGTGCTCGTTTCCGACGCGGTGCTGATCATGATTGAGCGAGGGTTCCGTCACCTGCCCATCATGGGTGAGGGGTCTCGCATACTCGGCGTGTTCTCGGTGCGCGACGCCTTGCCCAGGGAGATCGGAACAGCGGTCGAAATGGCCGAGTTCCACGAGCAGGTCAACGACGCATTGGGATGATCCGAGCTTGCTGACCTGCTGGTCCAACAGGGGCCAGTTCAGTCGCCTCCGGCGCGTTTTGCGCGGGCACGCGCCAGCGCTGCCTCGATCACCAGACGCTTCTTGTCCAGGATCAGCGGGTCGGTGTGTTGGGAATGTGCGGCAAGGTCGGCGAGTTTCATTTCGGCCTTTTTTTCCAGCTTTTCCGCATGGGCGGTTGCATCGCGCGCCTTGCGAACGCGATGGAATTCGTACCGATCCCGGGCCATGGCCGCTTGATCCGGCGACCAGGCCGCCCATCCGGTGTGCTCACCGGTGACCGTTTCAAGTTCGATGCAGTCCACGGGACAAACCGGAATGCAGAGTTCGCAACCCGTGCAATAGGGCTCGATCACGCCGTGCATGCGCTTGTTGGTGCCGATGATGGCGTCCGTCGGACAGATGACCAGACACAGGGTGCAGCCGATACACCAGGCTTCGTCAATGAAGGCGACGCGGCGGGGGCCCTCGGAGCCGTTTGCCGGATTCAACGGCTCGAAGGGCCGGCCTGTCAGTCCGGCAAGGCGTGCGATGCCTTCGGATCCTCCTGGCGGGCACTGATTGATTCCAGCGGCGCCACATGCGACGGCTTGTGCATAGGATGCACAGTCGTCATACCCGCAGCGGGTGCACTGGGTTTGAGGCAGGGCGCTGGCGATACGCTCCGCCAGGTCATTGGGTGACGTCAGTTCCGTCACCACAAGATCACTTGCCGCGAGCCGTTCTGGGCGCCGTTTTTCCGCTGGCTGTAGCTGGAGTGCGCTTGGCGAGTACAGCCTTCTTGTTGGTCACGGCTTTCGACCGAGTGGGCGTTGGTGCGGCCAAAGAAGCTTCGGCAACAGTCCCAACAGGCTGGGCTGCAGCAGTGGGCTTGGCGGCGGCCGGCTTTTTCGCCGCCTTCTTCGTGGCTGCAGGGCGAGTGGGCGTGATGGAAGGCTCCGACTCGCTGGCTTGGGTCGCGGTGGGCGCGGGCACCGGCTGATGCGCCAGGATGAATTTCTTCACTTCCGGATAGACCACTTCGCGCCAGCGGCGGCCGCTGAAGATGCCGTAATGCCCGGCGCCTTCGACGATCAGGTGCCGTTGCTCTGAGTCGACGACACCGCTGCAGATCGCATGAACGGCCTCGGTCTGGCCGGAACCGGAGATGTCGTCCAGTTCGCCCTCGACCGAAAACAATGCGGTTGTCTTGATGTCTTGCGGGCGCACGCGCTCTATCTGACCTTTGGGGTTGCGGATATCCCAGGTGCCATTCACCAGGCTGAAATCCTGGAACACGACCTTGATGGTCTGAAGGTAATAGTTGGCGTCCATGTCGAGCACGGCGTTGTACTCGTCATAGAACTTGCGGTGCGCCTCGGTGCTGGCACCGTCGCCCTTGATCAGGTCTTTGAAGTAGTCATAGTGGCTGCGCGCGTGATTGCTGGGATTCATGGCCACGAAGCCCGCATACTGCAGAAAGCCAGGGTAGACGCGCCGCCCGGCACCCGGGAAATTGCTGGGGACCCGGTAGATCACGTTCTTCTCGAACCAGCTGTGGCTCTTGGTCATGGCCAGGTTGTTGACCGCGGTGGGCGACTTGCGCGCGTCGATCGGGCCGCCCATCATGGTCATGGACAGCGGTGTGAGTTCGCCGCGGGTGGCCATCAGGGACACGGCAGCCAGCACCGGGACCGTCGGCTGGCATACGCTGACCAGATGGCAGTTGCCGTAGATGCCTTGCAGGTGGCGGATGAATTCCTGAACGTAGTTCACATAGTCATCCAGGTGGAAATCGCCCTCGGAAAGCGGCACCAGGCGCGCATTTTTCCAGTCCGTGATGTAGACCTTGTGGTCCTTCAGCATGGTCTTGACGGTATCGCGCAGCAGCGTGGCATAGTGGCCGGAGAGGGGTGCCACGATGAGCACCGCTGGCTGGTCTTTCAGTTTGGCCAATGTTGCCGGGTCGTCACTGAACCGTTTGAATCGACGCAGCTCGCAGAAAGGCTTGCTGATTTCAATGCGTTCATGGATCGCGATA
>Ga0268298_10002677_pt1 | contig 19198 bp, 23 predicted proteins | sample WWTPWeurt_MetaG_FD_194462 | JGI IMG/M metagenome (GOLD analysis project Ga0268298, IMG submission 194462) | Activated sludge microbial communities from WWTP in Nijmegen, Gelderland, Netherland - WWTP Weurt | ecosystem: Engineered > WWTP > Aerobic digester > Activated sludge | place...
TCTAGCTGTCCTCCGGGTGTCCGGAGAGGGGGGCCGTACCGTCGAGGCGGGCGATCAGGCGCGGCAGCAGTTTTTTTTCCGCTTGCTCGGTAAGTTCGCCCATCAGTTGATCCGCCAGGCCATCCGTCACCTTGAGGACCGCTTGCGGCAGTTCCTGCTCCAACCATCGTGAAAGTTCTTCGCGCAGGGCGTCGAGATGCCATTGCATATGCGGCGGGGCGGTAGCAAGCGCCGCTTCGCGTTCCGTTACGACGTCGGTGAGAACCGGCAAGTCGTCCTCGGCGGGCGGCGCTGAAGCGGGCACGGGCGAGGCTCCCGCAACAAAGACCCGGGTGCGCCGAATCAGCGCGTCGGCCTTGCGCAAGACATCCTCAGTGTCGTCGTCAGCCACCTTTTAGATACCTCCGGAGATATCGCGGTTTTCCAGGGGATAGCCGCGTTCGCGATAGAAGCGAAAACGCTCGCGGCCGGGTAGCCGGTCCTCATCCTCGATGCTGATGATTTCGATCAGTTGCCGGAAGCGGCTGAAACCTGGCGGAATTTCGTCCGACAGGTTTACGAGGCAGTCGTCGTGCAAGGGATTGTTCAGTTCCGGGGCGAGAATGATCGGTGTCTCTGCCGCCAGCGGATCGCCCGCGCGGCAGTGGGGGGCAAAACCGGTGGCCGGTTGGGTCCACAGCAGACGGTCCAACTGATCGCTGCGATCGAGAGCCGGCACATACACCATGACTTGCCTGCCGTCGCTGCCGGCGCGCGCAAGCCACGCGGCTGTCGCCTGCAGCCGGTCGCGTGCGCCGTGGAAAAAGCTGATCTGTGTCATCCCCGCTTGCGCTTGCCGGTCGGTTTGGGGGCCCGGCGTGCGCGATCCATCAGGAAATGGGCAAGCAGGGGTACCGGCCGCCCGGTGGCCCCCTTTTCCTTGCCGGAACGCCAGGCAGTGCCGGCAATGTCAAGGTGCGCCCAGTGGTACTTTTCCGTGAAACGGGCAAGAAAGCAGGCTGCCGTTATGGTGCCGGCAGGGCGACCGCCGATGTTCGCCACGTCGGCGAAATTGCTTTTCAACTGCTCCTGGTAGTCGTCCCAGAGGGGCATTTGCCATGCACGATCGTAGGAATCGTGACCGGCGTCGAGCAGTTCCTTCGCCAAGCCCTCGTTGTTGGCGAGCAGTCCGGTGGCCACGTGCCCCAGCGCGATAACGCAGGCCCCCGTCAATGTGGCGATGTCCACCACACACTCGGGATTGAAGCGCTCGACGTAAGTGAGGGCATCGCAGAGTATCAAGCGTCCCTCGGCATCGGTGTTGAGGATCTCCACGGTCTGACCCGACATCGACGTGATCACGTCCCCCGGTTTTGTGGCAGCGCCGCCGGGCATGTTCTCCGTGGAGGGAATGACGCCGATGACGTTGAGCGGCAGTTTCATCAGGGCCACCGCCTTGAGCGTTCCCAGAACGCTCGCGGCACCGCACATGTCGTATTTCATTTCATCCATTTCCGGTCCGGGCTTGAGCGAAATGCCGCCGGAATCGAAGGTGATGCCTTTACCCACCAGAACCACCGGCTTCGATCCCGCGGCGCCACCGGTATGGCGCAGGACGATGAATTTCGGCGGCTCGTGCGATCCGCGGGCAACCGAGAGCAGGGTGTTCATGCCGAGCTTTTCCATGTCGGCCCGGTCGAGGATGTCGACGCCGAGACCGTGCGATTTCGAGAGATCGGTAGCCTGTTCGGCGAGATGAGTCGGCGTGCAGATGTTGCCAGGCAGGTTGCCAAGGTCCTTGGCAAGTTCCATCCCGGCAGCAATCGCCAATCCTTCAGCGAGTGCTGTTTCGGCACCCGGCAACTCGTTGCGGCGGCTGACGCAGAAGGTCAGTTTTCGCAGCGGCCGCCGCACTTCCTCCTTTTTGGATTTGAGGCGATCGAAGCGGTAGAGGGTTTCCTGAACGACAAGTGCGGCTTGCCGGATCTTCCAGGCAATGTCGCGCTTCCTGACGTTCAGTTCGGTCAGATAGACGGTGCCGTCGAAGCCGCCGGTTTCGTTAAGTTGCCGAACGGCGGTGGTCAGCGCGGTACGGTACTCCTTTTCGCGGAATTCCCTTTCCTTGCCGAGTCCGACAAGGAGAATGCGGTCGGCTTCGACACCGGGTACATTGTGGAGCAGCAAGCTGCTGCCGGACTTGCCTTCCATGTCGCCGCGACGCAGGATGTCGCTGAGAAACAGCTGTGCTGCCTGGTCGACGGTTTCCGCCGCGACCGACAGCTTTCTGGGCTCGAAGATGCCGACCACGACACAGGCGCTGCGCTGCTTTTCCGGGCTTCCACTTTTTATGCTAAATTCCAAAATACTCTCCTTGGGAACTTCGAGAACCAATAGAAATTATCCTGTTTCGGGAGGTTTCCGTTTCCGCCCTGATTATTCCCCAAGTTTTCACTAAAAGTCAAAGCAGGAACTCGGCCACACGATGATTTTCCAGCGCGCTGTAATCCGGGAGTTTACCCATACGGCGGCAGGGGTCTTTGTCGCGCTCTTTGCCATTCTTATGACCACACAGCTCATTCGCCTCCTGGGCGATGCGGCGGGCGGAAAACTTGCCTCCGAAGCCGTGGTTGCCCTCCTCGGTTTTCGTGCCATCGGTTATTTGCCGGTGTTGCTTTCGCTGACACTTTTCGTGGCTGTCCTTATGACCTTGTCGCGTTGGTATCGCGACTCCGAAATGGTGGTCTGGTTGGCGTCCGGAATTCCGTTGACCGCCTTGGTCAAACCGGTGCTGATATTCGTCGGACCGCCGGTGATCGTGGTTGCAGCGCTTTCGATGTTCCTCTCGCCGTGGGCGGCGCATAAGAGCGAAGCTTACCGGCAAACCATGGACCAGCGCGATGACGTTTCACGCGTGTCGCCTGGCGCATTCAATGAGTCGAAGGGTGCCGATCGCGTATTTTTCGTCGAGAGCATGGCCAATGAGGACGGGAAGGTGAAAAATGTTTTCATCAGTTCGATTCAGCAGGGCCGGCTGGGGGTGATGGCGACGGCGCACGGCTATACCGAGACCATGCCCAACGGCGATCGCTTTCTTGTCCTTGATCGCGGGAGGCGATATGAGGGGACCGCAGGTACCGCGGAATATCGGGTGATGGAGTTCGATCGCTATGCGGTCCGCGTTGAAACCAAGGAAGCCCGCGGATTCGCCGACTCGCCACGCAGCCGACCGGTGTGGGAGCTTCTGCGCGATCCGAAGCCGGCGAACATGGCAGAACTATTGTGGCGACTGGGGATTCCGCTCGCGGCGCTGAATCTGGCGATACTTGCGATTCCCCTGTCTTTCGTCAATCCGCGCGCCGGGCGGGCGAATAATTTCCTGTTTGCGCTGCTTGCCTACATGATCTACAGCAACTTGCTCAGCGTGAGCCAGGCTTGGGTCGCGCAGGGCAGGCTGGCTTTCGGGATCGGGGTCTGGGCGGTGCATGTAGGCATGTTCCTGCTGTTGGTCGTACTCTTCCATCGACGGCAGAATCCCCTGGCGTGGGGCAGACTCCGGTGGCGTTAAAAATTTATGAGCGCCACTTGGCGCGCGAGATATACGCATCCACCGGGCTGGTACTACTGGCCTTCCTGATGCTTTTTGCATTTTTCGACCTGATCCACCAGCTTGAAAGTGTGGGTCGGGGCGGCTACAAGATTCAGCACGCCCTGGGATACGTGACGTTGACGTTGCCGGGCCGCTTATATGAGCTGTTTCCGATCTGCGTGCTGATCGGCACCCTGTACGCACTTACCGTCCTTGCCCGTCATTCCGAGATTACGGTGTTGCGGGCGGCCGGCTTGTCCACCCTGGACCTGCTGCGCGCCCTGGCCAAGATAGGACTGGTGTTTGCGGTCATGACCCTGTTGGTGGGCGAATTCCTGGCACCGCCCGCCGAGAGGGCCGCGCAGCAACTCAGGCTGAAGGCAATGGGCAAGCTGGTGGCGCAGGAGTTCCGGTCAGGTTTGTGGGTCAGGGACGAGCGTTCCTTCGTGAATGTTCGCGAGGTTCGTCCGGATGCATCCCTGCGCAGTGTCCGCGTGTTCGAGTTCGATGACCGGTTTCAGCTGCGCTCGATCAGCCAGGCCGAACGCGGCCGCTATGTGGGCGCCGGGACCTGGGCGCTGGACGGTGTGGTTCGCACCGTGTTTTCGGATAATGCGGCGCACGTTGAAAAATTTTCTGAAATGACCTGGAAGTCCGCCCTCAACCCGGACTTGCTGGCAGTCCTTCTGGTGGTTCCGGAACGCATGTCCCTGGTTGATCTCTACATATACGTTCGCCATTTGAGTGCGAACCAGCAAAAGACCGATCGTTACGACATTGCAATGTGGAAGAAGCTGATCTATCCCCTAGCGGCGCTGGTGATGATGGCGCTCGCACTACCCTTTGCCTATATGCAGGATCGAATGGGCGCCGTCAGCATCCGGGTTTTCGCCGGCATCATGCTCGGCATAGGTTTCCACATGCTGAACGGACTGTTTTCCAGTCTGGGCGTGATCAATAGCTGGCCGCCGTTCTTTTCGGCAATCACCCCGAGTGTGCTTTTCTCGATGGCGGCGGCCGGCATGTTGTGGTGGGTAGAGCGGCGCTGAAAGGGCGTTGTTTTGGCGTCCGGGCAGGGGTCAGCGGCGCTTCAATACAAGGCGGGTACCCGCCAGGCGGTCATGGAGATACTGTCGATCGCGATCGAAGAACGCCCAGAACAGGCCGCTACCCAGGCAGATTACGCTTGGCCAGGCAAGAAAATACCGGAGCGCCAGCTGGGTCATTGACGGCTCAGCGCCGCTGGGCGTAGAAAGCCGGATTCTCCAGGTCTGCATTGCCAGGGTTTGCCCGCCACGGCGCCAATACCAGACAAAGTAGGCACCAAGCACAATGAATACATGGGCCCACAATACCCAGCCGGGCAACGCGATTTCGATCGTCATTCCGAGCGCCAGATGGGGGAGAAAGAAGCTGATCGACAACACCCCAACCAGGAGTAGGCTTTCGTAAGCCATGCTGGCGATTCGACGGCGAACAGTTGGCGTTTCGTCCCAGGAATCGGTTGCCGGGGTTCGCATGGTGACGGGTTAGCGGCTTGCCGGTTGCTCTGAACCAGTGATAGGCGGCAGGCTGGGGGCCGGTGGCTTGGTGCCGGTCATCGGCGTTGGAACGCTGGGCGCGGTCGGTTTACCCGCAACCGCCGGTTTCGAGGGCGCCGGGCGCGGAGTTGGTTTCCGCGCCGCCTCGGCGTTGAGGCGGCTTTTCTCGCTTTCCGGCAGTTCCTTGTACTCCTCCCACTTCTGCTTTACGGCTTCTTTTTTCTCGGGAGGGGCTTTTTGCAGCGACTGATACTTCTCCCTTGCCTGCTTGCGTTCCTCCGGAGTGAGTTTGGCCCAATCCGTCATTCGCCGCTGCATGCGGGCTTGTTCGTCAGCGCCAAGTGAAGGGTAGCGCTGGGCTATACCCAGCCATTTCTTGCGCCGGAAGCCGTCCATCTTGTCCCACTCACCGGCAAGCGGCGCCAGAATGCTTTTTTGCTCCTGGCTAAGTTCCGCCCAAGAGGGCTGCGGGAGGGGCGGTGTGACGACTGCATGGCCAAGCGGCGAGGCCACCCAAAGCGCTACGGCGACTACGAGTCCGAAGAAGCGAGCTCGAGCCATGCCTGGAAGCCTCGATCAAGATAAACGGAAGGGGGCAGTTCGTCGGCAAGCAGGGCGCTGTCAATTTCCTCGTATTCCCGAGCCTGTTCGAAAGCATTCCAGTAATAGGTACCTGTGGCGCCTACAAGCAAAGCCGCAATGGCAACAAGATTACGTGCGCTGGCGAATAACGAAACATCGAAACCGCCTCCGACTCCGGCAAGACGCATTCCGGCTACCGGAACTTTCTGGCAATTCAAGGCGATTTGACGGGCATCGCGTAGGTGGTCGACAATACGACGATCAAGGCTATCCACACCCTGATTGAGAATTTGCCTTATTCTGTAACCGAGCTCAGTATCTTCGTTCATAGTTTTATGCCTTTTGCCCCGAGTGCGGCAGCCAAGGTATGCGTCGCGCGCGAACAGTGCGTTTTTACGCTTCCCTCCGAACAACCCATTGCCGCTGCCGTTTCGGCGATATCCATCTCTTCCCAGTAACGCAACAGGAAGGCTTCGCGTTGACGTGGCGGCAGTTTCTCCACTTCTTTTTCAATGATGCCAAGGAGTTGCGACATTTCCAGTTGCCGCTCCGGCGCCCTCAGTCCTTCAGACAGGTTTTCTGCCGAAATAGTTTCAAGCGGATCATTATCCTCATCGTCGTTCGTGGAAAGCGATGAAAACAAGGTTGTCCACAGCGACCGCACTCTGGATCGCCGATAGCTGTCGCGAATGGCATTTTGCAGAATACGCTGGAACAACATCGGCCACTCGATGCCCGGACGGTCGCCATATTTCTCCGCGAGCCGCATCATGGCGTCCTGAACGATGTCCAAAGCAGTTTCTTCGTTTCGAATGGCAAACATGGCTTGCTTGAAAGCTCGGCGTTCCACGCTGGCAAGGAAATTGGAAAGTTCGACTCGAGTACCCAGGGGAGGCTCCTGCCAGTTTTCAGCAGTTTCTCATAAATAAAACAGGCTATAAATCTTGACCATTCGCGGCCGAGTCAGTAAGGTTATATGTTTCCCTCGAAAAGTGTAACAGGTGCTATCAATGCAGCTAACTGGCGCAGAAATCGTAATCAGGTGCTTGCAGGAGGAAAAGGTCGAGTACGTATTCGGCTACCCCGGCGGCTCGGTTCTTTACATTTACGACGAACTTTTCAAACAAGACAAGTTCAAGCATGTCCTGGTTCGTCATGAGCAGGCCGCCGTGCACGCAGCGGATGCCTATTCACGTTCTTCCAACAAGATCGGCGTTTGCCTGGTCACCTCGGGACCCGGCGTCACCAATGCGGTTACCGGAATCGCCACGGCGCACATGGATTCCGTGCCGTTGGTGATCATCAGCGGACAAGTGCCAACCGGCTATATCGGACAGGACGCATTCCAGGAATGCGACACGGTGGGGATTACGCGACCCTGCGTAAAGCACAATTTCCTGGTCAAGGATGTCAGGGATCTGGCGATCACCCTGAAGAAGGCCTTTTACATAGCCAAGACGGGACGCCCGGGTCCGGTGCTGGTAGATATTCCCAAGGACGTAACCAACCAGAAGTGCGAATTCGAGTACCCCAAGACGATGGTCATGCGGTCTTACAATCCGGTCATCAAGGGGCATGGGGGGCAGATCAAGAAAGCCGTACAGATGCTGCTGGATGCCAAGCGGCCGATGATCTATGCCGGTGGCGGGGTGATCCTGTCGGATGCTTCCGAAAAACTGGCCAAACTCGCGCGCAGGCTCGGGTATCCGGTAACCAATACGCTGATGGGTCTTGGTGGGTTTCCCGCGACGGACAAGCAATGGCTGGGCATGCTGGGCATGCATGGCACCTACGAGGCCAACATGGCCATGCAGAACTGCGATGTGCTGATCGCCGTCGGGGCGCGCTTCGACGATCGCGTGATCGGCAATCCGGCGCATTTCGCGGAAATCCCACGCAAGATAATTCACATCGACATCGATCCCTCCTCGATTGCCAAGCGCGTGAAGGTCGATGTGCCGATCGTCGGCAATTTGCCTGACGTGCTGGACGAACTGCAAAAGCTTCTCGAAGCGTCTGCTGGCGTGCCCGATCCAAAATCACTGGCGGCATGGTGGAAGCAGATCGACGAATGGCGCGGCAAGAAGTCGCTCAAGTACAAGCAGGGCAAGGAAATCATCATGCCCCAGTACGTCGTCGAGAAGCTTTATGAGGTTACCGGTGGCGATGCTTTCGTTACCTCCGACGTCGGCCAGCACCAGATGTGGGCGGCGCAGTACTACAAATTCGACAAGCCTCGCCGCTGGATCAACTCGGGTGGTCTGGGAACGATGGGTGTCGGCCTGCCTTATGCGATGGGTGTGCGCTTCGCCAATCCGAAAGCTACGGTGGCCTGCATCACTGGCGAAGCATCGATCCAGATGAATATTCAGGAGTTATCGACTGCGCGGCAGTTCCGCCTGCCGATCAAGGTCATCAATCTCAATAACCGCTACCTGGGGATGGTCCGCCAGTGGCAGCAGATGTTCCACGGCAACCGCTATGCCGAATCGTATGTCGACGCCTTGCCGGATTTCGTGAAACTGGCCGAGTCGTATGGGCATGTCGGCATGAAAATCGAGCGCCCGGCGGATGTTGAGCCGGCCTTGCGCGAAGCCTTCACCAAGCACAAGAATGATCTGGTCTTCATGGACTTCCTCACCGACCAGACAGCAAACGTGTATCCGATGGTCGCGGCAGGCAAGGGCTTGTCGGAAATGATCCTGGCCGAGGAACTGTGAGCATGCGACACATAATTTCCATCCTTATCGAAAACGAAGCCGGTGCCCTGTCCCGTGTTTCCGGCCTGTTCTCGGCACGAGCCTTCAACATAGAATCGCTGACGGTGGCACCCACCGAAGACGCCTCGCTGTCGCGCATGACCATTGTCAGCACCGGCTCGGAGGAGGTCATCGAACAGATCACCAAGCAGCTCAACAAGCTGATCGATGTCGTCAAGGTGGTAGACCTTTCCGAAGCCGCGCACATCGAACGCGAACTGATGCTGGTAAAGGTCCGCGCGGCGGGCAAGGATCGCGAAGAGATGAAACGTATCGCCGATATTTTCCGCGGTCGCGTCATCGATGTCACCGATTCGACCTACGTCATCGAACTGACCGGAAACGGTTCCAAGCTGGATGCCTTTCTCGAAGCCATCGACCGTACCCTGATCCTGGAAACCGTGCGCACCGGCGTGTCGGGCATCGGGCGCGGTGATCGAATTCTCAAAGTCTGAACTCTGTAACCAAGGAAACCCTATGAAAGTCTATTACGACAAGGATGCCGATCTCTCCCTCATCATGGGCAGGAAGGTCACTATCGTTGGCTACGGATCGCAAGGCCATGCGCACGCGCAGAACCTGAAGGATTCGGGTGTCAAGGTTACGGTGGGCCTGCGCAAGGGTGGCGCGTCATGGGCCAAGGCGAAGAAGGCCGGGCTCAAGGTAGAGGAGGTCGCGAAGGCGGTCAAGGATGCTGACGTAGTGATGATGCTGTTGCCCGACGAAACCATCCCCGCTGTCTATTACGGCGATGTCGAGGCCAACATGAAAAGCGGCGCCTCGCTGGCTTTTGCGCACGGCTTCAATGTGCATTACAACCAGGTGGTTCCTCGAACCGATGTCGATGTGATCATGGTCGCACCGAAAGGTCCGGGTCACACGGTACGCTCCGAATATCTGCGTGGCGGCGGCGTGCCTTCGCTGATCGCGGTTCACCAGGACAAGTCGGGCAAGGCGAAAGATATCGCCCTGTCCTATGCCGCCGCAAATGGCGGCACCAAGGGGGGGGTGATCGAGACCAACTTCCGCGAGGAGACCGAAACCGACCTGTTCGGCGAGCAGGCAGTACTCTGCGGCGGGCTGGTTGAACTGATCAAGGCCGGCTACGAGACGCTGACAGAAGCTGGCTACGCGCCGGAGATGGCATATTTCGAGTGCCTGCACGAGGTCAAGCTGATCGTCGATCTGATCTTCGAAGGCGGCATCGCCAACATGAACTACTCGATCTCGAACAATGCCGAGTATGGCGAATACGTCACCGGCCCGAAGGTGATCGGTCCGGAGGCGCGCGCCGCAATGAAGGAAGCCCTCAAGGCGATCCAGGAAGGCGAGTACGCCAAGAAGTTCATTCTGGAAGGCCGCACCAACTATCCGGAGATGACGGCGCGCCGGCGCTTGACCGCGGCGCATCCGATCGAACAGGTCGGCGAGCAATTGCGGGCGATGATGCCCTGGATCAAGAAGAACAAGCTGGTCGATCAGAGCAGGAACTGATTTCGCCGCTCCGCAAGCAAAGGGCGCGGCTCTGCTGCGCCCTTTTTGTTTCCGGCCCACGCATAGGGTGCGAGACCGCGAAATCCAGGCGTGTTGCCGAAGCTGCGCGAGTCGTTAGAATAGCAGGCGTTGCTCCTACCAGCCCGCCACCATGCCGCCAATCCCTCCCCGCAAGGCGTTGATGAACTCCGAACTGCGCCGACGCGGTATCTATCTGCTGCCCAACCTGTTGACGACTGCGGCTCTGTTTTCCGGTTTTTACGCCATAGTCCAGGCCATGACAGGGCGCTTCGAGCATGCGGCGGTGGCGATTTTCATTGCCATGGTGTTCGACGGACTCGACGGTCGGGTTGCCCGCATGACCCGGACCCAAAGCGCGTTTGGTGCCGAGTACGACTCCCTTTCCGATATGGTTTCCTTCGGTGCAGCTCCGGCGCTGATCGCATTCGAGTGGGCCATGAAGGGCATGGGCAAATGGGGCTGGATTGCCGCGTTTGTCTATTGCGCCGGAGCCGCTCTGCGCCTCGCCCGCTTCAATACTAGCATCGACGTTGTGGATAAACGCTATTTCCAGGGCCTGCCCAGTCCGGCTGCGGCGGCCTTGGTGGCCGGCTTTGTATGGATCATCAATGACCTTAACATTCCCGGCGAGGAAGTCCGCTGGTATGCCTTCGCACTGACGCTTTTTGCCGGCATTACCATGGTCAGTACCTTGCCCTACTGGAGCGGCAAGGAAATCAACATGCGGCGCAGCGTGCCGTTCATGGTGCTCCCGGTGATCGTTCTCGGCTATGTGCTGGTGTCGTCCTATCCGCCCGGTGTCTTGTTTGCGTTGTTCCTTGCCTACGCCCTGTCGGGCTACGTCATGGCTGCATGGGCCTGGCGCACCGGGAAAAAGCGCGAACCAGACAAGGTTTGACCCCGGACTCAGTGCCAACATCATGGCGTGCCGGGATCTGAAAACTGTTGCGTGCCGGAAATAAAGTCTTTATAGTCTTTTCCATGACCGCGACTTTCATCACTTCCGCGTTGTTTCTTGCCTTTACCGGCGCGCTTGTAGCGCGCATGCCGCTGCGCGCCAAGCTGCTTCCGCTGCTGCGCCGCGCGCGCTAATACATCCCACTCCACAATCCGGTTGTACATAGTGTCTGCCCCGCAAGGAGCAGTCTTGTCGATTATTGCCTTTTCCTTTGGCGGTGGCGCCAGTTGTCGATCGATCCGGAACCCGCAGCCAATGAAACCAAGCTTTCCCAGGAGATTAAAATGTCAAAAGAACACTTGATCATTTTCGATACCACATTGCGCGACGGCGAACAAAGTCCCGGCGCTTCCATGACCAAGGAAGAGAAGCTGCGGATTGCGCGTCAGCTCGAGCGCATGCGTGTCGACGTCATCGAAGCCGGCTTCCCGGCAGCGTCCAACGGGGATTTCGATGCTGTCAGGGCGGTTGCCGAGGCGATCAAGGATTCGACGGTCGCCGGCCTGTGTCGCGCCTTCGACAAGGACATCGCGCGGGCGCTGGATGCCGTCAAACCGGCGAAGTCGGGACGCATCCACACCTTCATTGCGACCAGCCCGATCCACATGGAAAAGAAACTGCGCATGGCCCCGGATGACGTGCTCGTCGCGGCCCGGCATGCGGTGCGGTTCGCCCGCAACGGGATCGACGATGTCGAATTCTCCTGCGAGGATGCCGGGCGTTCCGATCTGGATTTTCTCTGTCGCATCATCGAAGCGGTGATCAAGGAGGGCGCTTCCACCATCAACATTCCGGACACTGTCGGCTACAACGTTCCCGAGCAGTATGCGAACCGAATTCAACAGCTGCGTGAACGCATCCCGAATTCCGACAAGGTGATCTGGTCGGTGCATTGCCATAACGACCTCGGCCTGGCCGTGGCCAACAGCCTTGCCGCCGTGATGGCTGGTGCGCGCCAGGTCGAATGCACCATCAATGGCCTTGGCGAGCGCGCCGGCAATGCCGCCCTGGAGGAGGTCGTCATGGCGGTGCACACCCGCCAGGATGTGTTCCCCTGCGCCACCCGGATCGATACCACGCAGATCGTCGCGGCTTCGAAGATGGTGTCCAGCATTACCGGCTTCCCGGTGCAGCCCAACAAGGCGATCGTTGGCGCCAATGCGTTTGCGCACGAGTCCGGCATCCACCAGGACGGCGTGCTGAAACACCGTGAAACCTACGAGATCATGCGCGCCGAAGACGTGGGCTGGAACGCCAACAAGCTGGTGCTCGGCAAGCACTCGGGGCGCACCGCATTCAAGGCCCGCCTCAAGGAACTCGGCATCGAGGTTGAAAGCGAGCAGGTCTTGAATCTGGCGTTCACGCGATTCAAGGAACTTGCCGACAAGAAGCACGAAATTTTCGACGAGGATTTGCACGCCCTGATGAGCGATGAAATGGTTCCAGCCGAAGATGAGCACTACATGCTCGTGTCGTCGATGTTCCACTCGGAAACCGGTGAGGCTCCGCAGGCCCGTCTGACGCTCTCCGCGGGAGGGGCCGAGCGGCATGCCGAATCGAGCGGCAGCGGCCCGGTCGATGCAACCTTCAAGGCGATCGAAAGCGTGGCGGCGAGCGGGTCCGAACTCTTGCTTTACTCGGTAAACGCCATCACGACAGGTACCGATGCGCAGGGAGAGGTGACGGTGCGCCTGTCGAAGGACGGTCGCATCGTCAATGGGCAGGGCGCCGATACGGATATCGTGGTTGCTTCCGCCAAGGCTTATCTCAACGCGCTCAACAAACTGTGCTCGGGGCAGGAGAAACTCAATCCACAGATCTGAGCGTTCTGGAGGGTGCCGTTACGCGTGCATGGCCGAGGCAACCGGCGAAAAGCAGTGTCGCCAGGAAGATCTCGGCCATTGCCAGGATTTGGCTTGCACCCTGATCGGAAAATGCGCGCACCGCGCCTTCGGCGACATAAGCCAGGGAAAGCAGCGACGTCCATTGATGGGTGTAGCGCCTGCCGCGCAGGATGCCGAACACCGGGAACAGGAGCGGCAGGGCTTTCAGCGCCAGCATCGAGCCGCCGGGACGCAGCGGGGCCAGCCAGAGTTCCCATGCGAGGCATAGAAACAGCAATCCGAGCAGGCTGATCGATGCGAGCCGGTTGAACCAGGGATTCACGACGCGAGCTGTTTGGCGATCGTCGCCAGACGACGTCCCAGTGCGACGGCGAGCTGCTTTTCCGCGTCGCTGGCAGCGATGGTTCCACCCGGGCCGCTGACATGGCTGGCACCGTAGGGCGTGCCACCTTCGCGCGTCCCGGAAAGCGCTCCTTCGGTGTAGGGAATGCCGAGGACGACCATGCCGTGATGCAGGAGCGGCAGCATCATTGACAGCAGTGTGGACTCCTGTCCGCCGTGCATCGAAGTCGATGAAGTAAACACCGCCGCCGGCTTGCCCGCCAGGGCGCCCTTGAGCCACAGTCCGCTGGTGGTGTCGAGGAAGTACTTCATTGGTGCGGCCATGTTGCCAAAGCGGGTCGGGCTGCCCAGAGCCAGGCCGATGCATTCCTCGAGGTCGATTGTCTCGACATAAGGCGCGCCGGACTCGGGAATCGCCGCGTCCGTTGCTTCGCAGATCGCCGATACTCTGGGTACGGTACGCAGGCGTGCGGTGACGCCGGGAGTCTGCTCGATACCGCGGGCGATATGGCGGGCGAGTTCCCTGACCGAGCCGTGATGGCTGTAGTAAAGCACCAGAACTTCCCGGGTTCCGCCCGCTGTCTTCATCATCCCGCCTCCGTTAGAATCCGATTATATGTGGCTCCTCGCACCTTTCCGGTTGATTCAACGCACGGCGAGCCGGTTCCATGGCGAACATTACGTGCAAACCGCGGCTGCGCTTTCATTTGCCACCTTGATTGGCCTGGTGCCGATGATAGCCGCGGCGTTTGCCGTGATTTCCTTTTTGCCCGTGGGTGTCGGCCTGGGTCCGGCATTGCAGAAGTTCCTGCTCGCCAATCTGCTGCCTGACAAGGCTGGCATCATCGTCGCCAAATATATTGGTCAGTTTGCGTCGCGCGCCGGGCAGGTGACGTTTTTCGGGGTTGCGGTGCTCGCCGCGACGGCCCTGATGCAGATGCTTACCATCGAGCGCGCCTTCAATCATATCTGGCGGGTCAAGGCCAACCGCCCGTTCTTGCGTCGCGTGGCCATGCACGGTCTGGCGCTGCTGCTCGGGCCGCTGGCATTCGGCGCCAGCCTCGCCGCGATCTCGTTCGTCACCAGCGTATCTTTCGGCCTGATCGACGAACCCGTCTGGTTAAACAGATTCGTGCTGCGGAGCCTGTTGCCCTTCGTTTTCATGTCGGCGCTGTTCGGCCTGCTCTATTGGACGGTACCCAACAAGTCCGTAAAGGCGTGGCACGCGGCGTTTGGCGGGGTGATGGCGGCGCTGGGTTTTGCCCTCTTGCAGGAATTGTTCACGCTCTATATCGCAACCTGGTTCAAGCTAAATGCCGTGGTCTATGGGGCCTTCTCCGCGATACCGGTGTTCCTGGTCTGGCTTTACGCGTCCTGGAGCGTGATCCTCGTCGGCGCCCTGATCGTTGCCGAGTTGCCGCAATCGACCCGCGCCTAACTTGCGGCAGGATTGCGAATAAACTCGAAAACTTCGATGCTCGACGTTTCGACGAGACTGCGGTGCGGCATGCATTCGGCAACCTGCAACTGGCCTCCGCGCTCCTGCAGCAAGGTGAACGGACGGACATTGTGATTGCCGCGAACGGCCAGAATCGCCTCACCCCGGTTCAGATTCGTCAAGGCCGGGAGCAGCAGCGCGGGGATCGGGGGTTCCGGAGCGCGGCTGGCCAATGTTTGTATCCGCACCGGCTTCGCCGACGGCGCAATGACTTCCAGGCCCATCTCGACATGGCTGCTGCTCCTGCTGCGGGCCCAGCGCACCAGACAAATCTGCCATCCTGCGCCGTTACCGGTACGCAGACCCACGGCACAGCCTGCGACTACGCCGGACACCTCGCCGACGACATGGACGATCGCGTAGCCGGATGGACCTTCGTTGAGTACGGTCCAGTCACTGAAGGTGAGCTCGCAGGGATTGGATTTGGGTTCCTCCTGCGCCTCGTTTACCAACGCCTCCCACAAGCGGCTGAGTTGGGTACAGACATCAACCGTGAGTGATTGCGCACGGCGACTGAAACTCCGTCGCCGCGGCGCGGTCCAGCATCGGCGCGCTCGCTCCAGAGCGTTGCGGTAGTCGGCTCCGGCCGCTTGAAGCGGCAAACCAAGCGACGAGGGCGGCACACCATCGTTCAACTGATCCAGATGGTGTGCCGCCAGTTCGGCAAGGTCGCCGAAGCGGAAGTAGAGGCACGGTCCGCCATCGGGTATCAGACGCAGCAGGGCTACCGGCGGTTGATCGAGACTGGCGTCGAGCCAGAACCAGTCCCCGGCGCCTTCAGGACGAATCGTGTCGATCCGCGAGGCTGTTGCATTGGTTTCAAGGTAATCGGCGAGGAAGGCGATTTCACGCGGCGTCAGCCCTTCGGGCTGGGCGGCGGTAAGTGCCAGCATTGCCTTGAAACGGGCGTCGATCGCGGATATTTCGACCGGCAGCGTAGCCGTAGGGTCGACTGCCTGGTGGGCTGCGTGATACAGCGCTTGGGCGTTGCGCCAAAAATTTATGGGCGTCGGAATTGCGATCAGCACGGTGGCAAGCAATTGACGCGACAAATTGATGATTCCTTGCAGGCAGATCTGGGGTCTGCTGCGATGGACCTTGGCCAGTTCCTTTGGGTCGGCGTCGCCGGCGACCTTCAGCCATGTTTCCCCAAGTTCGGCCCGCAGGCCTATCAGGCCTTGAGCTACGGTACCCAGGTGCATCGGTAAAGGCAGTTTGACGTCGAGCAGCATCGGGACAAGCGCGTCATCGATGCGATCGGCGCGCTGTTGCAGCAGTTCGTCGATCTTGAGGCGGTGCAATACCGGGAGTCCGAGTGACCCAATCGCCGCGAGGTGGTTGCGCAAAGGTACCAGGTCGAGCAGGGGATCTTCCGGCGGCGGCTCGGCGAGCCAGTCCAGCACCTGTTGAAGCTTGATCGGCGGCGGAGATATTTTCTTGCTGCGCATGGTCAGAGGAACTGCCGGCCGGGGACAAAATACGATTCTAGTAGAATCCGGATCGATTTTGACTTGTTCCTTTTTGAGGTGTCCGGGATGACCAACTTGCTGTCGAGCAAAGCCATTGATCCGCAGGATCGCTTGATCGTTGCCCTTGATTTTCCGGATGCGGAATCGGCGAGAGCCCTGGTGACCGAACTCGGCGATGCCGTGGTTTTCTACAAAATCGGGCTTGAACTGTTCATGACCGGCGGCTATTTCGATTTGCTGCACTGGCTGGTCGCGCAGGGCAAGAAGGTGTTTGTCGACCTGAAGTTCTTCGATGTTCCGGAAACGGTGCGTTCGGCCGTGCGGGCGCTGGCCGGCAGCGGAGCGACCTTTGCCACCATACACGGCAATCAGGCCATCATGGAAGCGGCGGTCAAGGACAAGGGGGATCTGAAAATCCTGGCCGTCACCGTGCTGACAAGCCTCGATCGCGGCGACCTGGATGATCTCGGGTTTGCCTGCGAGGTGGACAAACTCGTGCTCTCGCGTGCCCGCCGCGCACTGGCTGCCGGGGTGGACGGCATTGTATCGTCGGGACTTGAGGCGCCGATGATCCGGCATGAGTTGGGCGATAAGCTGATGGTGGTGACTCCCGGCATACGGCCCGTAGAGAACAAGCCGGTCGATGACCAGAAGCGTACCGTCGATGTCGCCCAGGCCTTCAGGAACGGAGCCGACTACATCGTGGTCGGCCGGCCAATCCGCCAGGCGGCGAATCCCCGCCAGGCGGCGATCGGCATACAGCAGACCATTGGTGAAGTATTTTCCTTCCCGCGCGGATGAATGGCGGGTCGGTGAGGGGAGCCAAAACAGCCAAAAAGCCGAGGCTTTGCCTTGTTTTATCCCGCTTTTTGGAATAAAATCGCCGGCTTTCCCGCTTTACAAGAGAACACCATGGTTGTCATTCGTCTCGCCCGCAGCGGCGCCAAGAAGCGCCCGTTCTTCAATATGGTGGTTGCCGATTCGCGCAATCGCCGCGATGGCCGCTTCATCGAGCGCATCGGTTACTACAATCCGGTTGCCGCCGAAAGCGAGCCGGGTCTGGTGATCAACGCCGAGCGCCTGGCGTACTGGCAGGGGCATGGCGCCCAGTTGTCGCCGACCGCCGCGCGCCTCGTCAAGCAGGCGGCAGCGCCCAAGGCCGCCTGAAGCGCATGATCGTATTGGGGCGCATCGTCGCCCCGTTCGGAGTACAAGGCTGGTTGCGGGTTCATCCCTTCGGCGATGATCCCGGGGTATGGCGGAAGATGCCGCAGTGGTGGCTTTCCGCAGATGCCGATGCTCCGGCCGACAGTTGGCAGGCGCATGCGCTTGAAGCGGTCAAACTGCACGGTGATGGCGTCGTGGCCAAGCTGGCCGGCATCGATGACCGTGATGCCTCGGAAGCGCTGGGAAGTTGCTATATCGGTGCGCCGCGAGATGCCCTGCCGCCGCCGGCGCAGGACGAGTACTACTGGTCCGATCTGATCGGACTGGCCGTAGTGAATTTGCAGGACCAGCCCCTGGGCCGGGTCACGTCTCTGATCGAGACGGGAGCGAACCAGGTGCTGGTGGTAAGCGACGGAGAGCGCGAGCGATTGCTGCCCTTCGTCGAACAGGTAGTTGGAAAGGTGGATGTACCGGGCGGTGTCATCCGCGCTGACTGGGGTCTCGACTGGTGAGCCTGCGTTTCGATGTCGTTACGCTGTTCCCCGAGATGTTCGCGGCGCTGACGGCGTCGGGAATCACCCGGCGCGCGCTGGAGCGGGGGCTGTGGCAGATCGAATGCTGGAACCCCCGGCAATGGACGCAGGATGTGCATCGGACGGTGGATGACCGGCCGTATGGCGGCGGCCCCGGCATGGTGATGCTGGCATCGCCGCTGGAGCAGGCGATAGGTGCGGCAAAGGCGGCGGCAAAAGTCGGCGCCGGCGGTACGGCGAAAGTGATTTACCTTTCGCCCCAGGGCGCGCGGATCGACCAGCGCCGGGTGGCGGAACTGGCGGCAAGCGACGGAGCGATCCTGTTGTGCGGACGCTACGAAGGCATTGACGAGCGGCTGATCGAGCGCTGCGTGGATGAGGAGTTGTCGCTGGGCGACTTCGTGTTGTCCGGCGGCGAACTGGCGGCGATGGCCCTGATGGATGCCTGCATCAGGCAATTGCCGGGGGCGCTGAACGATGAGGCCTCGGCGGTGCAGGATTCGTTTGCCGCGGGCTTGCTGGACTGTCCGCACTACACGCGGCCGGAGGTATATGAAGGAAGTGCGGTGCCGGATGTGCTGTTGTCCGGCAACCACGAAGTAATCCGGCGCTGGCGCCTGAAGCAGGCCTTGGGACGGACGTGGCAAAGGCGCCCGGATCTGCTTGAGACGAGGGTGTTGAGTAGTGAAGAGGCTGACCTGCTGGCTGAATTCCGGCGGGAACGTCATTAGAAACGGCGTGCACCAGGATGGCGAAGCAATCCTGCTCTGGCGCAAGGCTGGCGGGCGTTTCCGCAGCCATAACTGAAGGAGTAAAGCAATGAACCTGATCCAGCAACTTGAAAAAGAGGAAATCGAGCGCATCGGCAAGACAGTGCCGGACTTCGCGCCCGGCGACACCGTGATCGTCAACGTGAACGTGGTCGAAGGTGATCGCAAGCGCGTGCAGGCTTTCGAAGGCGTCGTCATTTCCAAGCGCAATCGCGGCCTCAACTCGAATTTCATCGTGCGCAAGATCTCGTCCGGAGAGGGCGTCGAGCGTACCTTCCAGACCTATTCCCCGCTGATCGCCAGCATCGAACTCAAGCGTCGCGGCGACGTCCGCCGCGCCAAGCTGTATTACTTGCGCGATCGCTCCGGCAAGTCGGCCCGGATCAAAGAAAAGCTCACGCGCAAGGCGTGAGCTTTGAGTGGAGGCTAATGCCCGCGTCAGCGGGCGTTGGCCGGAACCAGAAGCCGCGATAGCAAGGCCTGATCGGCCGCCGCAAAACGACAACGGGCCGTCCGGCATTCACCGGACTGACCTGTCCTGAATTTCTCGGACCAGCCTGATCTAGAGATAATGGCTCCTCAGACGAGGAGTTGGCATGAAGAAGAGCAGGTACAGCGAAGAGCAGATTGTCAGGATATTGCGCGAGGCGGATCG
>Ga0268298_10002679_pt1 | contig 19175 bp, 15 predicted proteins | sample WWTPWeurt_MetaG_FD_194462 | JGI IMG/M metagenome (GOLD analysis project Ga0268298, IMG submission 194462) | Activated sludge microbial communities from WWTP in Nijmegen, Gelderland, Netherland - WWTP Weurt | ecosystem: Engineered > WWTP > Aerobic digester > Activated sludge | place...
CGCTGCGCTCCTCAACCTACGTGAGTAGGCTTCCGGTGCTCGCTCCTCGGGCACCCGCCTCGCTTCGGTCTCGCCGGTCTCGCGACGGACTTATTCATTCGCGGCCCCTTACCGAGCTTCGCGAGGAGCGCCTCCCGCTCGGGGAAGGTCGGCGACAGATAGACGCTGATGTCCCCCTTTCGCGAGGAGAAGCCCACCACGCACGCGTCGCCTTCGCGGCCGCTCTCGTAGACGTAGTGATAGCTCCCGAACCCGACGATGCTGGTCCCCCACATCTTCGGCTCGTGCCCAGTGATCTTCGCCATCCGCTTCGCGAGGGCCTCGCAGTCGCGCCGCCTCTCGTCGTCCGAGATCGCCGCGAGATACCCCTCCACGCTCGCCTCGGTGACCTTTGTCTTGTTCTGGGCCATGGCGATCCGTCTTGGATTTGCGACCCGGCGTCAAGTCGATATGGCCTTATCACGGCGTCTCGTGGACACTTGAGGAGACGAGGGCGGCCTCTTCAAAGCGACCCTGGGTCAGCAGCGCGTGATGGAGGACCCGCTTCGCCAAGAGCACGGTCGCCGGAGCGGGCCGAGCGGAGCGGGCAGTAAAAGAGGTATGCAGGATTTGGGTGAGCTTCGCGAGCGCGTTCAGCTCGATGAAGGGAAACCAGCTAACCCTCGGTGCGAGGAAGAGCGCTTCGAGCTCCGGGTTCGATGGAACCAGGATCGGGCCAAGCAGGGGAACCACGACCTCGGGAGCGCCGAAACGGTCGTAGGCAGCCGCGAGAGACACGAGGGCCACCGCGAAGCGATCGGTTTCGACGTCACCCTGGGCCGCCTCTCTGAATACGGTTCGGACCAGTCTCCGAAAGAACAATCGCTCTTCCCTGCCGAGCCGGCGATCTCCGCGGGCGACGACGTCCTGCGTTGGCATGCGGTCCTGCAGCTCACCCGTCGCGGGCGGGCCGTCCGAGGGTGCGCGCGCTTGCCAATGAGCCGCGAGGCCGCGATCGCCGAACGCCCGAGCGACGTTTGCAAGGAGCGACCATTCGGTCTCCCGCGCGCCCCGATGAAGAACACCCTCGATTTCGATCCCTGCGTGGATCCGGCGGCGTGGCTCTCCGGCGGCGCGGACGTCGAGAGGCGAACCGGGACGTGGGCGGAGCGCGCTCGTCGTCGAAGGAGCCCACCGGACGAGCGTGGCTCCAGGATCTTCCGCGGGGACGAGCGCGCTCACCATCTGGTCCTCGCGCCGACAGATTTGGAGGAGCCGCGCAGCGAGGCTCACGGCCTGCGGCTCCATCTGCAACAGCACGGCGAGCAGCCCCGGCCGTGTCGCGCCTGCCCCGGCCAGCCGCTCTCGCGCGTACCCGAGGGCCATCATGCGATCGTGGACAGGCCAGAATCCCGGACACTCGAGCCCCGGCGCCAGCAAGATCTGGGGAAGATCACGCTTCGCCTCGGCGCACGCCCACCGGAACCGCCACACCTTCCATTGCTCATCCGCAACGGATCCAAGCCAGGCTCCAGGCTCTTCCGCGGGACTGGCCCTGACGAGCTCCCCGACCACGTTCGAATAAGGCCCCTCCACATCCACCCAACGAATCACCGTCCCGGGCGCACAGGCGGCCAGCAGCTCTTCGACCGTCTGTTGCGCGGCCTGGTCGACTCCACCTGTCCAGTGAATCCCCGCCGCTCTCGCGGTCAAAGCCGCGCGGAAGCCGGCGAGCGCGAAGGGCACAGGCCCCTTCGGACAATCGACATGCGTCGACACCCAGTCGAAGAAATCAGGGGCCTTCCGGGTCAGCTCGATGGTCGTCGCGTGGTCACAAAACAGGACGATCTTGAGATCTCGGCGGGTGACGATGGGGCGATTGAGGTTCAGCCACATCGCCTCTCCCGCCCTCGGGACGAGCACGCGCGTCGAGCCGGGAGGCGCCGACTCCAGCCCCGAGACGCTGTCCAGGACATCGATGTCCGGCCACTCAGCGAACAGCGCCTTCGCGAGCTCCCCCAGGCGCTCCGGCGCGCCGCGGTCGACGTGGACCAGGACACCGCCGTTGCTGAGCCGGAGCGTGCGCCGAATGGCCTCTATCCAGCCTGTTTCCGGACGAAGCGGATCATGAGCAGGGGGTGAGGATAGTACCATTCGGACCCGTCGGGATAGGGTAACACGGCGCCATAGGCGACCAGATCGTGAGCCAGCGGATCGGCTGGCAAGCGGTGCTCGGGATCGGCCGCGATCTCGGCCATGATCTTCTCGTGACCGACGTGCAAGCCTGTCTCGCGGCGGCGGCGGCGCTCGTCGATCGCCTCGTCCACGATCACGGGAGTGACATGCTCCGAGTCGCTGTCCCAGGCCCTCGTGACCACGGCGCGAATCAATGTCACGAACTCGCGAGCACGACCGCCGGAGTAGTACGCGAGCCGGCGCAGGAGATCGCCGGAGATCAGGTCCGGCGTCCGGAGATCGGCGGTGCGGCGCGCGAAGATCTCCTCGAAGAAGGGCACTCCAGGGCCGGGCTTCGAGGGGTCGGCCTTGTCGAGGACCGGCTCCTCCACGAGCGGCGGAACGTCGGAGAAGCCGCGCACCGCGTTGATGGCGCCGTCGTAGCGGAGCGCATACGGGCCGCAGAGCACGAGTCGACAGCTCATGGAGCCGATCATGCTGGACTCGATGAAGAGCTCTTTGGCCTTCTCGAAGGTTTCAATTCGATCGAGGCCGTCGATGATGAGCAGCACCTTGGTGCCGCGCTGTTGCACGAGGCCGATGAGCAGGTTCACGCACGCGAGCAGCGTCTGGACCTGGGCCTCTTGATCGGGGAGCGCTCGCTTTTTCAGGCCAAACGGGAGTGACCATCTGCCGGCGTCGGCGATCGCCTCGATGACGTGGAGGCCGGCAGCGACGGCAACCCCCGGGGGGCCAGCGAGCGCGGCGGCGCCTCCAGAGGCCATGAGCACCATTGACTTGCTGAGCTTGGCGAGGTCGACCTGAGGTTCGGCGCGCGAAGGGTCGGCGGCCTTGGCGGCGGCGCGCCAGGCGTCTTCCAGATCCTTCACATGGGCGTCGGGGAACACGAAGCCTAGTCGCTCGCGCGCTGCGCGGAGGACGGCGACGCCCGCGAGGAAGCAGACCTCCCACGGCGCGACGTTGTAGAGGGCCGCTGGATCACCAATGACCTCCTGGAAATGCCGCTCCAGGCTGAGGTAGACGACGAACTCGCGGGTCGAGCGCTCGTGTGCGATGCGGAGGAGCTCGGTCGTCTTGCCCGTCCCGATCGTGCCGGTGAAAAGGACCTTGGGGACGCCGAACGGTCGATCGAGGGCGCGGGAAATGGCGACCGCGGGGCTGCGGGCTCGCTCCGCCCGCCAGGCGGGATCTTCGACGGGCTTCGCAGGATCGAAGCGATCGTGGAGCTTTTGCCAGATCGGCTTGCGAGACATGCCGCGCAGGCTAGCACGAGGAGCCCTACGACATCGCTGATCCCTTGTCCTTCTCCATCCGATCTCGGCGAAGCCCCGTGGAAGAAGCATGTCAGAATACGATGGACGCGCGCCCCCGCCGCATGCGAACACGGAGCGGGGGCTTTTCGTGGTAGGAGCGTCGCCGTCGCGCCATGACCTTCCAAGACATCATCCTCACCCTCCAGAAATTCTGGGCCGAGCGCGGTTGCCTCATCGTGCAGCCCTACAACTCGGAGGTCGGCGCCGGGACGTTCAACCCGGCCACGTTCCTCCGCGCCCTCGGGCCCGAGCCGTGGAACGTCGCGTTCGTCGAGCCGTCCCGCAGGCCCTCCGACGGCCGCTACGGCGAGAACCCGAACCGCCTGCAGCAGTTCCATCAGTTCCAGGTGATCTTGAAGCCGAGCCCCATCGACATCCAGGATCTCTACCTGGACTCGCTGCGCGCCCTCGGCACCGAGCCGCTCGATCACGACGTGCGCTTCATCGAGGACGACTGGGAGTCTCCGACGCTCGGCGCGTGGGGCCTCGGGTGGCAGGTGTGGATCGACGGGCTGGAGATCTCGCAGTTCACGTACTTCCAGCAAGTGGGCGGCGTGGACTGCAAGCCCATCGCCGGCGAGCTGACCTACGGCGTCGAGCGCATCGCGATGTACCTGCAAGATCGGCCGACGATCTACGACTGCGACTACTCGAGGAACCCGCCGATCAAGTACGGCGACGTGTACAAGCGCGCGGAGTGGGAGTGGTCGACGTACAACTTCGAAGAGGCCGACATCCCCGAGCACTTCGCGGCCTTCGATCACTGCGAGGCCGAGGCGAAGCGGCTTTTGTGGCGCGGATCCGATCCGTCGAAGAAGGACGCGAGGCCCGATCCGCTGAAGGCGCTCGTGCTGCCCGCCTACGATTTCGTGGTGAAGGCGTCGCACAGGTTCAACGTGCTGGACGCGCGCGGGGCCATCAGCGTGACCGAGCGACAGCGCTTCATCGGGCGCGTGAGGGCGCTCGCGAAGCTGGTCGCGGAGACGTTCCTCGCGCAGCGGCAAGCGCTCGGCTTCCCCCTCCTGCCGCAGCAGAACGACCTCGCCAAGGCCGCCGAGTAGGTGTGTGCGCACCCGTGCTCGGTGTGCAGCGATCCGCACACTGAGATCCTGAAAAAAACGGCGTCGACACGGTGCGTAACGTTCCTCGCACACCGGGGACGGCGGATCCTGCGTGATCCTGCGCGAGGTGCGACACGTGGGTGTCGGCACGGTCTCTGCTTTTCGCAGGGGCATGAAGACGAGCCTCGCCATGCTGCTCGCAGGATTGATCGCCGCGGGAGCGTGGATTGTCCTGGAGCCGGGGATGAACGGATCCTCGAAGCCCTCCCCCGCCACCACGAGCACCCCGGCCGCGCCCCACGGCCCCGCCCATTCGCCTTGACGGCGGCGCCGCGACCCTCACAGTCTCGCGCCTGTTGACCGACCCGAAGGCCACCGACGCGCCGCCCGCGCCCCTCCCGGACCTGCGGCGGATCCTCCGCGAAAAGCTGGGTTTCAATGACTTCCGGCCTTACCAGGAGGCCGTGTGTCGCGCGGCCGTGGCGGGGCGCGACGTGCTGCTCGTGATGCCGACGGGGGCGGGGAAATCGCTCTGTTATCAGCTCCCGGGGCTCGCGCGCGCGGCCGCCGCTGGGGGACAGGGGCCCGACGCTGTGCGCGCGGACACCACGCTCGTCGTGAGCCCGTTGATCGCGCTGATGGAAGATCAGGTCGCGAAGCTGCAATCCCAGGGTCTCGCCGCGGAGCGCATTCACTCGGGGCGCGACAGGATGGCGTCGCGCGAGGTGTGCCGGCGGTACCTGCGAGGGGAGCTCGATTTCCTCTTCATCGCGCCGGAGAGGCTTCGTGTGCCGGGGTTTCCGGAGATGCTCGCGAAGAGGCGACTGGCCCTCATCGCGGTGGACGAGGCGCACTGCATCTCGAACTGGGGGCACGATTTTCGGCCGGAGTACAGGATGCTCGGGCAGCGACTGCCCCTCTTGCGGCCGGCCCCGGTGATCGCGATGACGGCGACGGCGACGCCCCTCGTGCAGGACGACATCGCGCGGCAGCTCGGGCTCGATCACGAGGAGCGCTTCATTCACGGGTTCCGGCGCTCGAACATCGGCGTGGAGGTCGTCGAGGCGAGCGTGGGAGAGCGCGCGAACATCGTGCGAGAGGCCCTGTCGCTCGCGGTGAGGCGGCCGGCGATCGTCTACACGCCGACGCGCAAAGAGGCCGAGTCGCTGGCCGAGGAGCTGTCGAGCGTGGCGACCTCGGCGGCGTACCACGCGGGCCTCTCGGCGCAGGAGCGCGAGAGCGTGCAGCGGTCGTTCCTCGCGGGAGAAGTGGGGATCATGGTGGCGACGATCGCCTTCGGGATGGGGATCGACAAGGCCGATATCCGCACGGTGATCCACACGGCGCTGCCGGGCAGCGTGGAGGCTTATTATCAGGAGATCGGGCGCGCCGGACGCGACGGGAAGCCGAGCCGGGCGATCCTCTTGCACTCGTATTTCGATCGGCGGACGCACAACTTCTTCCTCGATCGCGACTACCCGGATCCGGCGCTGCTCGCGCGGCTGTTCGAGGCGCTCGGGCCCGATCTGGAGCCGAAGGAGGACGTGCGCGCGCGGGTGCGGAAGGATCCCGATCTGGAGGATCCCGAGGTGTTCGAGCGCGTGCTGCAGAAGCTCGTGATCCATCACGGGGCGGTGACGGACTTCGAGGATCGGGCGCGACGAGGGCACCCGGGGTGGCGGATTCCCTATGTGGCGCAGCGGGACCACAAGCGCGCGGAGGTGGAGCTGATGGCGCGCTTCGCGGAGACGCACGGGTGCCGGATGGTCGCGCTCGTGAGGCACTTCGGCGATCAAGAGGACTCGGGGGAGGCGTGCGGGCTCTGCGACGCGTGCTCGCCGATCAAGTGTTATGTGCGGCGGTTTCGCGCGGCGGCGCCCGCGGAGCAGCTCGCGATGCAGAAGATCATGGACGCCCTCGGGGAGCGGGACAGCTACGCGCTGGGGCGGCTCTATCGAGATCTGTTCGAGGGGACAGCGATCGATCGGGACGGGTTCGAGGGCCTGATCGGCGCGCTCGTGCGGGCGCATTTCGTGGTGCTCGAAGAGGACGAGTTCGAGAAGGACGGGCAGACGATCCGGTACGAGAGGGCCAGTCTCGGATCGGCCGCGGGGCTGCGCGGGGCGTCGCTCTCGAGCGTCGAGATCGACCTCGCGGGCAAGCGGGAGACGCGCAGGCGAGGCCGGGGGAAATCGGCCTCTCCGGAGGGCGGCAAGAGGCGCGCTCCTCCGCCGTGGGTGCGCAGAGCAGCAAAGAAATAGGGGTTGGGGCCCGGCGTCTTCGCCGAGCGCCGCGCAGGGGGCTGTGCGGGTCGCCACGAGTCGAGGCCTTGCGCCCAGAAAAGGAGTACGGTTCGCGGCATGCGGTTCCACGAAGCGGTGAGAGGCGCTCTGGCGGGGGCGGTGGTGCTCGGGACGGCGGGGTGCACCATCAACTCACGGGGTGCGGCGGTGCCGATGGTGATGATGCGCGCGGAGCGAGATCTCGACTGTCCGCAGAAGGAGATCGCGCTCGAGACCCTGGAGATCGGCAATCGATACAAGGCCATCGGCTGCGGCCGCGCGAAGGTGTATCGCACGGCCTGCCAGGGCCTCGACTGCACGGTCGCGGGCGACGACGAGCCTGCCATTCCGTGGCACGATCGCCCGGCCCCCGACGAGTTTCATCGTTGATTGGCGTGCTCGGGAGAGGGAGCGAGCTCCCTCCCTGGGGGGTTATCCGCGGCTGTCGAGGGACGTGTAGTGGTGCTCGGTCTCGCCGGTGTAGATCTGGCGCGGACGGCCGATCTTCTGGCCCGAGGCGAGGTTCATCTCACGCCAGTGCGCGATCCAGCCGGGGAGGCGGCCGAGCGCGAACAGCACGGTGAACATGTTCGTGGGGAAGCCGAGCGCGCGGTAGATGATGCCGCTGTAGAAGTCGACGTTCGGGTAGAGCTTGCGATCGATGAAGTACGAGTCCTTGAGCGCCGCCTCCTCGAGCTTCTGCGCGACGTCGAGCAGCGGATCGTGGATGCCGAGCTTGGAGAGGACCTTGTCCGCCGCGCCCTTGATGAGGCGCGCGCGAGGATCGTAGTTCTTGTAGACGCGGTGTCCGAAGCCCGAGAGTCGGAAGTTCGAGTGCTTGTCCTTCGCGAGGTTCACGAACTTGGACACGTCGCCGCCGTCCTTGAGGATCGTCTCGAGCATCTCGACGACCTCCTGGTTGGCGCCGCCGTGGAGCGGGCCCCACAGCGCGCAGATGCCGGCCGCGATGCAGGCGAAGAGGTTCGCCTTGGAGCTGCCGACGAGGCGCACGGTGGACGTGGAACAGTTCTGCTCGTGATCGGCGTGCAAGATGAGAAGGAGGTTCAGGACGCGAACGATCTCCTCGTCGATCTCGTAGGGCTCGGCGGGGACGCTGAACATCATGTTGAGGAAGTTGGCGCAGTACGAGAGCGAGTTCTGCGGGTACACGAACGGCTGGCCGATCGACTTCTTGTAGGTGTACGCCGCGATCGTCCGCACCTTCGAGAGGAGGCGCGTGATCGTGAGATCCATGAACTCGGTGTTGTCGACGTCGAGCGCCTCGGGGTAGTAGCTCGAGAGCGAGCTCACCATCGCGCTCAGGATGGCCATGGGGTGCGCCGTCGACGGGTATCCGTCGAAGAAATGCTTCATGTCCTCGTGGATCATCGAGTGGCGCGTGAGCTTCGTCGAGAACGAGGAAAGCTCCGTCTTGTTGGGGAGCTTGCCGTAGATGAGCAGGTAGCTCGTCTCGACGAACGTCGACTTTTCACCGAGCTCCTCGATGGGGATGCCCCGATAACGGAGGATGCCTTTCTCCCCGTCGATGAAGGTGATCGCGCTCGTCGTCGAGGCGGTGTTCATGAAGGCGGGATCGAGACAGACGAAGCCGGTCTTGTTGCGGAGCGCTCCGATGTCGATCGCCTTCTCCCCCTCGGAGCCAGTCACGACCGGAAGATCGACCGACTGCTCTTTTCCATCCATTGAAAGGGTTAGCTTGGCGGTCTCTTGCACGTTCTTCTCCTCTGCCGCAGCGCGGCGAAGCTAACATGGGCGCGTGCTGCAAGTGACAAGTTCGTTTTCGTTTTTGGAGCCCGCGCGCAGCTCGCGAGAAAAATGCGGCGGCGCGCGATCCGACTTGTCAGAGGGCGAGTCATGAGCGGGGTCGTTCCGCTGCTCTTCGGCGATCTGCGCGATCACGCGATCGCTCGGGATTTCGCGGCGCAAGTGGTCCGCGTGCACAAGCGCTATGCGACCGAGGTGGTGGCCGGGTACAGGCTCTGCCCCTTCCTTCGCGACGTCGACACGGGCTTCGGTCGGTTCTGCGTCGCGATGACCGATCGCGTCGATCTCGACGAGGCGCGCGCCGCGTTCATCCAGGCCGAGAGCGCCGTGATCCACATGGTCTATCCGCTCGTGCGCACCCCGCCGAGCGAGTTCGAGCGCTTCGGCGGAGACGTGGGGCGAGCGGCGCGCGACGTGTGGCGAGCCACGCCCGAGGGCGACGCGCGCTTCGGATCCGAGCCGCCGGTGATCGCGACGTTTCACCCGAGGCTCGCGGGCGATCGGAGCGCGCCGCACAGGCTCATCGGCATCTTGCGGCGCGCGCCCGATCCGTTCGTGCAGGTGATCCCGGGCGGTCACTACGAGAGCGGGACGGTGCTCGCGCCGCTGTCCGAGATGGGCGAGCTGTCGCCGGAGGTGCTGAAGAAGGTGCTCGCCGCGGTGCCGCCGCCGCCGAGGGACCGCGCGGCCGACACGTTCGCGAGGCTCAAGCCGGAGCTGCTCGACGAGATCGAGGCGCTCGTCGCGGAGATCCACGCGGATCGCGATCGCGCGTACGCCCCGTTCTTGACGGAGCTCGGGCGCGCGGTCTCTCTCGATGGGGCCTGATCACGCGGCGGGGGCGGAGGCCTTCTCGGCGGCGCGCTTCGCCTGTTTTTCAAGGAAGAGCGGCATCACGTACGGCATGCCCGCGGTCATCGTGTCGAGCTCGGGATCGATCTGCGCGCAGAGCCAGAACATCATCACGCACGCGCGCTCGACGTAGAACCAGTCCTCCGGGTACTCGACGGACCGCATGAGATCTTGCAGCTCGTTGCGCTCGACCTCGGGGTCCGCGAGCTTCTGAAGATCCTCGGGGCGCTGGCGCATGAGCGCGGCCGGCGTGCGGTCCTTGATCTTGAGGAGCTTGCCGAAATAGGTCTTCGCCGTCTTCTCGATGAGCGCGCGGTTCCCGCCGTCCGCGACGAAGCCCATCTTGAAGAAGCCGCGCAGCGTCGTCTCGTCGTCGTTGGTGAAGACGCCCTGCACGCACTCGAGGAGGCCGTCGATGAGATCCTCGCGCGCCTCGCAGATCGCCCCGAAATCGAGGACGACGAGGTGAAACGAGTCGCCCACCTTCTCGACGAGGAAGTTCCCCGGGTGGGGATCGGCGTGAAAGAAGTGGTCGATGAAGAGCATCTTGTAAAACGACTGGATCAGCCGGACGGCGACCTCGGTCCGAGGGACGCCCTGCGCCGTGAGCTCGGCGATCTTCGTGATCTTCGTGCCGTTCATGAAGGTCATGACGAGCACGTCCTTGGTCGTGAGCTCGTGCACCGGCGCGGGGAAGGCCACCTGCGGCTCGCCCTCGAAGTTCTTCGCCATGCGCTCCATGCACGCGGCCTCGTGGACGTAGTCGGTCTCGCGGCGGAGCAGATCGACGAGCGACGCGTGCACGCGCTCGAGGCGGGTGACGGGGACGAACCAGCTATAGGCGCGCATCGCGAGGCGCACGACGCGCATGTCGACGGCGACGATCTCGCGGATGCGCGGGTAGAGGAATTTCACCGCGACCTTGGTGCCGTCGTGGAGGTACGCGACGTGGACCTGGCCGAGGGAAGCGGCGGCGATCGGGGTCTCGTCGATGTCGCGAAACACTTCTTTCGGAGGCTTTCCGAAGCTCTGCTCGCACGCGTCGACGAGGTCCGAGAAGGGGTGCGGCGGCACCGAGTCCTGGAGCTGCTCGAGCTCGCGGGTGTACGCGCGGGGGAGGAAGCCGCCCATGACGGAGAGCACCTGACCGAGCTTGATGAAGACGCCGCGGAGCCGGAGCATGCCGCGGAGGAGGCGGCGCGCGTTCTTCTCGTCGACGCGCTTTCGGCGTTTGTGGAGCCACGGGGGCAGCTCGCGGCCGAGGATCGCGCTGCGGCCGGGCGGGAGCTTGCCGAACACGCGCGCGAGGGCGAGCTGGACGAGGTAGCTCGTGAAGATGACGCCGAAGACGAAGAGCGCGCGGATGAGGCGGAGGAAGAGGAACATGTCGCGACGGTGGCCGCGAGCGTAGCGCAGAAGACACCGCGGCCCTCGCGCGCCACGAAGGCGACGCCACGAAAGCCACGATGTCTGGGGGAATGCGGGGGGGAAGGGCAGAGCCCCTCCCACGAAACTACGCCACGGCGTCCTTGATGGACTTGATCGCGCGGGCGCGGACGCTCTTGCTGGCCGGCTTGGCGGCGAACGTCATCGGGGCCTTGGTGAAGGGGTTGATGCCCTCGCGCGACTTCGTCGCGGGCTTCTTCACGACGCGGAACTTCGCGAAGCCGGGGACGGTGAAGATGCCGCTCTTCTTGAGCTCCTTGTAGGCGACGTCCGCGAGCGTCTCGAGGATGGTCTTCACCTCTTTGCGGGAGATCTCACCGACCTCCTGGACCACGGCGTTGATGAGCGCGCTCTTCGAGAGCGAGCTCGGCTTCTTCTCGGTTTTCTTCTGAGCCATCGGAATCCTCCAAATCGATCGGACCTCGAAGCCCCGCGTTTCCCGGGGCGCTCCGACCTCGTTTTTCGCTGCGTTCTGTTGCGATTCGTCGACCTGCGACGGATCCCTCGGCGACCCCGCGGCGAGCCGCGAGGCCGATGCAACGAATCGAGGCTTTTTGCCGGAGCGCCTGCGAAAACTCCGCAGGCCCGTTTCGTACGCCCGGACGAAATCACATTCTCGGCCGCAATTCCAGAAGAGAGTGCGATGGAAGGGCTACAAAAAAAGGGGTTGGGTCGATCCGATCCGACGTTCCCCGAGGCTTCGCGGATCAAGACCCAAGAAAACCAAACAATTCAGTTGGTTGAGGGGGCGGGGGCCGGGAGCGTCACGGAGGACGCAGGGAGCTTGCAAGTCTGCACGATCTCGGTCTGGAGCCCGAATACGCCCGCGAGGAAGTAGTCGTGGTGCAGCGAAAGCTCGACGGCGCGAGGCTCCGCGTGCTTCACGACCTCGCGCAGGAGGTCCTCGCAGAACGCCTGCTGCGTGCCGGCGTAGAGCGCGATCTGATCGCGGTAGGGCGATCGGTAGCGCGAGAAGGCGAAGTTGGTGAACGTGATCGAGTGCACCGCGATCGCGTCCGGCGGGTAGATCTCGCGCTCGGCGCCGTCGCTCGTGCGCGCGACCATGCGGACCTCCGCGGGGCACACCTCGCCGATGAACAGCGAGCTGGAGAACATGGCGTTGCCGAGGAACGGGTACACGCCGCGCCGCAAGACGGTGGGGATCCACTGGACCACCATCAGGCCCGCGAGGAGGAGGACGCTCGCGGTGCGCGACGTCGGGGGCGACCGCATCTTGCCGCTCACCGGCGCGACGTCCGGGCGCTCCTTCTTCGTCACGCGCGCGCGGATCCAGGCCCAGGCCTCGTACGGCGTGTAGACGAAGAGGACGCTCGTCATCATGAAGGCGAACGGGCGCACGCCCATGACGTAGCGGACGAACTCGTGGAAGGCCCAGCCGGACGCGACGCCGAGGGGCCGTAGTTTTTTGTAGAAGAAGACGAGGCCGAAGAGGGTCTCCCAGAGCACCACGCTGATCGCGAGGAGCGACAGCATCCACAGCGGCAAGCGCGCGAGCTCCATGGAGAGCTGGCCCTTGCGCATCGCGTGGCCGTGGAGCGTGATGCCGTTGAGCCACCGCGGCGTGCCGTGGAGGATCTTCTCGATCCCTGTCTGCACGTAGACGGTGACGATCGCGAACGCCGCGGCGAAGCGCACGTACGCGAAGTAGCTGCCGGCCTCGGTGAGCGGGCGCCGCTCGCGGGCGAGGCGCGCGTACCTCCAGATCGGCACGAACGGCTCCGGCGAGAGCGCGAGGCCGAGGAGGATCATGAAGACGACGTGGTTGTGCACCGAGTAGCCGACGGTCGAGTAGGCCACCGACCAGAGCAGCGCGTGGAGCACCGCGGCCACGGCGCTCGCCGCGCGCCCCGCGACGCCGATCACCGCGAAGAGGAGCGCCGCGCGGTAGAGCCACACGCCGATCGGCACGGCGGCGGGGGGCACCGACAGCACGTGCACCCACTGGAAGATGCCGACCGGATCGGTCCACGCGAGCCCGCGGCGCAGGTGCTCCGTCGCCATCTCGACGTCGGGCGTGTTCCGCATCCACCCGAGGCACGCGAGGACGCGCGCCGAATCGAGCAGGATCGCGGGCTCTCGGTGCGCGAGCAGCGCGTCGACGCGCGCGCGCAGCGTGGCCCCGTGCGGCCGGATGCGGACCCACGCGAACGCCAGGTAGAACGCGAGGGTCGCGGCGAAATAAAGCCAGCCCTCGATCCGATCGAGACGAGACAGCCCCATGAACGAAGCCCCGAAGCTACCGCGCGAAGAGCCAGTAGTGGAAGGACGCGAATCGCAGGCCACGCTCGCGGGAGCCGGGAGGCGTCGGCGCTCCGGCGGCTGCTGGGGGAGGACCGAGCGCGACGATCTCGATCGAGAGGCGCCGATCGACGCTGCGGCCGCCGCTGGGGGACGCAGTCCCGACGCTCCGTGGGGCCGCGCTCCGGAGCGGGATCCCCACCTCGTACCAGGTCGAAGCGGGGATCGGGATCGCGCCTGCCTCTTCACCGAAGACGCGCACGCTCAGCGTGACAGGCTCGTCCGCGGCGACGCGCATCCACAGGAGCATCTCCTTTTCGTCCGAAGGCGCGGTGAGGCGAAACGAGTCCTTCGCCCGCGCGAGGCGCCCGCCGTCGATCATGCGATGTCCGCGGCCCTCGTCCTCGTCGACGTCGATCGAGCGCGCGATGTTGTCCGTGTCCCATGCGTCGCCGAGCGCGAAGCCGTGCGCCGCCTCCGAGTCGAGGTCCGCCACGTCGAGCTCGTCCACGAGCGTCGTGTCGTCCAGCGTGACGAAGGGCCTCGCCCCCGAGCCCAACCGCGAGAAATCGGCCTCGTACGCGATCATCGTGTCGCCCCCGAGGATCGCGTGATCGAGCACCTCCGCGCGCGCGAGCTCTCTTCCGAGGAGATCGTCGCAGCCGAACCACTCGGGGTACACGACGAAGTGCGTCGGCAACGAGGCCCGCGGCATCGCCTCGAACCGCTCGAACCGTGAGCCCGCGCCCGCGACCCACGCGGCCCCCGCCCCTTGTGTCGTGAGCCCCACGATGTCGAACGTGCGCCGCTCCCCGAGGTAAGCGAGCGCGCCCGTGTCGTTCACGCCGACGAGCGCGCCCTCGGGCAGCGATCGCTTCGCCCACTCACCGAGCTTCACCTGCTGCTGATCGACCGCCCGCGCGCTCGTCGAGAGATCTTCGAACGTGTCCGGCAACAGGGCCGCGAGCCGCGCCACCATCGCGCCGCTCACGATCGGCGACGCCATCTCCAGGGGGCCGCGCGCCCTCCGGAGGAGCTGCCCCACCTCGTGCGCGAAGCACGCGCACAGCACGAAGCCCGCCGGCACGAAGGGCCACACATACCGCATCCGATTCCACAAGAACGTCTGGTACGAGCACGTCGCGAACGCCCCGAGGAGCAGCGCCACGGTGAGCGCCGCTGCCCACGGCGCGCGCCTCCCCGCGCGGATCAGCACGACGGCGCCGAGCATGAACACGAGCACGAGGCCCTTCGGCACGAAGATCCACGTCCACTCGCCGCCGTCCCACACATCGAACATCAGCAGCCGCGCGTGGTACCCGATCTGCGCGAACAGCCGCCCCGCGTCGAAGTAGGGGTTATAGACGAGCCACTTCACGCGCGCCGTCGAGCTCGCGGGATCGCCCGTGAGCCACCAGTACAAGAGCGGCGTCGCGAGGAGCCCGACGATCGGCAAGGACGCCCACGCGCGGCTCCTCCCGCGAGCCCGGAGCCCGATCGCGAGCACCGCGACCACCACGGCGAGCGCCCCCTCCGGACGCACGAGCGGCGCCACCAGGCCGAGCGCCGCGACCTCCACGATCGCCTTTGGATCTGGGGCAATTCGCCCCGATCGATCCCGCGTCGCGTCCCGGTCGAGCACCTCGCTCGCGACCCTCACCGTGCGGACGAGCACCCACGCGAGCGCCATCGTCTCCATCCCGCTCCACGCGAACCACGCGAACGGACCGAAGGCGAGGCACATCGCCGACGCCGCGATCGCGCCTGTCCCGTTCGTGAGCCGCTTCGCGAGGAGCCCTGTGTCGATCGCCACCCCCGCGTGCGCGATCGTGCCGAGGCCCCACGCGACCCACAGGAGCGAGAACCCGCGCGCGCCGGCCTTCCAGAAGGGCGCGAGCAGCGCCGGCCACACGAGGCTCGTCGCCCCCGAGGACGCCGCGTCCCCCGTGTAGCGAAGCGGATCTCCCTCCGCGAAGCGCCGCGCGAACTGGAAGTGAATGAACACGTCGTCGAGGGGCGCCGCGGGACGCCCGGCTCTCTCCAAGATCGCTCGGATCGCGAAGCCCCCGACGACGGCGCTCACGAGGAGCGCGACGGCCCACCGCGCGGCGCCGCTCCGCGCCAGAGACAGGGTGGGCCGACGCATGGGAGCCGAGGAATAGCAGACGTTTCGAGCGCCGCGGGGCCTCGCTCAATCGCCGCGCCCCGGCTTGAAAAAATTCGATACGCTCGCACGCATGCCGCCCCTCGATCGCCCAACCTTCGCCTTTTTGCTACGCGAAAGCTTCCTCTCGCGAACGCTGCCCCTGGCGTTCACCGCGCTGCTCGCTGTCTTCAACGCCTCCTGCTCCGGCGGGAGCGGATCCACGACAGGCGGCAGCGCTGGAGCCACCACCACGGAGACCCCGACAGGCGGCTCCGGTGGCAGCACGACGACCTCGTCCGGAGGCTCCGGTGGCACCACCACCTCCTCCTCCGATCCCGGCTGCAAGAGCGACGCCGAATGCCCCGGCGCCGTCTGTGACGTCGCGACGGGCCTCTGCGTCCAGTGCACGCCCGACCACGACGTGTGCCCCCCGCAGCAGTTCTGTACGCCGCAGGACACTTGCCAGGTCGGCTGCGCCGACAACACCGACTGCGAGCCCGGCACCGTGTGCGATGTCTCGATCAACGCGTGCGTCGGCTGCGTGATCGACACCGACTGCGCGCAGGGCTCCATCTGCGTCAACGCGATCTGCATCCCCGGCTGCTCCGGCATCCAGCCTTGCCAGGCGGGCTTCTCTTGTTGCAGCCAGTTCTGCGTCGATCTCCAGACCGACACGCAGAACTGCGGCCTCTGCAACAACTTCTGCGATCCGCCCGCGAACGGCCAGGCCGTCTGCGAGAACAGCGCGTGCTCGCTCGGCCAGTGCAACCCGGGCTGGGCCGACTGCAACACCGATCCGGCCGACGGCTGCGAGCGCAACATCGTCGCCGACGGCCCGTGCATCTGCGCGCCCGGCGAGACCAAGTCTTGCTACACCGGCGCGCCCGGCACCGAGGGCATCGGCGTCTGCAAGACGGGCGTGAGCACCTGCCAGGAGGGCGTCGCGTGGGGCCCGTGCGTGGGCCAGGTCATCCCGAGCTTCGAGAAGTGCAACCAGCTCGACGACGACTGCGACGGGTCGATCGAGCCGCAGCCCTGCGAGGACTGCCAGCCCGGCACCGGCACGTGCAACGGCCAGGTCGGGCACGGCTGCAAGGACGACGGCCTCGGCTATGTCGACGAGATCTGCGACCCGCTCACCGGCACCACCTGCAACGCGGCCACGGGTCGCTGCGACGGCGCGTGCGGCCTCAAGGCGCTCGGCCAGAGCTACATCGGCTGCGACTACTACCCGACGGTCACGGCCAACCTCGTGGCGACGAACTTCCACTTCGCCGTCGCCGTCTCCAACACGACCAACCAGAGCGCGACGGTCACCGCCAGCAAGGGCGCGAGCGTCCTCTCCACCGTGACGGTCGGCGCGAACAGCGTGCAGGTCATCCAGCTCCCGTGGGAGCTCACGCTCAAGGGCCCGGCCAGCGGCTCCGTCGTCCCCTTCCCCGCGTCCGTGAAGGTCGCGCAGGGCGCGTTCCGCATCCGTTCCACACAGCCTGTCACGGTGTACCAGTTCAACCCGCTTGAATACACCCTCGCCGGCACCTTCTCCTACTCGAACGACGCCTCGATCCTCCTGCCCGTCAACGTGTGGACTGGCAAGTACCGCGTCGTCGCGCGGCACCACTTCTACGGCGGATCCGGCTTCTACGCTGTCACGGCGCAGAAGGACAACACCACGGTCACCGTGGCGCCCGGCCCGGCGAGCGGCCAGGTGAAGACGGGCATCCCCGGCCTCAACGCGAACGGGACAGGCACCTTCACGCTCAACGCGGGCGACGTCGCCGAGGTCGTGACGAACGGCGCGGCGGTCGCGAACGATCCCAACGACGTGACTGGCACGCTCGTCACCGCCGACAAGCCTGTTCAGGTCATCGGCGGCCATAGCTGCATCTACATCCCGGACGCCACGGGCTACTGCGATCACATCGAGGAGACGAACTTCCCCGAGCAGACGCTGGCCAACAGCTACATCGTCGCGGCGCCCCTCATCCCCACCGGCGGCGCGACGCCCAAGGTGGAGATGGTCCGCATCATCGCCACGACCGACAACACCACGCTCACCTACGAGCCCGCGCAGGCCGGCGCGCCCACGACGATCGCGCAGGCGGGCGGCTGGATCGAGATCGCGAGCACCGCGGCCGACTTCCGCGTCACCGCCAACCACCCGATCATGGTGGCGCAATACATGACGGGCCAGGACGCGGGCGGCGGCTCCGGCGACCCCGCGCTCACTTTGGCCGTCGGCACGGAGCAGTTCCGCAAGAGCTATCTCTTCCACGCTCCGACGAACTACCAGTACAGCTACCTCAACATCGTCGCTCCCACGGGCACGGCGATCACGCTCGACGGCGTCGCTGTCCCGGCCGGCAGCTTCACGGCGATCGGCAACACCGGCTACTCCGTGGCGCGCACCACGCTCTCGAACGCCGGCAACGGCAACCACAACATCACCGGCGCCGCCGAGTTCGGCATCAGCGTCTACGGTTACGGTCAGTATACGAGCTACTGGTACCCCGGCGGCTCCGACCTGACCCTCCTCCACGACTGACCCTCTCCCCACGACGGGCGCCCTCCCCCACGACTGACCCTCTCCCCACGACGGGCGCCCTCCCCCACGACGGGCGCCCTCCCCACGACGGGCGCCCTCTCCCATCACCGACGCTCTCTTCCAACGACGGACGCTCTCTGCGGGGGGGGCGCGCCTACTTCGTACGGCGCGCCGCGCGCCTTCTTCGTACGGCGCGCCGCGCGCCTTCTTCGTACGGCGCGCCAAGCGTCGGGCGCTCCCGAGCCAGGCGCGCGACGTCGAGCCCGCGGTGGCCCCAGCGACACCCGCTCTGCGGCCCCAGTGGACGCCGGGGCGCGCCATGGAGTACCAGTCGTCCGCACCGCGCCCATGTCCTTTCGACCTCGCCCCGGTCACCCCTACGCGCACGCCCCTCGTTTCCCGGACGGCGAACCCAAGCTCGACGACCTGATCCCCGGCGCGGGCCCCTTCGAGATCGAGATCGGCTCCGGCCGCGGCGGCTTCCTCTTCGAGCGCGCGGACGCCCGCCCCGAGGCCCGGATCCTGGGCCTGGAGATCCGCCTCAAGTGGTCGGCCCTCGTCGACGAACGCCTTCGAAAAGCGGGCAAAGGCGACCGCGTGCGGTGCCTGAACGCCGACGCGCGCGAGGCCCTCTCCCGCCTCGGCCCGGACGCCTCCGTGAGCGTGGTCTACCTCCACTTCCCGGACCCTTGGTGGAAGAAGCGCCACGAAAAGCGCCTCGTGATGGGCCCGAGCCTCCTCGACTCCGTGGCTCGCCTGCTCGTCCCCGGCGGCGAGCTCTACGTCCAGACCGACGTCGAGGAGCGCGCCGAGCAATACGAGGCCCAGATCGCCGCGCACCCGGCCTTCGAGGCCCACGGCGACGCGGAGGCCTCCCCCCGCCTCGCCGAGAACCCTTACGGGGCCAGGAGCCCCCGCGAGCACCACGCCATCGCGGACGGCCTGCCCGTCCACCGGCTGCGCTTTCGCAGGCGCCCCTGACAGGCGAGACCGTCGCGCGGCAGGAGATGGAAGGCATACGGCGGTGACCCCGGACACTTTTCAGCCGGAGGCGCCGACGGATGTCGCCGACGGATCAGCATGGCTTGCTTACACAGGGATTGTCTCGTCCACAGGCCTGTCCCAGTGCCTGTGCTGGCGAATGGCATCGATGAGCTGATCGGCAAACTGGTGCCGATTGGCGTGCGGCCCTCCCACCACGATCCCCTGGGTCGTCGAGACGGCCTGTCCGCCCGCGCTCGCGGCGATCCCCGCGGCCATGAGCAGCTCGGCGCCCTCGTCCATCGCCCCGATCGGCTTCGCGTGGTGATA
>Ga0268298_10002680_pt1 | contig 19174 bp, 13 predicted proteins | sample WWTPWeurt_MetaG_FD_194462 | JGI IMG/M metagenome (GOLD analysis project Ga0268298, IMG submission 194462) | Activated sludge microbial communities from WWTP in Nijmegen, Gelderland, Netherland - WWTP Weurt | ecosystem: Engineered > WWTP > Aerobic digester > Activated sludge | place...
GGTTGCTGCTGGGGGTGCCGACGACTGCGCCAAAGCCACTGTCGAAGTGAGCGCCAATCCAGAGATGGTGCTGACTGCCAGACCCAGGGCGCAGCCTAGAGTCCGGCAGACGGCGAGCAACCTTTTCGTGAGAGTTTTCATAGTCAACTCCTGAATACTCGCTATGCAAATTGAAATTGCCTCTAAACGTCCGACAGTGCACCAGAAGCTTTCATGAGCTTCTCAGGGGGCTAAGACTTGCAGGGGGTTTAGGGGAGTTTGTTTAGAATGAAAAAGAAAAGAAGCAAAGAGTCTCTCTAACTTAGCGGAAAATCGGCAGCTATTTCCTGTGGGGACGAGCCTCTTGAAAGCCTCTGCCAGGGATGGTTGTGAAGAGGTTTGAGAGCCTGCGAAATTGTTAAGTTGTCGATTTGATGGGAACTTCGCCGGAGGTCAAGAGGCTTGGCGGGGTTCGCCATTTTCTCCTGGTACGGACGATTTCCGTTTTGAATGGATGTCAGCAGGAGTTTATAATTGAGCGCAGTTGAGCTAGGTTGAGACGGTTGGCTGGAGGCAGAGCCCGCTGCAAGTTTTTCAAGGTGGTTGGCCGCTCTGCTGCTTCGCCGTGCTGGCCGTGGTAGACCTGTTTGAATCCGAGCTCTCGCTCGCCGGAAGACGGCTGTTTAAGTAACCATTCAAGTCGCCGGAGAAAGTGGCTTTCGAGCGCCCGGAATGACATTATGTATTTGACAAGTTCAAGCTGTGTAGAATTCTCAAATGCGTTGGAATTTCTGCCCGAGTTGAAAGCCTATATGCTTGATGCATTAAAGACAATAATCACCCGTAGTGTGTTGAGCGCGGCTTACTAGTGCACTCAACGAGCAGGAGTGAGGAGAGGTTAGCTTAGTACTCTTCTCTCTCTTGCAGCTTGCTTATACGGTTCCAAGTGCTATTGGTTAGACTGCAAGACCGTACTCGGTATCCTGACAGTTTGTCATTTTCAAAAGCGATGTCTAGGAAAAATGGTTCTATCTTTCCTTCCCTTGTAGAATCGAGTTTGTAAGTCACAAATCCAGTTGACTCGTTGTTCTTTCTTTGGCCTCCCCATAATTCATTTGCTAGATTTCGAGTTAACTCTTCCAGATGAGGAATACCGTCGTAAACAAAAAATTCCTTTGGATTTAGAGTGATTTTGTTGGCCCCACTCGTTCTCACCACCGCCACAATATGTACATCTCCGGGTCTGGTTAGAAAGTACCACTTGGATGGCTTCAAATCAGATCTAGACAAGCAAATGGTGTACTGCTGAGCAGGAATAGCTCTGGGTTTGCAGTCCAATCTAATCGAAAATTCTTTCGGATTATTACCACTACCTTCCGGGAAACCATCAGTAATGACTCCTCTTTGTCGTTCTGAAAGCCCGCGAAGAACAAATTGTTCAAGCGGTTTTGTCACGACGGTTGTAACAACGCTTGACTGCTCTGAATTGTTCTCGCCTGCGGCTTCGTTACTCGTATCAATGCTTAAACACAGTGCAACTAGAGAAGCCAGCCAAATTTTTCGCATATCAAAAAATCTCTTGAGACAATCATATTCAATTCTATCTAACGGTGTGATTGGGGGAGGTGCTACTGTCAAATATAGGAGGCGTGGCGCAATGTTTAAAATGCCTGGCCCTGGCTTTGTTTTCTGAGTTGCCTCTGCTTGCTGCTCCGGTGAGAAAAAGGGGGGAACCAGCCTTTTGAGTTGGTTCCCCCTTGAGAAATTTGTGCCTGTTCAGCCCTGCCTGGCAGCCTGAGGCAGCTAGTTTACTGCCTTTGAATTGCCTGCAGCAAAGGCTTTGCGATCGCTTTCGCTCAAAAGCCGGAAGGCCGGATCAGCCAGAAAACGAGTGGGCATGATGGGATCGAGCACGCCGGTGCCGAGACCGAAGAGCCCGGTGCCGTAAGTTTTGGTCTCAACACCGATCCGGTGATAGAGTTCCAGGCAAGCACCCACGCAGGTCCAGCGGTCCTGGGCGCGGCGACCGGTAAAGAGTCCCCACCAGTCGTAGCCCGAAACCGGCATCTTTTTGTCCAGCAAATTGGTGATGAAAGCCGGCAGATGGAGCCATTTGTAGACAGCCAGGCGCCTGGCCTTGGCCGCTTCAATGTAGCGCCGATTCTGCTCCAGCATGATGCCCACCAGCCCGGGAATGAGCGCTCTTTGCTCGGCGGTAAGCGGTTTCCTGAGGCGCAGGGCGATGTAATGTCCGAATTCCAGTTTCTGGTCGGTCATCACTGAAAGAGGTTGAGTCATGGCACCCCGCTCCATGTAGGAGGTGAGGGTGTACAACTCTTCCCGTTTCAGATCCACCACCACTTCCCCATGCCCTACGCTTTCACGCAGGCGCTTGGCGATGCGGCCGCTGGTCAGAATCAGGTCTCCTTCCTGCAGTGCTTCTCGGGGCGGATTGACCCAGGCCCCTTTCGGCAGCGGGCCGTGTCCCTGTTTCTTGAAGCGGCTGGCATTGCGGCGGTAGGCGCCGTACACCAGAAGCCAGAAGAAGAGTTCGATTGCTGCCACCAGGGGAAGTGGCGAGAGCAGGTGGGTGGAAAGCCCGTCCGGGGTCAGGAAATGTCTGACCGTGGCAGCCGGATCCCAGGGCGTGAAAAGCACCAGGGCGGAGAGGGAGAGCCCGAAAATCATGGGCACCCGCACTTTCAGGCGGGAGAGAATGTCGAAGTAGGTACGGAAGTTCTCGCTCAGGCCGTGGGCCGTGAGAGCAAGCCAGGACCCGGAGAGTATTACACAGGAGAGATTGAAACTGTAGTCGAGCTGACCGACGAACCATTTCCAGCTCAGGTAGAGCATGGCCAGATAAGCCAGAGAGCCAGCCGCTTTCTTTATTCTTGCCAGCATAGGAACCTCGAAATAGACATGTGGTTTATGTGGAAAAGAGCGCCGGTTGCGAGGCGCTCTTTTCCCTTGTTATGGTTTGCTTCCGCCAGCCGCTTTTGCAGTTGGCAGGGGTGTGTCAGGCGCTTGTCGCGCTTGCCGAAAGAGCAGCAGCGAGGCTCTCTTCCGTGTGGATGCGGCCGGCGGCGATGGCCTCCTTGAGCATCTTCATGGCCGTTTGGTAGCCGTCCTCTTCCATGGCGCGCGCCTTTTCGACGCTGATGCCGAAGTTGAGACCGGCTACGTCGGCCAGTCCGATCTCCAGAACCACGTGCTTGTGCGGATCCACATAGCGGCGGTGACCGGCAATGGGAGCGTACATTTCACGCATGTGGAAATAGAGGTCGAAGACCGTTTCGAATTCCTGCGGGAATTCGGTGGCCGGCTTGAAGGAGCTGACGATGGCCGTGTCCTGGCAGAAGTCCGTCGGGTTGTAGTGATAGACGGCGCCGTCCACAAGCAGACGCGGTGTCATGCCGTCCTGGTGCCAGACCGGGCGCAGAACCGTAGGCAGGGCGCAGGAAGCGGTCAGGGCCTTGGCCAGGTCGTACTGGCTGCCCTCGAAAACCACCGGCTCATGACGCAGGATGTCGCAGGCCACGATCTTGAGTTCGTCGCGGGCCTCGAGGTTGAGGCGCGCCACCATCTCGCGCATGGCCGGGATGAGGTCGATGGGACCTCCCACTGCCAGGCTGATAGGGTCAGCCGGAGTGAGTGCCTGGAGAAGGAGAGTGGGATCTTTGCGGTTCTTGAGACCTTGCACGAGTTCCTGAAAGATCTGCTCGGGGCTTAGTCCGTTGGCGTAGAGAGCCGCCACCAGAGAACCCACGGAGACGCCGGTGACTTTGCTCACCGGGATCTTCAGCTCTTCGATGGCTTTGAGGACGCCGGTATGACCGGGTCCCTTGGCGCCACCGGCACCAAGAACGACTTCGACCCCCTTGGGGTGAAATTTCATGGTAACCTCCGTCAAATAGAGGGGTTGAGAGAGAAGTGGAATGAAGACGAGCAGGTACCACCAGTGGAGGCACCTGGTCGTGAAGTGACCGGCTCGAAAGCGAACCGGCCTATGGCAGCCGACTTTTGGCAGCCGGCAATTGGCCTGACTTCTGGAAAACGACGCCCCGGGTGGCGGGCGCATCGGCTTTCAGAAAACAGGCTAGGTGCAATTTAGAACTTTGTCACTTCCGTGAAATTGAAATCTTTCACCAGCATGGGGGGAACCACTGCCGGTATACCTTCTTCGCCGGCGGCGCCGACGCTTTCACCGAGAGCAACGATGTTGTTGAGCAGGTCGAAGAGGCTGACGTTGAAGCGCAGGTTCTTGATCGGCCTGGCGATTTTACCGTCCCGCACCAGGAAGGTGCCGTCCCGTGTCATGCCCGTCAGCAGTTTAGTGGCTGGATCCACCTCGCGCACGTACCAGACTCTTGTGAGCAGAATCGCTTCCTGGTCGGCGCCGACGGAGGCGATCATGTCGTCCAGGCTTGTTTCGCCGCCTTTGACTACGATATTGAGAGGCATTTCTCCCATGCTGTCCGGCTGAGGCAGGCAGTGATTGGTCTGGGGTAATTGCAATTTGTCGGCGCTTCTTCTGCCTGTGACGATGTTCTTGAAGACGCCCTCTTCCACCAGTTGAACGCTCTGTCTGGGCAGACCTTCGCCGTCGAATGGCAAACCGTGCTGCAGGGGATGGGAACAGTCGTCAACGATGGTCAGTTTGTCGGAGAAGACTTTTGTGCCAAGCTTATCTTTCAAGCTGGAGAGGTTATCGATATGGCTTGTAGCGGCAAAGTCCCACCAGAGGAAGGCTAGAAGGTCGAGCACCGCCGATGGTTCCAGGATGGTCAGGTAACGACCGGGCTCGATGTCCTGGGGCATTCTGCCGGCCAGGGCTTTGCTTATGGCTCGTTCGGCCAGGGCACTTACGTCGATGTCCGCTTTCGTACTGAAGGCCTTGGCCCAGCCTGTGCTGTCGCCGGCACTGGCGGTCAGAGAGATTTCCAGACTGGATTGGCGGCAGAACTGCCTCAATCCACGGGAATTTCCGATGGCTGTCACTTCGTCGCCGCTGGAGACTATGCCTGCCAGGCTGACGCCTCGTCTGCTAGCCACTTCCACGGCGCTGCGCACCAGTTCGGCACGCTTCTCGGCGCTCATGGCGGCGGTGGCTTCGTCGAAGCGACGGAAGCGCGGTAGTTTGCCCGGATAGCGTTTGCTATTGAGTTTGGCCGGCGGCCAGAGTTCGGGGTCTTCCTCCAGGCGCGCCGCGCAGGTCAGACCCTGTTCCAGAAGATTCGTCAGTCCGGTTTTATCCATTCTTTCGCCCGTCACCTTGACCTGGCGACCGGCCACCATCAGACGCATGGAAAGGCTGTCCATTTCGGCGCTCTGGTTTTGAGTCATTTCATTGCCGGCGAAGCGGGATGTAGACTCCTGATTGGAATGGACCGTCACTTCCAGTTCGATGGGACGCTTCTTGGAAGAGGCGCGCTCAGCCAGGCCCAGAGCTTCGTCTATGATTTTCTCGCATTTGCTCTCGGTCAGCATTTCACCCTCCCGCCTGGGCGATACCCACGCTCAGTTTACGGAACCTGGCCGGGCTTGCTCCGTGTCCGGTCCACATGGTCTGCATGGGCTGACCTTTGCCGCAGTTGGGGGTACCCCACTCGGTGTAATGACTGCGTCCGGCGATGGCATCGCAGGAATTCCAGAAGTCGGGGGTGATGCCGCTGTAACTGGGATTCTTGAGTAGCCTGCCCAGTTTGCCGTTCTTTATCTCCCAGGCGGCTTCAGTGGAGAATTGGAAGTTGTAGCGCATGCTGTCTATGGACCAGGACTTGTTGGTCTCCATGTACAGACCATCCTTGGTGTCGGCGATCAGGTCTTCCAGACTGCCTGCTTCACCCGGTACCAGGGAGATATTGGTCATGCGAATGATGGGAGCGTAGTTCCAGGATTCTGCCCTCATGGCTCCGCCGGAGCGTCTCAGTCCCACCAGGGCAGCCGTGTCTCGGGAGCTCAGATAGCCCTTGAAGACGCCGTCTTTCACCAGGTAGGTACACTGAGCTTGTACACCTTCGTCATCAAAGCCGAAACTTCCCAGCGCACCGCTAGCAGTGGCGTCGGCTACGAGGTTCACCAGTTTGGAACCATAACGCAGCTTGCCTAATTTATCCGGCGTCAGGAAGGAGGCGCCGGCGAAGTTGATTTCCTGACCGAGGGCGCGGTCCAACTCGGAGGGATGTCCCATGGACTCGTGGATTTGCAGACCCAATTGGGAAGCGCCGATGATGGTGTCAATTTCGCCCCGTGGACAGGTCGGTGCTGAAAGTAGCGCCACTGCGCGCCTGGCTATCTCTTCGGCATGGGCTGGCAAATTCCATTTCTCGACAATTTCGTAGCCGCTCTGCTCGTACTGACCGAAGCTGCAGGGATAGGAACAGCGTTGCTGGTCGCCGTCTGCGGCAGCGGTTGCTTCTATGAGGCAGCCGGAGCGGATGGAGAGTTGCTCTATCTGCGCCCCTTCGCTGTTGGCAAAGAATTGCCTGTCTTTGATGAAGTGCAGCATGCCTTGAGCGAGTGTGATCCCCGGCACTTTCAAGATGGTTTCAGCGCAAGAGAGAAGCAGGTCAAGCTTGGTATCCAACTCTACGGTGAAGGGGTCGATGAGATGAGGGGAAGTCCAGGTGGCACGCCAGGCCGGTTCCGGTATCAACTTGATCGCTTCTCTGCGGCAGGAACCGCTGGCCCTGGCTATGGCGGCTGCTTGTTGAGCACAGCGAGAGAGGGACTTTTCCGAGAGGTTTTGAGTGGCGCAAAAGCCCCAACCTCCATTGGCCAGGACGCGGATGCCTACGCCGGTGCTTTCTTCTTGATTGAGGGCCAGGAGCTTGTCGTTCTTGGTTTGAATAAACTGAGACTGACGCTTGAGAATGCGGGCATCGCAGTAGGTGGCTCCGGCACTTCGGGCGGCTTCCAGGGCAATAGATAGCAACTGGAAGGTAAGCGGGGCATGCAGGCTGTCGAGAATGTTGGCTGTCAAGGTAGAGCTGGCTTCCACTGTATCGATGAGATTAAGCTGAATTTACCAGCTTGATTTCCGTCATGGAAGACCTTTTGCTGCGACCTTTCCTTAAAGGGTGAAGACTTTCAATGAAAGTAGAAAAGAGCGGAATTTCGGGGGATTTTTTTCTCGGGGGAAGAAAACAGGGTTTAGAAGGACATTACGAATTCCAGAGGAATAAGCTCAAGTTTGTAAGAACGCTCTGAATTCAAAACCTTGTTACTAATAACTAATACTGGTGGCTGTTTGAAAGAAACGCCAGGGTCAATGGCTGCGTGGGCGACCTTTCGGACTTTGTAACCGTGCGTCTCAGTTGGCGCTAGCCTGGCTTAAGAACTCGCACAGCGAGCTTATGCATGCGAACACGTCCTCTTCCAGGCTGAAACCGTGATCTGCTCTTGGCAAGCTTGAGCACCTGGTCGGGTAGTCGTGACTCTGAAAGAGCGCCTGCCAGGTTGTCTGATTTAGCTGTTCCGGCACAATCACATCGTTGCCGCCGCCTAGCAAAAACACCGGTCGCGGTGCTGCTTTTGCCACTACCCGTGCCGGTGCTTCTCCCAGGTGGGACAATTCCGCTTTGAAAGCCTGGCTCGGTCGAAAGATGGGGGCATTGATGTAGGCCGAGGTGCGTACACCGTCAAAGCCCATGGGATAGCGCCTCTTCAGTTCCGTTTCCAGGTTGTAGGGAGCTTGCAGCAGCGAAAGCGATGCGATTTTGTCGGCAAAGTGTTCCAGACTCAATACGGCAATCAAACCGCCCAGGCTGTAGCCCACAAGATGGGCCCGACTTTTGCCGCTCAACCTGGCCAGTTCGGCAAGGGCTGCCCCTGTGTCTTGCACCATCTGACTGGGCGTGATTAACCGGCTGTCTCCATCGCTGGCACCACAGCCGAGAAAGTCGAAACGCAAGGAGGCGAAACTTCGCCAGCTGAGCTCGGCTGCCAGGCGCAGGAAGAGCCCATTGAATTCTTGTTTGTTGCCGCCGAAGCTGTGCAAAAGCAGTACCGGCAGCTTCTCATCTGCCTCCGCTTCCGCCAAAGGCTCCCTGGCTGTGTGCCAGTTGCCGGCAAGCAGCAGGGTCTCTGCCTGATCCGCCATAGCCCCGTCGCTGCCGCCGGCAGTTGTGGTTCCGTCTCCGGCCAGGCGGGTGGGAAAATGCACCGGGCGGCCGTTCAGGCGGAGCCTTTCTTCTTGAATGCTGTCTGGTGGGCTGGACATGCCGGTATGATACCCTGTTGCGTTGCCTGGTGCGCTGGCCTCAACCGAGCTGGGTGCTCGCCCGCGAATGTCGAACTTTCCTCAGGCGTGCTTGTGGGTCTTGAGCATGGCTTCCACGTCGTCTAATTGCTGTTCGGTCTGATGCAGGGCGTCCCGGAAGGCTGCCAGTCTTTCTTCCTCCTGCTTTCTGAGTACTGGCAGATGACCGACGTGAAAGTAGAGTGTGTTCTCCACCTGGCCAATACCCTTCAGAAGCCCCTGGCGTTCAAGCAAGAGAGCCTGGTGTATTCTGTTCAGAGCGTCTCTTGTGCTGCTGTTAAGACCATCTTTCTCGGACAGGTCCGCTTCATAGCGCCGGGCGTCTTCCTGGGCACCGGTGCAGAAGCTCTCGATTAGCCACACTATCATAACGAAGAGCGTAACCAATCCGATCACCAGGTTTTTGACAAGGGCTATGGTTCCTTCCAGGATAACCTCGCCTATAAGCTTGAGCCAGGCTCCGGTAGCGTCAAGCCATTCACCGGTGCGGTCTTTATTGTTTTCGATTCTCAAGAAGTGTTGATGGCAGTGGTCGCACCATTGCCCGTGGCTTAAGGAGATGTCTGCCGGGTAAGGGCTCTTCTTTTGATAGACACTTGGTTCCAGTTCGTTCCAGTTATGACGTTTACCCTGCAAGGAAGCAGCGAAATTTCCTTCTTTTGTAAGCATGGCTGTGCTCTCCCGGCTTGCTTTGAGAGCCAGGATAAAGGCGCGGTTCGCCTAATAAAATGTGTTATCGCACAGAGTAAATCTAGTTGTGGGATAGCAACTTAAATCCAGTCGGAACCCTTCTGAATACTGCTTGCCGAAGCAATCAGAAGCGTTTCAGATCCGGGGGAATCTTGATTATGTCCCCAGGCTTGATATTGGCTGCCTCTACCTCGGTTTTTCCATTGTAGGCGGCCAGTTTCTTGACCATGAATTTTACATCGCCGGCAGTAGGCCTCTCCACGTTTTTGGAGGTGAGCTGGTGGGCGACCGACCAGTAAGTCTCACCCTTCTTCACCACATGCTCGCTTGGCTTTTCAATTTTGCCGGCTTCTTTGATGCGGTGAAAGACATCGGTGCCGTCTCTCATTCGTTGCGCCGCTTCTTCCTTAGCGAGGGTGTATTGGGATTTCTCCGGTATCTTGCCCCGGTTCTCAGGAAACTGCGCTTCTATAAAGCGGAAGGGCGTGTCCGCTTGCTTGCTTATGTCGATGCCGGAGCCGGGGATGGTCAGGTCAGGTAGATTATTTGTGCCGCTGCCAGTGCTGTTGAGGCTCTCGAACTTTCTGTCGGGCGGAGCCATAAGTTCGGCATATTGCGTTTGCAATGGGTTTTCACCATTTTGACTTTGAGTTTGCATCCCTTCGATTTTGTCCCGTGTCATAAACAGCCTGCTCTCCCCAGGAGCCCAGTAAAAAAAGTGCCGCCTTCATTTACTTACCCACTCCGGCTGAAAACCCTCACCTTATGGGGCAAAGCAAGAGATACTTTTTGCAGGAATTTAACGCAAGTCAAGGGCTTTCCAGCACATAGCTTTTGTCTTAAGTGAAGGGTGAGGCGGCATCCCGATTGTTGAGCCCGGTTCGTCCGCTCACCGCAAGTTTCTCGTCAATTATGATATGACTTCCCGACCGGCAATCTCAGGCTATTTTTTGACCATCGAAGTAGATGTCTTGCCAGACGTCGTTGTAAGCATACATCTGCCAGGCTCCCACCGAGCGATCGCCGTTAACAAGGTTGTTGAAGGCGCGATGATTCCTGCCGCCCAGTATGCCGGGGGGAACGTTATTGCCGACCGGGTAGTTGATGACATTGTTGGAGACTTCGATGCCGCTGCTGCTGTTTCCTTCCACCATCAAGGGGGCGGAGGACCATTCGTCGATGGTGATGTCCAGGGTGTTGCCTGAGGCTCTCAGATTGCGGCTTTCAAACATGCTGATGGCGTCGGATTTGTAGAGACCGGTGATCTTGTTGCCCTCGATTACGCCGCCGTCCACATGATCGAATTCCACGGCGGTAGTGTCGTATTTCTCAGACCAGGTGAAGTCGTGGAGCCAGTTGTTACGTACCGAGATGTTGGAGGAGCGGTCGGCCAGAACTCCTCTTTGTCCGCCTGATAGTTCCGAATCTTCCACGACTATGTTGGAGGCTTCGCTAATGCTGATTGACGGACCGTCGAAGTTCTTGATTCTGGCATTTTTAATGGTGACGTTGTCGCGGGTGATGGTCAGGGCCGGGATCTGGTCTCCCCGGGCATCGATGGTGAGGCGACCATTCTCGATGGTGGCATAAGGGCGCAACACCTCGGGAATTTCCCCGTAGCCCAGCTCGACGCGCTCATTGCTGCCGGCTAGAGGCGGCAATTCCTGGAACTCCGAGGTTCCGTCATTGGCTTGGGGAGGGGTTACTTCGAATTCGTCCAGTTCCGGTTGAGCCCAAACAGGAGCGGGCGGGGGGATGGTGTCGTCTGAAACTGGGGGAGTGATCACTATGGGAAAGTCATTGCCGGTGTCGCCCGTTTGGGAAGTGGGTGGGCAGTCATTGACGGGAGCGCAATCGTTCACGGGAGCGCAGTCGTTCACGGGAGCGCAGTCATTGACGGGAGCGCAGTCATTGACGGGAGCACAGTCATTGACGGGAGCACAATCGCTTGCCGGGGCGCAGTCCAGTTCTTCCGAAGCCCGCTCTGAAAGGTCAAGGCAGGGCAAGACGCCGCAGTCTACAAGGCTGCGCTCCTGCTCTCTTGATGAGGACCAGCAGCGAGTGCTCATGTCGGCGCGGTCTGAATTAGTAATGGCGGACGAGCAGTCAAAACCTGCTCCCGCCTGAGAAGATACATTGTCAAAACAGTCGGTTCTGTGTTCGGCTTTCATATTTCAACCTCGATGAGAGCAGGCTGCAACTCTCTGCAAACCTGGTTCGCGGGCTCTGGTTCGGCTATGAGGCGCTCGGGGGAAGCTGCGCCCGTCTTCATAGGCAGGAATTTACAACATCGATGTTGGCAAAATCGGGTCATGGATATTAAGCGGCCGGTGTATAGCGATTTTTTCACAGGCGTGCGGATTGGAAAGTTTGTGTGGGAGGAAATGGAGCGAGTTGGGAGTACGAAAAGGGATAGTAGATTGACTGAAAAGGAAATCTTCGAGAAGTATGGCAGCACTTGCCTGTGGGAGGGCAAGTGCTGTCTTGTAATTACGGACTGTTTTGAAGCTTTTCTTCCAGTCTGATGATGGCTGTTTCCAGTTGCACATCCCTGGTTTCACTACGGGGAACCGCTACCGGAAAGTCGGGAGTGATGCCGATTTCGTGCACTTCGTTGCCGTTCGGGGAAAGGTATTTGAAAGCGGTCAGGCTCATCAAACCGCCGACCGGTCCGCGCTGAGTCTTGTAACCAACGCCTTTTCCGAAGCTGGTGTCGCCGACAATGACGCCGCGCTTGTTGTCTTTCAAGGCTGCCAGTGTCACTTCTGCCGCACTAGCCGAAGAGCCGTTAGCCAGGATTACCAGCGGTAATTTTCTCAATTGTGCTACAAGGGTGGCATCTACTACCTTGCCCTTGATGCTAATCTCGTCTGCCTTATTGGCGTGAATTAGTTTGATTGGTTTGTCGCGCAGCACCGATTGGGTCACCACCTTACTTTCATCCAGGAAGAGAGACGAGAATTTTGTGGCGGCCGGCAGTTCTCCGCCGTGATTGTATCTGAGATCGAGGATGAGACCGTTCACCTTGCCGCCGTTTTGACTGACCAGGGCAGAGTATTGCTCCACGAACTCGGTGATGAAATGTTCACCGGCAAAGGAGGGCATAGTCAAATAGGCGATGCCGTTTTGCAGCAGTTTAGCCTGTACGGCGGGGGCGGGAATAGCGGCCAAGGTCAATTCCACTTCGAACTCCTGACCGTCTTCGCTGGAGATGGCTTTCACCTTCAGCTTGTCGCCGCTCTTGCCGCGCAGGAGGGCAGCCACTTGTTCAGGCGCCAGGGTATCGAGAGCGACTCCGTTCAAACACAGGATGTCGTCTCGTTCCCGCAGGGTGGTATGGTAACCGGCGCTACCGTAATGGATTACGTCCAGTTTGTAGTGCTGACCGCGGTGGTAGAGCATGATGCCGCCCGTTACCAGTCCTTGCTGTTCCATGGCGGCATGGTCACGCATATCCTGGGCGGTGATGTAGGTGGTCCACTTGTCGCCGGTGGCCTGTGCCAGTGCTTTGAGAGCGATTTCTATATCGGCGATGGTGCCTAATTTGTCGTCAAATGCATGTTCGTATTTGGTCCAATCTTTCAGTCGACCGGGGTCGAAGTAGCTATCGCGGATGAATTCCCACATGCTGTGATACATGATTTGATAACCGTCGTTAGCCGGTTGACCCGAATAAGTGGGCGGTGGCGCCGCTTGAGGCGGTGGTTTGTCGCAAGTTTGAGCGGTACGGCCGGTGGCGGGTAAGGTAAGCAGCAAGGCCAGAACGGCAAGCTGAAATGTTTTCCAAAACATGATTGTCTCCATGTCAGAAAGTGAGGGGCTGGTAATTGCTGAGGCTGCACGGGAGGCTCTCTGAAAGTTCACCCGGAAGCCCTCTCAGGAAGCGCTCCCAGAAGTTCTCTCAAAAATCTCCCGGGATATCTTTCAAACTCTCTCTGCGGATTACCAGAATGGCAGTGAAGGATTTTCTCGTCGGCTATCTCGATTTCTAAGGCTGGATCAAGCTATCTGACAGGAGACAGCGAGATGTTCTATGCCGGATTTGTGGAGATGGAGGAAGCCGAAAGATTTGGGGTGGAAGACCTTCAGAAATAGAAAAGAAGAAATATACAACCTGCTTTAGCAAAGTCCTTGAAGCTGCCACAAGTCGCTTGGAATCCTTCGATGCTAGTGGGTAGCGGCTGTTTTCCCACAGGTTCCCAATCGGGCAGGATGTGCTTACGGGTTAGGTGTACTTTCTGTCTCGGTGATAGACCGGTCGCAGTTTGCGACGCTACGGATGTCTCATGGATGTAGCGGGAAAGCGTTCAGAAGTCGTGTTGGATGGCGTTATCGAGAGTCAGAGGCGAATGATGCTCAAAGAGATGTCGAGTATCTGTGCTGAATAGTCGATGCTTTTGCTCGCCGCCTCAGATTAACGAAAGTGTTGCCAAAGCCGGCTTGGGTAGTTGCTTTGCGGAACCGTTGCCAATGTAACAATAGTGAAATTGCGAAATATTGCATCAGGGTTTCGAGGTTTTTTGCAAAATGAAATCAGCACAGGGACTGGCATTTAGCCGTCAAGCTGATTTAATTTTTCTCGTTACATGAGTTTAGTGCTTTCCCGGGTGATTTGAAAAAGAAGGATGGTACGAGCTTCTTGCCCCGGCAGAAGAAAGGGCGTTACTCCTGTCTAGTCGCGGCAAAAGAACTGACGGTGCTAATGCCTGGACGCCGCAAAAGAACTGACGGTGCTAACGCCTGGGCGCCACAAAAGTACTGGCGCTGCCATCGGCTCACCGTTGCGGCAAGATGAGAAATACTAATAGGAATAGTAGTGAGCGCGTTTTTTGCAAGTTCGGAAAATATGACTATGGCACGGTTTGCCGGTAGTTGCCGAAAAAAGGAGAGGACCAGGTGGCAACCACCTGGTCCTCTTAATCGAAACTGTTCTTGCCTGCCGTCAGTTCGCTAGCTCAGCCAGGCCTGGTCGACGATGGCTTTCACGTCCACTCTGGCCGGGTCGAGGGTGCCGAAGGCATAGCCGGAACGGCCCAGGCGCGAGGCGATGAAGGCGTCGGCGCTTTCCCTGGTGGATTGCTCCAGCATCATGCGCGCTTGCAGGGCCAGAGCCAGGTGTTCCACCAGGCGGCGGGCACCGGCTTCGGTGGCAAAGGCGCTTTCCATGGCCTTCTTGCTGGGCTTCTTCTTTGACCCGGCGCCGGCACTCTTTGTTGATCCGGCGCTCTGGCTGGCAAGGGCTTTCTTGAAGGCGGCGATGCTCTTTTCCAGGGCACCGACGAAGCGGTCGTACTGGCGATTCTTGCCTACTTCCAGCTTCAGTTCGGCCGTTACCGCGTCCAGTGTTTCCGGCTCGCGGGCAACGGCGCGCAGCACATCCAGGCAGATGACATTGCCAGAGCCTTCCCAGATGCCCAGAAGGGGGCTTTCCCGGAAGAGGCGCGGCATGGGTCCTTCCTCCACGTAGCCGTTGCCGCCGAAGCATTCCAGCGCTTCCGCCACATGCATGGGGGCGCGCTTGCACACCCAGTATTTGGCGATGGCGCTGCCGATGCGCTTGAAGAGCGCTTCGCTGGGCGACTTGTCGTGCTGGTCGTAGGCGCGGGCAACGCGCATGGTGAGGCGAATCGCCGCTTCCGACTCGAGAGCCAGATCAGCCAGCACATTGAGCATGAGCGGCTGATCGATAAGCTTCTTGCCGAAGGCGCTGCGGTGGCGAGCATGGTTGATTGCTTGCAGGGTGGCCTGGCGCATGAGAGCCGAGGCGCCCAGCATGCAATCGAGGCGGGTGTGATTGACCATCTCGATGATGGTGGCCACGCCGCGCCCCTCCTGGCCAATCAAGAAGCCCTGAGCATCCACGAACTCCAGTTCGGAACTGGCGTTGGACTTGTTGCCCAGCTTTTCTTTCAGACGCTGAATGCGCAGGCTGTTCTTGCTGCCGTCTTCCTTGAAGCGAGGCACCAGGAAGCAGGAGACTCCCTTGTCGGTCTGAGCCAGGATGAGAAAGGCATCGGACATGGGCGCCGAGCAGAACCATTTGTGCCCGGTCAGTTTGTACTCCTTGCCTGGTCCTGCTTCTGCCGCCGGTACGGCCCGAGTGGTGTTGGCGCGCACGTCGGAGCCGCCCTGCTTCTCGGTCATGCCCATGCCGAAGGTGACACCCTTCTTCTGGGAGGCAGGCAGGAAGCGGCCATCGTATTCGTTAGAAAGGATGAGGGCTTCCCAGCGAGCGGCGATGTCCGGCTGCTTGCGCAGGGCAGGGATGACCGAGTAGGTCATGGAGATGGGGCAGCAATGCCCGGCCTCATTCTGGAATGCCATGTAGAGCATGGCGGCGCGAGCCACATGGGCTCCGTCCTTGTTCTCCTTCCAGGGGAGATTGTGCAGACCGTACTGGATGGAGGTCTGCATGAGGTTGTGGTAGGCGGGGTGAAACTCCACCATATCCACACGATGACCGAAGCGGTCATGGGTCTTTAAGACCGGCTGGTTCTCGTTGGCCTGGCAGGCCCAGTCGATGGCTTCCTGACTGCCCATGGTCAGACCAAAGGCAGTCAGTTGGGCAATCGACCAGTCGCCGCCGTAGCGGTTCACCAGGTCGAAGAGAACGCGATCTTGAGAAAAGAGATTGTGACCAACGAGCGGTTGGCTCTGGTTGGTCACCAGGTGCGTTTCTGTCATGTTTAGACTCGCATATTGTAGTTCTCTTGGTTGAGCGGAAATTGAGAGAAAAAGATGGTCGGGTCTAGAGACGACCCAGGTATTCCTCGTGCAGCTTAGCCATTTTAAGGGAAGCGGCGATGGTGATGATTAACTCATCGGCGCTCTTGTTATCCACGCTCTTGGCGTCGACTGACGCTCTTGTTTCCATGGCTTTGGCTGCTTCCTTCATCTTTTCGATGCGGGCCAAAAGAGCTGTTTTGACTACTTCCACCTGGCTGGCCCACTGGTGGTATTCAGCCCGGTAGGCTTCCTGCTTCTTGAGGAAGCCGTCGAAGCCGGTCAGCGCCTTGCCGAAGTCTTCCTCGCGCTCGATGCGCGGCTTGTTGGGCGAGGACGGTTCCCTTGCGTTCAAGCTCCTTTCCTTGGCGGCAGCGACAGTGGCTTGAGCGACGGCGAAGCCGAAGGTGCGGTTGAAAGCGCGCAGCGCTTTGATGGCCTCTTCTTCTTGCGCAGTGGGAGCATTGCCGGTGCTCTGGCGCGAGCGCCATTTCTTTTCCTGGTAGGAATTGCAACCGGCAGTTGTCTTCTCTCGCCACTCGCCCAGTTCCTTGTGGATCTGCTGAGCGGCTTTGAGAAGGACGTCGGTTTTCTGACCGGTCTGGGGCTCCCGGGCCTGGCTTGCCGCCTGGATGGCCGTAGAGAGTGCTGCTGCCTCGTTTTCGAGAATGCTCACCTGGCGACGGGTCTCGGCCAGGGTGAGAGCAGCCTGCCTTTCCTCTCCGAGGGCTTCTTTCTCCAGGTCCTCGATTTCGGCCAGGTAGCGCATCACCTCTTCCGGGGTGGGCTTCTGCGGGCGCTTCACCGATTTCTCGGCGGTGCGCTCGATGTAGAGGGCTTCGATCGTGAGCTTCGAGAGAAGCTCCCGGGCTTGAATGTAAGCCTGGCAGGCGGAGACGACGCCGGTTTTGATGCGGCTCGTGGTGCGGGCAAATGCTTTCTCTGCCAGCTCCTGATTTTCCGGTGCGGTAGCAGACGGGCTTGCTTCATCGGTGCCGGCGGCAGCGCTAGAGCTTGAGCTAGAACGACTCTTCTCTATTTCAGCGGCTGTTTCCAGCGCGCTTTCGATGGAAGACTTACTGACCGAACGCAGGTGATGGGCGGTGAGAACCAGGGCGGCTGACTGCCGACTGAGGCTGCCGTTCTCGATGTGCTTGGCGATTGCCTCTTCCTCAAAGGCTTTGAGCGCCTGGACCAGGTTCTGCCAGTCAGCTTTGGCCAGGCGGGCTTGCTTGGGCAAGTTAGCCTGTAGCTCTCGGTGGAGCGCTTCCTGGGTTGTGCGGCTCTGCCAGAGAGCTACCAACTGGTCGAAGTAGGGCTCAGCCGAGGCAGCGTCTTTCAGCCTACCCAGGGAGCCTTCTCTTTCGATTGTGTAGTGGAGGCTGGAAAGCTCGTGGCGGGAACGGTCGTAGCTGCGCAGGGTCTCACTGACTTGACGCCAGGAGCGAAGCAGCGCTTCGCACAGTTCCTTGATGTCGAGCGCGTCCCGGGTGATGGTTGCGTCCATACCCGAGAGAGGGGCGGTTCGCTCCGGCTTCGCTGTTTTCCCGGCGGAGTTCGGCGCCTCTTCTGTATTCTTGGTATTCCCTTCGGCAGCGTTGCTTACGTTGCCGTCATGGGCGGTAGCACTGTCGTCTGTGCTCTCTGCCGCGGTGGGCGGTTCAGATGGATTTTTCCCACTGAGCGCGTCCGCCGTTAGATTGCCTGCTTGGTCAAGCAGATTGGCGTCCTTCACCAGCTTCTCATGACGCTTGAAGGCGTTTTGGCGCTGGCGTTGGACCCAGAGATAAATGCCACCGCCGATGAGGGCGATGATAGCGATAAATATGACTGCGGTCATGTTATACCTCTTCGAGTTTTCTTATTGCCGCGGGGCTGCCTATGGGCGCTTGCGGTCAATAAACAGATTTAGAGATAGTTGTGAATAGTGAGAATGCCTTCCACCGGATGATGGAAGGCATTCTCGAACCCGGCTATTAATCATCCCCGAGGCTGGCTGTGACCCGGTGGAACAAGCAGCAACTGCTTGCTCCTGAAGGAGCGCTTGCAAGACTGTAAAGTCTCGTTCGACCCGAGGGTCGAAGCAACTCAAATTGGGGCAGCCAGACTCAAATAGTCGTAGCGGAGCAAATGAACTCCGTCTTTCTCTCAGGACCCTGGTAGATCCTGTGCTGGATGCACGGCCGGAGTCAGCCGCCTGGGGAACAGGCGGTACGAGCAGCCGTGCGGGATGGTTAACAACTTTGGAGCCTTTTCAACAGGTGTCGCTGCTTGCTGGAGAACACCCCGGGCAGGCGGGGCTTTGGCGCCGGGAAGATGGGTTGAAATGAATCCCCCCGGCGCCGCTCCAGGTTTTGCCTGGAGCGATGGTTGATCACGATTGAGTTATAAAGGTTTGGCCTGCCTGTCTAGGCCACCTTTCACCCTGAGCCCAGAAGCCTCCACAGTGGGAGCTATGCCGGTGCCGCCACTGATGATACCGATGCAGCGCCGCCGCCTGAGCAGGGAAGTCCCTGTCAGTCGACTTTGCCTATACTTGAACTCCTTTTGGGGGAGAGCTAGTACTCTGCATCACCAGTGGTTTTCCCGTCGTCGCCCTTGCCGGCGTCTGGTGGGGCTAGTAGCGCGGACAATTGTGTGCTTACCCGCGTGATTCGATACTACTAGTTTTGATTCAGTCTGCAGCGACTGCTTTATTTGTTCTCGGCGATGGCAGCCAGAATGCCGCACATCGTCATGATGGCTTCGGGAAGGGGCTGACCGCAAAGGTCAGTGAAGTACTTCTCGAAAGCCGAGTCTTTAATCTGGTCGAGGGCAAAGTGCCAGGGCACCATGCCGTCCGCTTCCAGCCGCACCACAAGGTTGCGCAAAGAGCCCCAGGAGCAATTGGAAGGTTGCCCGTCCGAAAGCATGAAGAGCATCTTCACGGCCTTGCCGCTGGCTTGAGCGGATTTGCCCATGTGATAGAGCATGGCCGAGTCGTTGTTGCCGCCCATGGCGCGAAGCCCGGTGGACTTGTACTGCCCGGCTGTGCCGCAATCGTAAATGACGCCGTCGGTGAAGCCCCAGAAGCGTGTGGAGATACCGCGCTGGTTGCGGGTTGCTTCTTCCACCACAAGGGCGAAGAGCTTGGCCAGCTTGAATTTCTCGCCCCGCTTCAGGGTGGCGTTTTCGGAAGTCATCGAACTGGAACAGTCGATGGCTACCTCGATATGCAGGGAGGCGGAATTGACCTCTTCTTCATCGACGAAGACATTGGTTTCGCCCAGGTAGAGCGCTTCCAGCTCGTCGATAACGTCGTGACCAACCGGTTCGTCCTCCTTGTCTCTGGGCATCTTGCCCACTTTGGCAAGCACCGGCCTGAGCGCGTGAGCGAGCGGTTGCACCGTGGGCAGATGCTCCATGAGGAAGGCGTCGTCGCTCTCCACAGGCAGAATATCATCGATCAGGTTGAAGTCCAGCGTCTCGAAGTCCATGGGTGGCGTGATGCCGGCCGCATGTTCGAAATCGCTGTCCATAACC
>Ga0268298_10002681_pt1 | contig 19174 bp, 13 predicted proteins | sample WWTPWeurt_MetaG_FD_194462 | JGI IMG/M metagenome (GOLD analysis project Ga0268298, IMG submission 194462) | Activated sludge microbial communities from WWTP in Nijmegen, Gelderland, Netherland - WWTP Weurt | ecosystem: Engineered > WWTP > Aerobic digester > Activated sludge | place...
TTGGTTCCAAGAATGCGTTTTGTTGTATCTGCGCCCTTCTCGCGGCAATGATCATGGATGGCCGTGAGCAAGGGTCGAAGCGGGAAGAAGGGGACAGCGCTCGTGACGGGGGCTCCGTCCCCGGCGGCCGCGTCGCCGCACTCGCCGGTGATGACCGTTCGTCCGCGGCCCCAGGCGTGCTGCGCGACAGCGGTCGCGATGGACGTCTTCCCCGATCCGCTCTCTCCGCGAAGGAGGCCGAGGTTCCCGCGGCGGCCCGGGGATGCTTCGATGAGATCGAACACTCGGAGGAGCTGCGGGGCTCGGCCGACGATCCGGGGCCGATGGAGGTGGACCGGGACGAGCGCGCTGGCGCTGACCGGAGGATCGCCGAGGATCTCGCGCAGCGACGCAGCGACGTCGACGGCGTATCCGGGGCGATCGCGAGGATCCTTTTCGAGCAAGGACAGGACGAGATCGTCGAGCGCCTTGGGCACGCCGGTGACGCTCTCGGAGAGCGGGCGCGGCGGGCGCCGGATGTGAGCCTCCTTGATCGCGGTGCCCGGGCCCACGGGGAACGGCGGATGCCGCGTGATCATCTCATAGAGGACGCAACCGAACGAGTAGAGATCGCTGCGCGGACTGACGTGCTCCCCGAGGATCTGCTCCGGGGAGACATAGGCGATCGTGCCTTGGGGGACGCGCTCGGCGTCGAGGCGCGCTCGGCCCGAGACGTGGCCGAGGAGCGAGGCGAGGCCAAAGTCCATGATCGCGGCGGACCCGTCCTCCCGAAGGAAGAGGTTCCGGAGCGAGAGGTCCCGGTGGACGATCCTCCTCGCGTGGAGGTAAGCCAGGGCGTCGCATACCATGAGTGCGATCCGGAGAATTTCCTCGAGCTTCCCGGCGCCCGCGGGGTCGGGGCTGTGGAGGATGGTCGCTCGCGGCGGCTGCGGCGGCCTCGGCGGGACGCCAGGGTCCACCAGGGTCTCCGGCGACACATCGCTCCGAGTCGCAGGGACGTATTCGGTCTCGGGGGTGGTGACCTGCTCCGACCCTTGAGGGCGGCGCTTCGGGAGCGCGCTCCAGCGGTCCCTCATGTGGTCTTCCAGCGTCTGTCCCTTGAGCAGCTCCATGGAATACCAGGGCGTGGGATCGCTCATCCCGGAGTCGATGATCCGGACGATCCCTGGGTGCTGGAGGCGCTTCATGGCCTGGACTTCCCTGCGCAGCCACCCGAACAAGCGCGCCTGATGCCCCTTGTCCTCCCGGGGAGTCTTCACGGCCGCGACCTCACCCGTGCGAACATGCACGCCGCGGTACACAACCGCCATCCCGCCCTCGCCGAGCTTTTTCAAGAGGAGGTAGGGCCCACGCCGACCAAGAGAGCACATGAGAGAGGAGCGGTAGCACGAACTGGGCCGCGCACAGAGGAGTCACAGGGGTGCTGGCAGGCGGGACTTCCCAGGCGCGGCGTGGTCCGCTAGGCTGTTTCGGATTCACTCTCCGAAGGATGGCCCCATGTGATTGCTCCCGACGCGACGCTCACCACGTCTTCCCCGGTGGATGGCGCGATCGTGTCCCGGAACGAAGCCGGATTTCAATCGGACGCGCTGGTGATCGTGTGGTCGGCGTTCGCTCCGGAGCGCACGGGTGAGGTCGCCTTTCTGGAGCCAGGCCCCCAGGCTCACATGCTCGGGCGCGCGGCAGCCGCCGGGGGACGCGGTCCCGACGCTGCGCTCGGCGATCCCGCGGCGCGCTCTTCCTCGCCGGACGCTCCCCCCTCGACCTCACGAGTCTGCTTCCTTCGCCAGCGGCCCGGCATCGAAGATCCGCGAGGTCAGCTCCAGGAGCCTGGGGTCTCGCGCGAACAGCTCCTCTTCGTGGCCCGGGATGGAGGCCTGTCGGTCGAGCGCTGCGGTCGGTGCGCTCTCCTCGTGAACGGCGAGCCCAGGGACACAGCCACGCTCACCCCGGGCGACACCTTGATGTTGCGCGGGCAGGTCCTCCTCCTCTATGTGCGGCGCCCCCGGTATCTTCCGGCTCTTCGATTCTACCCCCGCGTCACCTGGTCTTTCGGCGCGCCCGATCCGATTGGCCTCGTCGGAGAGAGCCCCGCCATCTGGCAGCTCCGGGACGACGCGGCGTTCTTCGCGCAGGGCGACAGGCACGCGCTGATCACCGGAGAGAGCGGGACGGGCAAGGAGCTCGTCGCGCGGACCGTCCACGCGCTGTCGCAGCGAGCCGGCAAGCCGTTCCTCTCGCGCAACGCCGCCACGCTGCCGTCGGGCCTGATCGACGCCGAGCTCTTCGGCAACGTCAAGAACTACCCGAATCCCGGCACGCCGGAGCGCCCAGGCATCATCGGACAGGCCGACGGAACCACCTTGTTTCTCGACGAGATCGGCGAGATGCCGCTGGAGAGCCAGGCCCACCTGCTCCGCGTGCTCGACGCGGGCGGGGAGTATCAGAGGCTCGGAGATCCGCTGTCCCGGAGGTCGCGGTTCTGCCTCGTCGCCGCCACGAACCGGAGCCCGGAGCTCCTCAAGCACGACGTGCTCTCGCGCTTCGCCTATCGCACGATGACCCCGACGCTCCAGGCGCGGCGCGAGGACATCCCGCTCCTCGTGTGTCACCTTCTTCGAGGGATCGCGGCCCGCCACCCGCACGTCGCGTCGTTCTTCGGGCCGGCTGCCGGGGGCGCGAAGGGTTCGCAAGGACGGGAGACCGGGCAGCCCTCGGAGCCCGCGTGGCCGAGGGTCGCGATGGAGCTCATCGACGCTCTCGTGCGCTGGCCGTATACGCTGCACCTCCGAGAGCTGGAGGAGCACCTCGTGCGCGCGGTGATGAAGAGCCGCGGGGATATGCTTGAATACGAGCCGCCGCGAGCGACCAGCTCTCCCCCGCGGACATCGGTCGAGCCCCCGACGATCGCGGTCGCGGCGGGAGACGAGGCTCCAAGCGGCCGGCGCGACAGTCCGCCGGAGCCGGATCGTTCGTCCGTTCCGCTCGTCACGAGGGAAGAGGTCCTGTCGGCGCTGGAGCGCACTGGCTGGATCATCCGCCGGGCGTATCGTGAGCTCGGGCTCCAGAGCCGGTATCAACTGTATCGGCTGATGGACAAGCACGGGATCGAGCGCGCCTCGGGGCCGGGGAAGGATGACTGAGCGGAAGGGTCGTCCGCGCATGTGCGGCGCATGTGCGGCGCATGTGCGAGCAGCGATGATCGTTTCAGATGGTGAAATGAAGAGCGGGGGAGGAGCGGAGTGATGGTGGGCTCTCGCGCAGGAGCGAGCCTGTCTCCGGCGTCGTGACCTCGGTCACGACCAGCACGGTCTGCCCGCAACGGAGCACGTCCCCCACCGTGAGCCGAGCCTCCTTGACGCGGCGTTCGTTCAGCCAGACACCGTGCTTGCTGCCGAGATCCTTCACGCACAGCGCCTGATCGTGGACCGCGATGCGCGCGTGGGCCTTGGAGAGCAGCAGGTCCTCGGGGAAGGCGAGGTTCGCGCGACGCCCTCGTCCGACGACGTGCTCCGTGCCCTCGCGGAGGTACACGGGGGCTCCGTCGCTCGTCGCGCCCCGCACGATGAGCGCGAACTGCGCGGCGTCGCTCTTGAATGCCTCTTCGAGCACGGCGCGGAACAGCGCTGCTTCGTGCCGCGGGGAGGCCAGCGTCTCGGCGTTCTTGAGCCACATCTCCAGGGGATACGTGCCGTCTTCGAGCGCGCCCATGTTGCTCAGATAGTCGAGATCCTCGAGGATCTGCGCGTCCGCGCGATCCTCCTTGGGGAGCTGCGCGACCACGCGTCGATCGATGGATGTGAGGAGCGCGTCGCGCCGATCATCGAGCCTCGCGCTGAGGATGGCCTGTTGAAGCTCGAGCAGCTTGTCTTGAGTGAGTATCGCCATGGAGTGGTCTCCGCGTGATGGGTGATCGCCACTCTCGCGGATAACAAGATGTGTACCAGCGCGGTCCGGACACTCATCCACGCGAGCTCCGGGGCAAGCGAACGGCCTCGAAGTAGGGCGCCCCCCACAAGCGCAGCGCGCCCAACGCAGCGTCGGGGCTTCGTCCCCCAGCGGCTGCCGCGCGCGAGCATGTTTGGGGGGCGAGGCGCGCGGAGCGCGCACGTGGGGGGCATCGAGTCCGACTCCCCCGTCCGCCTCCCCCGCGACGATCATTCCACAGGCTGCTAGGCCGAAGGGGCCTTGGAAGGATCGGGCGGGCTGAGCTGGAGGCCCTGCGGCATTTCCATTTGACGGACAGCGCGCTTGGCCTTCTTGCGGATGTCGACGTGCAGGCGCTCGTCCGCGTTGAGCGCCGTGAAGAGCGCGCGGGCTTCCATCTGCTTGCCAAGGCCAAGGTACGCCTCGGCCTCGTTCCAGCGGAGCTTCCAGTCGCGATCTTTCATGTCGCCAAGCTTCTCGGCGAGGTCGACGATGTCCTGGTATCGAAGCTGTTTGCGGAGCTCGGTCCAGAGCTCGGCGCGGAGGTCCTCGTCCTTGGGCGCGAGATCCACCGCCTTGGAGAGCATCGGGATCGCCTCGTCCGTGCGGCCCACGACGAGCAGCGCGCGAGCGAGGGAGCGCCACGCGCCAGCGGAGTCGGCGTGCGCCTCGACGAACGCTTGCAGCGAGGGGAGGCACTTCTGCACCTCGATGATGTCGTCGGTCTTGCGGGGCCAGAAGCGCGCGAGGAGGGCGATCTGGTCGCCCGGATCGATCTCGAGCGCCTTGTCGATCGCCGCGCGGCCTTCGTCGATGCGGCCGAGCTCGCCGAGCGATCGCGCGAGCTCGACGAGGCCAGGCGCCGAACCGGGGTGCTTCGCGACGTAGGCCTCCGCCGCTGCGAGGGCCTCGTCCTTGCGACCGAGCGCGCGGAGGGCCGTGATGCGCGCTGTCTCGGCGCGCTCGTTGGTGGCGTCGCCCGCGGCCTTGATCGCGTGCTCCGCGGCCGCGAGGGCGACGTCGTGGCGGTTGTCGCGCTCGTGGTAGTTGAGCTGCTCCAAGAAGTACTCGACGCTCCGCGGCTCCGCGGCCCACACGCCCGTGAGGTACTCGCCGACGCTGTCCGCGCGCACGTAGAGGAGCGAGGCGGCGTCGTGCGGGTTCTCGTAGATCGCGACGAGCACGCCGAGCTTCTCGAGGCCGTCGAGCGCGGGCTGGTGGTCGGGCTTGGCCTCGAGCGCGAGGACGAACTCGTTGGTGGCGGAGTCGTCGTCCTTGAGCTGCTGGTGCACGTGCGCGACGGTGGTGTGGAAGTCGGGGTCGCCCGCGAAGGTGTCGCGCACCTTCTTGAAGCTCTTGAGCGCGCCGGGGTAGTCGCCCGTGTTGGCCTGCGCGGAGCCCATGTTGAAGGCCGCCATGTGGTCGTCGGCGTCCATCGACGTGATGCGCTTGAGGGTGGCGACGGCCTTCGCGTAGTCGCGCTCCTGGAAGGCTTTTTGTGCCTTCTCCCAGATGGGGCCCTTGTCGACGAACGCGTCGAGCTGCGCGGCGAGCTGGTTGTTCTTCTTTCGCCACGCGGCGTTCTGGCCGACCTCGCCCGCCATGAACGCCTTGGCCCAGGCGCGCGTCTGCTCGATGTTGAGGCCCTTCTCGGCGAGCCCTTCGAACTCGGTCTTGGGGATCGGGACCTGCGTGGGCATGCCCTGCTTGCGCGCAAGCTTGGGGTCCATGCCGATCATCACCCACTCGATCTCCTGGCCGGATTGGCCCCGCTTTTCGCTCATGGCGATGACGGTATTCGGCGCGGGCGGACGCGTAAAGGGGCCTGCCACCCGCGCGGAGACTCCGCGAGATCCGGCGCTAGCCGAGGATGATCCACATGAGGATCAGGACCAGGACGAACGTGCCGATCGCGAGGGCCGCGACGTGGAGGCTCGGGAGGCCGAAGATCGTGGGGCGGAGGCGCGACTCGAACGCGTCGAAGGCGCCCGTGCCCATCGCGTTGGGCGGGGGTGGGAGGAGGGACGCGGCGTCCGGGCGCTGGTGCACAGGGCTGCTCTGGTGCGCGGCCGGTGGTTGCATTTGCGGGGGATACTGGCTCGATTGTTCGCGTCCCTGCGGCGGTGAGGAGTGGCCCGGCGAGGACGAAGGCGGCGCGGGCGGCATGCGCGGGGCGCCGCTGGGGCTCGAAGAATGGGCGCCGCGAGGGGCGCCGCTGGGGCTCGAAGAGCCGACGCTGCGAGGGGCGCCGCTGGGGCTCGCGGAGCGCGCGGCGTGGGCCTGCGCGACCTGCGGGGAGACGTCGAGGGGCGAGGCCGCGAGCCTGCGGATCGTGGCCTCCAGCGCGTACGAGTCCTCGAGGCGGCGCGCGGCGTCGGGGAAGCCCGCGGTGGAGGCGATGCGCACGGCCTCGACGGCGATCGCCGCGGCGTCGCCCGCGATCTTCGCGATCATGGCCTGTCGCTCGGCGCGGGCGGCGGCCATCTTCGCCTCGTCGCTGTAGCGCACGGCCTCGAGCGCGAAGCGATCGGCCTCGGCGAACAGGCGCTCTTCGGTGATCGGGCCGCGGCCTTGTGGCCACTCGTCGTCCATCGAGGAGAGCGACGGGAGGCTCCGCGGGACGCCCGGCGGAGGCGGGACGCGCGGATCGTGGGGCGCCAGCTTGCCCGGCGCGAGGAACTGCTCCGGCGCGCGCTCGGAGGGCGATCGCTGCTGCTGCGCGTGCTGCGCGGGGGGCCGAGATCCGTGCTGGGAGACGGTCTGCGCGGCGCGGCGCGCGGCGTCCGGAGGGAGGCCCTGGAGCGGCAGCGTCGGGACCTCTTCGCTCTCGGGATCGCTGATCGAAGGCGCGGGCTCGCGAGGCCCCGTCTGGATGATGAGCGGCACGCGCGCGCCCATCGGCTTCGCGCCGCGCGACTTCACCGCGGTGGTGCGCGCGTCGCTCTCTTCATCGACGATCGACTCGTGCATCGGGCGCATCGCCGGGAGGCCCACGCTCCTTGCGATCTCGGCCGATCGTGCGTTCGCGACGCCGGGCGCGGCGGACGCGATCGGGGCCGGCGCGCTCGCGCCCGGAGGCCTTTGCAAGCGCGCAGCCGCAGGCGCCGGAGCCCTCGGGATCCCGGCGACCCCGGGCACGCCGATGGGCTTGGGCGGCATGTGCGGAGGCGGCCTGGAGGCTGGTTTCGCGGCGGGCGTGATCTTCGCGGCTGGTGCGGGAGGCGCGCCGACCTTGGGCTTGAGCGGCAGCGCGCCGGCCTTCTGCACGATCGTGGGGACCTCCTCGGCGAGCTCGGCCTCGTCGTAGATCCGCCGCGCGATCTTGGGATCGTTCGCGCGCTGCTGCATCTGCGCGACGAGCGACTCCGCGTCGGTGATGTCGGTCTCGTCCTCGCTGTCCTCGTCGCCGCCCTTGAACGAGACCGCCGGGAGCTGCCCCGTGTAGGGCGTCATCTTCGGCGGCTCCGGCCGGCCTTCGGTGAGCTCGCCCGCGACGGCGCGCTCGAACCAGCGCATCTGTCGCATCGCGTTCCGTCGCACGAACCGCGCGAGCGCCTCTTCGTTGCCCTCCTGGTAGCCGTGGACGAGGAGCCACTCGTCGAGCCGGGCCTGGATCTCGTTCGCGCTCTGGAAGCGCGCCGCGGGATCCTTCTCGAGGCAGCGGTGGACGATCGACGCGAGCTCCTTGTCGATCTTGGGGCGGAGCTCGCGAAGGTCGTCGGCGGGGCGCGAGAGGATCGCCTGTACGGCGTCGAAGTCGGAGGCGGCGAGCCACGGCTTTCGCCCCGCGAACAGCTCGAACATGAGCACGCCGAGCGCGAAGAGATCCGTGCGGTGATCGATCGCGTCGCCGCGCGCCTGCTCGGGCGCCATGTACTGGGGCTGCCCCTTGAGCAGGCCGGTGAGCGTCTTCGTGAGGCGCTGTTTGGCTTTCGCCAGGCCGAAATCCGTGATCTTGAGGCCCCCGTTGAACCCGACGAGCACGTTGCCCGGCGTGAGGTCGCGGTGCACGAGGCCGAGGGGCTCGCCGTTCTGCGCGTGGAGGCTGTGCGCGGCCGCGAGGCCCCGGCAGAGGCGCGACGCGATGTACACGACCATGCGCTCGGTGAAGGCCTCTCCGGTGTCGAAGATGGTCTTCATCAGGCGCTGGAGCGACACGCCCTGCACGAGCTCGACGGCGAGGTACATGCCGTCGTCGTCGTTGCCCCAGCCCGCGACCTCGACGACGTTCGGGTGCTTGAGCGCCGCTGTCATCCAGACCTCGTCGAGGAACTGGTTGGCGAACGCGGGATCTTCGGCGATGTGCTGGTGGAGGCGCTTGACGGAGAGCAGCTTGCCCGCGAGGTGGGGCGGCGACTTCGCGCGGCACAGGTCCACGCGCGCCGTGGTGCCGACGGCGATCTCGGCCAGGTACTCGAACTGGATCGCGCCTTGCGCCTCGGTGCGCGGGCGGCCACTGGGACCCGGAGGGTCGACGTTGCGCGCCTGGACCATGCGAGGAAAAGCCTATCAGCCCGCCGCGCGAGCCGCAGCGATGGCCTCGGGGACGCCCGACATCCGGACGCGGAGGTGCAGGTCGAGGTGGTCGTCCTTGGTCTGGATCGCGGAGAGGCCCATCACGGGGAGCAGCACGGGGAGCGCGCGTCGAACCCTGGGATTCTCGGCGATCTTGGGCACTTTCATGAGGTCGACGGTGATGCGATCGTCCTTCGCGTCGACGAGGGCGGCCGGCTTCTTGGGCATGATGTTGACGAGGTTGGCCGGCTTCGACAGGTCGAGGGCGCCGCTCTTGATGAAGCCGGCGATGGGCGTGTTCGCGTCGCCGAGCACCTTGAGCGTGAGGTCGGAGAGGCGGAGCACGAACTTCATCGAGTCCATCGTGACGTCGATCTCCTCGACGAACACGATGAGCGACACGCGGAGCGGGGTGCCCATCGCGCTCACGGTCAGCGACGCGCGCAGCCCTGGCGGGGCCGCCTCCACGACGATGTCCTTCGGCGCCTTCTCGCCCGTCGCGAACTCGCGGATGAGGTAGCGGAGCGCGTCCATGGGGAGGCCGAACCGGAGCCCCGCCGCGCCCTTCACGACGCGCCAGATCTCCTCGGGGTGAGCTTTGAGATAGTTGCCTGCGTCACGCAGGAGCTGCTTGGGGTTCGGCTTGGGCATGGGGGCGAGAGGATCGCAGAGGCCAGCGCCCGCCGGCAAGCGCCGCGATGCGCGCCGCCGTTCAGCGGATTTTGAGCGTCATCAGGATGTCGTCGATCGCGGGGCCGTCGGGGGGGCGGAAGGCGTCCTTTCGCAGGAACTCGCGGACGAAGCCGTAGCGCTCGTAGAGCTTGATCGCGGGGGTGTTGTGCGCGAACACGCCGAGGTCGATCCACGCGAGCCTCTCGCCCTCGCGCGCCCAGGCGGTCGCCGCGTCGAGCATCCAGCGCCCGTAGCCCCTCTTCGTATAGGCCTTGAGCATGCCCATCCCGAGCGTCGCGCGGTGCAGCTCGGAGACGATCCGTCCGCCGCGCAGCTCGATGTGGCCCACGATCGCGCCGCTTCCGTTGGTGCGCATGAGGAGCCACGCGCGGCCCCAGTTGGGCTCGGTGAGCTTGCGCATCCACCGCACGCGCGCGTTGTCGCGGATCTCTTCGCGCCCCGGCCGCACGCCCGGGGTGAACACGGGCATCCCGTCTTTGCCGGACTCGCCGAGGTGCCGCTGCACGTACTCGGCGTAGTCGCCCGCGTCGCGCACGTCCGCGGGCCGGATCACGAGCCCCGGCTCGATGTGCGTCGCGACGCGCGGGCGCTCCTCGCCGGGCCGGCCCTCGGGCTTGCTCACGTCAGCCGCCGCCCACGAAGTGGACGATCTCGATCACGTCGCCCTCTGCGATCACCTCGGTCACGTGCTGCGCGCGTCGCACGATCGTGCCGTTTTTCTCGACCGCCACGGGCCCGTCGGTGAGCCCCAGGAGCTCGACCAGCCGCCGCACGGTGGTCCCTTCGGGCACGTCCTTCGCCTCGCCGTTGACCTGGATGTTCACTTCTTCTCCGCCGTCATCGCCAGGATCTCGGCCTGGAATCGCCGCGCGCCGAGCACGTAGTGATCCGCGCCGTACACGCCCATCTCCCCCTCTTTCTCGTTCACTTCGCGGATGATCTTGCCCGGGTTGCCGCGCACGAGCGATCGCGGAGGCACGATCATCCGCGGCGGCACGAGCGTCCCCGCGGCGATCACCGATCCTTCGCCGATCACCGCGTTATCCAGGACGATCGCCCCCATCCCGATGAGGCACCGATCCTCGATCGTGCACCCGTGAAGGATCGCGCTGTGCCCCACCGTCACGTCCGCGCCGATCACCGTCTTTGACAGGCCCTCGGTCATGTGGACGCACACGAGGTCCTGCAGGTTGGATCGCGCGCCCACGACGATGCCGCCGATGTCCGCGCGCAGCACAGCGCCGAACCACACGCTGGCCGCCTCTTCGAGCACGACGTCCCCGATCACGGTGGCCGTCGGCGCGATCCACACGTCCTTCCCGAGCACCGGCGATCTCCCTCCGAAGGGCAGGATCAGGGCGGGGGGCATGTTCGAACGAAGCTCGCTCACTCGACTCCTTCGGCGGCGACCATCGGCAACGAGCGCCGCCCCCCGGCGTTCTTCGCCTTCGTTTCTGCGGTGATCGGCCTCGCCTTCGATCGCGACGCCTCCGTCAGCTCCCCCTCGAGCGAGTGCTTGTTGCTGCGCACCACGCGCGCCTCCACCACCTCGCCCTCGAGGTCGAAGGCCTCCGCGCCGGTCACGTGGACGATCTCGTTGCGCTCGCTGCGACCGGACCACAAGAGGCCTTTCCCCTTGTCCCGCCCTTCGATCAGCACGCGCTGCGTCGTCCCCACGAGCCCCGAGAGGTGCGCCCGCAAGAGGGCCTCGCTCCGTTCGAACACGCGCGCGAGCCGCTCGCTCTTCACCTCTTCGGGCACGTCGTCCCCGAGCCGCAAGGCCGGCGTGTAGGGCCGCGGTGAGTATTTGAAGCCGAAGAGGCCGCGGAACCCGATCTCATCGATCAGCGACAAAGTCGCCTCGAAGTCCTCGTCCGTCTCGCCCGGGAAGCCCACGATGATGTCCGTCGACAGCGTGAGCCCCGGCACCTCGCGCGCGAGGCGACCCGTGCGCTCCACGTACTCTTCGCGCGTGTAGCGACGGATCATGCGGCGCAGCACCCGATCGCTCCCGGACTGCACGGGCAGGTGGACGTGCCTCGCGAGCACCCGCACGTCCCTGTGCGCCGCGATCAGCGAGGGCGTGAGGTGCCGCGGGTGGGGGCTCGTGTACCGCAGCCGCGCGAGCCCGGGCACGTGCTCCTCGATCCTCCGGAGCAGCGCCGCGAACTCGCTCTCGTCGGGGTCGTCGTCGCGCGCGTCCTCCGCTTTTTCAAGGGCGCCGAGAGGATCTTTGTAGCTGTTCACCGTCTGCCCGAGGAGCGTCACCTCGCGCGCGCCGGAGAGCACGAGGGCCTCGATCTCGGCCAGGATCTCCTCGCTCGATCGGTACCTCTCCGGCCCTCGCGTGTAGGGCACGATGCAGAACGAGCACCGCTCGTCGCAGCCCTTCATCGTCGTCACGAAGGCCGTCGGCGCGCCCGAGAGCACCGTGGGCGCCGTCAGGAACTGCGGCTCGTTCGTGTCGAACACGGTGCGCACGAGCGGCGGCGATCCGAGCCCCACGTTCTCGATCAGCCGCGGCAGCTCGGGGATGTTGTCCGGCCCCACGATCACGTCGATCGCGGGCATGCGCGAGAGCAGCTTCTCCCCCTCCTGCTGCGCCACGCACCCCGCGACGACGAGCACCATGTCGCGCCGCGCGCGCTTCTCCTTCGCGAGCCGGCCGACCTCGCTCCGGAGCTTCTGCTCGGCCTTCTCCCGCACACTGCAAGTGTTCAGGATGACGATGTCCGCCGAGTCCTCGCCCTCGACCCGGGAGAAGCCCGCGCGGGAGAGCACCTCCTCCATCCGCTGCGAGTCGTGGACATTCATCTGGCAGCCGAACGTCGTCACGGTGTACGTCGGCCTCCGCCCATCCGCCGGGGCCTTCTGCGCGGGATCCGTGACCATGGCGATGCTCTAACAAAACCGCGCGCCCGGTGCCATGTCGCACGCCTTCTGGAGCCTCGACAAATGGCCTCCATGATAATGTCGCGCCGTTCACCGTCCGGCAGGAGGTCGCGTTCATGGCATCGCCGAAGTTCAGCAATCTGGTCGAGATGTTCGAGCGCTCCGTGGAGCAATTCGGGCCGCGCGAGCTCTTCGGAACGAAGACCGACGGCCAGTGGGTTTGGACGACGTACCGCGAGATGGGCAAGCTGGTCGACGACCTCCGCGGCGGCCTCGCGTCGCTCGGGATCAAGCGCGGCGACAACATCTGCATCGTCTCCAACAACCGGGTGGAGTGGGCGGTCCTCGCGTATGCGAGCGCGGGCCTCGGCATCTCGATCGTCCCCATGTACGAGGCGCAGCTCGCGAAGGAGTGGGCCTTCATCGCGAACGACTGCGGCGCCGTCGCGCTCGTCGCGGCCACGAAGGAGATCGAGGGCAAGTGGAAGCAGATCCACGAGAAGGCGCCGAGCGTCCGCCACGTGCTCAACCTCTTCGGCGGCGCGGACGATCCGAACAGCTTCAAGGGCCTCATGAAGAAGGGCGGGGCGAGCCCTGCGCCCTCGATCAAGCCGGAGCCCAAGGACACCGCGTGCCTCATCTACACCTCGGGCACGACGGGCAACCCCAAGGGCGTCATCCTCTCGCACGGCAACATCGCCTCGAACATCAGCGCGATCCACGAGGTCTTGCCGATGACGCAGGACGAGCGCTCGCTCTCGTTCCTCCCGTGGGCGCACTCGTTCGGGCACACGTGCGAGCTGCACACGATGCTCTCGCTCGGCGCGTCGATGGCCCTGTGCGAGGCGGTCGACAAGATCATCCCCAACCTCGCCGAGGTGCGCCCCACCGTGCTCATCAGCGTGCCGCGCATCTTCAACCGCATCTACGACGGCGTCGGCAAGCAGATGGCCGCGAGGCCCAAGATCATCCAGAACCTCTTCGCGGGCGGCATCCGCGCGGCGACGAAGCAGAGCAAGGGCGAGAGCCTGGGCCTCTTCGAGAAGATCACGCTCGCGCTCGCGGACAAGATCGTCTTCACGAAGGTGCGCGGTCGCTTCGGCGGTCGCCTCAAGTACGCCTTCAGCGGCGGCGCGGCGCTCTCGCGCGAGGTCGGCGAGTTCATCGACGCGCTCGGCATCACCGTCTACGAGGGCTACGGCCTCACCGAGACGAGCCCCGTCGTCACCGCGAATCGCCCTGGAAACAAGCGGATCGGGAGCGTCGGCAAGGCGGTCCCGGGCTGCCGCGTGGTCATCGACAAGACGGCGACCGGCGAGGAGAAGCAGGGCGAGATCGTCTGCTACGGCCCCAACATCATGCAGGGCTACCACGCGCGCGACGAGGAGAACAAAGCCGTCTTCACCGAGGATCGCGGCTTCCGCACGGGCGATCTCGGCTACCTCGACGACGAGGGCTACCTCTACATCACGGGCCGCATCAAGGAGCAGTACAAGCTGGAGAACGGCAAGTACGTCTCGCCCGCGCCCCTCGAGGAGCAGCTCAAGCTCTCGCCGTTCATCGTCAACTCGATGATCTACGGCGACAACCGCCTCTACAACGTCGCGCTCGTGGTGCCCGACATGGACGCGCTCAAGGCGTGGGCGACGGCGCAGGGCATCGACGCGAGCGACGCCGACAAACTGCTCGCGGACAAGCGCGTGAACGATCTCCTGATGAGCGAGGTCGACAAGCACTCGGGCGCGTTCAAGGGCTTCGAGCGCATCAAGCGCGTGACGCTCACGGCCGAGGACTTCACTCAAGAGAACGGCATGCTCACGCCGAGCCTCAAGGTGAAGCGCCGCTTCGTCTGGCAGAAGTACCAGCCGGCGATCGAGGCCCTCTACGCCGACGACGCGAAGAAGAAGGAAGACTCCGCGTCAGCGTAGTCCTCAGATCTTTTGGCGGGCGGGGCGCCCTCTCCTTCGAGGACGCCCCCTCGCGCCTCGAGAGGGCGTCCCCCTCTTCGTCCTCGGCTCAGATCCCCAGAAAGCGAGCGAGCTCGGCGCGGCGCTCGTCGCCGATCATCGCCGCGAGCGTCTTGAGGCGCTTCGTCCACAGCGCGCAGCTCTCGCGATCGCCTCGGGCTCGGGCCGACTGCGCGCGCATCCAGGCGTAGGCGCGCATCGAGAAGCGCGAGGCGTCCGCCGCCATGACAGCGTCGAGCCACACCTCCGGATCACCGCCTTTTCCAGCCACTTCTTGCGCGATCGCGAGGTAGGGCACCGCCGAGTCCGGCATGTCGCCGCGGTGCTTCAACAGGGCATATCGAAACGCCCGACGCTCCTCGTCCGAGGCGTGCAACGCCGCGCTCCACACCCCGATGTTGCGCGCGAGCAACCCGAGCCGCTCGTCGTCCACGCCGGCCCACTGCACCGTCTTGTTCGCGTACCCGAGGCTCGGCCACACCGAGAACCGCCCTGCCATCGCGTCCACCTGCGCGATCGACACGTCGGCCGCGGGCTCGATCCACGGCGCGGCCCAGAACCGAACGCGCTTCGCCCACGCGATCAGCGCCGCGCTCTCGGTCTCCTCCGCCGCCTCGAACGCCGCGAGCGCCTCGTCCTCCGACGGAGGCCCCCACACCCCGCTCGTCTCCGCGCGGAGCGTCAAGAGCGCCGCCGCGAGCTCCGGATCGGCGCCCTCGTCCGGCACCGAAGCGAGCACCGCGTGCGCGCCCTCCGCGTCGCCCGCCGCGTACCGCGCGATGCCCTCCGCCAGCGCGTGCGTCGTCGGATCCATGTTCACGAGCGGCGCCGCGCGACGGAGCATCTCCACCGCCGCGTCCGGATCGGCCGCGCGCACATACGCCTTCGCGCCCTCGATCCACAGCGCGCCCGCGGCGCTCTCGAGCGCCTGTCGCTCCTCGTCCGGCGCGCTCTCGGCGGCCTTCATCAGCTCCTCCGCGCCGCGACGGAACACCGATCCCACGGCGATGGGCCGATCCGCGGGCACCTCGAGCCACCCGAGCACGTTCACCGTCCCGAGATCGAGCATCGGCGGCTCCCCGTCCGCGATCCTCGGCGTCGCGAAATCGGCCCACGTCTCCGGCGGGAGCTCCCGACCCGACGCGAGCAGCGACGCGAGGATGGGCGCGCGGCTCCCGGGCGGGAGCGCCGTCTGGAGCATCTGCGCCGCGCTCTCCTGCGCCTCGCGCTTGCGGTTGTCGTGATCCTCCACGAGCCGCAGCCGCACGGGGGCGCGCACCTCGCGGTGATCGTCCTGCCCCGCCTCGGCCGTCGCGGGACGAGGCGGCGCCGGCACCTTACCGAGGGCCGCGCACGCGAGGATCGCCGTCCGCACGTCGCCCCAGTTGCGCGACATCGCGGCGTACCTCCGCGAGGCCCGATCGTTCTGCTGGAGCACCAGCATCTCGAGCCCGCGCTGCGTCTCCCCGCCGAGGCACAGGATCGCTCCGAGCGCCGAGCGCAGATCCTCCTCGCGCGGATCGTAGGTCGCGTAGTGCTTCGCGGCGTCGAGCGCCTTCGCAAAATCCCCTTCGATCAAAGCCGATTGGAGCGTGTGCTGGCGCTGGTGCCACTCGCCCCACTCCTTGGCCCTCGCGAGCAGCGCGTCGCGATCGCCCGCGAGCAGCGCGTCTTGCCCCGGCTCCGGCGCGCCCACCGCGGGCCCCAGCTCCTCGAACGCGAGCCGCTGCGAGCCCGTGTGCACGATCGTGAACGCCTGCTGCATCAGCTCCGCGCCGCGCTTGCGAGCCTCGCGATCCGGCTTTCCGGCGACGGCGTTCTGGTATGTCCCGATCGCGATGCGGATCCGCAGCTCCTCGGCGCGGTACGTCGCGGGCGTCACTGTCCACGGCACGCGCGCCGGGAACGAGAACCACTTCATCGCGTCGCCGCACCACGGGAGCTCCGCGCCGCGCGGCGACTCGTACCCGCGGATGCAGCTCACCGCGCTCTTCGAGCCGATCCACACGAGCCCGTGCGGCACGACGAGCGCGGCCACGCCGAGCGTCACGACGGTGAGCCAGCCGATCACCGCCCAGCGGCGACGGCGTCTACGTTTCTCTCGCGGGAGCACCGGCCGGCGCTCTTACCACGGTCCATCGCCGCCGGAAGGCGGACCGTGCCCCGTGTCCCAGTAGTCGAGCCCGCAGTCCTCGCACACGAGGTGGCCTGGCTTGGGCTTGAACAGGAACGGGTTCGCGCGCGGCCTGTACCGAGGGGGCGCTCCGTCGCCGCCGCACCGCGGGCACTTCGCGCGGAGATCGGCGCTGTCCGGTGGCTCTTCGCCCGGATCGGTCGGCTCTTGCCCGTCCTCCGCGTCCATCGCAGCGCCAGTGTGGACCTGCCGCGAGCGGACGTACAAGTTCAGCGACCGAGCGCCACGTCGACGAGCCCGTCGTCGCCCGCGGCCTCGCGGTCCTCGATCGCCTCGATCCGAAGGCCCAGGCCGCTCGCGAGGTGCCCCGCGAGCCCCATCGCCGCCTCCTTCACCGAGGGCGATCGCCCCGTGAGCTCTGCGAGGCTCGTCACCCCGTGATCGCGGATCCCGCACGGCACGATCACGCCGAAGCCCGCGAGGTCCGTCGTCAGGTTGAGCGCGAACCCGTGCATCGTGATCCAGCGTGACAGCCGCACGCCGATGGCGCCGACCTTCGCGATCTCCTCGGCCCACGCGTCGCCGCCCCACACCGAGGGCGCGGCTCGATCGGCCCACACGCCGATGAGCCCGTCGACGGTGCCCGCCTCCACGCCGTGATCGCGGAGCAGGAGGATCATCACCTCGGCGAGGGCCCGCACGTACTTGCGCACGTCGCATCGATCCGGCGCGAGATCGAGGATCGGGTACGCCACGAGCTGCCCCGGCGCGTGGTACGTCACGTCGCCTCCGCGCCCCGTCACGAACACGTCGACGCCCTTGCGCGCGAGCGCCTCGTCGTTGAAGAGGATGTTCTCGCGCTTCGCGTTGCGCCCGAGCGTCACGACGGGCGCGTGCTCGAGGAGGAGGATCGTGTCCCCGATCGCGCCGGCCATGCGCGCCTCGACCATCCGCTCTTGAAGCGCGTGGACGGCCGCGTAGCGCCGCCGCCCGATCCACATCACGCGTGTCGCGCCGCTGTTCATCACGAGAGGTCGGGAGGGGAAATCAGATTGAACGTGATCGCCGTGCTCGCACGAGGCGTTGGATGGGGGTCCCAGCGAATGGAGGCCTTCGGCTGGGGGGAAGGGCACCGCCCTTCCCACGTCACTCAGGAATTTTCTTGCCGAGCTCCCGCTGCTCCTCGCGATAGGGCTCGATCTCCTCGGTGAACGTGCCCGCGAGATCCGGATCGAACTGCGTCCCCGCGCACCTCTCGATCTCCGCGATGCTCACCTCGTGCGGCAGCGCGCGGCGATACGACCTGTCGCTCGTCATCGCGTCGTACGTGTCCGCCACCGAGATGATGCGCGCGAGCAAGGGGATGTCCGCGCCCTTGAGCTTGAGCGGATACCCGCGCCCGTCCCAGCGCTCGTGGTGCAGGTAAACCCCGGGGATCAAGGGGTGAAGGAACTTGATCGGGTCCAGGATATCGCGCCCGTATACAGGGTGTTTCTTGAACACCTCGTACTCGTCGTTGGTGAGCTTGCCGGGCTTGTTCAGGTTGAGCACGCAGCCGATCTTCCCGATGTCGTGCATCAGCGCGCTCTGCCGCACGATCTCGATCTCGGTGTCCGAGAGCCCCAGCTTCTTCGCGAGGAACACGGCGTACATCGCGACCCTGTCCGAGTGCCCCGCGGTGTACCGATCCATCTTGTCGATGGCCTTCGCGAGCCCCTCGATCGTCTGCTGGAACGTCGCCTGGAGGTCCTCGTAGAGCCGCGCGTTCTCGATCGCCGCCGCCGCGCGCGACCCGATGATGCTGAGCAGCTTGCGCTGCCCCTCGTCGAACCGCTTGCTCGGCGTGAACGACCCGAGCGCGATGAAGCCGATGAGCCTGTTCTGGATGCGCAGCGGCACCGCCATGAACGACTGGAGCGCCACCTTGGGCACCTCGGCGAAGAACCGCAGCCCGCGCGGCCCCTGCTCGATCAGCATGGAATCAGGCTTGAGGCGCTCGATCACAACCGTCGGATCGATCCTCCCCAAGCCCGCGTCGTCCTTCTCGTCGAGCCCGTCCGCTCCGGCGTCGTCGCTCGGGGCCGCGGGCTGGAAGGGCGGCGCCATGAGCCGCAGGCGCTCGAAGAGCCCGCCCTCCGCGCTCGCGAGCCACGCCGACACGAAGTCCGCGTGCACCTCGTGCAAGCACCCGTCCCCCACCGTCTCGAGCACCTGATCGAGCGACAGGCTGGCCGCGATCGCCTCGCTCACCTTGTAGAGCGACACCGCCTCCTTGAGGCGCATGTTCTCCGCGACCATCCGCTTCTTGTCGATGCCGCGCCGGACGACGTGAACGACCTCCTCGAGCTTGAAGGGCTTGAGCACGTAGTCGTAAGCGCCGCGCTTCATCGCATCGATCGCTGTCTCCACCGTGCCGAAGCCCGTCATGATCACGGTGACCGCCTGCGGCGACACCCGACCGATCTGATCGAGCAGCGCGATGCCTCCCATCTTCGGCATCTTCAGATCGGACAGGATCAGGTCGTAGTGCGCGCGCGACAGCTCATCGAGCGCGCTCTGTCCGTCCTCGGCGGTGCGGACGTGGAACCCTTCCATGTCGAGCAGATCCGCGAGCATGTCGCGGATCACCTTCTCGTCATCGACGACGAGGATGCTCGGCCGATCATCCATTGGTGCTTCTCGTGCTTCTCATGGAGCCTCCCCCCGGTGGCGACCTCTTGGGGCCCACGGCGCCCTTCGATCAATCCTCATCGGGCGACGTGATCGGGTGACGGCGCGTGCGCGGCGGCTCGTCGAGGAAATCCACGACCGTCGCCGGAGGCATGCGCCGCGAGACCGGCGGCATGTCCATGCTGTCGTCCGTGCCTCGCGTGACGCGGCTCGGCGGCATGTCGTCCGGACCGGGCGTGTAGACGCGGCCCTCGCCGAGCGCGTGCTTCGCCTCCAGGAAGCGCAGCACGCTCGGCCCGCTCGCGCGGAGGAGCGCCGACCGCAGATCGCCGGGCAGCGTCGACTCCATGATCATGTGCTGCCCTGTGCGCGGGTG
>Ga0268298_10002682_pt1 | contig 19168 bp, 26 predicted proteins | sample WWTPWeurt_MetaG_FD_194462 | JGI IMG/M metagenome (GOLD analysis project Ga0268298, IMG submission 194462) | Activated sludge microbial communities from WWTP in Nijmegen, Gelderland, Netherland - WWTP Weurt | ecosystem: Engineered > WWTP > Aerobic digester > Activated sludge | place...
ATGGCTGACCCTCGGATCGACAAGATCGCTGCCACGCTCAACGCGGCAGCGGCTGCGGCCAGCATCACGATCAAGGCACAGCTCGACACGATCGGTGACGCCGCGGTCGCCGAGGTGGCGGCCTTGTTCCCCGACTGGACGCCCGGAGCGAAGGTGGAGCCGGGTGACGTGTTGGCGTGGGACGGGACGCTGGTCGAAGTCATCCAGGGCCACACGACGCAGGCTGATTGGACGCCCGACAAGGTCCCGGCGCTGTTCAAGGTTCATCGCACCCCGGAGATGACCGAGTGGGTGGCGGGGATTGATGTCAAAGCTGGCGAAAAGCTGACCTACAAGGGTGCAACCTATGAGGTTGTCCAATCTCATCGTACTCAAGCTGGCTGGGAACCGGACCGGGTGCCAAGTCTATGGAAGAAGATCTAGCAAAAATTTCTTTCATTTCGCTGCGATCTATCGAACCTACTTCTCTTATCTTGCCGTTAGGTAGAGTGATTTAGCCGTTTCTGTTGTGCTGTTTAGAGGAACCTCATGGCGCTTTCGTTCCCTACCAACCCATCACTCAACGATGAGTATTCGTATGGTGGAATGAAATGGATTTTTGACGGTTCCCAATGGGTGTCTGTTGGGTGGCCTTCCACCCCTCCCGGAGCTACAGGAGCAACGGGTGTTACTGGTGCGGCCGGTCCAGTAGGTTCCCAAGGCGCAACGGGTGCTCAGGGTCCTGCGGGCACGAACGGTGCAGATGGTATCCAGGGACCTACTGGTGCCACAGGCCCTCAGGGTCCCGCTGGTAGCAATGGGGCAGACGGCACTGTCGGGGCAACGGGAGCAACGGGGGCTGCTGGTAGTGCTGGTTCAGCGGGAGCGACTGGTGCTACTGGTCCCCAGGGTGCGACTGGGGCGATCCCTGCGATTGGTTTAGATGACCTTACTGACGTTGATCTTTCAGTAAATGGGCCTGTTTCCGATGGTGATGTAATAGCGTGGGAAGCTTCTCAAAGTAAGTTTACGTTGGCTTCTTTGGAGGGTAACGGATCATCCACTCGTTCGGTCGGAAATAGTCTCGCTACATCCGGCACCATTGATTTAGATATGGCACTTTTGCACGGCTCAATTCAAACGATAACTCTTGCGGGTAATCCAACTTTTACTACATCGAATCGTTCAGCGGGGAAAGAGATCACTCTTGTACTTTCTGCTGGCGGGTCCGCCAGAACATTAACATGGCCCTCTTGGACTTCTGTCGGAACGACCCTTCCTACCAGTCTATCCTCTGGGAAAGTTCTAGTTGTAGATGTTACATTTCTTGACTCTACTGACAGCGGAGCAATAGCATCTCCTCATACGCAACCATGACGATCTTCGCTTCTGACGGCACAGTCATCGACCGGGACGCCCTGCGCTCCGTCGGCTTCAGCGCCCGCCGTCGACCTGCCGTGTCGGTCGACCGGGCCACCGACACCAAGACGGTTGAAGTCATTAACGAGGACACGGGTGGCACCGCAGGCTGGCACACTCACAAAGCCGACGGAAGCACCGATGCTGTAGTTACCCCATCCGTTACTGTTACTGAAACCAAAGTGGGGTCAGTATGAGTTTTCCTACAACAAATTGGTGCAAGTTACCATTCTCTAATGTTCTTAGCGGAACTTCAGGCATTGACTTGAACTCTGACACATTCAAATGCGCCCTTTACACAAACTCTATTACTGGCACCTTCAATTTTGATACCACCAACACCTACAATAGCGCCCCCTGGGACAACAACGAAGTATCTGGTTCAGGATATGTTTCTGGCGGGGGATCTTGTGCCAGCCCAACGCTAACGATTTCTTCGGGCAAAATCGTTTTTGACGCCAGCGATGTTAGTTGGAGTAGCGCCACATTCACGGCCCGAGGGTGTCTCTTGTATGATGATACGATTTCCCCTAAATCTGGGATTGTGGCCGTGAACTTCGGGTCAGACTTTACGGCAACAGCAGGGACCTTTACGATCCAGTGGAATCCTTCCGGAATTTTTACTATTACGTAAGGGACAACCGTGACTGTTGCTGTCAACACGACACCCACAACCAACGTTGTTTGCGAGGGGGGAACATCTAACGATTCTCATACCCTAGCAAGACCATCTTCATCTACCACTGATGACATCATCATTTTGATGAGACATCATTCGGCTGGGTCAGTAGGGTTCTCTTCAGGTTCTACAGACGGAACTTTGGGATCAACTTATCTTGCTACCGGAGCCACTTCCTCAATGGTGTCCTACCGAAGAATGACTTCAGCTTCTGATCAGTCATCGGGGTGGGCCTGGAGTTCCAGTGGATCTTCGTGGACTCACGCTACAGTTCGATTCACTGGTTGCGATACTTCTGGAAACCCCTTTGTCGGCGGAACCAACAATGGGGGAAGTACTGCTGGCGATTTTATCATGGGGTCCGGGACATCGATAACTCTGACAGTTGGCAATGGTGATGTCGGTGATATGGGTGTGGTGTTTTGTACATCTACAGCCTCAGTATCATCTGTCACGTCGGGATGGACAGCTGTTTCGCTTGGAACGACTCAACGTCATACCACTCTCATTTACAAGAGTTATTCTTCTGTCGTAACTGGAGATACTTGTACCGTCACCTTTTCTGCTACAGCTTCAGCATTAGGTAGGCATGGAATTCTCAATGTGCTTCCTTCGTCACCTAATGCGACTGTTACTCCTTCAGCTGTAGCAGCAACTGTCGCATTTCCAACTCCAGCGATCACAAGCAGTGGCTTTTATAGAGTCACCGTTGTTGGAGATTCATTGACTGAGGGTACCCAAGTTGGTGTGGGAAATCGTTGGGTAGATTTACTGTTCGGATCGCAAGGAACGATAACGAATGGGGTGTGGTGGGATGGGGCTTCATCGGGCGTCCCGTTTCCGAATAAGAGAATTTATTCAGCGACATACCAGGGCGATTCAGTCATTGAGACAACTAACCGTGCTTACGCTAATGCTAAAACGGATATGTCAACTGACGCTCTGGGTAGAGCAACTGACTTAATGATCATCATGTTTGGCGCAAACGATGAACTAGACGCTATTCCTGGGGGAATCACTCAGGCCACAAACAATACATCCTCTTCATCGACTGATTCCATGCAATGGTTTGAAGACAATATAGTTCAATTGGCTAATGGAGGTATTCAATCTGGCACTGTCGGGGCGAATCCTGGCAATGTAAACAACTTACCTAAGCCTAAGTTTGTTTTGGTTGTGGGCGAATGGGCATGGAGGTCTGACTCGATCCCGACTGCCGGTGTCGCAGGGAATCCGTCCAATCATTCTTGGCTTCTTTCTAGGTTACAAGATGGGGTCACCGCTATTAGCGCCCTTCCACATGTCCAATGGGCTGGGTACGTGGATATGGCAACACACGCATCCCTTGGTAAGAAAGCTGACAACAGTGGTTACGGAACAAACACGGCTCAATGTCCGACCGGAGGGTATGGGTACGATGGCGTCCATGCCAGCGTTTCGGGTCAAGCGAATGTCTATGCCCCAGCGATAAGATATGGAATAGAGAAGATGCTGTCTGAAACGGGTGCTGGATTACGTACCTGGGTCCCCAAGATCACCATCTCTTAGTCGTTATCTAGCATGAACGGAGGTAACGATGTCCACCCGAACACTCACTATTCCCGATATTAGCGATTTACCAGAAGATGGCGCTGCCGGGGTTGCCTCTCTACGTACTTTGGGAACGGGCGCTCAACAGGCTTCGGCCGGTAATCACACCCATACGGCAGCTTCTGTTGGCGCAGATGCTGCTGGAACGGCCGCAGCTTTGGTTGATGACCTATCTGGAGTCAGCGACCCCACTACAGCTAGATCTAATCTTGGATTAGGAACGTTAGCCACTAAGTCAGCTATTGCATCTGGCGATATCACTGACGGGACTATTGCATCAGGAGATCTTTCTGCTGAAGCCAGGTCCAGATCTCTTCAAATCGTTGTCACGGACCCCGGTGGGGATACTCTGACGACAGGAGACGGAAAGGCGTTTTGCGTCGTCCCGTCCGAACTCAACAATTTTGTCATCACAGCCCTACATGCAGCAGTGACGACGGTTTCTTCGTCTGGGGCTGTAACCGTGCAGGTGGCTCGGGTCCGGGGCGGGACTCCGGTTGACGTACTCTCAACAGCTATTACTGTTGACGCATCTGAAACCTCTTCGTACACGGCAGCAACTGCCCCAGTCATCAACACGTCCAATGATGATGTGCTGACTGGAGATTTCCTCCGAGTCGACATCGATGGGGCAGGAACGGGAGCTAAGGGTCTTATAGTTATGGCGACTCTTCAGCCAGCCTGATATTCAGTCCCACAGGTGAGGAAACATTTCCCCGATAGCTCGCCACGACTTTTTGAATTCGTCCCAGTCAACATTTGTGTCCTCTAAGTCTTGTTCACGTTGACGGACGGCCCGCATCACTGCTGCATGATGTTTGAGAAACGTCTTCCATGATTCATGCGTCCACGGTGGGCCGGGAAATGAGAAAGTTGTGTCAGCTAACTGATCTAGTGCTTCTGGTAACCAAGATAGGATGAAAAAATCCAGGTTCCAGATATCACTATCAGCATATCCCCGCTTACCTCGTTGTAGGTACCGTCGAACAGTTGACTTAGTTACTCTAGTTACTTCCTTGAAGATGTTCTGCTTGAAGTGAGCATAGGAATAGAGGCTGTACCCACCGAAGCTGTGTCGAAACAACCATTTGTCAACAAAATTGGCGCTGGCCCTTTTCGTTTGTGTTGCTTCTATGAGTTGTTGGAAGGTCTTAAGGCCGGTTTCTGACTCACTCACGAGTCATTACCTCCGTACTGAATATCGTGACGCAGAGAACGCCACCCGATAAGGGGACCGTACTGAAAGTCATCTAATTTCTTTGGTCGTGCAACGTGTTCTAGAGGACTCCAATGACCACTTGCTACTAGCCGATCAAATAGTTCTAGATCCTTTGATGTGTCGCGTTTCCCTGCATGTGTGAGATAGGACACACGTCCGCATCGTGCAGCCGACACCTTTTTTAGCAGTTCGATATCCATATAGAATTCATCGTCTTGTATGTAGGGCAGATGCCATTGATTTATTTCAAGTTCTTGTGGGGCATTCACCTCATACAGTGATCGCATGAGTTCTGCTGGTTCACGGATCTCTGCTTGAGCATCAGAGTCACAGCGTTGAGTGAAGAAATTCTGGAAGTCTGTGCCGGTAATGATTGCTGTATGCCAACTGTAGGGTTCTAGTATCCTGTTCACTATCTCTTTTGATACGTCTAGGTCAGCTAGCATTTGGGCATAGTCAATGGCAGCGTATGCGGCTTCTCGCCAGATGGCTTGAGCGTCAGAAAGATCTTCCCCTTCTAGGGGTGGACCTGCTTGCATTCCTCCTTCAGGATGGACTGTTCCCCAATGGAGCGGTTCGGCAAGATTCTCTTCGATCCCTTCAATGACTTTGTAGATCGGTCGGGCTCGTGACGATGCAGCGTTTCTGGCCCACACTCTGTATGTCAAAAATTCGGGCCAAATGAATCGATGTACGGTTACCTCAAACGTGGTGAGACGTGTCCCGTTCTCGTAGAACGAATCAGCGATGATTTGTGCGTTCATTTTGTTTCTTTCAGCAGATACTTGTTGGAGATGGCTTTTACAGTGCGGTTCCCATCGGGAAAAGGCTGATTGTCTCTCAGACGCCACACAAGGCCCTCTGCGAGGCGTTTAGGGTTGATGTGGGACATCATACCATCAACGCCCTCTAACGCCTCTGAGAGGCTTGTAGGGGGCTTAGAATCAATTCTAGGGACGGCCTCGAATTCTGAAGGGATATCCTGTGGAATACCGTCCACTTCGAAATTGAACGCAGCAAACCTATGTCCCTTGACTCCCAGCCTGTTGGACTGAATCCCCTCACCGAACAATTCGCCCTGTACTGTAACAGTAAGAGCGTCTGAGTCCTTCAAATATCCGTGCAACACTTTTTCAATGTCTAGCCTGTCGGCCATGTTCCAAAACGTGTTGCCCTCTGTCCTATAGAGACTGAGGTTTCTGGAGCATACATGAAATCCCTCTTCCTGATGGAAGGAATAAGTCGCTGAAGATCCATCGATCTTTTCTGTAGCAACAACGTTTTCAAGAGGGAAAAGATATTCGCAGTTCTGGATACGTTCAGAGTCCGTTTTGTGGACCCATGACGGCAATCTTCCACGAACCCGTCCAGATAGAGAGGCCGGGATCGGTGGTTCCCACTTTCTTACACCCAACAGATCAGTGACATCGCCACCAACAGGTCCACTCAGATCGAACTCAGAGATCGGAATCGCCAACCCTTGAGAATATTGGCCCCGTAGACGCATCGTTTTGACGACGTGACCTTTGAACCCATCAGCGTCGGTTCTTACGCCTCGCTCAGATAGAAACCGGAACTGAGGCATCTCGATGTCGAGCATAGAGTCGATCTCAAAGTAGACAACTTGATCGCCAACTTCGTGAAGACCTTTTTGAACGACAACATTCCAGCCACGGATTTTCGCAAGTTCGATCCTATCAGCGTCAGGAATAGGTTCCAAAGACTGAACCTCTTCTATCGTGGCTAGTTTACGCATCTTCTACCTCCACAAGCGTGACACCTGATGCTACTAAAAAGTCTCGGACTACATCCGACCCTAGACGGTCCGGTTCAGTCAAGCAAACGATTCTTTCAATCCCGGCTCCAGCAATGTTTCTGGCACACGCTATGCAAGGCATTCCGTTCACGAAAAGTGTTGACGAAGGGTACCTTGTTGAATCACCAAAGATAAGGGCGTTGGTTTCAGCGTGTGATGATAGACACAGCCCGTCACCGTAGTCGTATGAGGTGCCTGACGGGACATTGTTCTGAAACCGGGGACACCCACCGTCGATGCAGTTGAGTGCCCCCGGTTTCGTTCCATTGTACCCAGAGCCTGCAACTCGCCCCTGAGAGTCAATGATATAGCTGAAGAAACCCTTTTTGCCACAGACACGGAAGATCTCCGCGTTGGCTATACAGGATTTCAACCATTTCAGTTCTTTGGCTGTGATTTCAGCGGGGGGTGAATGACCCGCAGTCTGTTCGTCCACCATTCTTAGGTAATCCCAACTTGTACCATGCCGTGTTGAATCGATTCTGAATCGACGTGTTGCACGATGCAGTATTTCCAACCTTCTTGTACTCAGCCACCCACACAGCTTTGTTCTGTTGGGTAAAAAGCTGTAGGCCAGGATGAGACTTGCCGTCCGCCCCCGGCCCCACATTTTCGACAGATAGACACTCTGAGTACTGGAAACACTCTTCATTGAGTGTCCAGTCGAAATAATCTACGAGATCGTGGGCCTGTTCAAGGTCGCCCTTTAAACCGATGCTCAGCCCAGCCTCATGCGCCCAACCAGCGAGAGCCTTATTGTAAACAAGCTGATCGTTGTAGGTGATCGGGAACCCCGGATTGTTGGACCAGTTTGTAATTTCGTCAGGCTCAATCGAGTCGAACCCTTTGTCTTTACACATCTGAATGCGAGCTTTCATGATGGGTTCAAGAATGGGGATTTGACGGATATCTAGCCAGAATGAATCATTCCAGCCTTCATCTGGGTTGCCGATAACACTCTTAGGGAATTTGTAAGCATCAGAGCGGTAGGTTTCATAGACCCCAGCATCAAAATAGCAGATAACTTTCTTACCTTTAGAGTGCAAGTAATCTACTTGTGCTTTTGTGGCGTACTCTCCATCTACATCATAGACGTCTGCTTGAGGAAGGGTCTGCCCAGCGAGGTTTTTTGTTTGTAGGTTCAGAACCTCGCTAGGACTCAGCTTGCTGATGTCAGCTAGTACCCATGTCAGCTTGAGGGGCTTGTCTGCTGTTGGTAACCACATGCCCGTTGGGACAGTTGTACTCGTGGTAGTACTCGTGGTTGTAGTAATAGACGTAGTTGATGTAGGGGTGGTTGTTGGTGGAGAACTAGTCGGTGGACTGGTTGCTGAAGTTGCGGTTGTCGTGGTTGTTGCTGGGGGCGGAGAGGGAAGGCATCCCACTAGACCTATCACGCAGACAATTCCGAACAGTCCAGCCCATCGTTTCATTTCAGTTCTCCTGACGAATTCGAACCCTCTCCATATTGTCCACCACGTTGGTCCATCCGAGTCCCATCAGTTCCTCAACGATCTTTCCGCTGAAGAATTCGTCTTCCTGAACACAGAGTTCAGCAAAGTCATCGCTGTCGTATTTCAGGTGATGAGTACGGCCCAGATGGTCAGACAGATAGGCGTGACCACCCCGACAAGGGATGATTCGAGAAACCTCACCGGAGGGCTGGAAAGGTACTTCTTTGACTTTGCGACCACTTGCCATTCTCATACGCCTTTCTGGTAATGAAGTGTCATTAGTTGCTCTGTCAGATATCTTAGCTGCATTCCCTTGGCTTTGATAGGTTGGCTTGCTTGATGAACTATAACCGGAAACTCAGCGTATCCCAAGTCGACACAGGAAACAAGTCGATGATATCCGTCCTGGTATCGAATGGTGGAATGGTCTATATAGCAAGTTCCGGGGGTTTGTAGTCCTACCGCCTGGATGGAGGCCCTTAGGTGTTCGATTTTCTCTGTCCGATTTCGGGCCTCCACCAGTAGCCGTGGTTCAGCGATCTCCAACACTAGCGCCATCGGTAAGACCAGTTGGTGGATGGTCCCCGAGGCGGTCGAGTCATTCAATCTGCCGTAAGCGCCGTCGTCAAGGAATTCTAATCCCCACGACTCCATCATCCCCTCCAAGACTGCTGATTGACCGTTGTTAGGGTAGTCATATTAGCCGATTGATGTAATCGGGACGACCGTCGAGAGATAGGATCAACCCCGTGAGGAATGTATCTATCGAATTCGGAACTCACATCTTTTGTTTCGAATGCGGTGCGGGATGGTCAGAGTACGGTCAACCATCATACTGCCTTGAGTGCAACGGGGTGGAAGGATTGGCAACAAGTCAAATCTCTCTCCTTGAATGCAGCTTCACCGGAGTCATGTGGGAAGAGAACTCGGTGCGCCGAATTTCTCAGGTCGTACGGGAGACTACAGGGTCCGTGGAGTACTGCGTTCCAGTACCTCCGAACGTCTTTTCTCTCGACTTGGCTGTAGTAGATCTTCGTAATTCCACTGTGGCAATCGCTCGGCATTCTCACGAAGAAACTCTAGTTCCCTTACAGGATTACATCAAGGAGAGGTTGGCGTGAGCGTTACGGTCATCTTTTGTTTCTCATGTGGACAAGATGTCGACGGGATCAAATGCGGGTGCGAAGATATTGATATTCTCAGTTGGTCTATTGATGCACCTGATACAGTAATGGATAGTCGAGTCTATCCGGGTAACCTCTTTTTTCTCAACCCTAGAGACAATGTTGTGATTCATTACGAAAATGACCGCAGCATCGTGGCTTGCTGTGAATAACCCAAGAGTAGATCCAGCAAATTCAACCGAATGGTCCAAAGAAATGGATCAAGTTGTTGCGGCGGGAAATCTAATAGCCCGCTCCAACGTGTTCGATGTTCCATTCACAAACGGTGAACATTTAGAGTGCCTTATTGCTATCTCTCGTGAAGAGAGGATGAGGGGTCTAGCAAACATAGCTTCACTAGAAGTTGACGGAATGCTCTTTGTGTATCAAGTGCCTTCTTATGCACCTTTCAGTGTCAAAGACATGCTGTTTGATTTAGACATCGCATTCTATGACGTGCAAGGGATTCTGATGAAGTCCACGACAGCGTCGGCTGGATCTCTAGATCCCATTTATTCGCCTAGAGCATATTCGTATGTTCTTGAAACCCCGGCAGGAACACTGCCACAGTCCAATTTACAGATCAGGATTTGATATGGCCCGTAGCTTTGAAGATTGGATGGATGAGGATGAAGCTTGTCTCAATTGTGGGGAAACTCACTTCCATCAGTCAAAAACTCCCGGAATCTGCACAGAATGTGCTAGGGAACTTATGGAACAAAGTCAGCCCAGAGTTCTGGCGAATCACTGACACAGTGTCGCACCGTCTACTGATCTCAGAGAGTGTACAGACCTTCATCTGCAATCAGTATGACCTTACTCTGGCGAGGCATATCTAGACTCTTCCTCAGTCATGTGCTTTGGACAGAGAGTAACTACCCAGCGATGGACACTTTGGGTTTTTGCTGGTGCCCCACATTCTTCGCAAAGTCTGCCCGATTCGATTTCAGCTTGACGAATAAGGCTGCGGACAGCGTCAGATTCTGTCTCTACATAGAATCGCAGTCCACCAAACTTGGATTTGATCTGAGCGATCTTCCATTCATCGCCAGTTTCGATAATGTCTCGGATGAGTTGTCCCACTAGATCAATCCATCCGTCCCCAATATCGAAACTTTTCCACACCGGACGTTCTGACCAGTGTGGTTCAGCTAGTGCTTCTAGTTCATCTCTGGTCATTTCAGTTTTCTCCTGAAGGGCTTGAACCTTGGGTTGATTGGACCTCGGGTTGATTGAACCTTGGGTATTGTCGATCATCGAATTCAGGATACTGGTCCATGAACAATCTCAAAGCCATTGCGTGAAAACACACGGCTGCGAGATGTGAGAGTCCTGTTTCATCATCGTATTCTTCGCCACCCCAGAAAAGGTTCAGGTGGCGTTGTAGGGCAGCATACGAGAGCGACCACGGGTACCCTTTGGTCCAGTTGAGGATACCGTCCTCGGTAGGGTACTTTTCTGCGCCGAGTCCGTATAGTTCAGCCAACTCCCATAAGGGCTGTACGGGAATTAAGTCAAATCGTTGAGACTTAGTTCCTTTGGCCCCGCCTGTACTTGATGTGATTCTGGTTTCTTTGCTTTTCTTCATGCTGAGTCCAACCAAGTTACTAGAGATAGGTGGGCTAAAACGAAACTACCGGAATAGGATAGAGTTCCTATTCCGGTAGTTTCTTAAGGTACTAATCCTTTATAATCCCTTGCTTGTGCTGATATCTGATCAGGTCCGCCGACCAGCCTTTGCTGCTGCTCTTAGGGATTATGATCAGAGAGGCTTCCGCTCGGGTGCATCAATCATACAATTAATTCAATACATCCACATCGACTTGAACCTTCAGTCGTCGTCTTCGTCGTAATCTACATCTACGTAAGGAGAGAAGATCTCTTCACCGTTGGATGAGACTGCGACTGGTGGCGAGAGCATGTTAAGGGTTTCCAGAACGTCCGTCAAGAGGGACTTCACCATGTACATCGGGGTGCCGCCGAAATCGACCCGCGGCTCGAACCGTTCGTGATCCAGAGTGATTGTGATGATGTAGATCCCAGGGTCAGGAATCTCTGAGTCGGACGCAGAGTCTGGTTCGTACACGTCTTCAGAGTACCCTTCGGGAATATCTTCGGTTCCACTAACGAGATATTCGACTTCGAATTCTGGTTGATCTTCTGGTTCTGGCTGTTCAGCGATCATGTTGATGTCCCGTTCAATGTTCACAGTGCGGTGAACGTCACGCCACAGAAGAACGCTTCCTGTATGTAGTTTCAACGGGTTTGGTGGCGTGTTTCACAGGGGATTCCCGTTTTTATCAACTGTTGCTGTGAACTCTATCCCTCTGAAATGAGCATATCCGTCTTCGATATCGACTGGTTCTAGCCATGCGTCAGTTTCGTTGTACCAAAATACTGTGATGCCTTGGTGCCAAGATTCTGAATGTGCTGAGGTTTGTTTCCCTGTGGATTTGATTCCAGTTTTGGAACTGGGGACTGATCCGTCGATTCTACACAGACACCCTGGGGTTCCTGAGAAAATCACTCGTGACCCGTCGTGGGTGTTGATGCGCTGGTACAGGATCTCTCGTCGGTGAAGGTGCCCGTAGAGCGTAGATACACCGGCTGAAAGATGTTTCGCGGCTGTTTGGCCGGGGCCTGAACGGGCGAACGATCCATGTTCGAATCTGAGATACGGGTTGGCCCAGTATTCGCCGTCAGGGTAACCATCAATGTAATCTACTTTGAACTCTTCCATTCTCAAAAGGTATGGGATGGAGATCACTGGTTCACGATTTTCATCGTTTGCTTGGGACAAACCGACAAGGTTCGGCATCTTATCTACTAGAGAGTTGATGAGTCGAGCCTCATGGTTCCCTTGCATCCATTTGATTTCAGCGTCAGGTGCTAGTGTTCTGATGGTTGAACATTCTGCCCCACCGCGATCTATTGTGAGTTGAGTGTTACTCAAATAAGCTGGGGCTGTTCTGTGTGTGCTGAACTCTGGTAGATCCATCATATCTCCAGCAAGGACTACAAGGTCGATTCCACCGTCTTCAATGTAGGTTTGCTGCAAGAATCCGACTACCTGATGGGCGACATCGATCGCTGCCTCATCGTGTGTTGTCTCCAGAATCCTCTCAGAGGCCCCTGTGTGGCTCTGTAAGAAGCCTATTTGCATGTCAGGTAGAAAGATACCCAAACGGGCCTTACGCGGCTTAGAGAGCTTTCTAGGGGCCTTAGAGGGGATTTGTACGTTTATGGGGGGCAGTTGAGCCTGCTGGAACGGCTGAGAGAACGGGACGATCTCAGCGGTCAGCGTCGTGGACTCTGCGTCAACAAGTTTCCCGCCCTCCAATCGAGGGGCGACAGCGCGTCGATACGAGAACTTGGTGACCGTGCCACTGTCGCCCACGTCAGCAAGAACTTGACGCAACTCGTCATCAAGATCTGCTGAAAAAACCCCCTCGATGACAGTCGTCTTCGTGTTCCAGTTACGTTGACCGTAGCGACCAATCGTTTTTGCTGAAAGAACAGGGTGACCAGCAGATTCCAAAAACTCGGCAATCTCGCTGCCGCGTTTACCTGCCTCCCACAGTTCTCGCATCTGATCTTTCGCCGGGTGATCTACTACCCCACGAGGAAGGTCTGGTTTCTTTGACATCGCAACTCCAGTGAAAGTCGAAGTTACGGTACCAAACGACGTCTGCGTCAGAATTCAGGTCGTAGTAGCCGCCAGAACGACTAGTAGGCGACGCGTATGCAGTATCGCTGCAAGAACGTTTCTGTCCCAAAACTTGGATCTACAAGATTTTTCTGAGAGACAAAATCCTTGCAAATAAAGGGATCGCGGCCTCTCGGGGGGCCGTCTGTGACCTTCTGATGAGTTAGTGGATTTTGATCAAAAAAGCGTGTGCTAAGCTATAGACGCCGGCGTCGCCGCAGATGCCGAACACCCGGCCCGCCGTTCCTCCCTCTACTAAAACAATCCTGTAATCGGCTTACGCCTCACGGTAGAGAGAGAAGAAAAGAAAGTCGGACTGGGGAATAAGGGAAAAGGGTAGAGATAAAAGAAAAGGGAAAACGAGAAAGTAAGAAGAAGAAGTAAAAGAAGTAAGTAAGTAATAAAAACGTAGAGGGTAAAGAAAAGAAGAAACGACATAAGGGGAATAAGGATAAGACCGTAGGTAAAGAATAGAACTGTTACTTACGGTTTGTTCGATTCTTTCGAATTCGGTAGAGACCTGATGTATGCCTCGTTCCTCGGCATACGCGATACCGCGAATTCGCGATTAGCGAATTTTTAAAAAATTTCGAACTAGAACTCCGACGCGGCAGTTGTGGTATTCTTTCTTCAGCAAAAGAATTTCCCCACCGGGTCGGTTTATATGGTCACTTCGAAAAAATTTCGGAACAAAGAAGTCTCGGTCATCTGGGATGAATACAATTCCTCTCAGTCAAAAGACTCGTACACCGCGCTAGTTGAGTACTATCAGCCTTTAGTACGTAAAGTTGCTGAAGCTGTCGCGTACAGCCTTCCCGTGTACGTTGACCTCGATGATCTGATTTCTGAAGGACAGTTGGGTCTTCTTTCAGCAATACAGCGTTACGAGAACCAAGGCTACAAGTTTGAAACATACGCTAATTTGCGTATACGTGGAGCTATCATTGATAAGCTACGCGTGAACGATTGGGCACCTCGTTCGTTGCGTACTTCTTTGAAACGCATCGATGAAGCTGAAGATGAACTCACTAGTCGCTTTCAGCGCGAACCAACTGAAAGTGAAATTGCTGATGAGTTAGATGTTTCGTTGGACACTCTTTCAGAACTACGTGGGCGCGGCCAACGAACTCTTATGGGTCACCTTGATGAGGTGACAGCTTCTGAAGGTGAGATGGTGAAGATTTCTGACTTGATTGCAGATCCGTCAGCCTATGTTGATTCTGATCTTTTAGAACCAGTTCAAGATCGTCTAGTTGAGGCTCTAGAGGGTTTGCATCCAGTAGAATCTGGTATCTTGGTTTTGTATTATGTACACGAGATGCCGCTGAAACAGATTGGTTCTGCATTGAGGATCACTGATGCACGCGTTTCTCAGCTTCTTGTTCAGGCGTTGGCGGCGGTGCGGCTGGCGTGCGTGAGTTAGTGGAAATGGAACCTTCCCCTCGGGCTTACTCTGAGAGAGAGCTAGGTGTTTGAGGCGGGCTGACTTTTGCCGTTGAGGTCATCAGTCCCAATGATGTTCCCACGGAGGTTCCAATGTCTGAATTCCTTTCTTTCCATCTCAGTGACGACTTCATCAAGAAGTACGAAAAGATGGAACCCGAATGGGGATTCGACATCGGTGGAGGGAATAGTCTCAGTGAGCTAACCTTTATTGCGAAGTATTCACGCAAGAAAGAAGATGGTTCCAAAGAGCGTTGGTACGAGGTGTGTCAGCGATGCATCGAAGGCATGTACTCGATCCTGAAAGATCACGCAAAGTACCAGCGGACTCCGTGGAACGAATTCAAGGCGCAGAAGTCAGCACAAGATGCTTACGAGCGGATGTTTCATTTCAAGTGGACACCGCCAGGGCGTGGACTTCAACACATGGGCACCGAATACATTCATACGAATCGTAATGGGTCTAGGTTGATCAACTGTTCAGCCATCTCCACAGAGAAAATTTCAACTCATTCAGCCTATGAGGCAACGATGCCATTCGTGCGACTGATGGAAATGTCGATGTCGGGAATTGGTGTCGGGGTTGATTGTCGTGGTGCAGGAAGGATCACGCTCCATCAGCCATCTGACGAGACTGAGATTTTCGTTGTTCCCGATACCCGAGAGGGGTGGGCAGCGAGTCTAGGTAAGTTACTGGAGTCCTTTTTCTTCAAGAACCGCAAAACGGTAAAGTTCGACTATTCAGAGGTGCGTCCTGAGGGTGCCCCATTGAAGTCCTTCTCAGGAACAGCATCAGGGCCTGATCCTCTGCGGAGGATGCATGAGCAGATTTCGGAACTGCTCTCCAATCGCGAGGGAGAGTTGCTGACCAGTCGAGACATTGTTGATATCACGAACCTTACAGGCAAGGCTACTGTAGCAGGAGGAAGCCGCCGCTCCGCATTGATCTCATTTGGTGAGATTGATGATGAAGATTATGTCAACCTCAAGAATTGGGAACTTGAAGAAAATGCTAAGCGGACGGGGATGGATGGCTGGGCGTGGGCCAGCAATAATAGCGTTCTAGCTAATAGTGGTGACGATCTAAGTTCGATTATCGACAAGATCGCTATCAATGGTGAACCAGGAATCTTGTGGGTTGATCTCATGCGTAAGTATGGGCGTTTAGAAGATGTCCCAAATGATCGTGATTACAGGACTGGCTTGACAAATCCATGCCTTAGTGGTGACACGTTGATTGCTGTTGCTGATGGACGAGGGGCTGTTCCGATCCGTGAACTTGCTGAGTCTGGCGACGATGTTCCGGTGTATTCGATGGACCCTCGAACTGGGATGGTTGAGATTAAATGGGGTCGCCATCCGCGCTTGACTCGTTCCCAGACACAAGTAGTGCAGGTTTCTCTTGAGGGTGGGGGAGATATACGCGTTACCCCAGACCATAAGTTCCCGACTCTGAATGGAACTAAGGCAGCTTCTGAGTTGCAGGTTGGAGACCGTCTTGTTGAGATGAAGTCGGACCGGACTGGATCATATGAGCATGACCTGCTGAGCGTTACGACCCACGAAAAATGCGTCTATGCTTTGCGAGATTGCGAGGGGTGCGGAAAGCAATTTGCTGCCCCCTGGAACCAGAGAGAGCGAGCCTTTTGTTCAGATGACTGTACTGTTGATTACAGTGAGGTCTGGGACCACTTTATCGGCTCGGCGCACGATATCCCTTTGGAGAGCAGGTATGTAGTTTCTGTGACCAATCTGGATACCCCGGAAGATGTGTACAATATCACTGTTGATGATCATCATACTGTAGGGATTGTCACGTCGCTTAGTCACAATGAACTAAGTGGTATCTTTGTAGCACAATGCGGAGAGATCGGTTTGGAGGGGGGCGGGGAACTCTGTAATCTGAGTGAACTATACCCTATGAACCATGATTCTATAGAAGATTTCAAGCGTACAATAAAGCACGCTTACATGTACTGTAAGGCAGTAACCTTGCTTCCTACTCCTTGGATGGAGACGAATGAGATAATCATTCGTAATCGTCGTATTGGGGTCTCTATGACTGGTATTGCTGAGTTCGTAGAGACACGAGGGTGGTCTGAGATTAAAGATTGGATGGACGTAGGGTATAGGCATCTTGTCGAACTTGATAAGTCTTACTCTGAGTGGTTGGGTGTTCGAGAGTCCATTAAACTATCGACAGTAAAGCCTGCTGGATCAACAAGTCTGCTCGCAGCTACGACTTCTGGGGTTCATTGGCCTACTACTTCTGGTCACTTTATTCGGCGCATTCGATTTTCGAAGGTAGATCCGTTGGTGGACTTACTCGCTGCTGCTGGTTACCGGATTGAGGATGACAGAAATGATCCAAAGACAACTGTGGTAGCAGAGTTCCCAACGACTGGTGTCAAGGTTCGTTCCGAACGCGACGTGAGTGTATGGGAGAAAGCTCAGTTAGCTGCCCTAGCTCAGCGATACTGGAGCGATAATCTTGTGTCTTGCACGCTTTCGTTCACGAAGGCCGAACAGGATAGTTTGGGTCCGCTTTTGGCGTCTATGGATGGACAACTTAAGAGCGCGTCATTTCTTCCTATCGATGAGTCTGGGACAACCTATGAGCAAGCTCCGTACGAACCACTAGATAGCGATGTGGCTGTCCAGATGCAGAAGAAGATCAAGCCCTTGAACACAGCGAAACTGTACGCTTCCGGAATAGATGCTAAGGACGAGAAGTTCTGTAATACAGATTCTTGTGAGATCTCGTTTGGGTGATAGATTTGTGACTCGGGTGAGGCAGGTATGATGTAACTATGTCTAATCTCGACTGGGACCCGGATCGACAGCAACATAACTTTTTTGACCGTGAACAGGTTTACCGTACCATTTCAGAGTATTGCGATAGGTACGGGAACCTGACGGTCACTCAACGGGAGCTTGCTCCTGTTATCGGGTGCTCGTATCAGGCACTCTCAGAGATTTTTTCTGAGTTCATCGAAATGAAGATGATCGAGAAGAGGCACAAGAAGTTCCGTTTATTGTATGACCCTGACGATATTCCGTGGGGGCCAACGTTCAATAAACTGCGTGACGCTTACCGAAAATCGGAATTCAGTCGTTATCGGGTAGATTATTCCTCTAAGGAGCTAAAATGACACTAGAGCCGCTAGTCGTAACTCTTATCTTGACTCTCGTTTTGCCAGTTGTTGTCGGCCTTATTACAAAGGCGGGGGCTTCTGCTGCGGTCAAGAACACTGTTCTTGTAGTGACTACTGCTGTAGCTACGTTAATCAACACGAATCTGACTGCTGACGGTGTAGCTGTCATTTCGTGGGAGACGTTTGCTTACTGGGGTATTGCTACTCTGGGTACGATTGCTGCGTACCTTGGGTTCTATAAGCCAGTCGAGGCTAATGATCGTCTCTTCCCTGATGCTGGGATTGGGTCGAACTTTGATCACTGATATCAAGATAGGATCTTTGAGTGAGTGACTATGGCTAAGCGAGGGCGCCGGGGACGCAGACGATGAATTTGGCTGATATGCGACGGAAGGGGCGTGGGGTGGTCCCCGAACCAGAATATGGGATGCAACGATATAATGCCACACTGAACGATGACTTGGTTCGTCAGGCGCGTTCGGAGTTTGTTCAGGGTGGAGTCTCGGCCGTAGAGGTATTAGCTAATCAGGCTGGGGTTAACCAGAAAACTTTAATCAGGGCAGCCACAGGCAAGTCGTGGCGTCATGTTCAGTAGGTGGAAATATGACGGTTCATTCAGGGAGGGGATGGAGATTGGCTCCTTCCCTAGTGGCTCTTGAGAATGAATTTAATCGGTTTTGGCCTAGGAGATCTCAGGCGTCAGATGGGTCTATAGGTGATCGCGCCCATAGGCATCGGGTTTCCGATCACAATCCGGTTGGTGGCTGGGTTACGGCAATTGACATAACAAATGATCCGCGTTCTGGGCTGGACGTCCATGCTCAGATGAGGACTCTTGCATCTCGTGGAGACAGGCGGATAAAATATCTTATTTCGAATCATCAAATTTGGGAACCGGGTCGAGGTTGGAGACCTTATTCTGGGGAGAACCCACACACACGACATGCTCATATTAGTGTAGAAAATACGTCGGCAGCCCGTGACAACACTTCTCCGTGGCTTATCTGGTTAACAGGAAACACACCTGCTCAGCCACCCCCACAACCTTCACAACCTTCACAATCGGGGCCTCAAAGCCCCCCTTCGTCCCTCTTGGGAGGAAAACCAATGCAAATCGTTCATGTTCCAGATTCCCCCAAGAATATCAATCCTGATACTTGGTTCATTACCGACGGAATTGAAGCGCGTCCGGTAGCCCAAGGCGAACCTGAGTGGTACGTAATGTCAGGACTCATCCCTCGTCCCTCTATCGTTGACGGGAAGATTCGTCCCGTGCCGATGCCGTGGGCCTCTTTTTCTAAGCTGCGTCGGTAATGTCTATTACTGTTCGTGACCAAGTAGGGGTTCCGGCAAATTTCGTCCCAGAAAAGTGCCCGGATCTCACCTCCGAACCTTTCAGTTCTGGCCCGTGGTTGGAACGCTGCGACGGGTGGGGCGTAGATCAGGAAAGAACTTCCGCCCTGTCACGATCAGATGTCGACGTAGAAATTCAGATCAGCCCCCCTAAGGGCGTGTGGGAGGGGGCGGTTACAGGGATGCCCTATC
>Ga0268298_10002683_pt1 | contig 19168 bp, 14 predicted proteins | sample WWTPWeurt_MetaG_FD_194462 | JGI IMG/M metagenome (GOLD analysis project Ga0268298, IMG submission 194462) | Activated sludge microbial communities from WWTP in Nijmegen, Gelderland, Netherland - WWTP Weurt | ecosystem: Engineered > WWTP > Aerobic digester > Activated sludge | place...
GCCTACCCCGCGCCAACCCGCGCCTCACCGCGGCGGGGTGAGGTCGATCGATACGATGGGCGCGATGTTCGATGTCGAGCCCACGCCGCTGCCGCCCCCACCGGTCGAGCTGACCCGCTACGCGGTGGCCGGGCGCTACGTCCTCGAGGGGCCGCTCGGCGAGGGCGGCATGGGCCGCGTGCATCGGGTCCGGCACCGCCACCTCGGCCGCGCCTTCGCGCTCAAGGTGATCGCGCCGTCGTTCCGCGACGCCCACGACGCGCGCGCGCGGTTCATCGAGGAGGCGCGGCTGGCCAGCGAGATGCGGCACCCGAACATCGTCGAGGTGGTCGACTTCGGCGACGACCCCGCGCTGGGCGCGTTCATGGTGATGGAGCTGATCGAGGGCGCGCCGCTGCTCGATCCCGCGGCGCCGCCGCCGACCTTGGCCCGGGTCTGCGAGTACCTGCGGCAGATCGCCGACGCGCTCGATCACATCCACCGCCACGGCGTGCTGCACGGCGACCTCAAGCCCGACAACATCCTGGTGTCGACCGAGGCCGCGCAGGGGCGCAAGCGGGCCGCGGTCAAGCTGCTCGACTTCGGCCTGGCGCGGCGGATCGAGCACGCCGGCGACGAGCCGCTGGCGGGCTCGCCCAGCTACATCGCGCCCGAGCGGATCACCGGCGGGCCGCCGTCGGTCGCGGCCGACGTCTACGCGCTCGGGGTGCTGGCCTACGAGCTGATCACCGGCGCGCCGCCGTTCGTCGGCGAGCTGCTCGACGTGCTGCAGCGCCACGTCCACGAGCCCCCGGCGCCGCTGGTGACCAGCCGCGGCGGCGAGCCGGTCGACGAGGCGCTGGCCGCGCTGGTGGCGCGCGCGCTGGCCAAGGCGCCCGACGATCGCCACCGCTCGATCGGCGACCTGCGCTACGAGCTGCAGAACGTGATGGCGATGCTCGGCCTGCGGCAGCGGCGCGCCACCGATCGCGGCGGGCGCGACCGCCTGCTGGCGCAGGGCTTCGAGCTGGTGTCGCTGCCGCAGGCGCTGCTCGACGGCGACGACGCGCTGGTCGTGGTCAACGCCGCGTTCGCCAAGATGCTCGGGCGCGCGCCGGCCGAGCTGGTCGGCGTCGCCGCGCGCGACACCGCGCTCGGTGAGGCGTTCCCCGAGCTGGCGGCCGCCTGCGCCGCGGCGCGCGCCGAGGCCGCGCCGATCGAGCGGCTGGCCCTGGTCGGCGACGGCGCGCAGCGGGTGCAGGTGGCGTTGTGGCTGGCGCGCACGTCGGCGCCGGGCGCCGAGCTGCACGCGTTCCTGCGGCTGCGGCGCTGGCGCGAGCGCGAGGCGTGACCGTCAGGGTTCGAGGCGCAGGCCGCCGCGCAGGCGGTAGGCGCCGCCGTCGCCGCGGCGGCCCTCGAGGCGCTCGTCGACGTCGAGCGCGGCCAGCGTCTGGCGCGTCCGCCGCACCAGCTGCTTGAGGTTGGTCCGCGTCGCCTGGGTCGCCTCCCACGGGATCTCTGCGAGCACGCGGTCGATCGCCACGAAGCCGCGCTGCGCCGGCTCGGTCGCGTGGTCGTCGTGCCAGCGCTGGGCCAGGAGCTGCAGCAGCGCGAGCTGACACGACGGCACCTGCACGCCGTGCGCGCCGAGGCTCAGGCGGCCCCAGCCGCTGGCCGCCTCGACGAGCAGCGGCGTGCTGGCCGCGCCGAGGTGCGGCTCGTCGATCGCGAACGGCGTGGTGATCTCGTCGGCCTCGAGCGCGGTCGCGGGGGCGGCGCGCCCGGCGGACGGCGCGGCGGCGAGGAAGAACAGCTCGAGCGTCCCGATCCGCACGCGGGCCACCGGCGGCAGCGCGGTGGCGCCGGCGACGCGGCGCTGCTCGATCCAGGTGCCGGTGCGGCTGCCGAGATCGGTCAGCCGCCAGCCGGCGCCGCTCAGCTCGAGCAGCGCGTGGGTGCGGGCGACGTCGCCGTGCAGCACGTCGAGGGGCCCGTCGCTCGGGCCGCGCCCGACGACGGCGCGCCGGGGCAGGCGCCACACGCCGTCCCAGCGATCGATCAGCGCCGCCGCGGTCGGCTCACCGGGCGCGCGGCCGCGGAGCTGTGACGGGCACATGCCCCACGGCAGGGCCAGCGTCGCGCGGCACGCCTCGCACACCGCGCCGGTGGCGGGGCTGGCACAGACCGGGCAGCGAGGGGCGCGCTCGGCGGCGGGCGGCGCCAGGTCGTCGTCATCCATGCCCGTTGGTTGCATCAGCCCCGCGGCGGCGTCGCACCCGACGGGTGAGTCGCCGGGTAGGTCCGGGGGTGCGGTCACCGCGGCGGGGTGCTCGCCAGCGCCTGCACCGCGTCCTGGAGATCGCGCACCGTGAACGGCTTCTCGAGGAGGCGATCGCGGATCGACTCGACGAAGGCGACCTTGTCTTCCGACGTGACCCCGCCGGTGACGTACAGCGTCCGCTCGAGCAGCGCCGGCTGCAGGCGCTCGATGTGGTCGCGCACCGCCGGGCCGCCGCCGGCCGGCATGTTGACGTCGCAGATCACGACGTCGAAGGTCTGCTGCTCGAGGAGCGCCGCGGCGTCGGCGACGTTGCTGGCGGTGGTGACGCGCGCGATCGAGCGCAGCGCGCGGGTGAAGATCTGGCACATCGTCGGTTCATCGTCGATCGCCAGCAGACGCGGAGCCACACCGTCGGACATGCGCCGGCTAGCGTACCGCGCTCTGGCTCATCCCGCGACGTGGATCGCCGTGAACACGTGCGTCGGGGTGGCCGCGAAGCGGCCGGCCAGGCGCGGGAGCGGCCCGGGCGCGCCGATCGTCGCGACGAACGTCCCGGCGGCCGGCGCGAGCTCGACCTCGACGTCCTCGAAGCCGAGCCACGAGCCCGCGACCGGGTGCCACGCCTTGTAGACGCTCTCCTTGGCCGAGAACAGCAGCCGGTCCCAGCAGACCGCGCCGCGCGGCGCCTGCGCCAGGTGCGCGCGCTCGGCGTCCGAGGCGATCATCGCCAGCACGTCGGCGGGGAGCGGTTGGTTCGGCTCGGCGTCGATCGCCAGCGTCAGGCAGGTGGCGGCCCGGGTCACCGCGGCGGCGACGTGGTCGACGCAGTGGGTGATGCTGCCGCGCACGCCGGTCGGCCAGCGTGGGGCGCGATCGGGACCGCGGCCGATCGGATCGGGCGGGAGCGCCAGCGCGACCAGCGCGGCGCGGGCGCAGGCGCGGCCGGCGGCGAACTCGGCGCGGCGCGGCGCCGCCACCGGGCCCAGGTCGCGGGCCTCGTCGGGGAGGAGCGTCGCGGCGGGCCAGGGTCCGGCGTGCTCGACCACCGCGCAGCTCGCCGGCAACAGCGCGCGCAGGCTCATCGCGGCGCGCCTCGCGCGAGCGCGGCGAGCAGCGCGTCGATCGCGGCGAGGTCGGCGCCGGCCGGGACGTGGCGCTGCGCGACCGTCGCGCCGATGCGCAGCGTCGCGGCGCCGGTGCCCATGGTGCGCGGGCCGTCGTGCGGCTGCGCGCCGAGCCGCGCCCACAGCGCCGCGAGCCGCGGATCGTCGAGCGCGATCCGGGCCTCGCGCGGCGGCCCGCCGTCGTAGCGCCCGCTCGAGCTGGTGGCCGGCGTCACCGGCGCGTAGCGCAGCGCGACCTCGGCCGCGGTGGCGATCAGCCGGTAGTGGTTGCCGGCGCCGTCGGCGTAGTCGAGCTGCCAGGGCGGGGGCGGCGCGTCCATCGCCGGCAGCGTAGCGCGTCAGGGCGGCGGCAGGCCGGTCGCCAGCGCCGCGTCGATCGTCGCCGCGGTGTAGCTCGTGCCCCACACCGCGTTGACCGCCTCGGCCGTGACCTCGGCGCCGGCGCGCACGCCGGGCATCATCGCGCCGAGATCGAGCAGGTACAGACGTCGATCGGCGAGGTCGCGCAGTCGCGGCGCGACCGCGGCGACGTCGCGCCCGGCCTGCTGCGCGGCGCGGACCAGCCCGAGGTGGGTGCGCAGCGCGGTCGCGTGGACGACGTCGATCACGACCTGCTGATCGGGCGGCGCCAGGCGCAGGTGCAAGAACGCGGTGGCGTAGGTGTAGACCGACTGCGGGCTCGGCTCGTCGGTGAGCAGCGGCCCGTGGCTGACCGCGGCGGGATCGATCGCGCCGGTGCGCGGCCAGGTCACGAGCGCCGCGCCGCAGCCGCGCGCCACCGCCTGGCTCTGCGCGATCGGCACGAGGTTGTCGTGCTCGTCGTGGAGCAGCAGCGTCGCCGGCGGCAGGCCCGCGCACAGGTCGGCGGCGCCGAGGCCGCGGTAGTCGCCGGTGCCGGGTGGGCCGCCGGTGGCCGCGACGATGCGGCGGACGTACGGCGTCATGAAGGCGCGCGCCGCGCCGGTGCGGGTGGTGGCGTGGTCGTACATCCCGGCGAAGTCGGTCGGCGGGTACATCGCCGACACCACCGTGGCCGGCAGGCGCGGATCGGCGTGGGCGGCGGCGTACAGCGCCTCGAAGCCGCCCCACGATCCGCCGAACACGCCGACTCGCGCGCGGTCGATGGCGGGCTGCTCGGCCAGGAACGCCATGCCGGCGGCCATGTCGGCGATATCGTCGCGCACGTCGCCGCCGGCGTAGAACCGGCCGTAGATCAACAGCGTCGCGCAGTCGTTGAGGCGGTGCAGGCGCGACTGATCGATCACCGCGGCCAGCGGCGTCGGGTCGTAGACGATCATGCCGGTGCCGTCGAAGCCCGGGCCGTCGACGTCGAGGTGCTGGCCGGCGGTGAGCGGGTAGCCGGCCCAGCGGAGGTCGAGCGCCTCGCCGGTCCAGTCGATCCCGGCGTACGGCATCGTCACCACGACCACCGGCCGCGGCCCCGGCTTGTCCGACGGGATCCACTGCACGTAGGTGGCGCGGCCGTCGGCGCGCCGCAGCCGGTAGCGCGTCTCGGTCCAGGTGCGGCTGTCCTCGGTGAACGTGCTCGTGCCCAGCGCCTCGATCGCGAGCGGCGCGGCGTCGAGCGTGGCGTCGAGCCCCGCGTCGTCCGGTCCGACCGGCGCGTCGCTGGCGTCGAGCGGTGATTCGCCACAGCCCGCGCCGACGAGCGTGGCCAGAACCGACAGCACCTGGAGGATTCGCCGACGGCGGCTGGGCATCGCTCTCGGCATTGCGAACGACGTGCCGCGCCGATCAACCGCCGTCGGCGATCGCCAGCCGCGCCAGCACCTCGTCGACCGCGTGCGGATCATCGCCGTGCGGTGCGACGACGTCGGGGTGGAGCGGCGGCTCGTACGCGACGCCGCCGCCGGGCAGCTGGGCCAGCACCGCGGGCGAGCCGTACAGGCCCTTGGGATCCCGGGCGCGGCACTCCGCGACCGGCGTCGCGACGTGGACCTCGAGGTAGCGGGGCGCGAGCGCCCGGGCGTGATCGCGCCACACCCGGCGGTGGGCGGTGGCCGCGACGACGACGACCAGGCCGCGGCGCGCCAGCAGCGCGGCGAGGCCGGCCAGCGTCCGGTAGAAGCCGTCGCGCGCCTCGGGGGCGTGGCCGGGGCGCGGCACCAGCACCTCGCGCAGCTCGTCGCTGTCGAGCACGACCGCGGGGACGCGCGCCGCGCGCAGCCGGCCGTCGAGGCGCGCCGCCAGCGTCGACTTGCCGGCGGCCGGCAGGCCGGTGAGCCACACCACCGCGCCGCGGGGGCGATCGGTCACCGGGTCACCTCGTCGGCCGAGCGCGGATCGAGGCGCGGCGCGTCGAGCGCGTGCTCGACCCAGGTCAGCAGCCGATCGCGCCCGCTCGCGGTCAGGTTCGGGTACCAGCGCGGGTTGGCGATCACCAGCGCGCGCCACGCCAGCCACGGGGCCGCGACCTCGAGCAGCTCGTGATCGTTGGTGGCGATCAGGTAGCGCGACCACAGCCGGTGCCACAGCGCGCCCAGCCCGCGGTGCCAGGCGCCGGGCGTGTCGAGGGCGAAGAACACGAAGTTGATCGCCAGCGCGGTGACGTCGTCGGCGGCCTCGCCGACCGCGCCGCGGCTGGCGTCGAGCAGCGCCAGGTCGGCGGTGCCGGTGAACAGCAGGTTGAACGGATGGAAGTCGCCGTGGATGCGCGCGGCCCGGGCCTCGCGGCCGCGCAGCCGCCACCGCCACGCGACGCAGCGCTCCTCGAGGCGGTGCAGCCGCACCGCCGACGCCGCGGGCACGTCGCGCTCGTAGCCATCGACCATGCCGAAGATGCCCTCGCCGCCGCCGACCAGATCGCGGACCGCGCGGGTGTAGAGCGCGGACCGCGCGCCATCGCGGTGATGGAGCTGCGCGAGGTAGTCGGCCAGCGCGTCGAGCCGCAGATGATCCTGGGCGGTCGCGCCAGCCGCGGCGATCCGTCGCAGGTCTTGCGCGTACAGCGTCCCGGGCTGCCAGCCGGTCAACAGGTAGGTCTCGTCGGCGTCGGCGATCGAGCGCAGCTCACCGGTGCGCGTGATGACGCCGACGTCGAGGGCCGGCACGTGGCGCGGCACCAGGCCGTAGGTGTCGAACGCCAGCAGCATCTGCGCGGCGCGATCGGCGCGGCGATCATGACCGAAATCATCGGCGCGCGCGGTGTGGAACACCACCGCCTCCTCGTGGCCGGCGGCGTCGCGCAGCACGATCCGCACGGGCACCCCGTAACCACTGCCCTTGCTGGTCGCGTCGCCCCGCTGCTCGTCGTCGCCGAGCCGCGCGCACGACACGATGGTCCGGCCGGGGAACCGGCGCAACACCAGGTCGCGGATCGCCTCCATGCCCCGACATCAAGCAAGGGCGATGCCGAGGGCCGCGGCGCTCACCGCGCGAACGGGTGGCGCGGGTCGATGTCCGGAGGTTGCGCGGGGCCATCGTCGAGCGGCGTCGGCACGCCATAGGCGCGATCGATCCGGTAACGCAGCCGACTTTCGGCGTCGTACCAGTGGCGCTTGTCGGCGTCGTCGGGGCACCCGGCGAGCTCGGCCGAGCCGGGCGGGGCGCCCCAGCGCAGCTCGGGGCAGTGGTACGGATCGAACGACAGCGCGAACAGGCGATCGATCACCGCGTCGAGCCCGAGCGCGACGATCTCGCCGCGCGAGCTGCGGTACGCGCTCGCGCACGCCGGCGCGGCGACGGCCTGCCACCACAGCGCGCGCGCCACCAGCCTCGCCAGCGGCGACGCGGGCAGCCCATCGGCGAACGCGCGCAGCTCGCGCACCGCGGCCTTGAGCCGCGCGTCGCGCGACGGCGTGGAGTACAGCTCCCAGTCGCCCTCGGTGCCGTAGATGTTGTCCGGCAGCGCGCCGGGGTGGGGCCGCGCCGGCAGCCCGGCGGCCACCGCGGCCTCGACCGCGTCGACGCGATCGGCGATGTCGCCGCACAGCGCGGCGAGCTGCTCGCGGAGCTCGACGAACGGATCGAGCGCGGCGCCGGTCGTTGCCAGCGACGCCCGCACCCAGGCGTGGTAGCCGTCGCGATCGGCGGCGCCCGGCGCGTCGCGGTGCGCGTACTGACCTTCGCCGTCGAAGTCGGCGAGCTCGGCGTTGGTCGCGCGCACCACCGCGCCGTCGACCAGGCGCATCGGGCGGAACGCCTTGAAGCCACCGCCGAGCCGCGCGGTGCCGATGGCGAACGCGGCGCCGAAGCGCTTCCAGGTGAGGCTGCCGTCGGGGTGGCCGTCGATCAGGTAGACCGCGCCGTCGGGGCGGACCCGCGCGACCACCAGCACGTGGCCGTTGGGATCGTAGTAGATCGCACCGGGCCGTACGGCGCCCGGCGCGATGCGCAGCGGGTAGAAGTCGCTGCCCTCGACGTCCGGGGCCATCCGGTACATGCCCGAGTGCACCTGGCCCACGACGCCGCGCAGCAGCTTCCGCGGCGTGGGGTAGTCCTGCCAGGTGCGGTAGCTGGCCGGGGCGATGCCGATCGCGTAGCGGGGGTCGCGGCCGGTGCCGCGCGTGCTGGCGACGAAGCCGAACGGCAGGCGGCGCTTGAACGCGAAGTACGCGCGCAGCACATACGGCAGGTCGGCGCAGTCGAGGTGCAGCGCCAGCGCGGCGTCGACCGCGGGCTCGTAGGTCGTGTTGGCGGTCGGGTCGCGCAGGCACTCGGCCAGCCGATGACAGCGCCGCGCCTCGACCGCGTCGCCCAGGCCGGCCACGAACTCGGCGTACTCGGCCTCGAGGCGCGCGTCCCACTGGTTGACCGCGGGCCACGCCTCGGTGGTCGGGCGATCGAGCGGCGCGTCGGTGGCGAGCGCCCCGGCGGCCAGGGCCGCGACCAGCACCAGCGCCGGGCCGCGCCGGGTGAGCGGGCGACGAGGGGCGCGCGCCGGCATGCCCGGGGATGACGCAAGCGCGAGGCCAGCCTCGATGGTCGCGGCGCGGCCGGGTGCGCGCCGGTTGCGTCGGCGCCGCGGCGCCGCGCACGGTTTGCCGTCGCCGGGACGCGGCTATGGCGGCAGCAGCGCGGCGAGCGCCGGCTGGATCCGCGCGCGCTCGGCGACGCAGCGGTCGATGGTCTCGAGCGCGGGCGCCAGCTCGAGCGCGAGCCGCGGATCGGCGGCGGCGCGGGGCGCGAAGAACGCCGCCACCTCGGCCCGGGCCGCCGCGGTGCAGCGCGCGCCGGCGGCGGCGGCGAGCGCCGGGCGGTCGAGCGGCGTGAGGCGCGCGGCGATCTGATCGTAGGCCGCGGTGAAGTCGGCCCACGCGCCGGCGGCGTCGTCGGTGCCGAGCCCGTCGGTCACCAGCGGCAGCGCGGTCAGCGCGTCGAGGCCACCGGCCAGGTACAGCGCGCGGTTGGCCGCGCGGTCGGCCGGCGCCGTGCGGCTGGCCAGCGCCGCGACGAAGTCGGCGCGGGTGTCCTGGTCGGGCGCGGCCAGCGCCGCGGCGACGATCCGATCGCGCAGCCGCGCGGGCGCCGCGGTGATCGCGATCGCCAGCAGCCGGGCGCGATCATCGCCGGGGTCGGCGCCGCCGGCCAGCCAGCGCGTCACGGCGGTCACCGCGGCCCGGCCGAGCGCGGGATCCTCGCCGTCGACGCCGACCAGCGTCACCAGCCGATCGCGCGCGGCGATCGTGGCGGCGGCGTCGCGGGCCCGGGTGCGCAGGCCCAGCCGCCGCGCCGCGGCGCCGAAGCGCGCGCGGACGAAGCGCCGCCAGCGATCGCGGTCGGCGCCGGCGACGTGATCGCCGAGCACCTCGGCCAGCGCCGCCGCGGCGATCGCGTCGTGGGGCGCCCCGGTGGCGAGCAGCGCGTCGATCCACGGCGCGAGCGCCGCTGGCGGCGCGGCGCCGGCCCGGACCGCGGCCGCGTGATCGGCGGCGCGGGTGAAGCGATCGCGCACGGCGAGCGCGGGCAGGTGGGCGCGCAGCTGCGCGTCGAGCGCGTCGCCGTAGACCACCCGCAGGTAGCCGGCGCCGTCGGGGTTGCCGATCAGCCACGCCGGACACCGCGGCAACGGCAGGCGCGCCGGCGTCGCGGTCAGCCAGGCGCACCGCTCCTCGGCCCCGCCTTGCGTGTCCGGAAAGCGGACGCACAGGGGCAGGGTCCACGGCGGCGGGCCGCGATCGCTGGTCAGGGTCGCGACCGCCGCCGCGTCGGCGGCGTCGCACGCCAGCGCCAGGTGCACCGTCGGCACGCCGGGGTGATCGAGGAAGCTGGCGAACGCCGGCGCCACCTCGGGCTCGGCGACCGCGGCCAGCGCGCCGACGAAGTCGGCGGCCGAGGCGTTGCCGTCGACGTGCGCCGCCAGGTAGGCGCGGACGCCGGCGCGGAACCGCGCGCCGCCCAGCCGGCGCTCGAACATCGCGATCAGCGCGCCGCCCTTCTCGTAGGCGATCGCGTCGAAGCTGTCGTCGACGTCGAGGCCGCCGGCGATCGGGCGCCGCAGCGGGCGGGCCGACGGCAGCTGATCGGCGGCCATCGCGCGCTCGATCGCGGCGCGGTCGGCGATGATCGGATCGTCGTCGGGATCGAGGGCGTGGACCGCGGTCGCGGCCATCCAGGTGGCGAACGACTCGTTGAGCCACAGGTCGTCCCACCAGCGCGGCGTGACCAGATCGCCGAACCACTGGTGGGCCAGCTCGTGCGCGACGACCGCGCGCAGGTCGCGCAGCTCGTCGGCCGACGGCCGCGCCGGATCGATCAGCAAGATCGACGTCGCGAACAGGATCAGCCCGGGGTTCTCCATCGCGCCGAAGAACTGCGGCACCGCCACCAGGTCGAGCTTGGCCAGCGGCAGCGGCCGATCGAAGTACGCCTCGAGCCAGGCCACCAGCGCCGGGGTCGCGGCGGCGGCGGCGGCGGCCTGCGCCGACAGCCCGACCGGCGTGAGGATCCGCGCCGGCACCGCGCCGCGCCCGACCGGCCCGATCGCGCGCGCCTCGAAGCGCCCGACCGCGACCGCGAGCAGGTAGCTGGCCATCGGCGGCGTCGGCGCGAACGCGACGACCTGCTCGCCGCCGCGCACCGCGCGGGAGCGCTCGGGGGCGTTGGCGTAGACGTCGAGCCCGACCGGCGTGCGCACCGTGAGCTGCCACGGCACCTTGAAGCCGGGCTCGTCGAAGCACGGCACCACCCGCCGCGCGAAGACGCCCTCCATCTGCGAGTACACGTAGCGCTCGCTGCCCTGGCGCTGGCGGAACAGCCCCATCGGATCGTCGTCGACGATCGCGCCGCGGTAGCGCAGCACGACGGTCGCGCCGTCGGGGATCGGCCGGGCGTGGGCCAGCCCGATCCGCTGGTGGGCGCCGTCGGGGATCACCGCGAGCGGCGCGCGGTCGGCGCCGATCACCAGCTCGGCGGCGTCGATCGTGAGCGCGTCGGCGTGCAGCCACACCACCGGCGTCGGCGTCGCCACCGCCAGGGCGATGGCCACCTCGCCGGTGAAGCTCGGCTGCGCCGGATCGATCGCCAGGGTGAGCTGGTAGCCGCGCGGGCCGACGCCCGGCGGCGAGCGCAGATCGGCCGGCGGCGCGATCGCCTCGACCGGGGCGTCGAGCGGGGCGTCGACCGCCGCATCGACCGACGCCGGCGGCGGCGGCGCGCCGGGCGTCCGCCGCGGCCCGCAGCTGGCGGCCAGCGCCGCCAGGACCATCGCGATCGCCGGGGCAGCGCGCCGCATCGGTCGAGCTTGCCGCGGCGCCGCGGCCGACGCCAGCCAGCCGAGCGCCAGCGAGGCTGTTCTCGGGGGCTCAGCCTAGGCCGGCGTGACGATCGCCAGCACCTGCTCGGCGGCGACCTGATCGCCGAGCGCGACCGCGATCGACGCCACCGTGCCGGCGACCGCGGTCTTGACCGGCTGCTCCATCTTCATCGCCTCGAGCACGACCAGCGTCGTGCCGGCCGCGACGACGTCGCCGACCGCCGCGCCCAGCTTGATCACCTTGCCCGGCATCGGCGCGATCAGGCTGCCCGGCTCGAGCTCGGTGGTCCGATCGGGCAGCCGCGGCAGCCGCGCCACGTCGGCGGCCCAGCCGGCGCCGGCCACGTGCCAGCCGGCGTGGGTCGCCACCACCGTCGCGCGGTGCGCCAGCTCGCCGTCGCGCCAGGCGATCGTGGTCGCGTCGGCGGCCAGCACCGTCACCGCGCGCGCCGCGCCGTCGAGGGTCAGCGTGAACCGGCCGCCGCCGTGGTGGCGGTAGCCGGCGGTGACCGTGCGATCGTCGACGTGCCAGGCGTCCGCCTGATCGGCGAACCAGACGTTGCGCCAGCCCGGTTCGACGTGCGGCAGCGGGCCGGTGCCGCGGGCCTGCTCGTGCAGCCACAACGTCGCCGCGGTCACCGCGCGCGCGGCGATCGCCGGGTCGCGCACCGCCAGCGCGGCCTGGTGCCGCTCGAGGAAGTGGGTGTCGAGCTCGCCGGCCAGGAACTCCGGCAGCCGCAGGATCGCGGCCAGGTGCGCGCGGTTGGTCGTGACCCCGGCGATCACCGCGTGCTCGAGGGCCCAGGCCAGGAGGCCCGCGGCCTCGGTGCGGGTCGGCGCGTGGGCGATCACCTTGGCCAGCATCGGATCGTAGTGGATGCCGATCTCGCCGCCGGTCTCGACGCCGGCGTCGACCCGCAGCCCGGGCGCGGTGGGCAGCTCCCAGCGCGCCAGCGTGCCGATCGTCGGCAGGTAGCCGTGATCGGGATCCTCGGCGTACAGCCGCACCTCGATCGCGTGGCCCTGCTGCGGCGGCGCGTGGTCGTAGCCCAGGCGCTCGCCGCGGGCGATGCGGATCTGCTCGCGCACCAGGTCGAGGCCGGTGGTGGCCTCGGTGACCGGGTGCTCGACCTGCAGGCGGGTGTTGACCTCGAGGAAGTAGTAGCTGCCGTCGGGCGCGACGATGAACTCGACGGTGCCGGCGCTGGTGTAGCCGACGGCGCGGCCGACCGCGACGCCGGCGGCGCCCATCGCGGCGCGCAGCTCGGGCGTCAGCGCCGGCGACGGCGCCTCCTCGATCACCTTCTGGTGGCGGCGCTGGATCGAGCACTCGCGCTCCCACAGGTGCACCAGGTTGCCGTGGTGGTCGCCGAGGATCTGGATCTCGACGTGGCGCGGCCGGTCGACGTAGCGCTCGAGGATCAGCGTGTCGTCGCCGAACGCGCTGGCGGCCTCGCGCTGGGCGCTCTCGAGCGCGGCGTCGACCTCGTCGGCCGCGCGCACGACGCGCATGCCCTTGCCGCCGCCGCCGGCCGAGGCCTTGACCAGGAGCGGGAAGCCGATCGCCAGCGCCTGGCCGCGCAAGGTCGCGCGGTCCTGCGCGTCGCCGTTGTAGCCGGGCACCACCGGCACGCCGGCGGCGATCGCCCGCGCCTTGGCGGCCTTCTTCGAGCCGAGCAGCGCGATCACCATGGCCGACGGGCCGATGAACGTCAGGCCGGCGGCGGTGACCGCCTCGGCGAAGCCGGCGTTCTCCGACAGGAAGCCGTAGCCGGGGTGGATCGCGTCGGCGCCGCTGGCCTTGGCCGCCGCGATGATGCGATCGATCGCCAGGTAGCTGTCGCGGGCCGGCGGCGGGCCGAGCCCGACGGCGAGGTCGGCGAGGCGGAGGTGGGGCGCGTGGGCGTCGGCGTCGGAGAACACCGCGACGGTGCCGAGGCCCATCTGGCGACAGGTGCGCAGCACGCGCGCGGCGATCTCGCCGCGGTTGGCGACCAGCACGCGGTGGATCGGACGGGAGACCGGGTGGGGCGAGGGATGGCTCATCGGATGGAACTCAATGACGGAAGACGCCCCACGACGTCGTGCCGTGGACCGGGGCGGTGTAGCTGGCGGACAGCGCGATCGCGACGACGGTGCGGGTGTCGCGCGGGTCGATGATCCCGTCGTCCCACAGCCGCGCGGTGGCGAAGTACGGATCCGACTCGTTGTCGATCTGCCGCTCGATCATCGCCTTCATGACGCCGAGCTTCTGCTCGTCGACGGCCTCGCCGCGCTTGGCGGCGGCGTCGCGCTGGATGATGTCGAGCACGCCGGCCAGCTGCTTGCCGCCCATCACCGCGATGCGGTGCGACGGCCAGGTGAACAGGAAGCGCGGCGCGTAGGCGCGGCCGCTCATCGCGTAGTTGCCGGCGCCGAAGCTGGCGCCGGTCATGATCGTGATCGCCGGGACCTTCGAGTTCGACACCGCGTTGATGAGCTTGGCGCCGTGCTTGATGATCCCCTCCTGCTCGTACTTCTTGCCGACCATGAAGCCGGTGATGTTCTGCAGGAACAGGAGCGGCACGTCGATCTGGTTGCACAGCTCGATGAACTGCGCGCCCTTCTGCGACGACTCGGAGAACAGGATGCCGTTGTTGGCGAGGACGCCGACCGGGTAGCCGTGGACGTGGGCCCAGCCGCACACCAGCGTCGAGCCGAACAGCGGCTTGAACTCGCTGAAGCGCGAGCCGTCGACGATCCGCGCGATCACCTCGCGGGCGTCGTACGGGGTCTTGGCGTCGTCGGGGACGATGCCGAGCAGCTCGTCGGCGTCGTAGCGCGGCGGCTCGACCAGGCGCGGCCGCGGCGCGGCGGCCTTCTTCCAGTCGAGGTGCGCGACGATCTCGCGGCCCAGCCGGATCGCGTCGTGCTCGTCGGCGGCCAGGTAGTCAGACACGCCCGAGATGCGCGCGTGCATCTCGGCGCCGCCCAGCTCCTCGTGGCCCGACTCCTCGCCGGTGGCCATCTTCACCAGCGGCGGGCCGGCCAGGTACACCTGCGCCTGCTCCTTGACCATGACGACGTAGTCGCTCATGCCGGGGATGTACGCGCCGCCGGCGGTCGAGCTGCCGAACACCAGGCAGATCGTCGGGATGCGCGCCTCGCTGCGCCGGGTGAGGTCGCGGAAGCCGCGGCCGCCGGGCACGAAGATCTTGGACTGGTTGGGCAGGTCGGCGCCGGCGCTCTCGATCAGCGAGATCGACGGCAGCCGGTTCTGATCGGCGACCTCGGACAGCCGTCCCGACTTCCAGACGCTGACCTCGCTCATCGCGCCGCCCTTGACGGTGGCCTCGCTGGCGGTGATCAGGCACTCGACGCCGCTGACCACGCCGACGCCGCCGACCACGCTGGCGCCGGGCGCGTGGCCGGGCACGTCCTTGCCGGCCAGCGCGCACAGCTCGAGGAAGTACGAGTCGCGATCGAGCAACAGCTCGATGCGCTGGCGCGGCAGGAGCTTGCCGGCGGCGACGTGGCGGCTGTTGTACTTGTCGCCGCCGCCCACCGTGGCCGTCTGCAGCGCCGCCGCCAGCTTGGCGACGGCCGCGGATCCGGCCTGGTGGTAGCGGCGGTACTCGTCGCTCTTGCGATCGACGTGCGAGCGCAGGATCGGATACGGCTGCTCGGACATGGCGGCTCACTGTATCAGCAAGCCGCGGCGGCTCCCCGCCGCGGGCCGGCTTACATCGGGTTACGGTCGACGACGCGGGCCGCCGGCAGCGCGTCGGGGTCGAGCGTGCGGAGCGCCCACGCGGTCTGGTGACAGCAGCGCGCGACGGTCAGGACCGGACACGTAGACGGCCGACAAGGTACTCTTGCTCCATGGCCCGCGAGTCCTTGCGGCGTCCCGAAGCGGGCGCAGAAGCGGTAGAAGATCTGGTCGCCAAGTTGCTGCGCGGTCAGATCCGCGTCCCAGCGTTCCAGCGCGCGCTGGCCTGGACCGCGAAGGAAGTCGTGGAGTTGTTCGACAGCATCTACCGTGGCTACCCGGTCGGCTCGTTGTTGTTCTGGCGGCGGCCTGCGGACGCCGAGCGCGTCGCCTTCGGACCGGTCCACATCACCGCCGAGGCGTCACCTGCCGCGCTCTGGGTGGTCGATGGGCAACAACGCCTGACCTCGCTGGTAGCCGCCCTGGGCCGGCAGGGGCGACTTCCCGTCCTTCCCGCCGACCCGTTCGTCGTTTACTTCGACCCCGAGACTGAGAGCTTCGAGCCGGCGCCCTCGAACGGCGAGGTCCCCACGACGTGGGTCCCGCTGCCGAAGTTGCTCGACGCCAGCGACCTGAGTGCGTGGGTGATGGATGAGTGGCCTCACCGTGCCGATACGGCGCTTCGCAGCGCTGTGTTCGAGGCGGGACGCCGATTGCGCGAGTATCGGATCCCCACGTATGTGATCGAGAGTTCTGACGAAGGCGTTGTCTCGCGGATTTTCGATCGTGTGAACACCGCTGGCAAGTCCCTGGATCGCCAAGAGATCTTCAACGCGCTCTTTGCACGCAAGGCGGGTGTGCCGGGGACGTTGACGGAACTCGCTGCGGATCTTGCGTCGATCGGCATGGGCACGCCGGACTCCGCGCAGCTGCTGTCGAGTCTGTTGGCGATGCGAGGGCTTGATGCTACGGCCCGCTTCGACGACCTCAAGACGCGTCACGCCGATGTGCTGGCAACGGCGATTGTCGACGCGCCACCAGTGCTCCGTCGCGCGCTCGCGTTCCTCCGCAACCACTGCGGAATCCCGCACTTGCGCCTCCTGCCCTACTCAACATCCTTGCTCGTGCTCGCGCGGTTCTTCGCGCTGCACCCCGAGCCAAACGAGCGCTCGGGAGCGCTGCTGGCGCGATGGGTCTGGAGGAGCTTCGTCTCCTCGGAGTTGGATGAGCGGACGCTGAGACGCCGCGGCGTCGCGGCGATCTCGGACGATGAAGAGGCGAGTGTTCAGGCGCTGCTAGAGCTGGTGAGTAGCAAGCCGATCATCCCCATGCTGGCGCGGAAGTTCGACGCACGATCGGCATCGACCCGCCTCGCCCTGCTCGCCCTGGCCTCCCTCGAGCCAATGGATATTCCGAACCTGGCAGGTAGAGCGGGTGCTGTCGACGTGGCGGCGATGATAGAGGCCCACGACCTCGATGCGTTTCGTCGCGTGTTTCCGGATCGTGTGGAGGAGGCGAGTTCGCCGGCAAACCGGATCCTGATGCCCGGCGATGGCGTCGCCCGAGACGAACTGGTAGCACTCGCGTCAGTCCACGATGACGAGCATCCATTCTTCCAGTCGCACGCCATCGTCGGGCTCACATTCGCGGCCCTACGTGATCGGGACGTCGAGAGCTTTGTCACGCATCGGAGCATCCACTTGGAAAGCGTCCTGAAGGACGTGGTCCGTCGTCGAGCGCAATGGGGGCGCAACGATCGCCCGTCGATCGACTACCTCCTGAGCGGGGATGCGTCGTGACGACCGGCCGGCGAGCCGTCGTCAGGCTCGGGGCGATTGTCGTTGGAGAGTTGGTTGAAGACGAACTAGGTGCCATCACGTTCCGCATCGATCGCGCGTACGAGGCCATGCCGGATCGTCCGGTGCTGGGGCAGTGGTTTGAAGATCATCCGCGTGTGGTGCATCGGGGCGAGCGGCCAGGCCGACTCCCCGCGTACTTTTGGAACTTGATCCCAGAAGGAGACCTGCGGCTGTTGCTGGCTGAGCGCAACGGTATCTCGCTCGGCGATGACTTCGGACTGCTGTGCGCCGTTGGCAATGACCTCCCTGGCGCGATCGTCGTCGAGCCAGCGGTCGGTGTCCCGCCTGTTGGTGTCGAGTCACGTGTTGCTGAGCCGGGGGACTCAGGGTTTCAGTTCTCGCTCGCTGGGGTGCAGCTCAAATTCTCCCTGGTGGCGCGCGGGGGCAGGTTCGCATTGCCTGGACGAGGCGAACGTGGCGATTGGATCGCGAAGATCGCCTTCGCCGCCTATCCGCAACTCGCGCAGAACGAGTGGGTAACCATGGACTGGGCTCGGCGCCTTGGGTTCGAGGTGCCCGAGCGGGAGTTGGTACCCCTCGGGGAACTCACCGAGATCCCGCATGAGGGAGATCCCGCGTCGTTGGCATACCTCATCCGGCGATATGACCGGGACGGTGCGCGGCGCATTCACCAAGAGGATCTCCAGCAGGTTGCAGGTCGTCGGCCTGACGGCAAGTATGATGACGTTACATACGACAAGCTCGGTATCGCCTCGCGGGCCCTTCTCGGCGATGACGGTTCCGAATTCCTACGACGCCTGGCCTTCATCGTTGCGTCGGGCAACAGCGACGCGCACATGAAGAACTGGTCGGTGATTTATCGGGATGGGGTGACCGCGACGTGGAGTCCGCTTTACGATCAGGTCTTCGTCTGTCAGTGGTCGAACTTCCGGCAACGATTGGCACTCAAGATCGATGGCACCAAGGAGTGGGCCGCGCTCGATGTTGGGCACTTAAAGGAGTTCGCAGGTCGCGTCGGCGAGCCGCCGCAGCGCACGCTCGACCTGTTCCAAGATGTGATCAGGAGGGCTGCCACCGTGTGGGGCGAGTTGAGGGATCATCCGCACGTGACCTCGGAGTACCGGCAGGCCCTCCGGGAGCACTGGAGGCGGGTCCCGCTGCTCCGGCCTCACGCGCTGCTGATCTAGGGTGGTGGGGTGGCGGCGGCTCCCCGCCGCGGGCCGGCTTACATCGGGTTACGGTCGACGACGCGGGCCGCCGGCAGCGCGTCGGGGTCGAGCGTGCGGAGCGCCCACGCGGTCTGGTGACAGCAGCGCGCGACGGCGATCGTCGCGATCACGTTGGCGGCCGCGACCACGAGCGTGAACGCGACGAACGTGCCGGCCCCGCGGATGTGCGTGATCGTGTAGTGCTGCAGGTAGATCGCCGCGAGCGTGCCGCACACCAGCCACGCGGCCGCCGCGCCCGGCGACGCCGCGGTCATCGTCGGGCGCCGCGCGCGGACGCTGGCGATCGCCGACAGCAGCAACAGCAGCCCGGCCAGCCCGACCAGCGGCACCAGATACGGCAGCGCGGTGGCGACCGCCGCGAGCTGATCGCGATCCCACGAGTCCATCGCGCCGTGGCGCCAGCCATCGCGCGCGAGCCGGTACACGGCGATCGCCTGGCACGCGCCGGCGGTCATCGCCATCAGCGTGAGCGCGCCGGCGCCGACCAGCCGCAGCCGCGGTCCGGCGCCGTCCCGGGCGGCGGTGAACACCCCTGACACCTGCGCGATCGCGGTGGCCAGGAGCGCGACGGGCGCGACCGTGACCAGGAGCTTGCCCAGGCCGGGCGACTTCGCGCCGATCGCCATCATCGTGAACGTCGCGACGCCGATCGCGAGCACGACGCGCGCCACCAGCGCGGTGCCGATGCGCTCGAGGCCATCGATCACCCGCACCGGCTCGGCCGGCACGGCAGGGGCCTCGCGCCCGATCAGGTACGCCGCGCCGGCGAGCGCCGCGACGTAGGCCCAGTGGTAGGTGGTCCCGAGGAGCGCGTTGGCCCAGCGGTGGCCATGGTCGAAGTACAGCCAGCCACCGATGGTCTGGAGCGGGTGGTTGATCAGCGTGGCCAGCATCAGCGCCGCCGCGACCGCGATGCCGCGCGCGCCTCGGCGCGCGACGATCGCCCCCATGCACCCGGCGCCGACGAGCCACAGCGCGAAGGTCGCGCGCCCGCCCCAGAGATAATAGGCGCGGTTCCACGACGGGCTCGGCGCGTCGACGTAGGTGGCGTAGACCGCGATCACCGGCCGCACGAGCGCCAGCGCGGCGATCACCGTGGCCACGGTCATCATCGCGCGGGCGGCGCCGCGCAGCCGCCCGGTGAGCTCGCCGAAGCCGAGCGCGATCAAGAGCGTGACCGTCAGCCACAGCGCGATGCCGGCCAGGCTGAGCGCGGCGAAGTCGCCGCGCGCGGCGGCGTAGTCGTGGGTGCCACGCAGGTGGGCCTGGTACAGCGACACCGCGGTGTCGCCGATCAGCGCCACCGCGAACGCGACCACGAGCGCGGGCGGGA
>Ga0268298_10002685_pt1 | contig 19164 bp, 19 predicted proteins | sample WWTPWeurt_MetaG_FD_194462 | JGI IMG/M metagenome (GOLD analysis project Ga0268298, IMG submission 194462) | Activated sludge microbial communities from WWTP in Nijmegen, Gelderland, Netherland - WWTP Weurt | ecosystem: Engineered > WWTP > Aerobic digester > Activated sludge | place...
GTGCCCTTGCAGCCGAGGTTTTCCATCAGGCAGCCGAGATCCGAGTGCTGCCGGGCGCTGGCCTTGAATTCGTAATACTCGTTGCGCGAGCAGCCGTGGTGCACCAGTTGTTCGGCGTACAGGAGCGGCCGCCCGCATTCGTCGAGGTCGTCCGCCGTCAGCCCGTCCAGCGCCAGTTTTTGCAGCGTATCGACGATCCAGCCGGGGTGAGGCGGACAGCCGGCGATGTTGACCACCGGCAGGCCGCCGGCGGCGACGAAATCCTCGCCCAGCAGCCCGCCGGGCTCGTCGCCGTCGTATTGCAGCCCGCAGGCTTCCAGCGGATTGCCGGGGGTATTGGCCGAGAAGCCGCCGAAGGCGGAACACGAGCCGATGGCGAACACCCACCGCGCACGCCGGGCGAGACCTTCGACCCACTCGGTCAGCGGCCGGCCGCTGCCCGCCATCCGGTGGAACTTTCCTGTCCCATTGGGGCCGTGCAGCATGGCGCCCTCGACACAGAGCACGTCGAACGGCGTCGTCCCGTCGGCGCAGTCGCCCAGCCGTTGCAACGCCTCGGCGCCGCTCTCCGGCGACAGCGCCGGGTGCCAGACGAACTCGATGCCGGAATCGCCCAGTTCGTCGAACAAGGGTCGCGGCTCGGCGCACAGCAGCGACTGGGTGCAGCCGCCGCAGCCGCCGCTCTGCAGCCAGAGGACCTTCACTCGCCTGCCTCGAGCCCGTAGCGCGCCAGCTTGGCGCGCAGGCCGACACGCGACAGGCCGAGTTCGCGGGCGACCCGCGACTTGTTGCCGCGATGGCGCTGCATGGCCGATTGCAGCACCCGGGTTTCCATCTGCTCCTGGCGCTCCTTGAGACTGCCGGCGAGCCCGGCGGCCCAGGCTTCGGCGGGCTCGCCACGGGGCACGGCGGGCGCGCGCCGGACGCGCGGCGAGAGCAGTTCCGCCCCCAGCTGCGGCCCGTTGGTCAGCGCCACCATGCGCAGGATCTCGTTCTGCAGTTCGCGCACGTTGCCCGGCCAGTCATAGGTCGCGAGCGCCGCCAGCGCGTCGGTGGCGAAGCCGGTCACGGTCTTGCCGAGGGCGCTGCAACTGGCGTCGAGGACGCGGTCGGCGAGCAGCGGAAAGTCCATCGGCCGCTCGCGCAGCGGCGGCACATGGATGGCGATGGTCGCCAGACGGAAGTAGAGATCCTCGCGAAAGCGCCCGCTGCGCAGGTCTTCGTCGAGGTTGTGATTGGTCGCCGCGATGACGCGCACATCGACGGTCACGGCACGACTGCTGCCGAGCGGACGGAATTCGCCCTCCTGCAGGACGCGCAACAGCTTGACCTGGAAAGCCGGGCTGGTTTCGCCGATCTCGTCGAGAAACAGCGTGCCGCCGTCGGCCTGCTGGAACAGGCCGACACGGTCGTCGACGGCGCCGGTGAAAGCGCCGCGCTTGTAGCCGAAGAGCTCGGACTCGAGCAGGGTATCGGGCAGCGCGCCGCAGTTCTCGGTGATGAACGGCCGGTCGGCGCGCTGGCTCTCGTAGTGGATGGCGCGGGCGACCATCTCCTTGCCGGTTCCCGACTCGCCGGTGATCATCACCGACAGGTCGTACGGCGCGACGCGCCCGATCATGGCGCACACGTTGTCGAGCGGGCTGCCCGGTCCGCGCACCAGCGCGGCCAGCCCGAAGCGGCTGCGCGCCTTCTCCTGCTTGCTCTCGACCCGCTGCCGCAGGGCCGGCTCGGCGGTGCGCAGCGCGAGCGACAGCCGCTGGTTGTCCTGCTGCAACCGCCAGACCTCCGACGCGCGCTGGAGGGTCAGCAGCAGTTGCTCGGGTTGCCAGGGCTTGAGCAGGTATTGCCAGATGCCGGCCTCGTTCACCCCGGCAATGATGTCCTCGGCCTCGCTGTAGCCGGAAAGGATGATGCGGATCACGTCCGGCCAACGGTCGCGGACCTGCTTCAGGAATTCCACCCCGGTCATCCCCGGCATGCGCTGGTCGCAGAGGACGATGCGGATGGCCGCGGTCGACTGCTCGTTTTCCAGGATTTCCATCCCGGCGGCGGCACTGGAGGCGGAGAAGACCTCGAAATCCTCGTCCAGCGTGCGCCGCAGCGCCTCCTGCGAACGCACTTCGTCGTCGATGACGAGAATGGCCGGAAGTCGGGACGGGCTGGATCGGTTCATTCCGGCGTCTTCCAGTCGAGATCGCGGTGGCGGGCAAGGTGACGCGGCGTCCACGAGTGCGGCGTGCGCGCCACGAAATGATAGCGCGCAACATGGTACGAGGGATCGAAGCCGTAGAAATTGCGGCGCATCGCGTCGAGTTCCCCGGCGCGATACGCCGCCAGCGGCTTGCGCGCCTCATCGGCCTCGCGCCTTGCCGCCTTCTGCGCCAGGCGCTCCGGAAAATCACCGCCTGCCGCCAGTTCGACCGCCCGCCGCGCGACATCGACGGCAAATCCCGGACCGGGCAGACAGGCGTCATGGAAACCCAGCCGGACCGCCTCCCGCGCCGTCATCGGCAGACGATGGCGCATGATGGCGCGCGCACCGTCGGCGCCGACGCGCGGCGGCAGCAGATAGGTCCAGAACTCGGAGCCGAACAGGTTGCCCATGTTCTTGTAGTGCGGATTCAGGATCACCCCGTCGCGCACCCAGACGAAATCGGCGGCGCGGGCGAGGAAGCAGCCGCCGGCCCCGGCATTGCCGCCGACCGCGGCCACGGTCAACTGCGTCGCGCAGCGCAGGATGGCCTCGGCCAGGTCGTCGATGGCGTTGATGTTCGCCCACGATTCGTCGGCCGGACTCTCCGCCGCCTCGATGGTGTTGAGATCGATGCCGTTCGACCAGAAATCGCCGCCGCCGCGCAGCACGATGACGCGGGTCGGACGCGCCGCCGCCCATTGAAAAGCCGCGGCCAGGCGCCGGCACCGGGCAGTGCTCATCGCTCCGTTGTAGAACTCGAAACCGAGGAAGCCGACATCCGCGACTTCCTCGTAGGAAATGTCCTGCCAGGTGGCGCCTGGCGATTTCCACCAGCCGGCGAGCGGCAATTCGGGCAAGCCCGCCGCCTCGGGGCAGGCCAGCGTCGCCGGCAACTTGATCCCGCCCGGACGCCGGACGTGTCCGATCCACATCGCGCCATCGACGGTCGCCCGGCAGACCGCGGTTTCGCGGCGCCCGAGCAGGCTCCCCGGCTCCCCCTTGAGGGTGGCTTCGGGCCAGGCGTCGAAAAGGTGGACAGGCTGCCCGAACATCTGGTCGGCGACCCCGGGGAAACCGTCGGCGGCATTCACCCGGGCAAGAATGGCCGTCGCGGTGTCCCGGGTCCAGTCGATCGCGCGGTCGGCCTGCTTCATCGCCGGATGCGCCTGTCCCGGCGCCCGTTCCGGCACGAAATTGCCCGCCTGGAAGCGGTCGACCGCGGCACGCAGCGCGAGAACCGCCGCTTCGGTCACTTCATGGCGGTAGATCGACGACTTCCTTGCGCGACGCAGCGGAAAGGATGCCGAGGCCCACACCGGGCCGGCGTCCATCTCCGCTTCGGCCTGCAGGACGGTGACACCCCATTCGCGCGGCTCGCGGTGGATCGCCCAGTCGAGCGCCGACGGGCCGCGATCGCCGACGATGCCCGGATGGACGACGAGACAGACGTGCTTCGCCCAGATCGACTCGGGAATCGCCCGCTTCAGGAAAGGCGCGACGATCAGGTCCGGAGCAAAGAGCGCCACCGCTTCGGCGCTGACCTCGTCGGCGATGTCGAACTCGACGCTCACCTGGTGGCCAAGTTCGGCCAGTTCGCAATACACCCGCTGCGTCAGGCTGTTGAAGCTGTGCGTGAGCAACAGGATGCGCATCGGGCAATTCAGCAGATTCGCGGCAACTGGTCGCCGCTCAGCCAGTCGACGATACGCCGGCCGCCGAAACCCGTGGTCATCTGGACGAAATGCCGGGGATCCGCGTGCACCGAGCCGATGATCGCCGCCTGCCTTCCCAGAGGATGGGCCCGCATCGCCGCCAACAGCGCATTCGCGTCGCGTTCAGCGCAGATGGCCAGCAATTTGCCCTCGCTTGCCACATAAAGCGGATCCAGCCCGAGAAATTCACAGGCTGCGGCAACGGCGGGATTCACCGGCACGGCCTTTTCCCGCAGCATCATTCCCACCCCCGACTGGCGGGCGATCTCGTTCAGCGTCGTCGCCAGCCCGCCCCGCGTCGGGTCGCGCAGGACGTGAATCTCGGCGCCGCTTGCGCGCATCGCCGCAATCAGCCCGTGCAGCGCCGCGGTGTCGGAAACGATGGGCGAAGCGAATCCCAGACTCTCGCGCACGGCCATGATCGCCATCCCGTGGTCGCCCAGCGTTCCCGAAACCAGGATCGCATCCCCCGGTCTGGCTGCGCGGCCCGAAAGTTCCATGCCTGCCGCGACGACACCGACGCCGGTGGTCGTGATGAAGACCCCGTCGCCCTTGCCGCGCTCGACCACCTTGGTATCGCCGGCGACGACCGGCACGCCGGCAGCCGTCGCGGCCGCAGCCATGCTCTGCACGATCAATGCCAGTTCGGCGAGCTTGAACCCCTCTTCGATGATGAAGCCCGCGGAAAGCCACAATGGCCGGGCGCCCATCACCGCCACGTCGTTGATCGTGCCATGGACGGCGAGACAGCCGATGTCGCCGCCGGGAAAGAAGAGCGGCGAGACCACATGCGAATCGGTGGCCAGCACCAGGCGACCGGCGCCGGGAGCCGGCAGCAGCGCGCCATCGTCGCCCTGGGCGAGGTATTCGTTGCCGAGATGCCTGGCGAACAGTTCGTCGATCAGCTGCGCCATCGCCCGGCCGCCCGAGCCATGCGCCAGTTCGACCTGGCCATGCCGGATGTCGAGGCGCCGGGCGTACACCTTGCGCGCCTCAGGCATCGCGGTAGCGCCCATAGGTGTAGTGCGCGGCGCAAGCGCCTTCCGGGCTGACCATGCACGAGCCGACCGGGTTTTCCGGCGTGCACACGATCCCGAACAACCGGCAGTCCGCAGGCCGCCGGACGCCACGCAGGATGGCGCCGCAGTCGCAGCCCTTGTGGTCGGGCACCGGCGTGTAGGCGAGCGAAAAACGCTTTTCTGCGTCAAATTCGGCGAACTCGCTGCGAATGCGCAGGGCAGAGTAGGGCAGGACGTTCAGCCCGCGCCACTCGAACAGCTTGCGCAGTTCGAACAGCTCGGCGACCAGTCGCTGCGCCTTGAGGTTGCCGTCGCGGTCGACGGCGCGGGAGAACTCGTTTTCGACTTCGGCTCGCCCTTCATTGACCTGGCGGATCAGCATGCGGATCGCCTGCAGCACGTCGAGCGGCTCGAAGCCGGCGATGACCACCGGCTTGCGGTACTCCTCGGCGAAGAACTCGTAAGGGCGACTGCCGATGATCGTCGACACGTGGGCCGGACCGATGAAGCCGTCGAGCGGCACGGTCCCCCACCGGCGCACTTCCGGCGATTCGAGAATGCTGGCAATCGCCGATGGAGTCAGCACGTGACAGCACAGCACGGAGAAGTTGCGCAAGCCGAGCGCGGCCGCCTGCTTGATCGCCACCGCGGTCGGCGGCGTCGTCGTCTCGAAGCCGATGGCGAAAAACACGACCTGCCGCTGCGCATCCCTTTGCGCCAGCGCCACGGCGTCGGCACTCGAATACACCATGCGGATGTCGCCGCCGCGCGCCCTGGCCTGGAGCAGGGACAGCCCGTCCGAGGCGGGGACGCGCAGGCAGTCGCCATAGGTGCACAGGGTGACGCCTTCTTCCAGCGCCAGCCCGATCGCCTGATCGACGCGGCCGATGGGCAGCACGCAGACCGGGCAGCCGGGGCCGTGGATCATCCGGACATTGCCGGGCAGCAGGTCGCAGACGCCGTAGCGTGAAATCGCGTGCGTATGGCCGCCGCAGAATTCCATGAAGTGGTAACGGCGATCCGCTCCCGCTTCGCGATGGATGGCCCGGGCCAGCCCCCGCGCAAGTTCGCCGTCACGAAATTCGTCGATGAATTTCATCAGCCAGCCATCGTGCCGGCGTCGAACTGGCCGATTTCGCCAAACAGCGCCAAGGTTCTCGCCGCTTTGTCGGGGTCGAGCCTGTTCAGCGCGTAGCCGACGTGCACGATCACGTAGTCGCCGACCGCGATGTTGTCGACCAAGGCCAGCGAGATTTCCTTGCGCACGCCAGCCAGATCGACCACGGCGCGGTCGTCCGCGCCAAGTTCGACGACCCGCGCTGGAATTGCCAGACACATTGCGAACCTCCTGAACTCCCCGCCCGCGCGGCAGGGTCACCGCCGTCCGACAAGCGTACTCAAAAAACCGCGTCTTGACACGGGTTTCGGCTTGTCAGCGACCGCCGCCGGCGATTGCACCGAAGCATCGGCCGGCGCTTCCGGCGGCGGTGCAAACACCGTCGCCAGCGCCTCGATCGCCGCCTGGCGCGCGGTCGCCATGTCTGGCAGGGCGCTGACCGGTGCAATCAGCGGGCAGTACTGGTACGGGCCGAGATCCGGGTCGTCGTCGGCCAGGAACTGCAGGGTGCCGCAGGGCAGGTTGAGGTAACGCCGCTCGCCGGCCGGAATGTCGCCCCATAGCGTGCCGCCGCCGTGGATCAGGAAAAGGTTCAGGAACCACGGGGTGATCATCACGCCCAGCCAGTCGCCGTCGTGACGCCGGAAGCCGATCGCCTCGACGCTCAGCGCCGGATTGACGAAGGGCATGTCGTGCATGCGCGTCACCCACAGGTGACGGTAGTGGGCCTCGAGCAAGGCGCCCGGCTCGGCTTCCCTCGGCTGCGCCGGACGGATCGGCGGCGGCGTCAGGGCAGGCTGGCGGATGCGGTCGCTCACTTCGGCTGAAGGTCGCCGAAATCGCGACCTGGTTCGTGATCGCCTGCCAGCGATGCGGCCAGAGCGGCGAGCGCTTCCTCGATCAGCGCCAGTTGCCCCGGCTCGACGACTTCCCTGGCCAGTCCGAGCGAAGTCAGCACCCAGGCGCCGGGCGGTTGTGGGCCGATGAGCATCATGTTGACCAGTTGGCGGCGGCCGGCGCGTTCGACCCAGGCAAGATCGCCGTCACCCGCGAGGGCCACCACCTGCATCGGGATCGCCAGGCACATCAGGCGCGCTCCCCGATCGTCACGCCGCGGGCGCGCAGTTCGGTGAGCGTCAGCGCCACCAGCTCGGGCAAGCGCGCCGCGACGGCGGGACTCAGATCCATGCCAAGCGCCATCGATGCCGGCTCGACCCCGATGATGACGGTCTCCTGCGGGGCGCGGCCGGTGAATTCGAGACTCGCCAGGACATCGGAAAGGCCGGCCTGATGCGGCGACAGCTTGGTCCTGAAGAAGACGGGCGCCTCGGCGCCCTTGAGCACGACGGGCGTTGCCGGAGCCCGGTTGCCGCGCACACAGTCGACGACGATCAGGGCATCGAGGTCTTCGAGTTGCTCGAGCATTTCCATCGCGCAGGTTCCGCCATCGACGAACTCGACTTCATCAGGCGCCTGCCAACCCGCGGCCAGCGCTTCGACCACGCGCACGCCAACCCCTTCGTCGGAGAGCAGGATGTTGCCGAGGCCGAGAACCACGATGCGCATGGTCGTCACCAGAAAGAAGGCGCGCCCAGTGTCGCGCCTCCCGGGATGGAATGAATTGCGCCAGATCAAACAGCCGAAACGGTGACCACCGGACGGTTCTCCTGGTCGACGACATGGACGGCGCAGGCCAGGCAGGGATCGAAGGAATGCACGGTGCGCAGCACCTCCAGCGGTTTCTCGGGATCGGCCACCGGATTGTCGACCAGGCAGGCCTCGTAGGCGCCGGGCGAATTGTTCTCGTTGCGCGGCGCCGCGTTCCACGTCGTCGGGACGACGCACTGGTAGTTCCTGATCTTGCCGGAGTCGATGACCACCCAGTGCGACAGCACGCCGCGCGGGGCTTCGTGGAAGCCCATGCCACGCTGCTCGCCTTTCGGGAACGCGGGATGGTTGAAAGTCTTGAGATCACCCTTGGCCATGTTGGCGATCAGCAGATCCCATTGCTTCGCCAGTTCGTCGCACTGCACCGCGCAGCCGATGGCGCGCGCGGCATGGCGGCCGATGGTGGAGTGCATGGCGTCGAGCCCGACCTTGGCGCCGGCCAGGCTGGAGACCAGATCGAGCGCCGTCGTCGCGTATTGCTTGGTCGGCTCGTGGCCGGCCGCCAGCATGCCGAGCACCCGGGCCAGCGGTCCGACCTGCATCGGCTTGCCGTAGAAGGTCGGCGCCTTGAGCCACGAGTACTTGCCGTCATCCTGGAAGTCGGTGTATTTCGGCGTCGTCTCGCCGCTGTATGGGTGCAGCGCCTTGTCGTCGCCACCCTTGTAGTCGTACCACGAGTGCCTGACCGCCTCGGCGACGCCATCGACGAAATACTTGTCGCCGAAGGTCTTGATCGGCCTGAAGCTTTCCAGCTTTCCCCCCTCGATGTGGCCGCCCGGCAGCGCGAACTCGGCGCCCTTGCCGTCGAGCGGAATGTCCGGCACGCACAGATAATCGGTGATGCCGCGACCGTGTTTCGTCCAGTCCGCATAGAACGCGCCAATCGCGGCGACGTCGATGAGATAGACGTTCTTGACGAAGTCGTCGAGCGAATCGATCCACTTCCTGACCGCCATCAGGCGCTCCATGGTCAGGACCGACTGCGAATCGAGTGACAGTGGATTGGAGACGCCGCCGACCGCGACGTTCTGGATGTGCGGCGACTTCGAGCCGAGGATGGCGACGATCTTGGAAGCGTGGCGCTGGACCTCGAGCGCCTGCAGGTAATGCACGACGGCCAGCAGGTTGACTTCCGGCGCCAGCTTCATCGCCGGGTGGCCCCAGTAGCCGTTGGTGAAGATGCCGAGCTGGCCGGTGCCGACGAAGCCCTTGAGCCGGTCCTGAACCTGCGTGAACTCGGCCTTGCTGTTGCCCTTCCAGGTCGACAGGCTCTGCGCCAGGCTGGCCGCCTTGCCGGGGTCGGCCTTGAGCGCGGAAACCACGTCGACCCAGTCGAGCGCCGAGAGGTGGTAGAAGTGCACGATGTGGTCATGCACGGCGTGGGCCAGCATGATCATGTTGCGGATGTATTGGGCGTTGACCGGAATTTCCAGCTGCAGCGCGTTTTCCACCGCGCGCACCGAGGCCATCGCATGCACCGTCGTGCACACGCCGCAGATGCGCTGGGTGATCGCCCAGGCGTCGCGCGGGTCGCGGCCGATCAGGATGGTCTCGACGCCGCGGAACATCTGGCCGGAAGCCCAGGCCTTCTTCACCCGGCCGCCGTCGACTTCGACATCAACGCGCAGATGGCCTTCGATGCGGGTGATGGGGTCGATGGTGATTCGTTTGGACATTTCTTTCTCCTGGTTCCCGAATTCAGTGGGCGCTCGCTTCTTCGCGCGGCAGCACCGGGAAGAGGCGGGTGACGACGATGAAGCCAAGCACCGCGACCGCGGTCATGCCGAATGTGACGAGCAGTTCGGGAACCGACGGGAAGTAGCGCCAGCCCGGACCCGTGTCGTAGCCGATCAGATAGCCGTTCAGGCGCAGGAGCGACCCGCCGAGCATGATCGCGGCGCCGCCCAGGAAGAGCCGGGCCGGGTTGCGGCGGGCCTCGGCCGTGGCAACCAGCGCGAACGGCAGGCAGAAGAGGATCATCTCGATCCAGAAAAAGACCGCGACCAGGCCGAAGTCGAAGGCGTTGCCCCAGGCGCCGCGCACCGTCAGGTCGACGACGCGTACGGCCAGATAGACGCCGAGCATGCCGAGCATCACCTTGGCCATCGGCCCCAGCATGCTGGTCTCGATCTCCCGCCGGTACGCCGAGGATGCGAGGCAGGACTCGAAAAGCACCACGCCGTAGCCCATGAGGATCGCCGACAGGAGGTAGAGGAGCGGCACGATCGGCGTCTGCCAGAGCGGATTGACCTGGCCGCCCATCAGGATCAGCAGCGTGCCGATCGACGACTGGTGCATCATCGGCAGGACGGTGCCGAGGGCGATGAAGAAGAAGAGCACCTTGCCCAGCTTCTTCCTGGCCACATTGAGGCCCCACTTCTCCATCAGGACGGGCGAGAACTCGATCCACATCACGAGGATATAGACCGAGATGCACAGCGCCGTCTCGAGCATCGCCGAATTCAGGTTCCAGGAACCGGGCCAGAAAATGTGCCAGAAGTTCCAGTAGCGCCCGAGATCGAACATGACGCCGATACCGGCGAGCGTGTAGCCGAACAGGCTGGCCAAGAGGGAGGGCCGCACCAGCGGGTGATACTCGCCCCGGTTGAAGATGTAGACCAGCATCGCCACCGAGAACCCGCCGCAGGCGAGGGCGGAGCCGATGAGGACGTCCACCACCACCCAGATACCCCAGGCGTAGCCATCGTTCAGGTTGGTCACCGCGCCCAGGCCGAGGACGAAGCGTGCGGCGAGGACGGCCAGCATCAGCACGATGAGGAAGCCACAGACGACGGTGGTGGTGTTGATCAGTTTCCCGCCGACCGGAGCCGTGGGCAGATGCGCGCTCATGACTCGCCTCCCCTGGAATCCTTGTCATCCTTGCCGACATTGCGCCGGGCCGCCCAGGTCATGGCGCCGAGAACGGCGATCGGCATGATCATGCCCTGGTACAGCGTGTGCTGGATGGTCTCCGACGTCGACGCGGACGACTTCGCCGGCAGCGCGGGCATGCCGACCTTCTCGAATTCGATGGCCGACAGCTTGAGCACCTGGGTGCCGCCGTATTCGGTTTCGCCGTAGACATGCTGCACGTACCTGCCGGCCTGCACCTCGTAGCTCTGGTCGGGTTCCTTCCGCCAGGTGCTGGCCTTTTCCGCCTCGGCATCGCTGTAGGGCAGGCGGCCGCGCGGAATCATCGTCGTCTCGCCCGGCTTGAGCGCCAGCCGCCGCCTGGCTTCGGCCAGCAGATCGACGGTGCGCCCGAACAGCGTCGCGCCGGTCGGACAGACCTCGGCGCACGCCGAGTAGTGGCCGTCCTTGTGCCGGTCGTGGCAGAGTTCGCACTTGCCGATCCGGCCGGTCGGCGAGTCGTACTGGTACTTGGGAATCCCGAAGGCGCAGGCGACCACGCAGTAACGGCAGCCAAGACAGGCATCGGGGTCATACGTGACGATGCCGGTCACCGGATCCTTCCGCATCGCCGATACCGGGCATGCCGAAACGCACGAGGCATCGGCGCAGTGCATGCAGGAAGTCTTCATGAAGGAGAAGCCGTTGATCTCGGCATCCTTGGTTTCGCCGGTACCGTTGGTATAGACCTTGATGACGTTGAAGGTGTGGCCGGTCGTGTCGAGCGGGGTGTCCCACAACCGGTCCGCCGTCTTGAATTCGGCCGGATTGTGGTTCGCCTCCTTGCACGCGGCGACGCAGGCCTGGCAGCCGACGCACAGGGTGGCGTCATAGAGCAGCCCTAAGCCGCCGGGCGGGTTGGTCAGGTTGCCGCGGGCGCTCGCCGGAGCCGGCGCCAGGGCCGCCACGGCGCTGCCGCCGCCGGCCAGGCAACCCTTGAGAAAATTGCGTCTGCTCAGCATCTCACACCTCCGCTGATTCGCCGCTGGCCTTGCCAGCCTTCTTCGCCCTTTCCATCTCCTCGGCCTTGTGCGAAAGCCCGAGATTCTTCGTCAGCCTCGCCCCGGCGCCGATCGCAACCCCGGCGACCGCGGCCAGAACGGCGGCGGATCCGAGCGTGGCGCCCATGCCCTTCTGCTCGATGACGCCCGGCAGGAAGACGCCGGGCTGGATGTTCTTCATCTTGGCCACGGCGTGGATGGGCTTCTGGAAGCCGATGCCCTGCTCGGTGCAGCCGATGCACGGGTGGCCGCAACCGACCGGCCAGGTGCCGGCGCCCATGTCGCCGAACTGGATGGTCGGGCAGTTGGCATAGGTTTCCGGACCCTTGCAGCCGAGCTTGTACAGGCAGAAGCCATGACGGTGCGCGTCGTCGCCGAATTCGAGGGCGAAGCGCCCGGCGTCGAAGTGGGCGCGGCGCTCGCAGTTCTCGTGCACCAGGCGCGAATAGGCGAATTTTGGCCGCCCCAGCGGGTCGACCGCGGGCAGGGCGCCAAAGGTCAGGTAATGGACGACGCTCGACAGGAAGTTGTAGGGGTTGGGCGGGCAGCCCGGGATGGTCACCACCGGCTTGCCGAGCACCTGCGAGGCGCTCGCGGCGCCGGTCGGGTTGGGGTCGGTCGACGGCATGCCGCCCCACGACGCGCATGAGCCGATGGCGATGACCGCGGCCGCGTCGGCGGCGCATTCCTTGAGCAGATCGATCGCGGTCTTGCCGCCGATCTTGCAATAGATGCCGCCGTCCTTGGTCGGGATGGCGCCTTCGACGACGAGGACGTACTGGCCCTTGTGCTCGGCCATCACCTTGAGCCGCGCTTCCTCGACCTGATGCCCGGCGGCGGCGAACAGCGTCTCGTGATAGTCGAGCGAGATGACGTCGAGAATGAGCTTTTCCAGCGTCGGGTGTTCGGCGCGCAGCAGCGATTCGGTGCACCCGGTGCACTCCTGGAAGTGCAGCCAGATCACGCTCGGGCGCTTCTTGGCCGCCACCGCTTCGGCGATCGCCGCATCGGCGCCCTGCGGCAGTCCCAGGGTCGTCGCCAGAACCGCACAGAACTGCAGGAACTCCCGGCGCGTCATCGACAGGCGTGCCGCCGCCGCGTCGATCCGCGCGTCGCCCTCCAGCAACATCAGATCTTGCTTGGCCATGAACCCCTCCTCCTCTTGCCACCTCGAACCCGGCCGCTGACCGGCAATGTCTCTCTGTCGGGGGTCTGGCTATAGCTGTTATCGGAGCGTACTCCGCAAGAACCACGCCAGGGAGCGATCTCGCCTGTTTTCAGTCACTTGGCGGGATTCAACGGGAAGCGGGCCGGCCTCATGTGGAAATGTGGCTTCCACAATTCCCGTGTCAATGGTTGGTAACTTTGCATCGAGACAGGATGCTCCGTGCTCGCCCGGCGCGCTGCCAAGCCCCGCCCGGGCGCGCGGCCGTCGTCGTCGGGGGGCGCCTGGCGCCCTCCGGGCGCGGCCCCGCCCGACGCCTCGAAATGCCGGCGCAGGGGGGACAGCGACACGGGTCTCATGGCGCCCCCGGCGCCCGCCGCGATTTCTGCGCGTTTTCTCCGGTCGACCGCAGCAGGAACCTTCCGGCAAGGCCGGGGCGACCGGGCGGAGACCTGCGCCTCCGCCCGCTGGCGCCACGCCGGGTTTGCTAGGCGAACTTGTCGATTCCCTCGGCGACGTCGCGCATCTGGTCGAACGAAAGCACCGAAGCCTTGGCGAGCCTCTCGTTCAGATCCTTGACGACGCCGCCCGAGAAGGCGCGCCACTGCTGCTCGTTGAGGGCATAGACAGCGCCCCGGAAATGCAGATGCGGACTCCGCATCCCGCCGGGAAACGGCGGCCGCCGGAGGGGCAGCGCGGCCTTCTCTTCGCGTGCCTCGACCGCGCCGGCGATTGCCTCGATTTCGAATGGCGCCGTGTCGATGGGCTTGAGTTTGTTCTTCTGGACGAACTCGCCGATCATGCCTTCGCGGCGGATCCAGAAGTCCACAGGCGGAATCCCCCGGATCCAGATGATCCGGTTCAACAGGTCCTGGCTTGCAAGTACGTTCATGGCCTACCTCCTTTTTCTGGTTGCCCAAGGACTGCCTGCCGCGGCTGCGCTTCAATGACCGGGGCAGGCGTTGAAACCCGGAGTTTCCTCATGCGACCTCCGTTCGCGGCGCTCCACTCGGCTCAACAGCGAGGGCTTGCCGGCCAGGTGGTCGGAGAAGATGCCGGGACGAATCGACTCGAGCCGCTCATACACGCGCAACGCGGTCGTCACGGCGGCACGCTCCGAGGCGCACAGGAACGGGCTCATCCGGTCGTAGCGGCCGGTCGACAGGAAGTTGGAGCAGCCGCACCAGTTCATGCAGTATTCCCGGATGCCGCACCCGGAGCATGGCGAGGTCGCCCCGGCGGCCGGATCGGTACAGAACCGGCCTTCCTGCTGCGGGGCGAGTCCGTCACGGATGTTGCCCACGCAATGCGGCCCGCCCCGGCCGTCGCCGATCAGCCGCTCACAAGGATAGATCGCGCCTTCCGCCGAGAAGGCGATCTCCCGGCTCCCCATCTGGCAGCGTTCCGAGCGCTGATATCCCCCGCGCAGCAGGACGGCGATCTTGCTGTCGAGGATGCTGACGAAATGGGGATCGTCCTCCAGGTGGGCCCGCACATAGGCGTCGCCAATGCTGCCGTAGATGCCGGGCAGTTTCGCCGCATCCTCCGCGCGCCACGGCGCGGTCACGTCGGGATTGAGGTAGATCTGCCGGACGCCGAGCGCCGACAGGAAGGCCACCGATCCCGGCAGGTCGTCCAGCGTCTCGGGACGATAGACCGAATTGACCATGACCAGCGGCAGGCGCTTCAGCGCGATGCCGATCGTCTTCAGCGCCTTGGCCGAGCTCGCCCTGCCGTTGCGGTACTTGCGGAATCGGTCCTGGACCTGCGGCGGTCCGTCGCAGCTCACGCACAGGACGATCCCGTGCTCGCGCAGGAAGTCGGCGATGTCGTCGGAGAAGATCGTGCCGTTGGTGACGACCGAGAGCGTGACGGCGCTCCGCTCATAGCCCGGATGGCTTTCGATGAGATCGACGATCTTCGTCAGCAGATTGAATTCGAGGAGCGGTTCGCCGCCAAAGAAGCCGATATCGATCTCTTCTCCGCTCGCCGACGAGGCGAAGATGGACTCGACGATCCGTTCGGCAACCTCGATCGGCATCCGGCCGGCGCGTTTGTCGATGTAGCAATAGGCGCACCTGAGATTGCACTGATGCGTGAGACAGAGCGTGTATTTCCTGGCCATCGCCGCTCCTTCGCTGCGTGCACGACCTGCGGCTCGTGCGCTGCCGGGTTCGTCGTTGTCGAAGGCTTCGACGCAAGAACCCGGCCAGAAAGCAATGTCGCCTGTTTTCAATCACTTGCAGCGATTCGCCAGAAAAGGGTATCGCGGATGTGGAAACCCGGTTTGCAGAACCCGCCTGCAAACGGTCAGCATCCTTGCACTACGGCAGGGCGATCGCTTCGCTCATCCGCCGCGCCACCCAGGCCTGCCCGAGTGCGAGGCCGCCATCGTTGGGCGGCGCCTGGCGCGCCTCGAGCAAGGTCACGCCTTGCGCTTGCAGATGCCGGCGCAGGGCGGACATCAGCACGGCATTCATCGCACAGCCGCCGCCGACCGCGATTTTTGCCCCTTCTTTCCGGTCGACCGCGGCAAGCGCCCATTCCGCAAGGCCGGCGGCGACCGTGGCGTGGAACAGCGCGGCGCCTTGGCCAGGATCGTCACACTCGAGCAGAAGCGGGAGCAGCGGCGAGAAGTCGAGTTCGTTACCCCGGATCGCATGGCCGCCGGGTAGCGCGGACTCGGGACCGTGGGCGGCGGCCAGCCCTTCCAGTTCCATCGCCGCCTGTCCCTCGTAACGCGACTCGGCGCGCAACCCGAGCAGGCCGGCGGCGGCGTCGAACCAGCGACCGAGGCTCGAAGCCGCCGGGCAACGCAGATCGCGGGCGAGCATGGCCAGCAACGGGCCGGCATCGCGCCCGGGATAGCGCTTCTTCAACCAGCCGGGCACGCGCCCTTCCAGTCCGGCGCCATGCAGGGCCGCCACCGCCATGCGCCAGGGTTCGCGGGCGGCGCGATCGCCGCCGGGAAGCCGCAGCGGCCGCAGATGCCCCAGCCGGTCGCACCGGGCGCCGTCGACGCGCAACAGTTCTCCGCCCCACAGGCCGCCATCCGGCCCGAGGCCGACACCGTCGATGGCGAGACCGACCAAAGGCCCGTTGACCCCATGATCGGCGCAGATCGCCGCAACATGCGCGTGATGGTGCGCCACGGCGACCGCCGGAATGCCGCGCCCGGCCGCCAGGCGCAGCGCCAGATGGGTTGACGCGAAATCCGGATGCAGATCGTGCGCGATCCGGTCGGGCCGCACATCGAGGATGGCGAGCAGGTGGGCGACGGTTTCCTCGAGGAAGCCGATGGCCGCCGCGTTGTCGAGGCCGCCGATGTGCTGCGACAGGAAGGCCTCCGTGCCCCGGAGCACGCAAACCGTGTTCTTCAGGTAGCCGCCGAGCGCCAGCACAGCCGGTCCGTCGTCGGCGAGCGGTATCGGCGCGGGCACGTACCCGCGGGCACGGCGAATGAAGGCGGGGCCGGCGCGCACCACGGAGTCGTCGCAACGGACGACGATTTCCCGGTCATGAACGAGAAAGGCATCGGCGATGCCGGCCAGCCGTTCAAGCGCCTCGTCGTTGCCGGTGACCAGCGGCTCGCTGTGCGGGTTGGCGCTGGTCATCACCAGCACCAGGTCGCCGGGTAGCGCCAGCCAGTCGGTGCCGACCGGGCGCCCGACCGCTTCGTGCCACAGCAACAGGTGCAAGGGCGTCGCCGGCAGCATGACGCCGAGCCAGGCGAGGCCGGGGGCGATGCCGGGCAATTCGCGCCCACCCTTGGGGCAGAGGACGATGGGCGCGACGGCGCTGTTCAGCAGGCTTGCCTCGGCTTCGCCGATCCGCGCGTAGTCGTGTAAGGAGGCGGCATTCAGCGCCATCACGGCGAACGGCTTTTCCTCGCGCTGCTTGCGCCGGCGCAGTTCGGCGACCGTGGCGGCATTGCGCGCATCGCACGCGAGATGGAAGCCGCCCAGCCCCTTGATGGCCACTATCCGGCCGGTGGCGAGCAGGCGCAGCGTTTCGCCGACCGGATCGCCGGGGACGGGTGAACCGCTGCAATCGAGCAGCCGGAGCCGCGGACCGCATTCCGGACAGCAGGTCGTTTCGGCATGGAAGCGGCGATCGGCCGGGGCCGCGTATTCCGCCAGGCAAGCCAGGCAGAGGGGGAAGGCGGCGAGGCTGGTCTGCTCCCGGTCGTAGGGGATGCGCCGGCTCACGGTGTAGCGCGGGCCGCAGTGCGTGCAGGTGGTGAAGGCGTAGCGCCAGCGACGATTGCCGGGGTCGCAGAGGTCGGCGATGCAGTCGGGACAGATCGCCGAATCGGGACCGATGGCGGTCGACACCCTGCCGCCGATGCTGTCGATGATGGAAAATCCGGCGCCGGACACGTCGGCGGCAATCGCCTCGATCCGGTCGATGCGCGCCAGCCGCGGCGCCTCGTTGGCCAGGCGGTCGAGGAAATCGGGCACTTTTTCGCCGTCGACCGCGATCGTCACGCCGCCGCCGTCGTTGCGCACCCATCCGGTCAGTCCGAGTTCATTGGCCAGCCGCCACACGTAGGGACGAAAGCCGACACCCTGGACGAGGCCGCGCACGCGAATCCGCCGCCCAGCCATGGGAAACTACCGCGCGGCCAACTGACGTTCCAGTTCGGCGACACGGCGGCGAAGTCCGTCGACCGTCTCCGCGCGCTTGCCGCGCTGCGCCGCGAGTCCCGCTTCCAGCCACGACACCCAGGCCGCGAGTCCGTCGCCGCTGGTCGCCGAGACGCGGAAGATGGTCAGCTTCGGGTTGACCCGGCGCGCGTTGGCTTCCGCCAGATCGGCGTCGAACTCGAGGTGGGGCAGCAGGTCGCACTTGTTGAGCAGCAGGACGCCGGCGGCGCGGAACATGTCGGGGTACTTGAGCGGCTTGTCCTCGCCCTCGGTCACCGAGAGGATCGCCACCTTGTGCTGCTCGCCGAGATCGAAGGCGGCCGGGCAGACGAGGTTGCCGACGTTTTCGATCAGGAACAGCGATTCGTCGGCCGGCTGCAGGCGCTCCAGCGCGTGCGCTATCATGTGGCCGTCAAGGTGGCAGCCCTTGCCGGTATTGATCTGCAGCGCGGCGACACCGGTGGCGCGAATCCGCTCGGCGTCGTTGGAGGTCTGCTGGTCGCCCTCGACGACGCTGATCGCCACTTTCCCCTTCAGCGATTCGATGGTCCTGACCAGCAACGCGGTCTTGCCCGAACCGGGACTCGACACGAGGTTGAGCGCAAGGATTCCCCGTTCGTCGAACCACCGGCGGTTGGCCGCGGCATAGGCATTGTTCCTGGCGAGAATATCCTGCTCGATCCGCACCATGCGCGCCTGGCTCATCCCGGGCGCATGGACGCCAGCCGGGCCGGCGCCGTAATCGAGATCGCCGGCGACGCCGTGCTCGTGGTGACGATGTTCGTGCCCGTGCGGATGGGCATGCGCGCCGCCATGCTCGTGCGCGTGGCCAGGCGCCGTGCCGTCGTCATGAACATGGACATGCTCATGCGCCTCGTCGCGCGCTTCGCCCGCGACCTTCGTTTCTCCTGCTCCGCAACCGCAAACCGTACACATCGCGTCACCTCCCGTTCGCCTACTCGATCTCGATCTCCCTGACCCGCATTTCGGTTCCCCCGGTCGGCTGCAACGGGTAGCCGCCGCACCGCGGACAGGCGCCGAAAACCTCGTCCATCGCCCCCGGCTCGCCGCAGGACATGCACCAGCCGACGCCGGGCACATCGACGATCTCCAGCGCCGCCCCGTCGGCGATCGTGCCGGCAACGACGGCTGCGAAACAGAACCGCAGGGCTTCCGGCTCCACGGACGAGAGGCGACCGATTTCCAGTACCACCAGCTTAACCCGTTGCGCGTTTTCGCGCATCGCCGTTTCTTCGACCAGCTGCAGCACGCCCTCGGCAAGCGCCATTTCATGCATCGTTCACCTCCAGAACATGCGGCAGGCAAGGGTCGAGGGCGAGCACGGCCAGGTGGAGCCAGCGCTTCGCCTCATCCGGCGAGGCGAAGCGACGGTCAGCGAGCAGTCCGCAAAGCGCGCTGGAATCGGCAAACAGGACGTCGGTCGGCGCCACGACGCGGTAGTGCGACACCGCGCCCGCAGGGAGGCGCACGGCATGGGTAAGCACGCCGCGCGCCGTAACCGCCTGCGCGACACCCCAGCCGTTGCCCCCGGCCGCCGCCAGCGGGTAGGGGGCGCCCCCCGCCAGCGCCGCGGCGGCGCGTTCGACCGCGGCGATGCGCCCCCGATACGCCGCGCGAATCGATGGCGGCGCGCCCATCGCCGGCAGGAAATCACCGTCTTCCTGCCAGCCGGCAAGCCACTCGCCGGGCAGCGGACCGGGAGGCGCGC
>Ga0268298_10002687_pt1 | contig 19150 bp, 17 predicted proteins | sample WWTPWeurt_MetaG_FD_194462 | JGI IMG/M metagenome (GOLD analysis project Ga0268298, IMG submission 194462) | Activated sludge microbial communities from WWTP in Nijmegen, Gelderland, Netherland - WWTP Weurt | ecosystem: Engineered > WWTP > Aerobic digester > Activated sludge | place...
GCGGCTTCACCCTCATCGAGTTGATGCTCGTGGTGGCGATCATCAGCTTGCTGGCCGCCATCGCCATCCCCAAATTCTCCAACCTCATCATCAAAGCCAAAGAAGCCTCGGTGAAAGCGAAATTGGGGGCCCTGCGGAGTGGATTGTCGATCTACTACGCCGACACCGAGGGGATCCTTCCTAACAATGGGGCCAACCCCTTGGCCTCCAGCCTGGTTCCGAAATATTTGGACCAAATCCCTTACGGACAACTGCCCCGGACCGGGGATCGCCCCAGCGATGGAGTGCTTATGGCCCCCTTGGGCACAGATATGATGGCGCACCATTTTAATAATCCCCAGTGGACCCCGCCTTTTTGGTGGTACGTCACCGACCCTGGCACCGCGATGCCTCTGGGGCAAATTTATGTCAATTGCACCCACACCGACATCACCGGCCGCACTTGGAGCACGTGGTAGGAGTAATAAAAACGGAGGGAGAGGGATTCGAACCCCCGGTGCCCGTAAAGACACAGCGGTTTTCAAGACCGCCGCCTTAAACCACTCGGCCATCCCTCCAAAATTTAATGCCAAACATCCCCAAGAGGATGGCCTCCTTACACGACGGCCCCGCCGTTGTCGCAAGGGACTCCCCCATTACATGCGACGGTCTTCGCCCGTCGCCGCGACCCGGTCAATGCTCTAAAAATCAAATCGCTAAAATGATGATACCATCCGCGCGACCCATCTCCCAAGAGGGGGACGTCCCCCTTCGAGCTATTGACCCCTGTATAAATAAAACCCTATTTGGCCGGTGCGCTTTCGGAGCGGCGAACGGCGAGACCAATAAATAAGAGTGAAGTGGAGGGGAGGCGGGTCTTGATCCAGCGGGTGGACACCTCGGGCAACGCGGGGCCACCCGCTCGTTCCCCCGTCCACCCGCTCCCGCCAAATTCGTCCACCGGGACAACCACGTCGGCCGTTGGAGTCCCGCAGGCCATCGTTAAACGACATGCCTTTTCGACGTTCTATTTTCGCGCTCCACCGATACCCATTAAAGCGCTCATCGGCATTTTTGTTACCATTCTCCAATGAAACAATGGGCGGTTGCAATTATTGCTGTTCTCTTTTTAAGCGGGTGCACCGCCCACCGTCTTTTCTACTTCCCCGATTCCAAATTGTATGTGGACCCCGATAAATTGGGCCTTTCCTATGAGGTGGTGACCTACCCCAGCTTGAACGGGAAAAAACTGGTGGGCGTCTATTTTAAGGCGCAGGGACCGACCGTGGGCACGGTGGTCCATTGCCACGGCAACGCCCACAACGTGTCGGATCATTTCCCCTTGGCCCTCTTTTTACGCAAAGGCGGATTCGACATTTTGTCTTTCGATTACCAGGGGTTCGGCGCCTCCGAAGGGTTGCCATCGCCGGAAGGGACGATCGAAGACGCCGTGGCCAGTGTGCGCTACGCCGTCTCGCGCCTGGCGCCGGGGGCCCGGGGGGTCGTGTTTTTCGGCCAATCGCTCGGGGTCGCCGTGGCCGTGGGCGCGGCGGCCCGGGAACCGGCGGTCAAGGCCCTCGCGCTGGAAGGGGGGTTCAACTCCTACCGGGTGATCACCCGGACCGTGTTGCGGCGCAGTTGGATTTTGTGGCCCATCTCAGCGCTCCTTCCCCCGATCCTCATCCGAAAAACCTGGGACCCGGAAAAAGTCGTGGCGGACCTGGCACCCCGGCCGTTGTTGGTCATTCACGGCACCGCCGACCGAGTGGTCCCCGCGGTGCTTTCGGAGCGCCTTTTCGCCCTGGCCCGGGAACCGAAGGAACTCTGGCTCATCGCCGGCGCGGGCCATTTGCAATGCCATCGCGTGGCGGGCGCGGCCTACGAAGAAAAAATCATCGGTTTTTTCCACCGCGCCCTGGGACTCACAGAAAAAAATTGAGAGTGGCCAATCCCTCCCTGTAAACGCCCGCGCGGGAAAATTCCGTGCGGAGGAGCCAACGGTCAAATAAGGACCAGCCCGCGACGACAGTCCAACGCGTGACCGTGTCGACCTGCCCCCAGGCGTAATGAATCGCCCCGCCCTCCGCCGATATTTTTAATCTCGGGGATGACGCCCACAAAATGCCCCCCGTTCCTCCGAGCCCCACCCGGGCGTTTTCCCGAAAAACCCCTCCCACCCCCAAATCAGCGTCCGCCCGGGCGTAAAAAATCGCGGGCCAACGGCCCGAGGTTTCCACCGAGAGCCCCGACCCGCCGTTTAAGGTGAAGTGGCTTCCCCCCGCGGGCCGTTTCGATCGGTCCCGGGCCCGGTCCCACCCCATGAAGAAACGCCAGGAGGGCAGGCGCGACCAGGAATCCCAAGGGGAGATCGAAACGATATCCACGAGGGTTCCCCGTTCCAGGGATGCCCGGTGGGTTTCGTTGAGGAAGCGCCCCTTAACCGTGAACATGCTGAGGCGGCTCCCCCGGGGAAACCCCGGCGACGGGTCCGTTAAGTCATGCAGGGAGGTTCGAAGTTCGATTTCTTCGAACCCTTGGCCGCCGCCGCGGCCACACCCCAATCCCACACGGCCAGTGGGGTGGCCAATCTCGGGCGGCTCCAGGGTCGCGAGGGCCGCGGCGGAAACGTCGGGCCCGGGCCCGGGCGCGCGACTGCGTTCCAACAGCAATTGCCGCTCCCTGGCCTCTTGGGCGGGCGGACCGTAGCGACGGAATTTGTGATGGAGACGGTTGTAATCGTACGCGGCCTCCCAAAGGAGCGCTCGGCGCTCCGGGGGAAAACCCGCGTCGCTGGGAAGGGGTCCGGAGCGGGACGTCTGCTTCACCCAACGTCGCTCGGCGGGTGTCAACAGGGCCCGTCGGGCTTGAATGAATTTCAGTTGAGCGGGCCGCCCCCGACGCGCCACCACGAAATCCGGCTCCGCCAGAACCCGCCGCAAGGTGTCCACAGGGATGGCTTTCCAGGAAAACCCGTCGCTCAACGCCCTGGTTGGGTCGGCGACTTCCAACAGGGGCAACAGTTGATAGGAACAATTCTCCGTCAAAAAGAAATATCGAAAGTAAGTGGGGCCCATTTCCCACAGATGGTCCAACAAACGACGCACTTGGGATGACGACAGGGCCAAGTCGTATTCCCAGAGATCCCGGTTTTCCATGTTGTTGTACTGTTGGATCTTCATGTAGTAGGGGTGGGTTGAGAATTTCCCCGGGTAGCCTCCGAGGAGACCCTTGACGGCGAAGGCGACGCCGCTGGTCTCCGCGGTTACGGCGGCGAAGTTGGCCGTGTAGTCCAGCAGGGGGTCGGCCCGGGACGTGCCCCGCTGATGAAGCCGCAGGAACGTATGGCCAAACATGGAGGCCGGGTTGTTTAAATAGGCAGTGGCGAACACCAGGGACACCCCGTCCACGTCAAGATTATTTCGCCATTTTTCCAGGCGGGGGCTTTGGATTTCCGGGAGGCGACGGCCGTCGAACCCGAGGGTTTCCTTCAAGTAAGCGTAGCGGGCAGGGAAGAGCGATTGGGGATGGAGGGTTTCCGTGCTGGCGGGCGGCGGCTCAAAGAACGCCGTCAGTGTGGCGTCCAACTCCGCCCCGGCGTCGGTTTTCCCAATAGGCGAGAGGAAAAAAGACCGGCCGTCCACCTGGCTCTCCCAGCGTCCACCCCATTTTTTTTTCATATGGAGCAAGACCCGCCAACGGGGATCATCGGCCAAGGCCTGGGACTGGGCCCGCTCCCGCAGCGACCGCAAATACCCGGTGTCCGCCGCCCGGGAGACCAGGGGCGCCAGGAACAAGAAGATCAACAGGAATCGTCGCACAGAAAAAAAGCGGCCCCCGCGGATCGCGCGGAGGCCGCTATGAAACCTAACCGAATCGCCTTAGCCGAGGAGGTCTGTCCGCCCGGCGAGCTTGTCCGCCAAAGCGTTCAACATGTCCACCGAGGTCGTGGCCTCCGAGGGAACCAGCGCGCCGTAGTTCGCTCGCACAAAGGCGCCGAATTCGGCCTGTTTTTCCTCTTTGACGCCCAAGAGGCGCGCGAAGGCGGAAAGGTATTCGCCTTGTCCATTCACCATATCACGGGAAAGATCCTTCATGTTGATCTCCGCGTAGATCTCAACCACTTTGACGAACTTCACCGCGCCGTCTTCGGTGCAACCGGAGGTCCCGGACGACATTCCAAATGTCTGGTTGGCCGAGGTGCCGTTAGTGGTCGCCGCAAAAATCTGCATCAACGGCTTGTTGTCGTTGTTACCGAACAGAACGTAACCCAGCCCGCAACCGGCCATGGGGTGGTTGCCACCTTTGGCGAGTGAAAGCGAAGGAATCATTGCCGCGACGAAACCGATTGCCAACAGTTTTTTCATATTGCCTCCTGGGAAAAAGACCGAGCCGAAGATCCTGAAAGTTTATATCAAACAAACCCGGGGAAATCAATGAACCCGGACTTTTTCGACGAAAAAAGTGGGGTCGATGGCCGTTCCCCTACGGCACTTCCGCTAGCGCGGTCACAGGGACATCGGACGAACTTTTTGAGGAAGAAAAAGTCCGGCCCCCTTCGTCGAATGCCGCGTCCTATTGCAAAATCCGGGTTGAAAGCGCGGAACAGGCCCGGAACGGCCTTGGCCCCGATGTTGTTTCGACAAGCCGGGATCCCGGCGGCCCGCAACCGACGAGCAAGGAAGCCCAACACCGGGGGAATAAGGGGCCTTCCCGAAGAGGGGTTGGGAGACAGGCTCCGAGACGGGTTTGACCGCTATGATTTCGGAAGGGTGGGGAGACGAAAAACATTAATGCGCCGGCGTTTTCCACCGAGCAGGCCCGCGTGAACGAGGGCAAGTTTTGCGACGCGCGGTCCGCGTTTGATTTGTGCCTCGCGCATCAAGGCGCTCGAGCGCGTGTGTCCTTTTTCGGCATAGACCAGGCGAACGGGTCGATGGGACCGGGTGTAGGCCGCGCCGTGGCCCGCGTTGTGCTGGCGGACCCGCCGATCCACGTCGGTGGTGACGCCGGTGTAAAGCGTCCCCCCCGCGCAGCGCAGGATGTAGACGCTCCAGCGGGCCTCGCCGCCGGGACGGAGGCCCCGGAGCATGCGCAGGTATTTTTCCTTCACGAGCGGGCCCACCCGGCGAGCGTCAGCTCGGTCGAACTTCGGATTTGCGCCTCTCCATGCGGGCGGCCAAATCGGTCAACCCCTGGACGCCAATGACCTTTTCGGCCAGGGGAAACAAGGCCGCCTCTTCCTTGGTGAAATGGGTCTCCAGAATGGTGCGCAGGGAAAGGACGCGGGCCTCCCACTCTTCCCGGGGATCGGGGGGAGTGCCCCGCAGGAGCTCGAGGAGGCGGGCGATGTCGTTGTGTTCCTGGGTGATTTCTTGCCAGAAAAGTTCGGGAATGAGCGGCGACCCCTTCAACAACGGCATCAAGAATTCGTCCTCGAACCAAGCGTGCGCCAGGGTGACGCGCTGGAGGGTGGCCGCGATCTCCGCGACGCGGGGGTTATCGACCCGCAAATCGCCCAACAATTTGCGGATCATTTTGTGATCTTTCAGCAACTCCCCGGTGGCCGTGGCCACGGCGCCCTCACATCCTCTTCAGGCGTTCGGCCAGGGCGTCCCGCTCGGCGCGGAGCGCCGCGGGCAGCCGGTCGCCGAAGGGAGCGAAGAACTTGTCGATGTCTCCCAACTCTTTTTCCCACTCCGCGCGGTCGATGGACAAAAGGGCGTCCAGCGCGCCCGGCGCCAGGTGGTGCAAGCCCTGCAGATTGAGACCGTCTTTGGCCGGCAAATAACCGATGGGGCTTTCCACGGCCGCGCCGCGCCCCTGGGTGCGGTCCAAAATCCACAACAAGACGCGCAAGTTTTCCCCGTAGCCCGGCCAGAGGAATTTTCCCTCGTGGCCCTGGCGAAACCAGTTGGTGATGAAGATGGGGGGCGGCTTGGGGATCCGTTGGCCCATCGACAACCAATGGGCGAAATAGTCGGCCATGTTGTAACCGCAGAAGGGCAGCATGGCCATGGGGTCCCGCCGCACCACGCCGACGGCGCCGCCCTGTTGGGCCGCCGTGGTCTCGGAGGCGATGGTCGCCCCCATGAAAACCCCGTGCTGCCAGCTGAGGCTTTGGGTGACGAGGGGGGCCAAATGGGCCCGTCGGCCGCCGAAGATGACGGCATCGATGGGCACCCCCTGGGGCGTCTCCCAATTGGGCGCGATGGACGGGCATTGGGCCGCGGGCGCCGTGAAACGGCTGTTGGGGTGGGCGGCCTTTTCCGTGGAGTCGGGCGTCCAGGGCCGGCCCTTCCAATCCAGGGCCGCCTCGGGTGCCGGCTCGTCGTGGCCTTCCCACCAGGGCGTGCCGTCGGACCGCAGCGCTACGTTGGTGTAGATCGTGTTGGTGAGAATGGTGTCGACGGCGTTGGGATTGGACCGGGAATTGGTGCCCGGCACGACCCCGAAAAAACCGGCTTCGGGGTTGGAAGCCCACAGTCGGCCGTCCGGCCCGACCCGCAACCAGGCGATGTCGTCGCCCAGGGTCCACACCTTGTACCCCTGGTCTTCGAGGAAGTCGGGGGGCACCAACATGGCGAGGTTCGTTTTCCCGCAGGCGGAGGGGAACGCGGCCGTGACGTAACGGATTTCCCCCTGGGGGTTTTGAACCCCGAGGATCAGCATGTGTTCCGCGAGCCACCCCTCTTTTTGTCCGAGGGCGCTGGCGATGCGCAACGCCAGGCATTTCTTCCCCAGCAAAGCGTTCCCGCCGTAGCCCGACCCGACGGACCAGATGGTGTTGTCCTGGGGGAAGTGACAGATGAACCGACGCTGCTCGTTGACGTCCGCCTTCGAATGCAGACAACGGGTGAAGTTCGCCGATTCGCCCAGGGCCTTCCAGGCGATGGTCCCCATGCGGGTCATGATCCGCATGTTGAGGACGACGTAGCGGCTGTCGGTGATTTCCACCCCAATTTTGGAAAAGGGCGACCCGGCCGGGCCCATGATAAACGGGACGACGTAGAGCGTGCGGCCTTTCATGGCGCCGTCGTAGATCGCGCCGAGCTGGCGGTAGGCGTCCGCGGGGTCCATCCAGTTGTTGGTGGGGCCCGCTTCGGCCGGGGTCGGCGAGCAGATGAACGTCAACTGTTCGGTCCGGGCGACGTCGTTGGTCGCCGACCGGTGGAGGTAACAACCGGGATGCACCTCGGGGTTCAGGGCGATCAGCTCTCCGTCGGCCAAACAGTCCTTGATCAACCGGTCCCGCTCCGCCTCCGAACCGTCGCACCATTGGATCCGGTCCGGCCGCAGCAGACGGGCGCAGTCGTCCACCCACTTCAAAACGGCTTGATTCTTTGTGGCTTGGTTTACCATGACGTCCGTGCTCATGACGCTGTCTCCTTGATTTTCCCCTCGACCGGCGGTGTGTCGCACAACAAAATACAGTTTTTGCCGAGGCCCTTCGACCGCCGCAGGGCTTGATCGGCCAAATCCAGGTACCGAAGCACGTCCCCGTGTGATGGCACGGAGGCCACCACCCCCACGCTCACGGTCATGGGCACGCGGGTCCCGGCGTGGTCGGTCACTTCCAGCTTTTCCACGGACTGCCGGACGCGCTCGGCCGTGCGGAGGGCTTCGTGGGCCCCGGCGCGCGGCAACAGGACCAGGAATTCGTCCCCCCCGTAGCGTCCCACGACATCGCGCTCCCGCACCCCGGCGCGGATGGCCTGGGCGACGCGGCGGAGCACTTCATCGCCGATGACGTGCCCCTGGGATTCGTTGAAAATTTTAAAGTTGTCCACATCAATGAACAGGCTGGCGACGGACTCGCCCCGCGCGTCCGCCACGCGCAACTCTTCATCCAACTTTTCCAGGAGGTGGCGGCGGACGTACACCCCCGTCAGGCCGTCGGTGTTGGCCATGTCGCGCAGGCGGAGGGCCGCCCGTTCGAGCGCCGCCGCCCGGGTCCGCTGGGCGTCCGCCCCCCGGCCGCTCCACAACCCCCACAACGCCATGGCCAGGACAGTCCCGACGCCGGCGTAAATGTAGTACTCCCCGGACCCCCGCAATTCGCCGGCCAGCCAATGGTTCACCGAGGCGCGGTGTTCAACGTAATACCGGACCAACAAAAGCCCAAGGGGGGAACCCAGGCCCAGGAGGGCCCCCAGGTAAGCGTGTCGTCGGGAAAATGTTTTCCACCGGGCCCCGGGCGCGGGGGGGAGAGGGATCGTCTCGATGGGGGGCGTCGTGACCATGGGCGCGTTTTTTCGGACGGAGCCCGCGTTGCGGGGCGGCGTCCGGGTTTCATCTTACCCGAAATCGCGGGGCGCGTCTACGTCGGGCGGTTTGATTATTTTGTACAATCCCACTTCGGGCCCCTCCGGGCGCCCCAAGGAGAATCCCATGACGTCTTTTGAGAAAAAAATGGCCGGGCTTCTGGGTCTTCTGGTTTTTTCCGCCCTCTTTTACTTCATTTACGCGTCCATGAACCTCGCCCCGGACGCCCCGGAACCCGACGACGCGGCCTTCGGGGATTACGATTACACGATCGAAGGCGAGCCCGTCGCGGACGAGGCGGAGGCCGCTGTTAAAACACCAACGCCCCCCGCGCCCGTCGCCCCCCCTCCGTCTAAAAAATAGGTTTTCGCCGTGTCCGCCCCACGCCGCGGTTACAACCGATTGTGGGACGCCCTGCGTTCGAGCAAGGTGGTGCGTTTCCCCCGCCATCGCCTGGCGACTTTCGGGCGAAGCGAAATCCAATACCGGCTCGTCACCAGCGTGTCCGAGGCGCCGCCCCGGGCCACCCTGCGGTCCGGCCTCGTCATCGCCGAACGGCCGCAGATTCTCACCCCGGCGTCGTTCTCCCAAAGGTTCCAAGGGTTCGGGGAGGAATCCCCCGCTTTTGAGCGGTTCCTCAAAGACAACTTTTCCGACAGCTTCCGCGGCCTGGAATACAGTTTTCGCAACGTTCTCGAATCGACCGAACCCCACCACACCGACGCCCGGGAGTTGGCGCGGAACATCCGTCGCGACCTCGACGCCCGCGACGTGGCCCGCGCCGCCGTCATCGTGGGCCCGGAGAGCGGCTGGGGGTTCGCGCTGATGAAATTCATTCTCGAAGAAACGTCCCAGAGTTTCGCGGTCAACCTGCGGGAGTTGGACGAACGCGGTTTGTTCCATCCCGGCGACGCCGGGGACCGGCGCCGCCGCGAGGCCGAAGGGCTGTTTCGGCGGGCCGAGACCGATCCGACCCAGGTCCGGACCCTGGCGGACTTTCTCAACCGCCACGGCCTGTTCGACGATTTCCAGGACCGCTTTTTCACCCTGGTCAAGCGGACCGGCGCGTGAAAATCCTTCTCGCGCGGCCCCGGGGTTTTTGCGCCGGTGTGGTGCGCGCCATCGACATCGTCGACATCGCCCTTCAAAAATATTCCGCCCCGGTGTACGTCCGCAAAGAAATCGTCCACAACCAGGCGGTGGTGTCGGACTTCCAATCCCGGGGCGTCGTCTTTATCGACGACCTCGAAGAGGCCCCGGAGAAAAGCCTTGTGATTTTTTCCGCCCACGGGGTGTCCCCCGCGGTGCGGGATCGCGCGCGCGCGCGCGGACTGCGCGTCATCGACGCCACCTGCCCTTTGGTCACCAAGGTGCACCACGAGGTGCACCGGTTTTTGCGCGAAGGGCACACCCTGCTGTTGATCGGCCACCGATCGCACGACGAAGTCGAAGGCACGTTGGGGGAGGCCCCGGGCCAAATTCAATTGGTGGAATCGGAGAAAGACGTCGATCGTCTGGCCGTGCCCCCCGGGGCGCGGATCATGATCCTGACCCAAACCACGTTGAGCCTCGATGAGACGCGGGGCCTCGTGGCGGCCATTCGGCGTCGTTTCCCCGACGCTCAAACCCCGCCCAAGGACGACATTTGTTACGCCACCCAGAATCGGCAGGACGCGGTCAAAGAGCTCCTGCGCCGCGGGATCGATCTCCTTCTGGTGGTCGGGTCAAAAAACAGTTCGAACAGCCAGCGCCTCGTGGACGTCGCGCGGCAGGCGGGGTGCAAGGCGTATTTGATCGACCGCGCCGATGAAATCGACCCGGCGTGGCTTCCCGGTGTGCGCGCGGTCGGCCTCACCGCGGGGGCGTCCGCCCCCGAACATCTCGTCCGCGGCGTCGTGGATTCACTGCGCGGCCCCGGCGTGACCGTTGAGGAAGTGTTGGTCCGCGACGAGGACGTGCACTTTTCCCTCCCCAAAGAACTCACGGACGCGGTTTGAGATGCGCCGAACGGTGTTGGTGTTCCGGCACGTCCCCCACGAAGGGCTGGGCTCCATTGCGACAGCCCTCCGGCGCGCGCGTCTGGCGGTTCGCCTAGTCGACACTCCCCGAACCAAGCGCCTCCCCGACCCCCGCCGCTTCGCCGGTTTGATCGTGATGGGCGGCCCCCAGGCCGTTTACCAAAAAAACCAATTCCCCTTTTTAAAGAAGGAACTGTCGGCCCTGCGGGCGGCGATCCGCGGCGGGCAACCGGTTCTCGGCGTCTGCCTCGGCGCCCAATTGATCGCCCACGCCCTGGGCGCACGGGTTTTCCCCAACCATCACAAGGAAATCGGTTGGTTCCGCGCGCGCCGCACAAAGGCCGGTGGAGGGGACCCTTTGTACGGTCGCACGCCCGCCGCCCCGACGGTTTTCCAGTGGCACGGCGACACATTTGAATTGCCGCGGGGCGCGCGGCGTTTGGCCACAGCCCCCCTGTGCCGAAACCAGGCTTTCGCTTATGGGACCAACACCTACGCAATTCAATTCCATTTGGAAATCAACGCGGCCATGGTGGCCGAATGGCTTCGTCAGCCCGGCGCGGAGGCCGAGTTGGCCTTCCTTTCTCCCCGGGCGCGGCGGGACATCGGACGGGACCGGGGGGGGCGCTGCCGCCGCCTGGCCCGAACGGCGACCCCGTTTTTTGACGGTTTCGCCCGGTTGTGCGCGGGGCGGGTTCCCCCCCAAGTGAAAAAAGGATAAACTGCCCTACCACACCATGAACCCACCGGCGTCCCGCCCACCCCGTCCCCATCCGCACAACGATTTGGCCCGCGCGCTCACGTTGATGGGCGTCTGTCTCGTCTTGGCGGCCCTGGCCGCGGCTCGTTACGGCGCCGGGTTCGGGGGCGCCCTGCTCACGCCCCTCGGCGCTCTGGGCGGCACCGTCGCCATTGATGGCTGGGTGTATCGCAAGCGCGGGGAGTCTTTCCTCATCTCCCATCCGGGTCGCTTTGCTCTCACAGCCCTTTGGTCCGTGGGTTTTTGGGGTTTTTTTGAAGCGGTCAACTTCCGGCTCGACAACTGGCACTACGTCGGCGCCCCCGCCCAACCGATATTCCGTTGGGCGATCACGCTGTTCTCCTTTGCGACCGTCGTCCCTTTGCTTTTGGAAATCACCGACCTGCTGGACACCGCGGGCCTTCTAAAGTCCGTGAGCGTGTCGCCGTACCCGCGGACCGGTCGGGTGCTCCTGCCCGCGGCGGGAGCCGCTTGCCTGGGGCTTCCCCTGATGTGGCCCGATCCCTTCTTTCCTTTGGTTTGGGCGGTGCCGTTCCTGGCGCTGGAACCCGTCGCGGAAATTCTGGGCGCGCCCTCCCTCCTGTCCGATTGGAAAAGCGGGGTCGCGCGACGGTTCGCCTTGCTCGCCCTCGCCGGTTTGATCGCCGGCTTTATTTGGCAATTGTTGAACGTCCAGGCCGAGGCGCGCTGGGTGTTCTCGTTGCCCCACCTCGACCATTGGAAAATCTTGGAAATGCCGGTGTTGGGCTACCTGGGGTTTGTGCCCTTCGCCTTCAGCGTGCACACGGCGGGGGCCGTGGCCGCCCGCCTTTGGGACCGCGCCGGCGCCGGGACCCGGGCCCTTCTCGCCGTCGCCCTGATCCTCTGGGTCGGGGCCGTGGCCCTCGGCGTGGACCGATTCTCCCGCGTCCCATGACCCGGGGGGCCTACCTGGTCACGGGGGGCGCCGGGTTTCTGGGGTCCCACCTTTGCGACGCGCTCTTGGCGCGCGGCCACCGGGTGATCTGCGTCGATAATTTCCTGACCGGGTCCCCCGACAACATCGCCCACCTCGCCGGCCACGACCGGTTCAAGTTCATCAAACACGACGTCACCCAGGACCTCTACCTTCCGGGCCGGATCGACGGCGTCCTCCATTTCGCGAGCCCGGCTTCGCCCCGGGATTACCTGGAGTTCCCCATTCAAACCCTCAAAGTCGGGTCCCTGGGGACCCACAAGGCCCTGGGTCTGGCCAAGGCCAAGGGCGCGCGGTTCCTTTTGGCGTCCACTTCGGAAGTCTACGGCGATCCCCAGGTGCATCCGCAACGGGAGGACTACTGGGGCCACGTCAACCCGGTGGGGCCCCGGGGCGTTTACGACGAGGCCAAACGCTTCGCCGAGGCCATGGCCATGGCCTACCACCGCACCCACGGGGTCAAGGTCCGCATCGCCCGCATTTTCAACACCTACGGACCCCGCATGCGAAAAAACGACGGCCGTGCCGTGCCGGAGTTCATCGACGCGGCCCTGCGGCGCAAGCCCCTGCCCGTCTTCGGAACGGGGCGCCAAACCCGGAGCCTTTGCTACGTCGACGACGAAGTCCGGGGTTTGCTGGCGCTGCTTTTTTCCAACCACACGGGGCCCATGAACATCGGCAACCCCGCCGAAGTGACCGTTCTCGACATCGCCCGGATCATCAAAAAGCTCACCCACAGCCCCAGTCGCGTCGTCCACAAACCGCTCCCGGTGGACGACCCCAAAGTGCGCCAACCCGACATCGCTTTCGCGCGGCGCGCCTTGAAATGGCGGCCCTCGGTTCCTCTCGAGGATGGGTTGCGGCGGACCATCGACTGGTTCCGAAACCGATAGCGGCGGTCTCCGCGTGAGAAAAGACCACTTCAAACTGTTGGCCTGGAACCTGATCGCGGTGGCGATCGTGGCGTTGGTGCACGCCATGGGCCTTTTCGACCGGTTCGAGGAAGCGTCCGTGAAAGCGCGGTATTGGGCCCGGGGGCCGGTGGCTCCGGACCCGCGGATCGCCGTTGTCACCATCGACCAAAAGTCCGTCAACGAAATGGGCCCCTACCCCTGGACCCGGGACCGGCACGCGCAATTGATCAGCCTGCTGTCCCAACACGGCGCCAAAACCATCGCCTTCGACGTGTTGTTCCTGGAGCCGGACATCGACAACCCGGAAGACGATGAATTTCTCGCCGCGTCCGCCGCCAAGAGCGACCGGACGGTGTTCGGCATGCTGTTCAACAAAACGCGCAAGGGGGCGCCGGCGGAGCCGTTGTTCCCCATCCCGGCCCTGGAGCGCGTGACAGCCGATTTCGGATTCGTGAACGTTTACCCGGAACTGAGCGGCCTGGTGAGCAAGGCGCCGCTCTGGGTGGATTTCGAAGGCACCTTCGTGCCCTCCCTGGCGCTCGCGACGGTCGCCGCCTTCGAGGGGAAAACCCCCGAGACCCTGTCCAAGGAATTGCGCGCGGTCACCGAGAATCGCTGGCACGAAGCGCACCTCAATTACACGGGGTGGAACGCGCAATTGGATTGGCCCGAGTCCTCGCCGTTCCCGTTCCATTCGTTCGTCGACGTTCTGCGCGGGCGGACCGAAGAAGGCGCTTTTAAGGACAAAATCGTGATCGTGGGCGGCACGCTCCACGCCCTCTTTGATTACAAACCCACTGTCGTGTCCTCGGTGTTCCCCGGGTTGGAAATCCAGGCCAACGCGGTCAACAACTTGCTCAAGAACAACTTCCTCCGCCGGGTGGACACCCGTTGGTTGTTGCTGATCATGCTTCTCATCGGCGTCCTCTGGGGGTTCGGCATGGCCCGTGCGCCCGTTTGGGCCGGGGCCATCGCGGTGATATTTTCCATCCTGGGGTACACGTTTTTGACTTACTGGTTTTTCTCCCGGCACCTCCTTTTGATCAACTTCGCGACACCGCTCTTCGCTTTTTTCGCGGCGTTCCTGGCCACCCTCATTTTTCAATTGGACACATCGCACCGGGAACAAGAGGCCATCCGCAACCTTTTCGCCGAATACACGCCGCCCAAACTCATCGATCTCATGCTTAACGACCCGTCCAAGTTGAAATTGGGCGGTGAAGAACGGGACATCACGGTGTTTTTCTCGGACATCGCGGGCTTTACGGCCATTTCCGAATCCATGGACCCGGCCCGGGTGGTCGAACTGCTGAACGACTATCAGAAATCCATGACCGATGTGGTGTTCAAGTACGATGGGTATTTGGACAAGTACATCGGGGACGCGATCATGGCCTTTTGGAACGCGCCGCTTAATCAGCCCGACCACCCCCTGTTGGCCTGCCGCGCGGCCCTCGAACAAATCCACGCCCTGGCTGAATTCAATCGCCGCGTGTCGCTGCAAGGGATCGCCCCCGTCCGGGCGCGCATGGGGTTGCACACCGGCCGGGCCCTGGTCGGCCGCATGGGGCCCGACAGCCGCCGCACCTACACCGCCATCGGGGATTCCATCAACCTGGGATCGCGTTTGGAAGGGGCCAACAAATATTACGGCACCGGCGTCATCATCTCCGAGCCGACGCACAAAGCGGCGGCCGCCGAAATTGAGGCCCGGGAACTGGATCTGATCCGCGTGCAGGGGAAAACCCAGCCCATTCGCATTTTCGAATTGACGGCCATGAAAAACGGCCTCCCCCCCGAGACCAAGGCCGCCCACGGTCTCTTTTCCGACGGAATCCGGCTGTACCGGGCGCGGCGATTTGCGGACGCCATGGACCTTTTCGTTGCTGTCGATCGGGCCCTCCCCGGGGACCCCCCCACGGGAATTTACATCCAACGGTGTCGGCGGTTTTTGGAAGTTCCCCCTCCCCCCGATTGGGACGGCGTGCACGCCATGACGTCGAAATAGTGGCCCTCAAACCGCTCCGCTCCCTCGACCCGCTCCCCCGTTTCTCCCGCGCGCTCCTTGATGGGGGGCTGCGCCCTTCCGACAAAATCCTGGTGGCCTGCTCCGGCGGGCCGGATTCCATGGCGCTTTTGGATTTGGCCTCCCGATCCGGGCTGGACGTCGTTGTCGGACACGTGGACCACGGACTGCGCCCGTCTTCGGGGGCGGACGCCCGCTTCGTCCGCGCCCAGGCCGCGGCACGCGGCCGGCCGTGCTTTGTCGCCCACGCGCCCGTCCGGGCGCGGGCCGCGCGCCGGGGCCGGGGCCTGGAAGACGCCGCCCGGGAATTGCGCTACGCCGCCCTGGGCCGGATGGCCCGCCGCACCGGGTGCGTCGCCGTCCTCGCCGCGCACACGCTCGACGATCAGGCGGAAACGGTGGTGATGAATTTGTTGCGCGGCGCGGGGCCCGGGGGCCTGGCCGGCATGTCGCCCCGTTCGCCCCTGCCGGGGCGTCCCGATCTCGTCTTGGTCCGCCCTTTGCTGGATTTTCCCAAGCGGTCGCTGCGGACCCATCTACGGACCCGGGGCGTCCCCTTCCGGGTGGACGAAACCAACGCGCAACCTTTGTTTTTGCGCAACCGTCTACGACCGGTCCTCGCCCGCTGGGAGAAGGAGCGGCCGGGGTTTTTCGAGCGGGTCGCGCGGACGGCGCGCGTTCTTCGCGACGAAGAGGACTTTTGGCGCCGCCGCCTGGGGATGGATCGACGGAAACAACCGCCCCGTCGCCTTGATCGACGGGATTTTATGCGGTATCATATGGCGGAACAGCGTCGGCGGCTCCGGCTTTTGTTCGGTTTGACCCACTTTGAATCCCTGGAACGTGTCCGCCAATTCGCCGCCGACCGCGCCGCCGGCCCGCTGGACCTGCCGGAGGGGCGCGTGGCCAAGACCGCACGTTTTCTGATTTTCAAGCGAAAGATCGCAAGGGAGAACCCATGAAAGGCAACGGACGCAACGCGATTCTTTGGCTCCTGGTTTTTTCCGGGATCCTGTTTTTCATTCAGAGTCTGCGCGGGCCCCATTTCAGCGAGAAGGAAATCGATTACTCGACATTTAAGCGCCAGCTGAAGGCCGGCCGTGTGACCGAGGTTCGCGTGCGGGAAGGGTTGTTGCGGGGCAAATACAAAGAGGAAGGGAAAACCGTCGCTTTCCGCGCCATCCCCCTGCCCGACCCGAAACTCGTCGAAGAGTTGGAAGCCGTGGGCGTCGAAAAATTCCTCGGGGAGCCGGAGCGGGGTTGGATCAACGCGCTTCTCGGAAACCTCGTGTGGATCGGGGTGTTCATTTTCTTCTGGTGGTTCGTGATCATCCGCCAAATGCAGGGCGGCGGCAAACAGGCCATGGCCTTCGGCCGCTCCAAGGCGAAGCTCCAAACCAACCGGAAGAACCGCGTGACCTTCGCCGACGTGGCGGGGTGCGACGAGGCGAAAGAAGAATTGCAGGAGATCATCGAATTCCTTAAAGACCCGGCCAAATTCCAAAAATTGGGCGGCAAGATCCCCAAAGGCGTTTTATTGTTCGGTTCGCCGGGGACCGGCAAAACCCTGTTGGCCAAAGCGGTCGCGGGGGAGGCGGGCGTGCCGTTCTTCTCAAGCTCCGGATCGGATTTCGTTGAGATGTTCGTGGGCGTGGGCGCCAGCCGTGTCCGCGACCTCTTCGAGCAGGGCCGCAAAAGCGCTCCCTGCCTCCTCTTTGTCGATGAAATCGACGCCGTGGGTCGCCAGCGTTTCGCCGGCATCGGCGGCGGTCACGACGAGCGGGAACAAACTTTGAACCAATTGCTGGTCGAGATGGACGGGTTCGACACCAAGGAAGGTGTGATCCTCATCGCCGCCACCAACCGGCCCGACGTGCTGGACCCGGCGCTCCTGCGCCCCGGGCGGTTCGACCGCCAGGTGGCGGTCCCATCGCCGGACCTCAAGGGCCGCGAGCAGATCCTCAAAGTGCACGCCAAGGGCGTCAAGCTGGGGACCGACGTCGATCTCTCCGTTATCGCCCGACGGACCCCGGGTTTTGTCGGCGCCGATTTGGCCAACCTGGTGAACGAGGGCGCCCTGCTGGCGGCGCGACGAAGCAAAAAAGCCGTGGAGATGAAGGAGCTGGAGGAGGCCATCGACCGCGTCATCGCCGGGCCCGAACGCAAAAGCCGCATGATGAGCGAAAAGGAAAAACTCGTCATCGCCTACCACGAGTCGGGCCACACCCTGGTCGCCCACACCTTGGCGCCCCACGATCCCGTGCACAAGGTGTCGATCATCCCGCGGGGGCCCGCCCTGGGCTACACCCTGCAATTGCCCACCGAGGACCGCTATCTGACCAGCCGGTCGGACATGTTGAACCGCCTTTGCATCCTGCTGGGCGGCCGCACCGCCGAGGAAATCGTGTTCAAGGAAGTCACCACCGGCGCCCAGGACGACCTTTCGAAGGCGACCCAAATCGCCCATAAGATGGTCTGCGAGTTCGGCATGAGCGAAAAGTTGGGCCTGGTGACCTACAAAAAGAAATCCGAGGAATTGTTCCTGGGCCGGGAGCTCGGCGAAGGCCGGACCTATTCCGACCAGACCGCCCAGGACATCGACGAAGAGGTCAAACGGCTGATCGCCGAATCCCAACAGCGGGTGCGAATCATTCTCAACGAGGGCCGAACCGCTCTGGAGGCCCTGGCCAAGTCGCTCATGGAAAAAGAGGTGTTGAACGGCGACGAAATCGCCGCCCTCATCGCGGGGGGAACCCTCCCCGCGGCGCCCCCGACCTCCGCCGGCGACACGCCCGGCGCGGCCGGGTCCGCCGCCGGCGGCCTGGCGCCGTCCCCCAGCCCGGCGTAATTCCCGGGCCGGACATCCCGGCGTGCCCACCCTCTTCACGCATCCCGCGGTTCCCCTCGCCGCGCGTCTCGCCCTGGGCGCCCGCCGCCTGCCGGGGCGATTGCTGGTCGCGGCCGTCGTTTTTTCCCTCCTGCCGGACCTGGATGTCCTCGCCTTTTCCTTCGGCCTGCCCTACGGGCATGTGTTCGGGCACCGGGGGTTTTTCCATTCTTTGACGTTCGCGGCGATGGCCGCGTTGGTGGTCGCGTGGGTCGGACGGGGTTTCGGCGCGGGTCGAAGGACCGCCTTCGCCGTTTTGTTCGCCACCATGGCTTCCCACGGCCTTTTGGACGCCATGACCGACGGCGGCAAGGGCATCGCGCTCCTCAGCCCGTTCACCAACACCCGCTATTTCCTGCCTTGGCGTTTCATCCCGGTGTCGCCCCTTGGCGTCGCGCGCTTTTTCAACGAGCGGGGCCTTCGGGTGTTGACCGGGGAGTTCGGGCGGCTGTGGGTCCCGCTGATGGCGGTGGCCGCCGCCCTGGCGATCGGGCGATGGATCGGCGAACGGGGAGGCCGTCGTGGCGGTCGTTGATGTTCTGAGCCCGCTGTCTTCGGGCCCGGGACCCCTGTTGATGGGGATTGTGAACGTCACCCCGGACTCTCTTTCCGACGGCGGTCGTTTCGCCGACCCCGACGCCGCCTTGGCCCGCGCCGAGGCCCTGGCCGAAGCGGGCGCGGTCTTGATCGATATCGGCGGTGAATCCACCCGGCCGGGCGCCGCCCCCGTGGACGCCGCGGAGGAAACGCGCCGTGTCGTGCCCGTGGTGGTCGCGGTCGCCCGGCGTCTGCCGGGGGTCTGGGTGTCGGTGGACACGTCCAAGGCCATCGTGGCGCGCCGCGCTTTGGAGGCGGGGGCCCGCCTCGTCAACGATGTCACCGCTCTGGGGGACCCGTCCATGGCGGAGGTCCTACGCGATCACAACGCCCCCGCCGTCCTGATGCACAAAAAAGGCGACCCCCGGACCATGCAGGCCAACCCCGTGTACGGCGACGTGGCGGCCGAGATCGCCGCCTTTTTCGAAGAACGGTTGGCTTACGCCGCCGCCCGGGGCTTGCCGCGGTCCCGTTTTCTGTTGGACCCCGGCCTGGGGTTCGGCAAAACGACGGCCCACAACGTGGCGATTCTTCGCCGCATGGATGAATTTCATCGCTTCGGGCTCCCTCTGCTCATCGGCGCATCGCGCAAATCCTTCATCGGGCGCCTTCTGGGCGGGGAAGCAACCCCCTTGCCGCCGTCGGAGCGGGAGGAAGGGTCCCTGGCCGTGCACCTGTGGGCCGCGGCGCGGGGCGCGCGGGTGCTGCGCGTGCACGACGTTCGCGCCACGGCCCGCGCGTTGACGCTCTGG
>Ga0268298_10002688_pt1 | contig 19144 bp, 18 predicted proteins | sample WWTPWeurt_MetaG_FD_194462 | JGI IMG/M metagenome (GOLD analysis project Ga0268298, IMG submission 194462) | Activated sludge microbial communities from WWTP in Nijmegen, Gelderland, Netherland - WWTP Weurt | ecosystem: Engineered > WWTP > Aerobic digester > Activated sludge | place...
CAGCAACATCGCCGCGATTCAGCAGCGGATCGTCGAAGAGGTCGGACTGCTGCCGGACGTACTGTCGAATCCACCGCCGGCTGTCTTCTTCACGGCGTTCGCCGACAAGAACCTCGACTTCGAGATTCACGCCTACGTTGGATCGTTGAACGATCGCTTCAGGGTGCAGCACGAAATCAATCTGGCGGCCGAACGCGTGCTGCGAGAACAAGGCGCCGACGCCCCCCCTTCATGACAGGATTCCCCATGGTTTTGCAATCTCGGCTGGTCTGGACAACGACGCTGGCCGCGCTGCTGGTGCTTGCCGGTTGCGCCAGCCGCCCGGTCAACCCGCCGATGACGCAGGTCGACCCGAATGGCGGGTACACCTTCCAGACGCGCCAGAAGCACTTCAAGAGCCGGGACACCCTGGTCGTCTTGGCCTTCTCGGGCGGTGGTACCCGCGCGGCGGCATTCTCCTACGGGGCGTTGGAGTTTCTGCGACGCACCGAGGTCGCAGCGCCGGATGGCACCAAGCTTCGTCTGCTCGACGCCGTCGACATGATCACCGGTGTGTCGGGCGGCAGCTTCACGGCGCTGGCCTACGGTCTGTACGGCGACAAGCTGTTTGCGAACTACGAGCAGCGCTTTCTCAAGCGAAACGTGCAGGGCGAACTGCTTTCAAGGGCGGCAAGCCCCAGTCATTGGGCCGACTACATCGGGGGCACGGCCGGGCGATCCGAACTTGCGGCGAACTATTACGACGAGATCCTGTTCAACGGCGCGACGTTTGGCGACCTTGATCGAGGCGATGGCCCCTACATCGTGGCGTCAGCCACCGACATCTCGACGGGCAGCCGCATCCCCTTCAACCAGTCCGTCTTCAACCTGATGTGCACGGACCTCAATGCCATCCGCCTGGCGCGCGCGGCATCGGCCTCGTCGGCCGTTCCGGTGGTGCTGTCGACCGTGACCCTCAACAACTACGGCGGCACCTGCAACGCCGACGTGCCGGCCTGGGTCAAGATGTTCACGCAGTCGGACAATCCCCCGCGGCCCGCTGCGCGGGCGATCCGAGAGCTGAATGAGGGCCAGGCCCTGGCCGATGGCGTGAACCGGCCGTATATCCACCTGGTCGACGGCGGCATCTCCGACAACGTGGGCATGCGCGGCGTGCTCGATGCCTTGCAGTTGCTCGAAGCCTTGCATGCGGCCGGCGTACCGACGCCGCTGGACCATGTGAAGCGAATCGTCGTGCTGGTGGTCAACTCGCTGTCGTCGCCCCCCACCAACTGGGACCAATCGGAAAAGGGGCCAGGCATGGTGGACGTGCTGTTGAAATCCAGCGGTGTGCCGATCGACCACTATTCCTACGAGGCGGTTGAGTTGTTGAAAGACATCTCGGCGCGCTGGGATACCGCGCGCCATCTCCGGGACCTGGCCGGGTGTACTACCAACAAGGACGCACCGGTCTGCGCCGCGATCCGTGTTCCGCAGGCGAAGGTCTACGCCATCGACGTGTCGTTTCCGGCACTGAAGGACCCGACCGAGCGGGCCTATCTGAACGACCAGCCCACCAGCTTTGCCTTGCCGGCCGAGGCGGTGGACCGGCTGCGCGCCGCAGCGGGCACGATCATCGGCGCGTCGCCCGAATTCCAGCGGCTGTTGAAGGACGCCGGCGTGAAAGTCGTCAGCCAGCCGGCCGCAGCCGGTGCCGTGACTGCCGCACCTTGAAAGGCGATGGCGCCGCGGCATGGCTCCGGTGGCCGGGACGGTACCAAAGGATTGGATGGCCGGCAAAGGCGGATCAGAGTCGCAGAGCGCTGCTGTCAATATGCATGATAATTCATGACCAATCGGTCGATTAATGCCGCCCAGTGCCTGTTTTCTTGACCCAACCTATCCCCAGACATGACCACTCTTCTCCAAAGTTTCATCGGCGGCCGCTGGATCGGCGCGCAGCCGGCCCAGGCCCTGCGCAGCGCCATCAATGGCGAGACCGTGGCCCACACCCATGCGGAAGCGCTCGACTTTGGCGAGGCAGTCGACTACGCCCGCCGCGTGGGCCTGCCGGGGCTGCTGGCGCTGGATTTCCAGCAGCGCGCCGCGCGCCTGAAGGCGCTGGCCAAGTACCTGGGCGAGCGCAAGGAAGAGCTCTACGCCATCTCGGCCCACACCGGCGCCACGCGGGTGGACGGCTGGATCGACATCGAAGGCGGCTCCGGCACACTGTTTTCCTACGCCAACGTGGGCGCGGGCGAGCTGCCCAGCGGCAACCTGATACACGAAGGCCCGGCGCTGAACCTGGGCAAGAAGGGGCTGTTCGGCGGCACGCACATCCTGGTGCCGCGCGGCGGTGTGGCGGTGCACATCAACGCCTTCAACTTCCCCATCTGGGGCCTGCTGGAAAAGTTCGCGCCCAGCTTTCTGGCCGGCATGCCGTGCATCGGCAAGCCGGCCACCGCCACCAGCTACCTGACCGAGGCGATGGTGCGCATCGTCAACGAATCCGGCATCCTGCCGGCCGGCGCGCTGCAGTTGGTGATCGGCTCCACCGGCGACCTGCTGGACCGCCTGGACGGGCGCGACGTGGTCACCTTCACCGGCTCGGCCGACACCGCGGCCAAGCTGCGCGTGCACCCGAACGTGGTGCGCCACAGCATCCCGTTCAACGCCGAGGCCGACTCGCTGAACTGCGCCATCCTGGCGCCCGAGGTCACGCCGGACGACGAAGAGTTCGACCTGTTCGTGAAGGAAGTGGTGCGCGAGATGACGGTCAAGGCCGGCCAGAAGTGCACCGCCATCCGCCGCGCCATCGTGCCGCGCCAGCATCTGGACGCGGTGGCCGAGCGCATTGCCGCGCGCCTGGCCAAGGTGGTGGTGGGCGACCCGTCGGTGGAAGGCGTGAAGATGGGCGCGCTGGCCTCGCACGCGCAGCAGGCCGACGTGGCCGAGCGCGTGGCACTGCTGCGCCAGGACGCGGAAGTGGTCTACGGCGGCGGCGCGGGCTTTGCCCCGGTGGGCGAGGGCACGGCGAACGGCGCCTTCTTCCAGCCCACGCTGCTGTTGGCGCGCAACCCGCTGGCCAACAGCGCGGTGCACGACGTGGAGGCCTTCGGCCCGGTCAGCACGCTGATGCCGTATGACGGGGTGGAAGAAGCCTTGCAGCTGGCTGCGCGCGGGCAGGGCAGCCTAGTGTGCTCCCTGGTGACGAAAAGCCCCGAAACCGCGGCGACCATGGTGCCGGCGCTGGCTGCGCTGCACGGCCGCGTGCACGTGCTGGATCGCGAATCCGCGCCCGAGTCCACCGGCCACGGCTCGCCGCTGCCGGTGCTCAAGCACGGCGGCCCGGGCCGCGCGGGTGGCGGCGAAGAGCTGGGTGGGTTGCGCGCCGTCACCCACCTGCTGCAGCGCGCGGCCGTGCAGGGCTCGCCCACCATGCTGACGGCCGTGACGCGCGAATACGTGCGCGGTGGCAAGGTCACCGAGACCGGCGTGCACCCCTTCCGCCGCCACTTCGAGGAGATCCAGATCGGCGAGTCGCTGCTGACCGCCAGCCGCGTGATCCGCGACGAAGATGTGCACGCCTTCGGCCACCTGACCGGCGACATGTTCTACATGCACTTTGACGACGAAGCCGCCAAGGCCTCACCCTTCGGCCAGCGCATTGCGCACGGCTACCTGGTGCTGTCGGATGCGGCCGGCCTGTTCGTCGTGGCCGAGCCCGGCCCTGTGCTGGCCAACTACGGGCTGGACACGCTGCGCTTCGTCAAGCCGGTGGCCATCGGCGACAGCATCCAGGTGCGCCTGACCTGCAAGCGCAAGATCGACCGCAACAAGAAAGACGCCAACGGCAACGGCCAGGGCGTGGTGGCCTGGGATGTGGAAGTGAAGAACCAGCACGGCGAGCTGGTGGCCAGCTACGACATCCTGACGCTGGTGGCGAAGAAGGGCTGAAGCCCGAACCCGCCCTGAAACATCCCGGCCAGCAGGTTTTTCAGCTATATAAAATATAGCTAACTATGACCGTTCGACGCTGGGATAGTCCCAAAAAGGCCAAAAAATTTGGGATCTGACAGTCCCGCGACGTGCAACGCAACGCCCGCTTTCTCCGGTCCAACCCCGGCTACGTCCACGGGAAGCCTCGCATCTGCGTCGGCATAACGGGCCTTGACCCCGACGTACGGTTTGACAAGCACAGGGCCGGAATCCAGTCGAACCGGTTTGTGCAGGAGTTCGGCTTGCGGTTGTTGCCGCCGCTCTATGCGCTGTACAACCCGCTGACCTATGACGAAGCCCGCAGCGTGGAGGTGGAACTCGGCATTGGCATGCGCGAAAGCGGCTATTGAGGCTGGCAGGCGTAAGGACCCCGCCGCCCGCCTGCGCACGGTCTACGGTGTGAAGGTCAGGCTGCGAAAGGTTTGCCGCGCGGGCGACAGTTTCTTGCATTCGACCCCTTCGACCTGCAGACCGCCGTCGTCACTGAGCAATTGCACGCTGGCCGTCTGCGGGATGGCAAACAGTGCTTCGGGTCGCAAATCCTTCAGGTCGACGCCGTTGATGGTTACGGCTGCCTCCCCCGTGCGGCCTGACCAGCGGTAAACCGCGAACGTTCCGACATCGGCCGGTGGCCCGGCCGAAATGAGGTAGCTGGAACCGACGAGATCGATGCTGCGGATGCCGCGCTGCCCCAGATCGAGTTCGATCGGTGAGCCCAGGCGCGCCCGCTCGCCCTGGACCACGCCGGCGGGATTGCGCAGCGGGATGAGCAGCGCGCGCCCCTGGGGCACTGGATTGCGCAGGCCGATCAGCAGTTGCCCGTCCGGCGTGGCCGCCAGGCCCTCGATGTTGAACCCGCCTTCGGCCTCGGCAGCCCGCTTCGCCGCCTTGCCCAGGCGATAAGGCTTGAGCTCGGGCGCATCCTTGATGTCGCGCAAAAGCCCGGCGTAGGGAGATCCGACCGGCGTGACCGTGGGCGAGCTGCCGGGCACGATGTCGGTGGCGAAGATTCGGCGTCGGCTCTGAAACGACTTTCCGTGGCTGTCACGGCCATGCGAGGTGATCCAGTAGATCCGGGAACCGATCAGGGCAGCCCCTTCGATGTCGGACTCGCCATCCGCGCGGGTGCCAAGAAACCTGGACAGCGGCACGGTCCCTACCGCCTGGTCCTGCCCGCGCCGATAGACATGCAACGCGTTGCGTTCGTCCTCCCCGACAACAAAGTGATCGGCATCCAGCGCCACCGCCGCCGAAGCATCGCAGGGCCCGCGGTAGGCCGAGATCGGCTGTGCACCTGCCGACGCAACCCCACTGAGAAGCGCCGCCACCAGCAGCGACCGATGAGCCCTCAATGCCATCTTCGTTCTCCCTTTGGGTTGTGACGCGGCCATGGTACTGCGACCGACCGGACCCCGTGGTCGGATCAAGCGCACCGCCTGGCCCAAAACGGGTACCACGACATCCGGCGACCCTGCGGCACTCCATAGAATTGGGCTCACATTCACTCAGATGGAGCCGGTGATGAACCTATCTTTGAAATTCAGTTGGCGCGCAACGCTGTTGGCGGCATGCACTGTGGCCGCGCTGGCCGGCGGCGCAGCCCAGGCGCAGGACATTCCCCTGATCACCGGCGAGCATTGGACCAAGTCCACCGAACAGAACAAGAAGGCCTACCTGGTCGGAATGACCAACATGCTGCAGGTGGAAATCGCCTATCAGGCCGGAAATACCCCCCCGGAATCGCAGACCGTCGTGCCGCGGTTCGCCAAGGGCTTGAAGGGCCATACCCTGGACGGCGCGATCGCCAAGGTGGACGCCTGGTACGCAAAGAACCCCGGCCGCATGCAGCAGACCGTCGTTGAAACCATCTGGTTTGAGTTGGTCGCTCCCGGACTGAAGCAGAGCAAGTAAAGGAACTCCACCATGAAAAAGAACACAGGACTTGCGCTCATCCTGGCTGCCGCCGGGCTCATCGGTTGCACCAACATGACCCCGCAACAGCAGGGCACGGTCAGCGGCGCCGCAATCGGCGCGGCAGCGGGCGCTGGCATCGCCGCCATTTCGGGCGGCAGCGGCTGGACCGGCGCGGCCATCGGTGCGGTGGCCGGCGGCGTCATAGGCAACATCAAGGGCAGCGAGGCCAAGTAGTTTTCGCTGCGGATACTCTTGTTCTAATAGCTATCCATCACCGATCGGCGATGGGTAGAAGACAGAAGAAGGCTATGTCTGCATTGGCTATTGCGGCTGCCATCTGCCCACTGCTTCGTGCAAGCAAGCCGCCGGCGAGATGTTCTGACGGTACCGCTCGATCATGCGGCGGCAGCCGAGGTAGTTCTCACTGTACTTGGTGGCCACCGCGTGGCAGCGGTGCATCCATTGCTTGAGGCGACTGTCATAGGCGTTGACGTTTGGGGGCGCAGTTGTTCGACATGGGGATGACAGTGCGGGCCGGACGGTCATCGAGACTTCCGAGGGCGTCGGGTTGCGCGCGCTCATGAAGACAAGCTGGCGGCGCTCCATGCCAACCGCAGACGGGTCATGGGCCGGCCGCATTGCCCCCCGCAACTGACCGCGTGTCGTGCCCACTTTGGGCACATCGGGCCGCACAAAAGCTCAATTTCACAGGCTCGGCTTGTAGGATCAGTACACCATCTTTTTGAGGCGAGTCCGCTCTGCCCATGCCCTCCTTCGCAGTCTCGATCCGCTCGCGGGCATGCCTGGCCATGGCCTTTTTTTACGCATGCCTGGCCAGCCTGGGCGGCGCGCTGGCAAGCCCGCTCAGCGAAGCGGAAATCGCCGACACCGCGAAGGCCGCGTTCATCTGGGGCTACCCCATGGTGGACAACTACAACGTTCTGTACAACTACGCGCTAGACCCGCGTTCACCTGAATTCAAGGCGCCACTCAACGCCATCAGCCATGCACGCAATGTGGCAGGCCCGGCCGACAAGGCCATCGTGGCGCCCAATGTGGACACCCCGTATTCCTACGCCTGGCTCGACCTGCGGGCCGAACCCATCGTGCTGTCGCTGCCCGAATTCGAGAAGCAGCGCTATGTGTCGCTGCAGCTGATCGACAGTTACACCTACATCATTGGCTACGTCACGCCGCGCACCAACGGCCATGCCGGCGGCGATTTCATGATCGTCGGCCCGGCGTGGCAGGGCGTTGCGCCCGCCGGGATCAAGAAGGTCTTCCGGTCGCCCACGGAGCTTGCGCTGGCGTTCTACCGCACCCAGATTCTCGGCCCCGATGATCTGCGTCGGGTCCAGGCGCTGCAGGATGAATTCAAGGTCCGCACGCTGTCGGCCTACCTGGGCCAGCCAGCGCCGGCCCTAGCCCCCGCCCCCGCGCTGACACCGGTGGCGCCGCTCGATGTGCGCAAGGAGCCGACGTCCCTGCGTTTTTTCGACGTCCTGAACTGGATGCTGCAGACCATGCCGGCCCTGCCCGGCGAGGTCGCGCTGCGCCAGCGGTTCGAGCAGATCGGCGTCGTTCCTGGCCAAGCCTTCAAGGTCGCTGACCCACGGGTCGAGGCGGCAATGATCCAGGGCATGAAGGCCGCCATGCAGGACATGGTCGAGCGCTCGCGGAACATCCGGTCTTCCGCGGAATTGTTCGGCAGCCGGGAATTCCTGAAGGACGACTACCTGACGCGCGCCGTGGCGGCCATGATCGGCATCTACGGCAACTCGGCCGACGAATACCTCGGTGTCGGCTATCAGGCCGATTCCTCAGGGCGACCCTTCGAAGGTCAATACCGATACCGCATCCGCTTCGCCCCGGACGGGCTGCCTCCCGTGGGCGCGTTCTGGTCCATCACGGCCTACACCGCCGACCGCTTCGTGTACGCCAACGCACTCGACCGCTACAAGATCAGTTCGCTGGCGCTGCCCGAGCTGGCGCGCGATGCCGACGGCGGCATCACGCTCTATGTGCAGCACCGGTCACCAGGCGCCGGCAAGGCGGCCAACTGGCTGCCCGTTCCGGCGACCCCCTTCGGCTTGACCTTCCGGACCTACCTGCCCGGCGAGGCGATCCGGCAAGGACGTTGGCAGGCGCCGCCGGTGATCCGACAGGAAGGCAATCCATGAAGACGATGATGAGTGAAAGCATGAAAAAGGAGTTCGGCCGTGCGATGCGCGGGATCGCACTCGTGGGCGTGATCGCAGGCGCCTGTCCGCCGGGGGCCTGGGCACAACAAGCCGAAGCCCCCGGCGCGCTCGAACGGCGCGTGGATGCGGCTTTTGAAGCCGCGTTCCCCCTGTATGAAATGGCGCGCGCACGCTTCAATGCCATGGTCAACCCGCTGAATCCCGCGCCGTCACCGGTCAACGGAACGCCGGTCAACCGGCGCAACTTGATCGACCACACGGCGCGCGATGTGACCACGCCGAACAACGACACCCTGTACTCGGCCACCTGGCTCGACCTGCATGCCACGCCGGTGCGCATCCGGGTGCCCCGCGTCGAGGGCGGCCGCTACTGGTCGGTGGCCCTGCTGGACATTTTCACCAACAACTTCGCCATTCTGGGGCGCCAGCAGGACGGGGAAGGCCCGGTCGAGGTGACGGTGGTGGGGCCGCAGTGGGCGGGCCCGCTGCCAGGCGGACGGGTGATCCGCTCACCGAGCAACGATGTCCAGCTGGTCGGACGCTTTCTCGTCGACGGCCCCGCGGACCTTGACGCGGTGCACCGGATCCAGGATGGCGTGCGCGTCGAACCCCTGGACCGGGCCGCGAAGACCCTGCCGCAGTGGGTGCCGGTGCGCACCAGCACCGACCCCGAAAATTTCCTGGCGGTGGTGAACGAGATGCTGTCACGCAACCCCTTGCCGGCGACCGAGGTTTCAGCCTTTTCAAATTGGGCAGACCTGGGCGTTGGCGGCGGCGCCTTTGCATTCAACCGCACCAGCGCTGCGGTTCAGGCCGCCTGGCACGCGCGGCTGCCGGCCCTGCATCAAGGTCTTCGCGAGGGCCTGCAGCGTGGGGCGAAAAAGGTCGACGGCTGGAGCGTACCGTCACCGGACGTGGGCGATTTCGGGCAGAACCACAGCCTGCGCGCCGCGGTGGCATTCGGCGGCCTGAGTGCACTGCCCTCACGCGAAGCCATCTATCTCAACCTTGAAGAGGACCCGGCGACGGGCGCGCCACTGGACGGCCGGCGCCCCTGGAAACTGATCGTGCCCCCCATCGCTGCCAAGGGCTTCTGGTCAATCTCGATGTACGAGAAGGATGCCGAAGGTCGCTTGTTCTTTGCCGCCAATCCCATCGGCCGCTACTCCGTCGGCGACCGCACGCACGGCGTGCAGCGCATGCCGGACGGCAGTATCGAACTGCTGCTTCAGCACAACCCGCCGGCCGACACCCGCAACTGGCTGCCCACGCCGGCTGGCACCTTCGCAATGACGCTGCGGGTCTACGGACCATCGAAATCGATGCTTGATGGCAAAGCCCCTCTGCCTCGCCTGATACCCGCGAACTGATCTGTTCCCTTTCCCTTCAAGTCCACTCCATGACGAATTCCACCCTGAAAAATCCTTCGCTTCAGTTCACCACCGCGGCCTTGCTGCTGGCCGGTTTGGCTCTCCCGGCGCAGGCGCGCGACGAGGAAATCGCGCGCGGCGTCAACCCAAAGGACAACATCTCCAAGGTGGACCTGATCTACAAGCGCGACAACATGACCGGCGATGCCTCGGTTCAGAGCCTGTCGTTCAAATACGACCAGGCCTTGAACGCCGACTGGGGCGTGAACCTGGAATTGCCCACGGTGAAGTACTCATCGCCCCTGCTCAACGAGGCGGGGCTCGGCGATGTGCAGTTTCGGATTCGCAAGGTCACCAATTTCGAGCAAGGGGCGCTCATCCTCGGCGCCGAAGCCGTCGCACCGACCGCCTCGCACGACGCGCTCGGGCTGGGCAAGTGGCAGCTCAACCCCGTGGTGGGCTTCGTCTATTCATTCACGCCCACGACGTTTCTCTACATGGGGTACAAACATCTGTATTCCGTGGGCGGCGACAGCGCCCGCCCGGACATCAACATGAGCCAGCCGCGCATGCTGTTGGCCTACACCTCGCCGAAGGGCTGGTGGGTGCTGGGCGACCTGAAATACACGCGTGACCTCAACGCACGCAACGACCTCCTCGACTGCGAGCTCGAAGTGGGGCAGATGCTCACGCACAACATGGCGCTCTCGGCCCGCATCGGCGCGCCCCGGCTCGACACCACACGCACCTTCGGATTCAGCCTGAATGGCCGCTACATCTTCTGATCGCCCGGCACACGCGGGGAGCACGCTCTGCACGATCTCGCCAGCGTCGAAGTAGCTTGCTTCAAGCACCCGACAGCGATCGCGTTCGAACCTGAGTGCGCCTCTGACTAGAGTGGTTGCGGCCCGCCGCGACCCGAGCCAGCCCCGGGCGACTTCAGCAGGCCGGCACGCAAGGTGCCGCTGATCAGAACGCGTAGCGCAGCAAGGCCGCAAGGCTTGCGCCACCGGGGATGTCGGCCCGTCGCACCCCGAGGACACGGGCGCCCGAGGCGAGCGCACGGCTGGCGATCTGGTCGACGACGCCATGGCTGGCGGCGCTCGCCGACGGCTCGAACTCGACGCGGCCCTCGTCGTCGACGCGCCCGGGCACGATCTCGTCGATGTCGACCATCAGCACCGAAATTGCGCCGAATGTTGCCGCGCGCGCCGCCTGGGCGATGTCGCTCGTGGTGCGACCCTGTGCTGACAGCGTCTCAAACTGGTGGCGAAGGCCGTCGAGTTCGGCCCGGTGGAGCCCGTCGAGGATGGCGCGCGAAGCCTGTGCGAGGTCGGCATCGCTCGTCGTCTCGGGGTTGCCCTCAATCGTCTCGGACACCAGGTGGGGATAGCTGCACACCGAGCGGAAGATGCCGTCCAGTGGCTGCGCCGCCGCCAGGATGAGTGGCGTCTCGCGGCCGGCCAGCAGGCCACGCAGCGCGTTATCGACCCGCCTTGCGAATTGGCTCATGCGCACCTTCTGCCCTTCGGCTCCATGGATGCGGCCGCTCGGTGAACGGTCCTGGATGGAGGCCTTTCCGACCGAGCTGGCCGCGTCCACGGGCATGTCGTCAACCTTGACCGTGGCGGCCGGCAGGTCGCCCGAAACTTCGACCAGACGCACCGCGTTCTGGGACAGCGCCAGCACGAAGGCCGATTGTGACACCGTGATCGCTCGCAGCAGCGGCTTCATGAAGAAGCGGTCGCTGGCCACGACGACGGGCTCCAGCGCATTCGGAAGGCGGAAGGTCAGCGTCTCTTCGGCGGTGGCGAACACCGCCAGGCTGTTGGCCTGAAAACGCCAGAATTCGTCGTCATCGAGCAGGTCCGACAGCGCCTCGTCGATGGCCTTGGTGGAGCGCTTGTCGATGCCACCCGACGCGAGCTGGTCGAGCCCGGCGCGAATGAGGTTCTTGAACGCGATCCGGTCGGCCTGCGCATCCTGCGTGACGGGGGTCGTCGGCAGGTACAGCGACAGGCAAGCGGGCGAGCGCATCGCGCTCAGGCGCTCGATATCGGCGCGCGATGGAATGTCGACGTGAAGCATGTGGGGATGACTCCTGGGATGGTGCGATGGTTGCGGATGGATGGGGCGCGATGTCGTTAGCGGCAGCGGCAGGGGAACTCGAAATTCTATGCCGCATGTGGGTGCTATCGAGGCGCAACGGCCGTGCATACTGCCCAAATTGGGCTGCACCTCGGCGCGGACAATCCGACTGACCGAGGGTGCGCAGATCGATGAAATTTCCGAGCTACGGCGCCGACGCGTCGCGCCCCGGCTCGACACCCACGCACCTTCGGGTTCAGCGTGAATGGCCGCTACATCTCTTCTGATCGTCTGGAGCACGCAGGGTGTACGTGCTGCCTTTCGGCTGCGCCCGATTCGGCCGCCAGGGCCGTGCCTTAAAGCCGGTGTTGATCGGTTAGTTCGCGCGGACTCTTTCAAACACTGGCAAAAGCTTGTCCCAAGGTCGGTCGATGCATTGATCGATCACGATGTCGGTGGCCAGGGCCAGTTGCTGCGCAGGCAGCAGCGTCTGGCCTTTCCTGCCACTGACGTATCCGTGCAGGTAAAGGATGGTGTAGCTGCGCTCCTCGCCACTGAGGCGCAACAGGGTGCGGCAGTCGATTTCGTCGATACCGGCCTGCTTCTGATTCCCGGCAGTAGCGGCGGTCTTGTCCTGTGCCAGCGCCAGGGGTGTGACGAGCGCGGCTGCGGTGACCAGGGCGCAGAGGGCTGAATTTGGGATTGAGATCATGTCTTTCAGACTCCAGTGAATGGGTTCAACGACGGTAGCCACGCATGCAGTCGTCATAGGCATGACGGTAGGCGTAGTCCCGATCAGCCTCGTTGCGGGCGCCGTTTGCAACCGCGCCCAGTGCGCCGCCGACCAGGGCGCCGCGCCGGGCAGCTCGGCCCCCGCCCACAACGCCACCGAATACGGCACCGCCCACAGCGCCCCGGGCTGCACTGCGCAGACCTCCGGCGCCTGGCGGCGCGTACCGATAGGCCTGTTCCTGGGCGAAAAAGTGACAGTCTTCGGCGTCGCCATACCGGGGGCGATAGCGATCACCGTCGTAGCGCGGCTGCGCATCGGCGGCAGCCGCGCCCAGGGCAAGGGCTATCGCCACGGCACCCCTGGCGCCAGGGCGTAACCAATAACTGCTGTTCATGGCCTTCCCATTCATATCCCGTGCGGTCAACGCCCAGCTGGGCTCACGTGCTGAAAATGTATCCGTGCAACACCCGCAGCGGGCGCCCAGCCTGCCCATTTTGGGTGCCCTTCAAACCGACTTTCAGATCGAGCCGGATTTGCCCAGCGTGCTGTCCAGCAATCGTCCCATCTTCTCTGAAGCGCCCGCTACGGCTTGTTTCAAATTGACTCCGTTGTGTTTCAGGACCATGGGCTGACGCCCCTCCAGGCGCACTTCCAGCGTGCACTGGATGCTGTCGTCCGTGTCTTTTTTGCCGGCATTTTCATCGCTGAAATGCGCCTGTACCCGCGTGATCTGATCGCCAAAACGCGCCAGGTCGGCTTGAATCTCGCCGCTGGCCCATCTGGAAAAAGCCTCGTTGCCATCGATGTGCGTGTCGGTCTGAATCAGGATCTGCATCGTGTTCCTTGGTGAATTTAAGTTGGTTGAAACTTGCCGTGAGAAGGGGGGGAATTGCCCACAAATCTTGTCTGATCCCCTTTGGAGCACGATCCATCCCCTGTGCAACCACGCTTGACGGGCCGAAGGGTTTTGCGCACCCGACGAATGCACCCGGCACGGCGCACCCATCAGGATCCAGCGCGGGCCGTGCGTGCATTTCACAGCCTGCGCCCGGTCACCTGCCTTCTCGGCAAGGCACCCAAACGCTCAGTAGGCCGTCCAGCCGCCGTCCGTCGCGTACTGCGCGCCCGTCAGGTTGGACGCCTCGGGCGACAGTAGGAACAGCATCACGGCCACCTGCTCCCAGACCGTGGCCGGTCGGTGTCCAGGATCGACGTACGCGAGCACCGACTGCGTCTTGATCAGGCCGATGTTGTCGCCAGGCTCGGCGTGCATGATCTCGCCGACCAGCTGACCCGCGCGCGCCACCATGGGTGTGTCGGTCGCCGCCATGTTCACCGAGTTCACGCGGATGCCATGCGGCGCGTAGTCGATCGCGGCGTTGGCCGTGAGCCCGTTCACCGCATGCTTGCTGGCCACGTAGGCGGGGTTGCCGGCCAGGCCTGTGAGGCCGGCGATGGACGCGACGTTGACAATCGCCCCGCCGCGTCGCTGCACCACCATCTGGCGCAGCTCGGCCCGCATGGACTTGAAGACGCCGGTGGCATTGGTGGCGAAGACCTTGTCCCAGTACTCGTCCGTGGCGCGGTCGATGGGCGCGAACACCAGGGGTTTCTGGCTGGCGTAGTCGGGGGCGTCCCCCGAATACCCGCCGTCCATCACCCCGGCGTTGTTGAGGGCCAGGTCCACCCCACCGAATTTCTCCACGGCCAGTTGCACCAGACGGTCGCAGTCGGCGGTCTCGCTGACGTTGCCCACCAGCCAGGCGATCTTGCCGCCTTCTTTCTCGATCTCGGCCGCGGTCTGCTTGGCCTCATCGGGCAGCCAGTCCATGCCCACCACGTTGGCGCCCTCGCGCGCCGCGCGCAGCGCCGCGGCCCGGCCCATGCCTCGCGCGAAGCCGGTGATCACGAGCGTCTTTCCCTTGAAACGGCCCGGCACGAAATACGCCGGATCGAGCGGTGCGATGGGAATGGCGCCGGCAAAGGAGCCGGTGGTGGACGGCAGCGGGGATGCGGCACCGGGCGCGGCGGCCGCATCGTTTGCGGGCACGGCCCCTGTTGAACGACGATCCATGTAAGAGCTCCTTTTCAGTGGTTGAAGCAAACCGGGGCAAGCGACGCCATGACCGGCTGCATCCGGGCCGGGATTCACTGCCTTGCAGGATCCGGTTCCGGAGAAAAGACGTGATTCTTCACGGAGTCGACCGACCCGGCAAACACTAGCAGCCCATTCTGGGTCGGGGCTGCCGGGGCCCTGACTGAGCGGGGTGTCACCGCCGTGCAGGCGCAGCCCTCAGCGTGCGCCCGTGCTTCTTCAATCCAGCCGCAACGGGCCGATGGGAACGGGTCGGTTCGCGAGCAACGCCTCCAGGCTGCGCGCGGTTTTCAGCAGGTTTTCCACCAGCTCCGCCGTCATGTCCTCGTAGTTGTCGCCGACGTTGGGGGTGATATACAGATAGCCCTGCGCGTCCCGGTAGATGGCCCCTCGCTCGATGAGCGTGACCACCTTGCGCCGCACGGTCTCGCGCGGAATGCCGCTGGCGTCGGCGATCGACAGGCTGTTGCACGGTCGCATCGACGCCTGGTGCTGCGCCTGGTCGTACAGCGGATCCTCCACGTTGGTGCGATTGGCAAGCCATGCCTCGACGTTGCGATGCGCGATTTCCCCCAGCACGATGGCCTGCACCACATCCCCGTCAAACGCGTGATAGATGCGACTGAGCAGGGGCACGGTGAAGCCGGAGAGCGCCACCGAGATGCGAGCCCGGTTCACCGGGTATCCGACACTGTCCTTGACCATAAGTCCTCCGTGGTGGCAGCAGAGGATTCTAGGCAGTCGCCAGGGGCCTGTCGCAAGCTTTCGCATTCTCCCTACGCACCCACTCCACTTCGGGCCACGATTCCTGACAAGCTGAATCCGAACCCGGCGCTGGCCGCAAGGGCCTTCAGCCGTTACTTCGTCGTTGCGCTCAACGAGCCGCCGGCCTGCCGGGGCGGAAACTGCTTGAACGTGGCCATGTGCGCGCCGATGGCGTCGTACACCTGCCCACCCCAGGCCACGCCCAGCAGCATCGCGAGTTCGTCGGCCTTCTGGCCGTCGTGGCGTTCGAACGGGTCCATGCGAAGGTTGAAGACCTTGCTCGACGGCTTGAGATAGTCGAAAAATCCGTCACGCACCTGCAGGTGTGACTTCCAGGGGCCGATGCGGATCGCGGTCAGCGCGCTCTCGTTGTAGTAATAGACGACATTGCGCTTCGAAGGCGCGTTGCCGATCCAGTGCTCAAGGTTGTCCACGCCGTCGATGTGCACCTTGCGCAAGTCGCGCAGCCTGGCGGCCACGTCGCCCGCGCCGCCGGCCGCCGCCAGCGTGGTGAACAGGTCCTCGTGGGTCTGGATGCCGTTGGACACCTTGCCCGCGGCGATCTTCGCGGGCCAGCGGATCAGCATCGGCACGCGCACGCCGCCCTCCCAGGTGGTGGCCTTTTCGCTGCGGAACGGCGTGGCGCCGGCGTCGGGCCACCAGGAGACCATCGGCCCGTTGTCGGTGGTGTAGATCACGAGGGTGTTGTCGGCCACTTTCAGCTCGTCCAGCAGCCGCAGCAGTTCGCCGACATGGCCGTCATGCTCCATCATGCCGCTGCCATAGATGTCCAGCGAAGACGAATAAGGTGCCGCCAGAAAGCGCGACGCAGGCTTCAGGTGCGTGTACACGTGCATCCGGCTCGGGTTGTGCCAGGCAAAGAAAGGCTGCCCGTCCTTGACCGCGCGGCGGATGAAGTCCTGCGTGCGGGCGCCGAATTCCTCGTCCACAGTCTCCATGCGCTTGCGCGTGAGGGGGCCGGTGTCCTTGCAGCGCTGCTTGCCCATCGGGCCGAAGCGACCGTCGTCGGCCGCATCGGCCACCGCGGTGGCCACGCAGTCGAGCACGCCGCGCGGCCGGTAGCGCTGGTCGAAGCCTGGCGTCTTCGGCCACTCGGGCAGTTCGGGTTCTTCCTCGGTGTTGAGGTGGTACAGGTTGCCGAAGAACTCGTCGAAGCCGTGCACCGTCGGCAGGTGGCTGTTGCGGTCGCCCAGATGGTTCTTGCCGAACTGGCCGGTGCGGTATCCCTGCGTCTTCAGGACCTCGGCCAGCGTGGGGTCGCGCGCATCCAGGCCCACCGGCGAGCCGGGCAGGCCGACGGTGGTCAGGCCGGTGCGGATCGGCAGCTGCCCGGTGAGAAAGGCGGCGCGCCCAGGCGTGCAGGACGGGTGCGAGTAGTGATCGGTGAACAGCATGCCCTCGCGCGCGATGCGGTCGATGTTGGGCGTGGGCACCATCATCCCGTGGCTGTATGCGCCGACGTTGGTCATGCCCACGTCGTCGGGCATGATGACCAGGATGTTGGGCCGCTTCGCCGGCTGCGCAGCGACAGGCCCGGCCAGCACGCCGCCCATGATCAGGGCAACGATTCCGGCTTTCAGCCAGTGAAACAGGGTGCGCATGGTTTCTCCTCAAAAAATATGAGCTGCTGCAAGGGTGCGGTCAAAGCAACGCCCGTGAAAACGCCGCTGGGGCCGCGCCTCAGAAGTTCGCCGTCAGCCCGAGGCCCAGGGTGGTCCAGGGCCGCGTGGGCTGCGTTGCGATCGCCTTCACGCCGGCTCCGGGCACGCTGCGCGACACATAGGCGATTGCCACCAGCGCGGGGGAAATCACCCGGGCGTATTGCAGGTAGTACTCGTCGGACAGGTGCGCCGTCGGCACGCCCACCAGCAGGTCGCCGCCGTCGAAGCGCACGCCCTGGCCGAACTGGACGGCGCTGTTGAGCTGGTCGGCCGAAGCGCGCACGAACTGGAACTGCAGGATGTCCCGTTGGGAGGCATAGGCGTCCACGATGAAGCGCTGCGCGCGTACGTTGGAATTGATCAGGGCATAGGCCCCATTGGCGCCGAACCACCAGTTGTCCAGGCCGTTGCCCCAGTACAGGGGGTCGAAGCGCTCGAAGGTGGCGGTGTCGGGCTTGTCGCCCGAGAAGCGCGCGACATGAAACGAAAACCGCGGCGCGAGCCACCAGGTCTGGGCCCAGTAGCTGGCGCCCAGCAGCCAGGCCTGCGCCTTCATCGCATCGCGCTGCCCGCCCACCCGCGTGATCGTATTGCGCTGCTGCGCAAACTCCGCGCGCACGCCGAGCGTGGGCGCCGCCGGCAGCAGGCGCACCGCATCGAGCCAGCCGTGCCAGGTCTTCAGGCCCTCGCGGCCGTTCTCGATGAACGCCAGCGGCGCCAGGTCGCCCGGATACACCGCGCTGGACTTGGGCGCCGTGATCCAGGCCAGCCCGGCCTTGCCCACCTTGGCGCGCGCCCACTCCAGCGATACGCCTTGCAGCCGCGTATCCGTGTACGCCTGCGGCACCTCGGAGGGCTCCAGCACGAAGGCCTGCCCTGTGAATTCGCCCTGGCTGAGCCGGCCGATCGCGGTGCGCGCCCATGACTTGCGCGGTGTCGAGGCCCCGGCGCCCCAGTCGTATCCATTGATCGTGCCGGCCGTCAGCAGCATGCCGGTGCCGAGCGTGAACAACTGCCGGCCCACCGAGACGTCGTAGCCCAGGCCCTCACCGGTCTTGCCGCGCACGCCGACGAACGCGTTCTCGAGAAGCACCGCGCCGGCGTTGCGGTAGTCAAAGACGTCGCTGGACAGGGTTTTCGAAAAGCCCACCGACAGACCCCCGTAGGCCTCGCCCCCGCCGCCCAGCGCATAGGTGCCGCTGAGCATCGGGTTCAGCCAGAGTTCGCCGAAGCTGCGATCGGGATCAAAGGTCGGGGCGGACGCCGCGGCCAAGTTCCACCACGCCCCCCGCATCGAATACGACCACGCCTGTGCCTGCAGGTTGCCGCGAAGCGCGAGATCACCCGAACGCCACTCCCACGGTGCCGGGGGCGGGGCTGGCTGGGCACCCGCGCCCAAGGCGGCCAACAGCCAAGCCGCCAGGCACAGGGCGATTCTGGGGTGTGGAAGCTTCATGGTCAGGTTCGGGTTCGGGCTGCATCGGGAACAACGTGGCAGCTTAAAGCTGGAACCGTCCGCCAACGGCCGCCGCGCCGCACCGATATGCCCAATCTGGGTTGTCCGACCGTAACCGAAACACTTCTTTTTCAATAGCAATCAATGACCATTTGACGATGGGATAGGGCTGTTTTTATTCATAAATTTCCGCTCAGGACCCTGGTGTGTCGCCGATCCCGGCTCGAGCGCGCGCCCGCTCCTCGCGGGGAAACCAGGGGCCCGTCGGCACGGTCACCGGCTGCGCCGGCTGCATCTGAAAATGGGGCGACATGATCTGCACGCCCGCCGCGTTGAAGGCGTCCTGAATCGCCTCGTGCAGGCTCGACAGCACCTGGGCCCGGCGCCGCGGATCCTCGAACTGCACGATCAGTTCGTACTCCACATAAAAATCGTTGAGCTTGCGCTGCAGCACAAAAGGCTTCGGATGGGCGCGCACGCCCGGTGCGGCCTGCGCAGCGCCTTGCAGCAAGGCATACACCTGGCGCCAGGGGGCGTCGTAGCCAATGGTCAGCGTGACACCCACCTCGCCGCCGCTTGCGCCCATCCGCTTGCTGAAGTTGTGCACATGCCCGGACAACACGGCATTGTTCGGCAGGGTCAAAACATCGCCGCGGTGATTCACCATCTTGAGCGACAGGGTTCCCATCTCGATGACAAAGCCTTCCACGGCGCCAACGCGCACGAAGTCGCCCACGCGCAGTGCGCGCGAGTAGACCAGCACCACGCCGCTCATCACCTGGGCCGCAACGCCCGCCGAGCCCAGTGTCAGGACAAAGCCGATCAGCACCGACAGCACGCGGAACACCTCGCTTTGCGATCC
>Ga0268298_10002690_pt1 | contig 19131 bp, 18 predicted proteins | sample WWTPWeurt_MetaG_FD_194462 | JGI IMG/M metagenome (GOLD analysis project Ga0268298, IMG submission 194462) | Activated sludge microbial communities from WWTP in Nijmegen, Gelderland, Netherland - WWTP Weurt | ecosystem: Engineered > WWTP > Aerobic digester > Activated sludge | place...
CGCCCGCAACGCGGAATGGCGTACCAACAAGTCCGCCACGGGTTCTCCCCCGATCACCGATTCATTTTCGCGTTTGACGTTCGCGCCCATGCGGGCGAGGACGTCCAAAAGGCCGTCCCGCGTGGGGTTCGTGTTGACGTTGCGCAGCATCAATTCCGATCCCGGCGTGATCAGCGCCGCCACCACGAAGAACGCCGCGCTTGAAATGTCGGAGGGCACCACCCAATCGCGGGGCTTGAGGGACTGCCCGCCGAGGATGGAGACCCGTCGCTCGTCGATGGTGAGCTTGACCCCCGCCGCCGCGAGCATCCGCTCGGAGTGATCGCGCGAACGCTGGGGCTCTTCCACGGTGGTGGTCCCGTCGGCGTACAATCCGGCCAACAGGATCGACGATTTCACTTGAGCGCTCGGGACGGGGCTTTTCCAGTGAATCGCGCGAAGCGGCCGCCGGCCGTGGATACGCAAGGGGGCGTATTTGCCGTCCCGGGCCGCGATGTCGGCCCCCATCTGTTGAAGGGGTTCGACCACCCGTCCCATGGGGCGGCCGGAAAGGCTCTTGTCGCCCATCAATTTGGTGGCGAAGGGTTGGCCCGACAGAACCCCGGCGATCAAGCGCATGGTGGTCCCGGAGTTCCCGCAATAAATGTGGTCGGCGGAGGGTTCCCGCAACCCGTAAAGACCGTGGCCCACCACAACCCACTGGCCCCGGGCGTCGGACTCGATGCTGATGCCCAGGGCGCGAAAAGCGTCGGCAGACCGTTCGCAGTCGTCGGCGGCCAGCGGGTGGGTGATCCGCGACGTCCCCTGGGCCAGAGCGGAGAGGAACACGGCGCGGTGGGTGATGGATTTGTCCGGCGGCGGCCGCAGTTCGCCCCGCAGGGCGCCCCCCGGCACGACCACGCGGCTCAAGGTGGACGTTGTCATGGGCGTTCCTTTCGAAATTGATCGTTGAGGGCGCGGGCCCGCCGCAGCACCGACAGGGGCCAGCCGCGGGACACGCCGCGCAACGCTTTTTGGAAATCCGACAACGCCCGCCGAACGGCGGCGTCGTTTCGAGTAAAAATCGCCCGCCAGAGGACCGGATCGGCCCCCGCCACGCGGGTCGCGTCGCGGAAACTGCCGGCGGCGAGCCGAAAAAGAAGTTTCGTCCCGGCCCGCCCGGCCGTCAACATGAGCGCGTCCGCCAGCAAATGCGGCAAATGGCTGACCACCGCCACGGCGCGGTCGTGGTCTTTCGGCGACAGTCGAACCACCCGGGCGCCGATCGACCGCCAAAAGGATTCCGCCCGGGCCACATCGCGGGGCGTTGAGCGGGGCGGGGGCGTCACCACGCAGGGGGCGCCTTGATAAAGATCGGGGCGGGCGTTTTCGACGCCGGTTTTTTCGGAGCCGGTCATGGGGTGCGCCCCCACGAAGGCCGGCCCCCCCGCGGGGAACACCCGGCCGAGAACGCGAACCACGTCTCCCTTCACGCTGCCCACGTCCATCACCAGCGCCGCCGGGGGAACAAAAGGTTTCAGGCGACGGGCTTGTTCCGCCAGCCGGTTCACGGGCGCGCAGAGGACGACCACGTCGGCCCCGGCGAGCGCGCGGGCCGGGTCGGTGTGGCCTTCGTCGATGGCGCCGCGCCGGCGGGCTTTCGCGAGCCGCGCGGCGTTCCGCCCGAGGCCGACGACGCGCCAACCCCGGCGGCGCAGGGCCATGCCGAGAGACCCCCCCATGAGCCCGACCCCCGCGATGACGGCGCGCCGCATGGGGTTTTTAGAGCGTCCGCCCCACCGCTTCGGCCACCTTGCGCAGTTCTTTGGCGATATCGTGCAACTGCACGGGCAACAACGCCTGGTGCCCGTCGGAAAGCGCCGCCGCCGGGTTCGGGTGGCATTCGATGATGACGCCGTCGGCTCCCGCCGCGATGGCGGCCTTGGCCATGGGCACGATGAAATCCCGCACCCCGACGCCGTGCGACGGATCCACGATGACCGGCAGGTGCGACAGGTGCTTCAAGACCGGCACGGCGTTCAGGTCGAGCGTGAAGCGCGTGGCGGTTTCAAAGGTCCGAATGCCGCGTTCGCACAGCATGACGTTGGCGTTGCCTTTGGCGACGATGTATTCGGCGGCCATGAGCCATTCTTCGATGGTGGTGGCCATGCCGCGTTTGAGCATCACGGGTTTGCGCGTGCGGCCCACTTCCCGCAGCAGGTCGTAATTCTGGGCGTTGCGCGCGCCGATTTGAATGATGTCGGCGTATTCCTCGATCAAATCGACCTGGCGGGTGTCCATGACTTCCGTGATGACGGGCAAACCCGTGGCCTTGCGCGCGTCGGCCAACATTTTCAGCGCCTCCTCCCCCAGCCCCTGGAAAGCGTAGGGCGAGGTGCGCGGCTTGAAGGCCCCGCCCCGCAGGATTTGGACCCCGGCTTTCTTCAACTCTTTCGCCGTGGCCATCAGATTCTCTTTGGTGTCCACCGAACAGGGGCCGGCCATGATCACCACTTCCTTGCCCCCGATTTTGGCGCCGCCCACGTTGATCACGGTGTCGGTTTTCTTGAACACGCGGCTGACGGTTTTGTAGGGCTTGGAGATGGGGGTGACCACCTCCACTTGCTCCATGGATTGGAAAAGGTCTTTGTGGGCGATGGCCTTGTTGCCTTCGCCGATGACCCCGATGACGAGGCGCTCCGCCCCCTGGGAAATCTGCGGCGTAAAACCCAATTGCTTGATGCGGTCGATGACTTCCTTCACCTGTTTTTTGCTGGCACCGCTTTTGAGCGTGACGATCATGGAACGGTCCTCATTTGACGTTTTTGAGGGCCGACAGGAACAAGCGATTTTCCTCGGGTCGGCCGATGGTGACGCGGATGTGCTCGGGAAAGCCGTACTCGTCCATGGCGCGCGCGATGACGCCCCGCCGCAGCAGGGCCTCGAACACGTCGACGCCCCGGCGGGGCGACACGTTGACGAGCAGAAAATTGGTGACGGACGACACGCACGGGAACCCCATTTTTTCGAGCGCCTTTTGGACTTTGGCCTTTTCGCGCGCCACGAGGGCGATTCCGCGCTTCAAATGCGCCGTGTCTGTCAGGGCGGCGATTCCGGCCGCTTGGGCCGGGATGGAGATGTTGAAAGGCGGGCGGACGCGCTCCAAGGTTTCGATGAGCGATTCGGGACCGACGCCGTAACCGAGGCGCACACCCGCCAGGCCGTAGGCCTTGGAAAACGTGCGCAAGACCACAAGGTTGCGTCCCGCTTTGAAGAAATCGAGGGCGCTCGGGTAATCCGCGCGGGATCGGGCGAATTCAAAATACGCCTCGTCGACCACCGCCACCACCCGCGCCGGCAGGGTGATCAGGAACTCCTCCAGTTCGGTCTTGGTGTTGTAGGTTCCCGTGGGGTTGTTGGGATTGGCGATAAAGACAAATTTCGTTCGAGGGGTCACCGCCGCCGCCATGGCCTCCAGGTCGTGCGTCATGCCGCGCATGGGCACGGTGATCACCCGGCTCCCCATCAGTTCCCCCGCCATTTTGTAACGGATGAAGGCGTGGTTCGAGACGACGATATCGTCCTCGGGGGTGAGGTACGCTTTGGCCAGGATTTCGATCAGTTCATCGGAGCCCGCGCCCACCGTCACCTGGGCGGGCTTGACCCGAAGGTGGGCCGCCAACGCGCGGCGCAATTCGGTGCTGAAACCGTCCGGGTAAAGGTTCACCCGTCCGGCCGACTTGCGCAGCGCGGCCATGGCCTTGGGAGACGGCCCCAGGGCGTTTTCGTTGGAAGCGAGTTTGACCACGCGTTTCAGGCCGTACATTTTTTTGACCGTGGCCATGTCGCGGCCCGGCACGTAGGGCGTGAATTGGGCTATTTCCCGCCGCGGGGCAATAAGACTGTTGTCCGGCATCAGTCCGCCCTCGGGTAGCTGCCCAACAGTTTGACGAAAAGGCAGCTTGCCTTCAATTTCTCAACCACTTTCTGGACCCGCTCCTCGGAAATATGCCCCAGGCAGTCGATGAAAAAGACGTATTGCCAGGCCTTGCGCTTGGTCGGCCGGGATTCGATCTTGGTGAGGTTCAGCCGCGCCTCTTTAAAAACGCCCAACAGGTCATGGAGGGCGCCGACGCGGTCTTTGAGGGACACGAGCAAAGACGTCTTGTCCCGGCCGGACCCGGACGGAGCGGCCAACCGTTTGCCGATCACGAGGAACCGGGTGCGGTTTTCCTTCACGTCCTGAATGGACTGGGCGCGGATCGTTAAACGATAAAGCTCGGCCGCCAACGGACTGGCCACGGCGGCGACGCCTTCGTGCAGGGCCGCCTGGGCGGCGGCGTCCGCGGTGGAAGCCGCTTGGTGGACGGGAACGCCCGGCAGGTGACTCTCAAGCCATTTGCGGCACTGGGCCAGGGCCTGCGGGTGCGAGTGGATCGCTTTGATTTTTTTTCCGCCCGGGGCCGTCATCAGGCAATGGGCGATGGGATCTTGCCGCTCCGCGCAAATGACCAAATCCGATTCCATGAACATGTCGAGGGTGTGGTTCACCACGCCCTCGGTGGAATTCTCGATGGGCACCACGCCGTAATCCGCGCGACCGCTTTCCACGTCGTCGAACACGTCGGCGATGGATTTTTCCGGGAGGAACTCCGCCCCCCGCCCGAAATGCTTAAGCGCGGCCTGGTGCGTGTAGGTGGCCTCGGGCCCGAAGTACGAGACGCGGATCCTTTTTTGCAGAAGGCGGCAATTGGCGATGAGGGTGTTGAAAATGTCTTCAATGGCCTCGTTGGGCAAGGGTCCGGGGTTGGCCGCGGTCAACCGCTCGAGGATCTCCCGTTCGCGGCCGGCGGCCACGACGTCCTGCCCGTGCTCGGCCTTAACCCGCCCGATCTTTTGGACCACGCGCGCCCGTTCGATCAGGGTTTTCAGCAGGGCGTCGTCGAGCCCGTCCACGCGGCGGCGGAGGGCGGCGAGTTTTTTATTTTCCATTGTCATGTCCTTCCCCGTTCAAACAAAGAATGGCGGCTTGCCGACGGGCGGTGGCCTGGCGGCGGTGCGAGTGAAACCGGTGGTCGCAGGCCGTGCACCAGGGCGCGACCGCGACGAGGCGCACCCCGATTCGATGCGCCTGGCGGCCCAAGGCGCGCGCCAAGCTCAGCCGCGGGCGGCCGTTCCGTCTTCGAACCACGGCGCCCGGCGTCCCGGAAAAATCCCGCGCCACGTCCTCCCCGACCTCGTAACAACAATCGCGGATGTGGGGGCCGACGGCCATCACCAAATCCGCGGGCCGAACCCCCCATCGCCGACGCCCGGCGGCCACGGCCCGGGCCAAAATCCCATCGGCGGCGCCCCGGCGGCCGGCGTGGATCAATCCCGCGCGGCGCCTCTTCGCGTCCAACAAGAAAACAGGGGCGCAGTCGGCCGCAAACACGCGCAAAGCCAGGCCCGGGCGATCGGTCCACAGAGCGTCGGTGTCGGGCCGTTCGCGGGGCGCCGTCGGCCGCCGGACGAATCCGACGCGCGTGCCGTGGGTTTGCCGACCCCCGGCCCAGCGGTCGGGAGACAAACCCGCGTCTTTCAGCGCCCGGGAAAAATCAGCGGCGTCTTTCATGTCGCCCCGGGCCGCGCCCGTAACGCGCGCCGTCACCTTGAACCGTTTTTCCCAGTCGGGCAGGATGGCCCAGCCATCCCGCCAGCGCCAGCCGACGGTCACTCCGGGACGAACCCCGGCGTGCTGGCGCCCGCCTCGATGCCCCGCACGGCGAGCATGAATTCTTCGGGGTTGGACGCCGCGGCCATTCCTTCTTCCAGCTTGATCTTTCCTTGGTTGTAGAGCTGAACCATGGCTTGGTTGAAGGTCTGCATACCGTAAAACTTGCCCGTGCGGATCGCGTTATAGACATCAACAAGGCTGTTTTCTTCGATCGCCTTTTGAATATGGGGTGTGACCGTCAGAATTTCCTGGGCCGCCACCCGCCCGCTCCCGTCGGCCAAGGGCAACAACCGTTGCGAAATCGCGCCCTTCAACGTTTCGGCCAATTGCAAACGGACTTGCGCCTGCTGGTGGGGCGGGTACAAATCCAGAATCCGGCTAATAATCTGGATCGTGTTCGTGGTGTGGATGGTGGACAACACCAAGTGGCCGGTTTGGGCGGCCGTGATCGCGGCAGAGACCGTTTCGAGGTCGCGCATTTCGCCCACGAGGATAACGTTGGGATCCTCGCGCATGGCCGAACGCAGGGCTTCGGCGTAGTTCGAGGTGTCCAGGCCCAGTTCGCGCTGGTTCACGATGGACTTCTTGTTCTTGTGGACGAACTCGATGGGGTCCTCGATCGTGAGGATGTGCGCCTTGCGGGTGACGTTGATGTGATCAACGATGGCGGCCAGCGTGGTCGATTTGCCCGAGCCGGTGGTCCCGCTCACCAGAATGAGCCCGCGGCGGTTGTCCGCCATCTTCTCCACCGACGGCGGTAACCCGAGGGACTGGATCGTCGGAATCTGCGCGGGGATCGCCCGCAGCGCGAGATTCACCAAGCCGCGTTGGGTGTAAATATTGACGCGGAATCGCGGCCCGCCCGAAACGGAAAAAGCCAAATCGACTTCGTTTTTTTGCTCAAAGCGTGACCGCAGTTTTTCCCCCATGATGAAATAGGCCAAGTTCCGCGTTTCCTCGGCGTTGAGGTGTTGGCCGATTCTGGAGGGCTCCAAATCGCCGTGCAGCCGGAGCATCGGGACGAAGCCCGGCCCGACGTGCAAATCGGAGGCTTTGCGCTCGTCGACTTCTTTCAACAACGTTTGAAGGATTTGGCGTGCGTCCATGGTGTCTCTCGTTGTTACGTTAGTTTTCGCACTTTGCGCCGCAGGTACGCCGGCCGACGCAAGTCGTCGTCCAACAAGGGCGCGTCCGCCGCGGGGGCGCGGAAAGCCCCGGCGCGGACGGGGTCGGCGGCCGCGGTCGGTCGGGCGCCCGTTCGACGATTCGACGCGCGCCGCGCCGGCGGAAAGCCCGTCGCGATAACGGTCACCAAAAAGCGGTCTTCCAACGCGTCGTCGAACACCTGCCCGTAGAAAACGTGCGCGTCGGCGCTGGCCGCGTTCTTGATGAAGTCCATGGCCGTCTTGACTTCGAAAAGCGTGATCGACTTGTTGCCGCTGATGTTGACCAGAAGGCCTTTGGCGCCGTCGATCGTGAGGTTCTCCAGGAGCGGCGATTGAATCGCCATCTTGGCGGCGCTGAGCGCGCGCCCATCGCCGTGCGACTCGCCCATCCCCATGAGGGCCTCCCCCGCGCCGGACATGATGCTGCGCACATCGGCGAAATCGACATTGATGAGCCCGTGCCGCGTGATGACGTCGGTGATGGCCTGCACCGCCTGCCGCAAGACGTTGTCGGCCGTGCGAAAGGCCTCCAGCGACGTGGTCGACTCGTCGATGATGTCGAACAGCCGGTCGTTGGGGATCGCCAGCATGGTGTCCACGTGGGGGCGCAACTCCTCGATGCCTTGGTCGCCCTGGTTCTTGCGCACCTGGCCCTCAAAATCGAAAGGCCGCGTGACGACCGCCACGACGAGGGGTTTGGGATCCAGTTCCCGGGCGATTTGGGCGACGACCGGCGCGGATCCCGTGCCCGTGCCGCCGCCCATCCCCGCCGTGATGAACACCATATCGGCCCCGGTCAGCACCTCGCGGATGCGGTCGCGGCTTTCCTCGGTGGCCTGTCGGCCCAACACGGGATTGCCGCCCACGCCGAGCCCCTTGGTGATCCGTTCACCCAATTGAAGACGGATGGGCGCGCGGTTGCGGCGCAAGGCCTGGCTGTCGGTGTTGGCCGCGATAAATTCCACGTGCGAGAGCCCGCTCTCGATCATGCGGTTGACGGCGTTGCCGCCCGCCCCGCCCAGCCCAACCACTTTGATAAGCGCGGGCTGTTCGTTGAAATCTTCGCTGAATTTGATTTGGACCATTTTAAAAGAGATCCTCGACGAGGCCGCGGAGTTTCTGCCCCCACCCAACGCGCCGAACCGCCCGACGGCTGCGGGACCAGTCCCCCAAGTGCCGGTAGGTGATGACCCCCAGCGCGGTGGCGTAGCCGGGATGGGCCAAGATTTCCGGCGCCCCCGTCAGGTTCTGGGGCAGGCCGAGCCGGACGGGCAAATCAAGAATCTGTTCGACGGCGGACGGCAAACCCTGCAGCTGCGCGCCGCCGCCGGTCAACACGACGCCCCCGCCGGCCACGTGGTCGGCGTAGTTGGATCGCTGCAGTTCCTCCGACACCAGGGTGAAGATCTCCTCCACCCGGGGCGCGATGTAGTCGAAGAGCGTGGACCGCTTGATGCGGCGCGGGGTGCGGCCGTCGACGCTCGTGTATTCGATGTCCTCGTCGATGTTGCCCTCCGCCAAGGGACGGCTGGCCGCGCCGTGTTTCTCCTTCACTTTTTGCGCCTGAAGGAGCGACGTGCGCAGCGCGTGCGACAGATCGTGGCTGATGGCGTCGGAACCGATGGGCAGTTCCTTGGTGAAGCGCACGCTGCCCTCGGCGTAAACGGCGAGGCCGGTGGTCTGCCCGCCCACGTCGACCAGCAGACAACCCAGTCCCTTCTCCTCGGCGGTCACGACGGCGTCCCCGACGGCCAGCAAACCATAAATCGGCTCTTCGACGTCGAACCCCGCGCGGGCGATGGCTTTCCAGACGTTGTTCAAATGACTTTGGCTCGCGGTGACGATGTGGACGTCGGTTTCAAGGAGGGTCGCCTCCATGCCGACGGGGTTCGGGACGCCGCTTTGCCGATCCAGGATGAAGTCCTGGGGAATGACGTGAACGATCTCGCGGTCGGGGGAAATGGGCACCGCTTTGGTGCTCTCGACCACCTGGTCGCGGTCCGCGAGGGTGATCTCCTTGTCCGTCCGAGCGATGTTCATGGCCCCGTGGTGGTTGAAGGTTTGGATGTGGCCGCCGCGCACGCCGATCAACACGCCGCGCGTGGCCCCCGAGAGACCGGCCATCTCCTCGGCCGCCTCCACGGCGCGGGTGATGGACCGCGCTGTTTCGTCGATGTTGATGACCACGCCGCCCTTGAGACCGGGGCAGGCCTGTCGGGCCGCGCCGAGGACTTCCGGGCTTTCGGCGTCGGGGTCCAGCTTGGCGACGACGGCGACCACCTGGCCGCTGCCGATATCAAGCCCCGTGATGACGTCCGGTTTTGGCATTCGGTTCCTTGTCTAAATTTTTCGGTTTTATGACGATCCGCTGATCGTCCACAAAGCGCGCGTAGGCGACGCCGTCCCGCGCCTCCGGGGCGGACAACACCCGCCCCAACCGCCGGGTTTTCGCGTCGATCACGGCGGGGTCCAGCGACACCACGCCCCAATGCACCGGGACGTCGTCCGCCAAATAGAGCGCCGCTTCGCCGTCGGGGAACATTTTAATCTTGTAGAGGCGTTCCGTCCAGGGCTCGCGGGTCGCGTTCAGCCGCTCCAGGAACGCCAGCGCCGCCAGCGGCGAATCCCCCGCGGCCGCCGGCGCCAAAATAACCAACCCGTCCCCCGGCGTTTCCAAGGGGAACACCCGCCCGGCCGCGTCGATGCCCTGCCAGCGGTCGCTTTCCAATCGGCGGGCCGCGGCCCGCCGAGCGGCCACGCGCACCGTCACCACGCGGTCCCACCCCCGCCGCACGGTGGCTTTTTCCAATTGGGGAAATTCCCCCAGCAACCGTTTCTCAAGGGAGCGGGCCGAAAAACGGAACAGGCCGTCCCCCGCCTTGAGGGGCGGATTTTCGAGGAACCCCGCGGGGATCGGCCCCTCGTAGGCCACCCGCTCGATGCGCCAGCGGGCGGAGGTTCCGATCACCTGGTACGCGCCCCCGGCGGCGGCGGCCGCCGAAACAAAAAAAACCAAACCCTTGCCCCACGACCACAGCGTCTCCGTCAGCGAGCGCCATTGGTAGGCCATGTGACTCCTCCGCAGGGAGACTTTCAACCGTCGCCGGACGGGGTTACGCCGCACGGGGACCGTCCCGTCGGGCCATCGCCAAGAGAGTCAGCACCAGCCCGTCAAAATCCAACCCGGCCGCCCGGGCCGCGTCGGGCAAGAGCGAGACATCGGTCAACCCCGGCAAGGTGTTCACTTCCAACAACCAGGGCCGACCGCGGCCGTCGACAATGAAGTCGACCCGGCTCACGTGGCGGCACCCGAGCGCCCGGTGCGCGGCCACCGCCCAGCGTTGGGCGTCGCGCGACGCCGCGGCGGGAATCCGCGCCGGAACGACGTGGCGGGACCCGCCGGGGGCGTACTTGGAGTGGTAATCGTAAAACGCGTGTTTTGGAATAATTTCCACCACGGGAAGGGCCTCGTCGCCCAAAACCCCGACGGTGATTTCGGTGCCGCGAACGCGGCGTTCCACCAACACCTCGCGTTCCCAGCGGGCGACGCGGCGCACGGCGCGGGCCAAATCGCCGGCGCGCTCCACCATTTCCACCCCCACGGCGGAGCCTTGGCTCGCGGGTTTCACCACCCAAGGCCCCGGCACGCCCCGGGCCGGATCCACCGGAACGGCGCGCGCGTCGATCGAACGGCCGGGCGGCACCGGAATCCCCGCTTTTTCAAAAATGATTTTGGCCGACGGCTTGTGCATGGCCAGGGCGCTGGCGCGCACCCCGCTGCCCGTGTAGGCCACCCCCCGCACGTCCAGGAGGCCCTGAAGCCGGCCGTCTTCGCCAAAGGAGCCGTGGGTGGTGAGGAAGGCGAGATTCACGCGGCGGCGGCGCAGGTCGCGGTCCACATCGGAAGACATGTCGATGAAGGCGTGGGGCAACGCCATACGACGCAGGGCGGCCGACACGGCCCGGCCGCTTTTGAGCGAGACCGGCCGTTCCACCGACCACCCTCCGGCCAACACGGCCAGACGGCGGCGGCGCAACAGCGCCCGCTCCCGCCGGAGTTCCGCGGGCATGATTTTGATTGAAGTCATTCCCCCACCGTCCAGACTTCCAGTTCCAATTGAGTGCCGAAGCGCCCGCGCACGGTTTCCTGCACGAGCGCAATGAGCCGGCGCACGTCGTCCGCCGACGCGTTGTTCACGTTTTCAATGAAGTTGGCGTGTTTGGGCGACACCCGGGCGCCACCGAGGCGGTGGCCTTTGAGTCCGGCGGCCTCGATCAGCCGCGCGGCGAAATCGCCCGGCGGATTTTTAAAGACCGACCCGCAATTTTTTGTGCCCAGGGGCTGGCGCTCGGCCCGCCGCGCGAGTTGTTTCTCGACGGAAGAGAGAATATCATTTCTAACCCCCGGCCGCAATTTAAGCGTCGCCGAAAGCGCCCAGCGGCCCCCCAAATCCGCGTGTCGATAACCGAACCTCAGCTCCGCGCGCGGGATCGTCCGCACCACGCCTTGGTCGTCCATGAGGTCCACCGATTGGACCAGGCCCCCCAAGTCCCCCTCCGGCGTGCCCGCGTTGGTGCGCAGACCGCCGCCCAGCGTTCCCGGAATACCGCAAAGAGGCTCCGCCCCCGTCAGGCCCCGCTCCGCCGCCTGGCGGGAGAGGCGCGGCAACAGAGCCCCCGCCCCCACCTGAACGGTCTCGCCGTCAAAGCGAATGTCTTCAAATTCCCCCCGCAAGCGCACGACCCCCCCGCGGACGCCCTCATCGCCAACAAGGAGGTTGGAACCTTGCCCGATGGGCATAAGGGGAACGCGGTGGGCGGCGCCCCATCGCCGCAGAGCGGCGAGGTCGGGGCGGCTCAAAACTTCAACGTAAAAATCGGCGGGCCCGCCGATCCCCCAGGTGGTGTGGCGGGCGAGGGGTTCGCCCGGGCGGACGTTCGGACACAGGGTCCGCAATTCGGCCAGCGGGATCGATGAAATCGTCACGCCAATTGTTTAAGAAGGTTTTCGCCCCACTTCCACACGTCCCCGGCGCCCAGGGTGAGGACGACGTCCCCCGGGCGCACCAGGGCGCGAAGTTGATCGGGGCCTTTATCGACGGGCAATCGCACCGCCGAACGGCCGTGGGAGGCGAGTGTGTCGGCCAGCATGTCGCTGCTGACCCCGGGAATCGGCGCTTCGCCGGCGGCGTAGATGTCCAGCAGGCCGAGCACGTCGGTTCCATGAAAACAAGCGGCGAAGTCGGCGCCCAACAATTGGGTGCGGCTGTAGCGGTGGGGCTGAAAGAGCGTCACCAACCGCCGCTCCGGCCAGCGTTGCCGAAGGGCCGATAGGGTGGCGCGGATTTCCGTGGGGTGGTGGCCGTAGTCGTCGACCACGGTCACGCCTCCCGCTTCGCCTTTCTTTTCCAGGCGTCGGCCGACGCCCTCGAACCGCGCGAGGGCCGCCGCGATGTCCGCAAAAGCCATGCCCAATTCAAGACCGGCGCCCACGGCGGCCAAAGCGTTCATGGCGTTGTGCCGTCCCATGACCGGCCAGGACAGACACCCCAATTCCCGCCCTTGCCGCAACACCCGAAAAGACGTTTCCATCGGCGTGGCCCGCAAGCCGTCGGCCCGAATGTCCGATTCCGGCGCGAAACCATACGTCACGACCGGCCGGCGGATGCGCGGCAACACCCGCCGGGATCCCGCGTCATCAATCCCCAGAAACACCGTCCCGTAAAACGGCACTTTGTTGGCGAAGGTCTCGAACCCGTCGGTGAGACGGTCCACCGACCCCCAATAGTCCAAATGATCGTCGTCGATGTTGGTGATGACCGCCAGGGTCGGCGCGAGTTTTAAAAAGGACCCGTCCGACTCATCGGCTTCGGCGACCAAATAGTCCCCCCGGCCCACCCGGGCGCCCGTGCCGATGTTGTGCATGCGCCCCCCCACCACCACCGTCGGATCAAGGCCGCCGGACTGGAGCACCAGGGAAATCAAGGAGGTCGTGGTGGTCTTGCCGTGGGTGCCGGCGACGGCCACCGTGTACTTGAGGCGCGCCAGTTCGGCAAGCATTTCGATGCGCGGGATCACGGGAATCTTTCGTTTGTGGGCTTCAACCACCTCGGGATTGTCGGCGGCCACGGCGGTCGAGGTCACGACCACGTGGGCACCGGTCGCGTTTTCGGCGCGGTGGCCGAGGACCACGGTGGCTCCCAATTGTTCGAGGCGGCGGGTGGTCTCGGAGGCCTTGGCGTCGGATCCGCTCACCTTGTAACCCAGGGTGATCAGCACCTCCGCGATGCCGCTCATGCCGGAGCCGCCGATGCCCACAAAATGGATGTTTTGTATGCGTTTGAACATGGTCCTACTTTACCGAAATCGGAGCGTTCCCCCAAGGCGGGGGCCGTTGAAAAAGGGGGGGCCGAGGCTAGCCTTAGAAGGGAGGTGCGCCATGTCCCGAGAACGCGGCGACCAGGGCTTTACCCTCATTGAGCTCATGCTTGTGGTGGCCATCCTGTCCCTTCTGGCGGCGATCGCCATCCCCAAATTCGGGAACATGATCATCAAAGCCAAGGAAGCCGCGGTGAAGGCGAATCTTGGCGCCCTGCGCGGCGCTCTCACCATTTACTACTCGGACAATGAAGGCATGTACCCCTATTTCCGCCAAATTCCGGAAGCGCTCACCACCGCCAACAAGTACATGGACGCCATCCCGGCGGCGCGGCCCCCGCAAGGGAATCACGAGCCAATGAATTACATCAACACCGCGGCCAGCCCACCCGTTAACGTGACCGACGCCCCGCTGGGCGGGGTGGGTTGGTACTACGCCTATTTTCCATCCATGTTTACGCCCTATGGATTCCCCGGCCCGATGGCGTTGGTGGTGGCTTGCACGCACCACGACTCCACGGGGCGGACCTGGAGCACGTGGTAGTTCCCCAACCGATTAGGCCACGTGCAGCAGGGCAAACTTCAAGTAGTCGGTTTCGGGCATGGTGGGGCGCACCGGGTGATCGGGCCCGGCCCCGCCGGACCGAATGATTTTAACTTTGCGGCCCGCGGTGTGGGCCGCGCGGGCGATGATTTGCCGGAAGGTATCCCGGTCCACATGTTGGGAGCAGCTGGCTGTCGCCAAAAACCCGCCGCCCGCCACCCGCTTGAGCCCTTGCGCATTGAGGCGAATGTACGCCTCCACCGCCGCGGGCAGGTTTTTCTTGGACGCGGCGAAACGCGGCGGGTCCAGGACAACGATGTCGAAGGTTTCTTTCACCCGGCCCAGATGGGCGAAGGCGTCTTCTTCTTGGAAAGACGCGCGCTCGCCCCAACCGTTTTTTTCGGCGATGGCGCGCGCGAGGGCGACGGCCGGGGCCGCGGCGTCGACCCCGACGACACGACGGGCGCCCGCTTGGGCGCAATAATGCGAAAACCCCCCCGTGTGGCAAAACACGTCGAGGACCGTCCTCCCGGCGGCCAGGGCCGCGACCGATCGACGGTTGTCCCGTTGATCGTAAAAATACCCGGTCTTCTGGCCCCCCGTCAGATCGGCCGCCATTTGAATGCTGTCGGTGGCGAACCAATGAGGCGAGGCGGGGGTCCCCTCCAACACCCGGACCTCCTCCGGCAATCGCTCCAGCCGGCGGGCGGCGTTGTCGTTTTTGAGGACGATCGCCGACCAGGGGCCGAAGGCCCGCAGCGCGGTCTCAAGGGCGGGCATCAACCGATCCATGCCGGCGGTGAAAGATTCAACGACCAGCGCGTCCCCATAGCGATCGATGACCAGACCCGGGAGATCGTCGGATTCGCCGTACACCCAGCGGTAGGCGTTGTCGGAAAACAGCGCCTCGCGCAGGGCACGGGCCGCCATCAACCGTTGCGGGAAGAAATCCGCCGGGAGGGATCGGTCCCGCCGATCCAAAAGCCGTCCGGCGATGAGCGATTGGGGATTGTAAAAACCGAGACCCAAATACTCATCCCGTGCCGTCAGGAACCGCGCGAGTCCGCCGGGAACCGCCCCGGCCGGGGCCGCGGCGATTTCGTTCGAAAAAATCCATAAATGCCCGCGGCGCACGCGGCGGTCTTCCTGGGGCCGCAACGTGACCGTCGGGAGCTCGCCGGCCGCGGGGGCGGGCGATTCGACGACGACCGGCGGCGGCGCGGTCGGCTCGTTTTCCGCCGAGGTCGCCCGTCGGGGCGGGGCCTTGGCGCGCTTGGATTTTCGTGGTGGACCAACGCGTTTCTTCATGGAACCCCCCAAACGGGATGCATTTGCGGAACAACCGCGACGCGCGGCAACCGGGCCCGCGCGCTCTTAAAAAAGGTGGCCACCCGGTCCGCCGACGGCGGGCGGACGAATTCCGCCGCCGCGGCGGCGTGGTTCAACAACCGATCCGCCAAGGCCGCGATCGCCGTCACGGGTTGAAGGATCAGGGGCGGGACGGGGTTCAGCCCCGCCAACAGGTCGAGCGCGCGGTCGATTTCCTCATCGGTGGTTTTGGACGTCAGGACCAGCTTGGCGAAGGCCGCGGCGCCCGCCAATTCAAAAAAAGCCCGGTGCTCCTCCCAGAAAGCCCGCCCGATGGCGGAAGGCAATTTGATGTCCGCGGCGACGACGTCGCACAGCGGGGCAATTTTTTCAAACAAGGCCGGGTGCGTGGCGCTCGTTTCCAAATAAGTTTCCAACCCCCGCGCTTTGATCGCGGGCAGGAGCGCCGCCAGGAAATCCGCCCGCAAAACAGGTTCCCCCCCCGTCAGGCTCACGCCCGCGGGCGCGCTCGCGGCGCGCAGGCCGTCGATCCGAGCCAGCACGTCCTCGACGTGTCGGCGGGGGATTCCCGCCTCCGCGAGGCTCGTCGGCGTGTCGCAATAATCGCAGCGCCAAGGGCAGCCGGCGAACCGCACGAAAATTTGGCGCTCCCCCAAACGCAGACCTTCCCCCTGGACACTGGAAAAAATTTCCGCGACGGGCGCGGTCGGCGAATCGGTCACGGGCGCGTCGGGTCCGAGACCCCGGCGGCGTCGAACCCCCGTTCTCGAAGCCGACAAGACTCGCACCGACCGCAAGGCCGCCGCCCGCCCTGATAGCACGACCAGGTCAGACCCCAGGGCACTTTTAGTTTCTTCCCCAGGCGCACGATGCCGGCTTTCGTCAGGCGAAGCAGCGGCGCTTCAATGCGGATGGGCCGGCCGGTTTCGTCCCCCCGCCGCGTGCCCAGCCGTCCGGCGCGGGCCATGGCCGCCAAGTACCGGGGACGGCAATCGGGATAGCCCGAATAATCCAGCGCGTTGGCCCCGATCACCACGCGGTCGGCGCCGGTCGCGTCGGCGCAGGAAAGGGCAAAAGATAAAAAAATCGTGTTGCGGGCGGGCACGTACGTCGATGGGAGGGGCCCCCGCCCGATGCGGGCGGCGGCCGGGCGGGGCAGGGGCGCGCGCTTGTCCAGAAGGCTTGATCCGCCCCAAGGCAAGGAAATTTTGATCACGTCCAACGGACACCCCGCCGCCCGCGCGAGGGCGCCGGCTTGGACCAATTCTTTTTTGTGGCGCTGGCCGTAGTCGAAGGCGAGGGCCCGGCAGCGCCATTTTTTGACGCGGCGCGCCCACCACAGGGCCGTGGCGGAATCCAGTCCGCCGGACAGCAAAACAACGGCCCGGGTCATCCGCGCGCGGGCGGGGCGCCGTCCACGCCCTCCAAAGCGATGCGGCGAACTTCGGGCAAGGCCCACCCGAAAAGACGGTGCGCGGTTTGGGCGAATTTAGCGGGATCGTCGGAGGAGTAGAAAACGACGCGGCCTTTTCCCCGGCCGGATCGAAGAAGATCGTCCTGTTCCAGCCGGCTGCGGACGGCTTTGGCCGTCTCCTCGGCGGAATCGATGAGTTCCACCCGGCCGACCACGCGGCGCAGGGTGGGCTTGAGGAGCGGGTAGTGCGTGCAGCCCAAGATCAAGGTGTCGATTTTTTGAGCCAGCAGGGGCGCCAAATACAGTCGTGCCACCGCGCGGGTCACGGGGTGCGACACCCACCCCTCCTCGGCCAAGGGAACGAAAAGCGGGCACGGCCGGCTGAAGGTTTTCACCGATGGTTCGAGGCGCTTGACCGCGTCTTCGTAGGCGCGGCTGCGGACGGTGGCCTCCGTCCCGATGATTCCCACGCGGCCGGTGCGCGTGGCGGCCAGGGCCGCGCGGGCCCCGGGCTCGATCACCCCCAGGACCGGCAGCGGCAAATAGGCCCGCAGGTCCCGCAGCGCAATGGCCGACACCGTGTTGCAGGCGGCCACCATCATTTTCACGTTCTGACGCTTAAAAAAACGGGCGATCTCCAGGGAAAAGCGCCGCACCGCCTCCGGGGATTTGGACCCGTAGGGCACGCGGGCCGTATCGCCGACATAGATGAAATCTTCCCGGGGCAGGAGCGCCGTGAGGGCGCGGAGCACCGTCAATCCCCCCACGCCGGAGTCGAACACCCCGATCGGTTGCCGTGTCGCGCTCATCCGCCCCCCTTTTCCGGCGTCGAATGGGCGAGCCGCGTTTGGATTTTTCGTTTTTCGTAATCGAGCAGCCCCGCGTACACCGCGTCGACGATGCGTTGTTGGTAGCGGGCCGAGCGCAGGAGGCCTTCCTCTTTAGGGTTCGTGATGAACGCCGATTCGACGAGCACGGCCGGCATGGACGTGCCGCGCAGCACGTAAAACCCCGCCTGTTTCACCCCGCGATTTTGCGACCCCAACCGTTTGCTCGCCTGGCGCGCGATGTGGGCGGCCACCGTCGACGATTCGTTGATGTGTTCGTTGCGGGCCAGGGCCCAAAGCAGCTCTTCGACTTTGCCGCGCGCTTTTCCCCCCAACCCCTCCAACTCGATCACCGCGTTCTCGCGGCGGGCCACGGCGGCGGCCTCGTCGTCGGTCGCTTTTTCCGATAGGAAATAAATTTCGAACCCGCTCGACACCGCGTTCAACCCCGCGTTGCAGTGAACCGAGATGAACAAATCGGCCTTGGCTTTGTTGGCGATGGAAGAGCGCTCTTGCAGAGTTAAAAATCGGTCGTCGGACCGCGTGAGAATCACGTGGAAGCGCCCCTCCGCGTTGAGAAGCTCCGCCAACCCGCGGGCCACCTGGAGGTTCACGTCTTTCTCGTAGGTCCCGTGGGGGCCCACGGCGCCCACGTCTTTGCCCCCGTGGCCCGCGTCGATCACGATGGTCCGCAGGGGCGACAGGGACAGAAACGCCGCGTCGATGTCGGCCCGGGGCGCCGATCGGAGGGGCGCGGGCAGCGGGTCCCCGCGGCGGGGGGGCGCGTCGTCCGTCGGATCGGCCGCGCCGATCATTGGCTCCCCCTCCCCGCGCCGGCGCGTCTCCACGATCAGCGATCGCGGCATGGGGTCCAACCGGATCTCCGGGGCCGTGGCGTGGGTCGTAAGCGACACCGTGAAATCGGTGATCCGCCCTTGGGGCGCGATCTCAACCGACGATAACAGGCCGTCGTCCACGGAGATCTTTTCCCAATCGCGGGCTTGGCCGTTGTAAAAGCGCACGACCAGCGTGTTCCCGCGCCGGGCGAGCAAACGGTATTCCACCCGGGGACCGAGCTCCACCACGACCCGGCTTCGGTCGGGGTAGGAGAAATAACGCGGCGAGGACACCGAGGGCGTGGGGTTGACGGTGAGGGTTTTTCGTTCGGCCGACCACTCCACGCGGGCGCCGGCGACGCTCTGGAATTCCGGCGTCGTCAAAAATGAAACGGGGACGTAGGCGGCGCTGCCCCACACTTGCACAGGGCCCTCGAGCGAAACGCCCTTGCCCAACACCTGGGCGCTGGACCGGTCCAGGTCGAAGTGAACCGCGCCGCCTTCCCGGTGATAGCTGACGCGGCGGGACACGCCGCGCCACTGAACGCGGCCACCGAAGAGGCGGCGCACCGTTTGAAGCGACACGCAGGGAACGCCGTCGATGCGGCGAAGGGGAAGATCGCTCAGGAAGCGGCCGTCCACCCCGGCGGAGAAACGCTCTTCCGGCCAAGGCGCGGGGCGCCCCGCGGCGCGCGCCGGGAGCGGCGCCGTTGAGAGGGCGAAGAGGGGGAGAACGATTAAAAGTGTTTTCTTCATCGGAACATCCGAATGAGAAAGTATAGAACAATCGCGGCCCCGACGGAAAACCAAACCCGGCGGAGGCCCCGCCCCGACGCCGCGGTCGCCACCGACGACCAAAAGAGGATGTCCCCGTCGGACGGGGCGGCGGTGGTGGGCGGCCGGAGCGTGACGGCGCCTTTGGTCCGCAAGGCGTCAGGAGCG
>Ga0268298_10002691_pt1 | contig 19130 bp, 14 predicted proteins | sample WWTPWeurt_MetaG_FD_194462 | JGI IMG/M metagenome (GOLD analysis project Ga0268298, IMG submission 194462) | Activated sludge microbial communities from WWTP in Nijmegen, Gelderland, Netherland - WWTP Weurt | ecosystem: Engineered > WWTP > Aerobic digester > Activated sludge | place...
TACGACAACATCGTGCAGAATGGCCGCCATTTCTTTTTTTCCGTGACGCGTGTTTCGTGGTATACTTTTGGAAGATTAAATTGTAAATATCCTTTTTCTATGACGGATAAACAAAAAATCGGCGCGGGTATCGGGATCGCGCTCCTCATTGTTTCATTCATCTTTCTCTACCGACAGTTTTCTGTGCGAGATGTACCGGTTTCGGTTCCACTTCCATTTCCCGCCGAGGAAACTCCGAACGGCGCGGCGCGGGGAGGTTCGAATGGTTCCGAAATGAGTGGCGGTTCTCCGATGAAGAAAATTCCCGCTCCGGAAACCCCGGACGATATTGTGGACGATATTGTGGAAAATGACGCCGATAGCTCGGCTCTTGATGAGGAATCGGTTGGCGAAACGTCGGCAGCGGTCGAAAGTGTACAAACTATTGATGATATAACCAACGCGTATGACGAACAACAACTCTAAGTATGTGTTTTCGGGAGTGGCTTTGTTGAGCATTGTCGTGTTTGGATTCGCGCCGGGGATTCGCGTCGAAGCCAATACGACAAGTGAGGACGCTTCGGAAGAGCGGGAACTCTTTTGGATGAAGGCGAAGGAGCGTGCCGAGGAGCGAAAGAACCAGGTTGAGAAAAATTGGGAAGAGAAGCAGGTAATGATGGAAGAAAAGAAAGAAGAACGCCAGGAAAAAATTTGCTCGAATCTGGTGAATCGGAATGAAAAAATGAGCGAGCGAATCGGCGAACGATACGAGAAGCTCCTCGAGAGGAAAACGAAACGAACGGATATCTTTGAAGAGAAGCGGAGTAGTCGCGACGCGAAACTCGACGAGCATCGGGAGGATCGCGACGCTCGTCGATCGGAGATGTACGCAAAGCTTCTTGAACGGGCGGGGGATGACACTGAAAAACAGGCGGCGGTAGCGACTTTTAAAACAGCGATTGAACAAGCGGTTTCGGATCGGAAGGCGGCGGTCGACGCGGCGATCGCGGCGTTTCGTGCCGGTGTCGACGCGGCGGTCGGGGGTCGAAAGGATACGATGGACGAGAGTATTGCCGATTTCAAAGCGGCGGCTGAGGCGGCGTTTGCCAAGGCGAAGAGCGATTGCGAGTCCGGCGTTGATCCCAAAGACGTTCGCGAGACGCTTGCGGCAAGTCTTGAAGCGGCACGGAAGAATATTCAGGATGATCGCGCGGCGGCGGAAAAGGTGGGGACGCAAGTGAAGGCGCTTGCCGAAACCAAGAAGGCGGCATTTGAAAAAGCTCTCTCTGATTTTAAAGCGGCGGCTGAGGCGGCGCGTACCAATCTCAAAGCGGTATTTGGTTCCGACTCGGACGAAACCGAAGGGGAATAGCGTTTCCTTGCTCCGTATTTCTTGAATACTCTCTTTATGAGAGAAACATTTGCCGATCGGGTACGGAAAATTGTTGCGGAGATTCCAAGGGGTGAGACGCTTTCCTATGGCGAGGTCGCGCGGCGAGCGGGAAATGCGCGTGCCGCTCGCGCCGTCGGGAATATTCTCAAGAAGAATTTCGATCCGGCTATTCCCTGTCATCGCGTCATTCGAAGCGATGGGAAAACGGGCAACTATAATCGCGGTGCCGAGAGGAAGCGAGAACTCCTCAAAAGAGAGGGTGTGAGTATTGCAGAATGAAGCAAAAGAGGATAGAATATCCTTCTATGCCTCCACAGAAACACGAGCCGCATTCCCCGCATGACTGGATCACCGTTCGGGGGGCGCGGACGCACAATTTGAAGAATATCACCGTTTCGATTCCGCGCGGGAAGATGACGGTTTTTACGGGGCTTTCCGGAAGCGGGAAGTCTTCTTTGGCGTTTGACACGATATTTGCCGAAGGACAGCGACGCTATGTCGAATCACTCTCGGCGTACGCGCGACAGTTTCTCAATCAAATGCAGAAACCCGACGTGGACGAGATCGAAGGTCTCTCTCCCGCGATTTCGATCGATCAGAAATCGCGTTCGTCCAATCCGCGTTCGACGGTCGCGACGATTACGGAGATATATGACTACCTCCGTGTTCTTTATGCGCGTATCGGGCGACCGCATTGTCTTACGTGCGGGCGGGAAATTTCCAAACTTTCGACGGATGAGATGATTGGATTTATCACGTCGCTCGCCACCGTCGCTCGCGAAGCGACGTGGCAAGCGAGTGACGTGGCGAGTCGTGACGGAGATGGAGCGAAAAAATCGCTTCAGATTTTTGCGCCGGTCGTTCGCGGACGGAAGGGCGAATATTATCAGTTGCTCTACGATTATTTGGGCAAGGGGTTTTCGGAAGCGCGGATTGACGGTGAGATGAAAAGTCTCCGCGAGCGCGTCGTTCTCTCCAAATACAAAGCGCATACTATTGATATGCTCGTCGATACGGTTCCCATTTCGGAACTGAAAAGTAAGCTCTGGAGCGAAGATGCGGCGATGCGACTCCGCGAAGCGGTCGAGCGATCACTTGAGGAGACGGAGGGATTGGTGAAAATCGTGATCGGCGATGAAGAGAAATTGCTCTCATCAAAATACTCGTGTCCCTATGACGGCTTCTCGTATCCGGAGGTTGAGCCGCGGCTCTTCTCGTTCAATTCGCCGTATGGCGCATGTCCCGAATGTAACGGGCTTGGCACGAAGCATTTTTTCGGAAGCGATCCCTGCCCCCTTTGCAAGGGGAGTCGACTTCGCGAGGAAGCTCTATATGTGAAGGTTTCAGGAAAAAACATCGTGGAGTTTTCGGGTCTGGTGATTGGGGAAGCGAAGCGATTTCTCGATACCATGGAGTTGAGCGATAAGGAGCGTGCGATTGCAAGTGTCGTTCTCAAAGAAATCGGGAATCGACTCTCGTTTCTTCTCGATGTGGGACTCGACTATCTCTCGCTTGACCGGCGCGCCAATACGCTTTCGGGCGGCGAGTCTCAGCGGATTCGGCTCGCTTCCCAGCTCGGGAGCCGGCTCGTGGGCGCGCTCTATGTGCTTGATGAGCCGACAATCGGACTTCATCCGCGGGACAATGACCGGCTTATCAAGACGCTTGTCGAACTTCGAGATTTGGGAAATACCATCATTGTCGTCGAGCATGATGAAGACACGATTTTTGCGTCGGACGCGCTTGTCGATATCGGACCTCTCGCGGGCGTCCACGGCGGAAATGTTGTCGTCTCCGGATTTCTTGAGGATCTTTTGGCGGCAAAGAAGAATGTATCGAATTCACTCACGCTTGCGTATCTTCGAGGTGAAACGCGTATTCCGGTTCCCGATCGTCGACGGACAAAGGAGAAGGGTGCTATCAAAATCCGTGGCGGAAAAGCGTTTAATATCGACAATATGGATGCGGATATTCCCCTTGGACGATTGGTTGCCATAACGGGCGTCTCGGGATCGGGAAAGTCCACATTCCTCTACGAAGTTCTCTATAAAAATTTACAAGCGCGGCTTGATCGGCGGTACCGAAGTCCAAAGACGGTGAACTGCGCGGCGTTTTCGGGGACGGAATATTTGTCGCGCGCGGTTCTGATTGATCAATCACCCATCGGGCGGACGCCGCGTTCGAATCCGGCGACCTATACGGGAATGTGGACGCATATCCGCGATATGTTTGCCATGACCGCCGAGGCGCGGTTTCGCGGATGGCGCGCGGGACGTTTTTCTTTCAACGTGAAGGGTGGGCGATGCGAGGCGTGCGAGGGGAATGGACAGGTGGCGGTTGAGATGCACTTTCTTCCGACAGTCTACGTGCTCTGCGATGTCTGCAATGGGAAGCGCTTTACCAAAGAGACGCTCGAGGTTGTGTACAAAGAAAAAAATATTTACGACGTATTGAAAATGACCATCGAAGAAGCGGAGGTCTTCTTCAAAGATATTCCGGCGATTGCCGATCGACTCAAAACGCTTCTCAATGTCGGACTGGGATATCTCGAACTCGGGCAAAGCGCGACAACGCTCTCCGGCGGTGAGGCCCAACGCGTCAAAATTGCGAGCGAACTCTATCGGCCGGATCTCCATCGGACACTCTATCTTCTGGATGAGCCGACGGTCGGACTTCACTATGAAGATGTGAAAAAACTTATCGAGATTCTCAATACGCTTGTCGAGAAGGGAAATACCGTTGTCACGATTGAGCACAATATGGATATCTTGAAAAACGCCGACTATATTCTCGATATCGGACCCGAAGGCGGAGCGGGCGGCGGGCGCCTCGTCGGGAAGGGTACGCCGGAACAACTTGCCAATAATCCGCACTCGCACACCGGAGAATATCTGAGGCGAGCGTTGAAAAAATGAGGAATGAAAACAGAAGAAAGAAATGCGGTATTTCTTCTTGTTTTCTTGAACAATCTTTGGAGAAAAGGTATTCTTGGTGCAATGAGTTAAACAATAAAAAACAAAACAGTATGGCTTGTCTCATAGTGCCGGCATCGGCGGCAATTCTCGTTTCCGGCGCGAAGAAAAAGATTTCGGCAGAGCTCCATCCCGAGCGGCTCGAGTGGATGCTCTGGGGTGGGACAGGGATGCTTATTGTCGATCACTTGATGACGGGCGAGCTCGTGCCGTACCCGCCCTTTCTCACGGCGATGGATAATCCCGTCGACACAGTGGTGATGTTTCAAGAAATCGCCACGACGGGTGTCTTGATGACCGTCCTCGTCTTTGCAATGTGGTTCGGTATGATCGCGTATGAACGGTTTGTCTACCGAAAAGGGAAGGCGTCAGTTTCTCATTCATAGGAGCGGGTTGCGGTCCATAGTTCTTGCTGTTGTAAATTCATCGACCGTGGAGAAGTTAGAGTGTGTTAAGAAAGTCCGCTTTTTCGGAAAAAATTATTTTTTGCTTGTCTTCCACTTCGTTCGAAAGCCGCAAAAAACAATTTTTCCCGAAAAAGCTTTGTCGATTCTTTTGAATTTGAAGCTTTTTTAACACGCTCTTATAGAAAACATTTCGGTTTTTATTTTGCAGGACGTTTCTACAAATTCCCTCAATAGAGGGAATTTTGTATGCTATAGATGGAGTTGAAAATCGTATACTCTAGAAAGTATGACCCCCGAAATATTCACCCAACAATTCGCCGAGAAGCTTCCTGATTCGCCGGGGGTGTACTTCTTCCTGGATGGGAAGGGGGAGATTGTGTATATCGGGAAGGCGACGTCTTTGCGGGATCGGGTGCGGAGTTATTTTGTGCAGGATATGCTCCTCACGCGGGGACCGAAGATTGTGCGGATGTTGGAACGTGCAGAAAGCATAGAATGGCAGGTGACCGACTCGGCGCTCGAGGCGCTCCTTCTTGAAGCGGAACTCATTAAGAAGCACCGCCCGCCCTACAACACGGATGTGAAGGACGACAAGAGTTGGAATATGGTGGTCATTACGGAGGAGAAATTTCCGAGAGTGCTCGTGGAGCGAGGGAGAACAATGCAAAATGAAAAATGCAAAATGAAAAATGGAGGGGGGCAAGGGGAGGAAAAACAGAAATACAAAAGTCGGAAGATATTCGGACCATTTCCGTCGGGAGGTTCGCTCAAGGAAGCGATGAAAATTGTACGACGGATTTTTCCGTTTCGGGATAGGTGTGTTCCGTTTGAGGGAAAAATTCGTAATGTATCTTCGAGCGATCATTTGGTGGGCGCAGAAGAGAATGCCTCTCATTTAAAGAGTGGCTGGATTCCTCCCGCCACGGCGGGGGGAATGACGGAGAAGGAAGGGATGGCGAAAGGCGGAAGAAAGGGAACAAAAGGAACGAAACTTTGTTTCAATGCGCAAATCGGGCTTTGTCCCGGGATGTGCGCGGGGAAAATTTCCGCGCGAGAGTACGCGAAGACGATTCGAAATATCACCCTGTTTTTCGAGGGGAAGAAAACGAAGCTTGTTCAAAATTTGGAACGAGAAATGAAACGCGAAGCGAAAGCGCTCCGGTTTGAACGAGCGAATGCAATAAAGAAAACGCTCTTTGCGTTGGGACACATTCAGGATGTCGCGCTCTTGAAACGGAATTTGTTTGAAAAAGACCGAGAGGCGTTCGCGTCAGTTGTCGGTTCGTCGTACAGGATCGAAGCGTATGATGTCGCGCATTTGGGCGGAAAGGAGACGGTCGGCGTGATGACGGTTGTGTCGGGCGGAAGTGCGGAGAAAAACGAATATCGGAAATTTATCATTCGAGGAGATACGCACGGGAATGATCTCGCGGCGCTCGAAGAATTGTTGCGGCGGCGGTTCGCTCATCCCGAATGGACATTTCCTTCGCTTGTCGTTGTTGACGGCGGCACTCTCCAACATCACGTTGCGAAGGCGGTGCTTTCAGAATATTCGCTTGATATTCCGATCGTGTCGGTCGTAAAGGATGATCGTCACAATCCGAAAGGGATTCTTGGTCCGACAAGAGAACGCGATGCTTTCAAAGATGACATCCTCTTTGCGAACAGCGAGGCTCATCGGTACGCAATTTCGTTTCACCGGAAGCGGAGAGGGAGGGCGTTTTTACATTCCTAGCTTTTGCCATTTTCCCCTCTTTCGGCTATACTCGGGCATATGGCTTCAGAATTCTTTCGCATTGAAGGGGGGCATCGCCTCTCGGGTGAGATCGAGGTGAGGGGGTCCAAGAATGCCGCGGCGCCTATTATCGCGGCGACCCTGCTCACGACCGAACCCTGCGTACTCCGCAATGTCCCGCGCATTGAGGATGTGTTTCGTTTGCTTGAAATCATACAGAGTATTGGCGCTACCGTGGAGTGGATCGATCAGTCGTCCGTCCGTATTGAGGCGCGGGAAATATTTCCCGAAAAACTCTCCCTTGATGAAGTGCGTCGTGTTCGAATGTCCGTTCTCCTTTTCGGATCGCTTGCCGCTCGGTGTGATCGGTTTTCTCTGGGGCATCCGGGCGGGTGCGCTATCGGGGCGCGTTCAATTGAGACGCATGTGGACGCGCTTGAAAAATTGGGAGTGAGGATTGTGAAACACGAAAGGCATTACGAAGTGGATGCGACCGGGCGTCGCGCGGGAAAAATAGTTCAGCGGGAATTTTCCGTTACTTCGACGGAGGATGCACTGATGCTTGCGGCATCGCTCCCCGGGAAAACCATTATTAAGCTTGCCGCCGGAGAGCCGCATGTCGAGGATCTTGGAAATTTTCTCGTATCGATGGGTGCAAAAATCGAAGGGTTGGGGACGCATACGATTATTGTGGAGGGCGGGACACTTCATGGCGCGGAACATTCGGTTATTCCGGATCCGATTGAGGCGACAACGTTTCTTGCTTTGGCGGCGGCATCGGGAAGTGAGCTTTCGGTGGTGAATGCTCGCGAGGAGCATCTTGAGTCGGTTCTGGAAAAAATGCGAGACTTTGGTGTCGGGTTTCGTATCGAGTCGAACCGTATTACCGTTCTTCCGGCAAAAAAACTCGTTTCTCCCGGGAAGGTGAAGGCGGAACTCTATCCCGGTATTCCGACGGACGCACTTTCGCTTTTCGCGGTGATCGCGGCGAAGAGCGAAGGGGAGACACTTCTTCATGAGCATTTTTATGAGGGGCGATTCAACTATGTTTCCGAATTCGAAAAGATGCGCGTCAGAGCGACGGTCTTGAATCCGCATCAAGCGGTTGTGCACGGTCCCGCCGTTTTTCGCGGGACGACGATCAAAAGCTTCGATCTGCGCGCGGGCGCGACACTCATTATCGCCGCGCTTATCGCCGAAGGGACGACGGTGATTGAGGATATCTATCAGGTCGACCGCGGATACGAACGAATCGAAGAACGTTTGCAAAAAATCGGTGCGAAAATACAAAGAATATCGAATGGAGAATGTTGAATGGAGGAAGAAAGATTACAAGAGTTTCTTTGAATAATTCCCTATTCCACATTCTTCATTCTTGATTCTCTTCCATGTTTGTCAAAAAAATCGGTATCGATTTGGGGACGGCGAACACGCTGGTCTTTGTTCCGGGGCGAGGGATCGTCGTGAATGAACCCTCCGTGGTTGCGGTGTCGCTCGCCGACAATCGGGTGCTCGCGGTCGGAAATGAGGCGAAGGAAATGTTGGGACGAACGCCCGACACAATTGTTGCCTCGCAACCCTTGAAAGACGGCGCGATCGCCGACTATCGTATTACCGAAGCGATGCTTCGGTATTTCATTGGACTCGTGTCGGGTCGGGTGCGATTTTTTCGTCCCGAGGTCGTGCTCTCGATTCCCGCGGGTGTCACGTCGACCGAGCGGCGCGCCGTTGTCGACGCGGCGATCAAAGCGGGCGCCCGCGCGGCGTATGTGGTCAAGGAGCCGATCTTGGCGGCAATCGGCGCCGGCATCCCGATTCATACCGCGCAAGGAAATATGATCATCAATATCGGTGGCGGCACGTCGGAAATCGCGATCATTTCTTTGGGCGGAATCGTCGCGGCGCACAGCGCGCGCGTCGGCGGGAATCGAATCGATCAGGCGATATCGGATTATATCAAGCGAAAATACAGTATGGCGATTGGAGAGCGGACGGCGGAAGAAGTGAAGATGAAGATCGGCTCCGCGATCGCACTCGTCAAAGAGGAACACTTCGATCTTCGCGGTCGCGATCTGATGGGCGGACTCCCGAAGACGCTCACGGTCTCGTCCAATGAAATCACCGAAGCGATGCAGGATGAGCTTCGCGAAATCATTAACGTGATCAAGCACGTGCTTCAGGAGACGCCGCCGGAACTCGCGGCGGACATTATGGACAAAGGAATGATTCTTTCGGGTGGCACGGCGCAACTCAAGAATCTTGACCAGCTCATTGCGCGGACGATCGGTGTCCCCTGCTATGTCGCCGATGATCCGGCGTTTTGCGTTGCCAAGGGAACCGGCATCGTCCTCGAACATCTCGATGTGTACAAGCGGAGCATTATGATGGGGAAATAGATTTTGGGAGTATTCAAAACTTTTATATTTGGCACGTTCAAGAAATGCTCCGGGGCTTGGTAGTTGTGCCTGTTGGTTTTGGATGGAAATAACCTCCCAAAGAATCTTTTGTTTGTGGTTTTTGTGAGTCTGTTCGCCCCTCCGTTTATTTCTTTCTCCCCGCCTACCGGCAGGCAGGTTTGCCAAATATAAAAGTTTTGAATGTTTGCATTTTTCGTTTTTTATGATCATCGGCATTGATGCGTCTCGAGCCTTTCTTTCGAGTAGAACGGGTATTGAGGAATATTCGTATCAGGTTATCAAGTATTTACGCAATGAACTCGCGGAAGAGCGGGTTGTTTTGTATGTGAGAAAAAAGAATGGAGAATGTGGAATAGAGAATGGAGAAAATACGAAATCAGAAACAATTTCTAATTTTGAGTTACCGGAAAACTGGGAGGTGCGGGAGCTCTGGGGGCCGAGGGTGTGGACGCAGGGAAGGCTCGCGCTTGAGATGCTCCTTCATCCGCCGGATGTGCTTTTCGTGCCGGCGCATACGGTACCATGGATACATCCGAAACGGACGGTGGTCGTGGTTCATGGGCTTGAATATGAATTTTGTCCTGAGGCGTATTCGTGGTGGGAGAGATGGTATATGCGGCGGTCGATCAAGAATTCCTGCCGATGGGCATCGAAGATTATTGCCGTGTCGGAAAATACGAAGCGGGATCTGGTGCGGCTTTACGGCGTTCCGGAGGAGAAAATCAGGGTGATATACGAGGGCGTAAAACAAATGAAAAGTGAGGGAAGGAATGGAGAATGGAGAATGGAGAATGGAGAATCGGGCAGGAATTCAAAATTCCAAATAAATTCCAATCCGCCAATCGGCGGACAAAAACCGTATTTCTTGTTTGTTGGGAGAATAGAGACGAGGAAAAATGTGGGGCGAATGATTGAGGCGTTTGATGGGTTCAAAAGGAAATGTGGGACGAATCACATACTCGTTTTGGCGGGAAAGCCGGGGTATGGGTATGAGAAAATTAAAAATGAAAAATTAAAAATGAAAAATTCCGGAGAAGTTATCGAGTTGGGGTATGTGAGCGAAGAAGAAAAATGGGAATTATTGCGGAATGCCGAGGGGTTTCTCTTCCCGTCGCTCTATGAGGGGTTTGGGCTTCCCGTGTTGGAAGCGCAGGCGATCGGAGTGCCGGTACTCACATCAAATATCTCATCGCTTCCGGAAATATCAGGAATGAATTCAGTTATTCTCGTCGATCCTTTGAATGTTGAGGATATTGCGACAGGAATAGAGAAAATCGCCTTGGATACGCGGCTTCGGAGTGCTATAATCGAAGGCGGTCTCCGGAATGTGAAGCGATTTAGCTGGGAGAAATGCGCGAAGGGGGCGGGAGAGGTATTGAAGGGTTAGCTTTTCGTCATTCCCGCGAAGGCGGGAATCTAGGTACCACCTGCTGAACACATCATTTCTACGAGTTAAATTTGTAGGTGTTTGCTGTAAGCTGGTGGAGACTGCCTGCCTGCCGGTAGGCACGGGATCCCCGCTTTCGCGGGGATGACGAGCAAGGGAAAATGAAAAAACCCGTTGATGTGATCTCGGGGTTTTTGTGAGACTTGAGATTTGGCAGGCTTTATGTTTATTCCTGTGTATTCTCCTCTGGGGCGCTTAGTGCTAATCGATCGAGGCGTTTATGGATTTTGCTGATACTGATATTTATCCGTATCAGGTTTAATACAGATAATGTACATACGAAGAGAAGCAATTGCCTTATTGTAACCTTATCGATAGCCCCATCAATTCCATGAAGCAGAGTGTCCACGAAGAATGGTCCAAGGAGAAGGGAGATACATGCTACCATGATCAGTGTATCTATAACAACCTCGGCTGGCGGGAAATTGCCTTTCTTGCTACCGGTGGTTTCCACGGGGTTTCTCCTGATTGGTAAGTTACTATCCGCGAATTGGGACTTTCGAATATATCATAGATATGGAAACACGTCAATATGCTCTGAAACTCGGGAATATCGGAAAGGTGGCCTTGGTGCATGACTTTCTTCTCTATCGCGGTGGGGCTGAGCGGGTGCTCCGCGCGCTTGCGGATATGTTTCCGGAGGCGCCGATATATACGCTCCTCTATGACCGTGGGGGAATGAAAGGCATGTTTCTCGATCGGGAAGTGCGGACGTCATTCTTGGGATCGTGGCCCCTGTGGCTTCGGAAGCGCCATCGGTGGCTCCTTCCATTCTATGGGGCGGCGACGGAGGCGATTGATCTCCGGGATTTCGATCTGGTTATTTCGTCGTCGGGGGCGTGGACCAAGGGAATCGTGACGCGGCTTCGCACCAAGCATATCGCCTATATTCACTCGCCGATGCGCTTCGTTTGGGATGAGAATGAGCGATATCTCTCGGAGAGCGGCGGATTCCATTTTGTGAAGCGCGCTCTGCTTTCGTATCTCCGGCTCTGGGACAAGGAGGCGTCGATGCGTCCGGATGTGCTCGTCGCAAATTCCGAGTATACGAGGCGGCGCATTCAGAAATACTATCGTCGTGACGCGGACGTGATTTTCCCGCCTGTTCAGTTGTTCCCGGGCACTGAACTCGGAGCGGTGCATCTCAACGATCGACCATTCCTCACCGTGTCGAGACTTTCCAAATACAAGCATACCGAAGAAATCATCCGTGCGTTTTCCAAGCTCAAGCTCCCACTTCTCGTCGTTGGCGCGGGACGAGAATGCGCGCAACTGGAAAAACTGGTACCGCCGAACGTAAAACTTGTGGGCGATGTGTCGGATGCGGAGCTCGGAAATCTTCTTGGGAAAGCGCGAGCCTTTGTCTTCGCGAGCGATGAAGACTTCGGACTCTCTCTCGCCGAAGCGCAAGCGGCGGGACTTCCGGCGATCGCGCTTCGAAAAGGAGGCGCCGTGGAAATTGTGAATGAGAAAACCGGTGTCTTTTTTTTCAAACCAACCGCCTTAAGTATTGCGGAAGCGGTGGAAGACTATATCAGTCGAGAGACATCGTTCGATCGAGGGAATATTAAAAAAAGCGCGGAGCGGTTTTCGGAAGCGGTGTTCCGTGAGAAGATGATGGAAACGGTAAAACACATTGTCGAATAATTACAAATGATAAATTCCAAATTTCAAAAGAATTTTTGAGTGAAAGAATTTCTGAAGGAATTCATTAAATCATTGAATTTTTGGGAAATTACTTTGGAATTTGAAATTTTTCATTTGCAATTTATTTCCCCATGATCATCGGACATATACCAATTCGGGAGCGGTTGTGGCGCGCGATTGATCGGGAGCGCGCGGCGCACGCGTATCTCTTTGTCGGACCCGAGAGTGTCGGGAAACGCGCGGTCGCGCTTGAATGCGCGGAGCGATTTTTGGGCGAGGCGTTTCCCGCCGAAGTGAGCGTCATACAGCCGGAGCGCATCGAGGAAAAAGGGAAAATTCGTGAGGCGGCGATCGGAATTGTTTCGGTGCGCGAGGCGACTCGAGCACTCGGGCTTTCGTCGCGATCGGGAAGTCGTCGCGTACTCCTCATCGATGACGCGCATCGCTTGTCGGAGTCGGCACAGAACGCGCTCCTCAAAACGCTTGAGGAGCCGCCCTCGGGAGCGATCATTTTTCTCATAACGCACGAAGAGGGCGCGATGCTTGAAACTATCCGATCGCGCTGTGAACGAATGGCGTTTTCCTTGGTTTCCGAGGAGGTGATCGGTGAAGTTTTGACGGATATTCCGGAGGTACTCTGTCGGTTGGGGCGTCCCGGTATCGGATTTTCATACCGAGAGAACGCCGATGTGATTGTTGGAGAATTGGAGATTTTGGAAAAACTCCGAGCTTTTCACTTGCTTTCCTTTGGCGATCGCGCGGCACTGCTTGAGTCGATACTCCCGGACGCGCCGCGGACGGAGCGGCTTCTCTCGTGGTGGGCGGGACTCTTGGAGGGAAACGTAATTCGTCCCGATCTTTCAATCGATCGTATCGATACGATCCGACTTCTCGGGAGCGTTTCCGCGACGCTCCGAGACATTCGCCGATTTCCCGGGAGCGCGCGAATCGCGCTGGAAATGCTCTTTTTTTTCAGGAAGAGCGCTTCGTCGTATCTTCCATAACGAGCGCTCATCTCAAAAATTTTTATGTTTTTTTTCGGAGGGAAGAAAAAAATACGAACGTCGTCATCGGTACTGCTTCGCCCAAGGCGGAGTCGGGTATTTCGAGGAAGAACGCGTGAAGACGCGGAAAATTCGGAAGAGAAGCACCGCTCTTTGTGGACACTGTGGTATGGATTTTTGTGGACAGCTCTTCTCGGCGCATTTTTGTACGGAACAATTTTCTCGTCACTTCTCCGTCTTGATCGAGTCGAAGTTTCCGGAACGAAGGAGGTTTCAGAGATTGATGTCGAATCTGAAGCGAAACGATTTTTGTCCGGGAAGTCGTTTGGAATATTTCCCGGCGATACGCTTCCGAGCGCTTTTGTTCGACGGTATTCTTTGGAACGCGGACTCCGGGAACAGTTTCCTTTGTTTCGAACGATTCGGGTTTCGACGGTGTTTCCGGATGTGCTCACCGTTTCCGTCGAAGAACGAAAACGAATGTTTACGCTCTGCTCCGGCGGACCGTGCTTTTGGGTTGATGAGCGGGGCGTACCATTCGAGGGAGCTACTCTTTCTTCGAACGGGGTGAGTCGAAATATCTTGACTGTGATTGATCGTTCCGCGAAGCCGATTGATCTTGAAGTCCCCGCCGTTTCGGATCTTTTTGTGCAAGAATCAATTCTTTTTCGAGAGCGACTTTCCCGTGAACTGGGCATTGCGACGGATATGGTTGCGGAAACGCCGTTTCGTCTTTCAAATGAAATTCGATTGAAGACGAAAGAAAATTGGGAGCTTCGCGTGAGTGCGGAAATTTCAGTGGACAAATCGTTGCGAGCGCTTCGCCTCTTTCTTGAAAAGACACTATCTTCCGATGATCGGAAACGCCTTGAATATATTGATCTCCGAACGGAAAATACAGTTTTCTATCTTTTGAAAGGAGAAGAGGAAAGGGAGAGTGATGATATTTCGAAAGAGAAAAAAGAAGATACAAAGAAAAAGAAAGAGAAAAACGATAAATAGGAATAATACCAACGTACCCTCATCTCCGCTACCTTGTGAGTTGCCGAGACCGAAAAATTATTTTTTCGGTCTCGGCGTGCATGAGAGAAGACTTCAGGGTAATGTGGTGTACTATCAAAAACAAAAACCCCGACACGTGTCGGGGTTTTTGGGAGAATTTTCAGTATGCTCTTTCGGAAACCGTGTCGACGTAGAAGATAAATATCGAGTCGCCGGCGCGGCCGATGAGAGCGTTTTCCGGGAGCCAGGAGTAGTTGATATTGTTTGCGGGCTGCTCTTTTTTGTAGATGCTTTCTTGATAGAATCCGGCGGAGACGGCGTACCAGCCGGGTTCGGGAGTGTTGTTGCTGTGCCAGGACGTGTACATATCTTTCAGATAGTATTCGGGACTCGAACCGCCGAAATAGTCGACGCGGATTTTCTGTATGGGCGTTTCGGTTGGAAATGATTTTTTGTTCGTGAGTTCTTGGCAGTCATCGGACGATTCTCTGCTACTTGAAACGCAAAGATTGTATCGATCCACCCACTGCTTGAGCCGCTTTACATCTTGCCCCCAGTCATAATTGGAGTCGGTAACATATTTGTAACCCTCGCTTGATCCGCCGAACGCGGTATTGAAGTAGGAGAGATAGCTCGGGTAGCTGAAAACCGGGATGAGTGCGATCCATATCGTGAGAAGGAAAACCAGGGTGCGGACGGTTTTCCACACGGTTTCATTTCCATGATGGCGCTTCCAATACGCGAAGAGGGACTTCGAAGAAAGAACAATAAGAAAGGGAAGGATGGGAAAGAGATGTCGGAATCCGATATTGAGATTTCCGGTGATGCTCAAATATCCATAGAGCGCGACGAAAGAGAGCATGGTGTATTCGGCGATGTGCGAGTGAAATGAATGAGCGATGATGGCACTCCATTTCATCGACTCCTTTCGATCACGTCGAGTTACCTTGAGAATGCGCCACCCGCCGTAGAGAAGGGCGAAGCCGAGAAGTGCGAGAAAGGGAAGCGTTGATTTCATAAGAAAGACGGCGGGGAAGTAGAGCGAAGAAGCTTGATTGGATACCTCTCCGAGGAAGTAGTAGGTGTTTCCTCCGGCGACTCGCGCAAAAACCATAAACACCCCGAGAAAATAGTGGGCGAGCGGTTTCATAAGCGGCACTTCGCTCAGAGTGAGGATGGCTGATTCGGCGAGGCGTCCTATCGCGCGGTCGTTCGGGAATTGCGCTCGTGCGATTTCCTGCACGGTTTCGACGGGCATATTCCAAACATTTGGAATGTAGAGCGTCCAGATGGCGATGAAACACACGGCGATCGACGCGGTGAATTTCAGAATAAAAGAAACCAGTGTTTTGAATTTCCAAAGAGCCTTTTTTGTTGAGTCAATTGCATCCGGATACGGCTTCGAAAGCGCATAGAATATGACGAGGAGTCCGAAGAGAGGGAAGAGTATCACGGCGGAAAATTTGGCGAGGTTTGCAAGTCCCAAGAAGATTCCGGAGAGGAGAATATTTTTCCAGGATGGATTCCTGAGGAACCGCACGAAGAAATAGGCGGAGAAGAATATGAACGCGGCGATGCCGATATCGGTTGTCACGTAGTGGCTGTGTCCGATGATATTGGGATCGGCGGCGTAGAGGAGGAGCGCGAAAAGTCCCGCGAGCGTACCGCCAAGTTCGCGTGTCCATCGGAAAATCATATATCCCAAGAGGAGTGCGATCAGAATAATCGGAAGGCGCGCGGCAAAGGTGACGAGGTCGGCGTCATTTCCCATCCCGAAGAGGAATCGATCGCCGAAGCTCCACTGGGCGAGTCCCCAATTTCGAACGGGTCCTTCCGGATGTTTTGACTGATCAACGTTCTCATCGCCTCTTTCCCAGAGTTCGCTCGGAACAGGGAAGGCGAGATTGGGAAGCGCGAGCATCGCGAGTCCCGAGAGATCCTTGATGAGCGGCGGATGCTCCGGATTGATCCGCATATCGAGATACTTGACGTAGCTAAAGGACGCGGGGATATGCGCTTTTTCATCCATCGTGGTCGATTCATCCCAGGCGAGTCGAACCGAAAGTATGGCAAAGATGACGAGTATCGCGACAACAAACCACGAAGCATATTTTTTGAGGAAATCCATAAGGGTGGATTAATGACCAATGACCAATTTTTGAATTTTTGAAAGAATGCTTGAATATTCGAATTCAAAAATTAATCATTTGGAAATTCTTTAAAAATTCAAAAATTAAAAACTCCTCATTTCCCATTTGAGCTTTTCATTCTATCACAATGATTCTGAAACTTTCTTTCTCGTTTTTTCCAAAAGGAACGGTTTCGATTCTCGATTTTGGGAAGGCGTTCCGCACTTTTTGAGCGACGTCTACATCCCATTTTTGCGGAAGGATAATGGCGGGCGTTTGTATTTCGGTTTCGGGCGCGAGAAATGTGGGTGTCTTTCCGGAATTGCGCGTGAGAAAAACGATGGGTTGGGCGGTGATGGGGAGATGATTATCAATCATTGTGCCGCCAGCGTTGGGAAGAACGTAGGCGTGTGTGCCATCGGGAAGTGCGTTTATGTATCGCGCCATCGCGGTAAATTCGGCATTGAAAGCGCCGCGAGCGTCTTGGTTCTCCGCAAAAAGAAGGAAGTATTTTCCGGTGTTCCAGAGGGGAATGATCATAAGCGTCGTTCCAACAAGGAGAAGCGCTCCGAGTTTCATTCCGGGCTGTTGGTGGATGATCCACTCTCCGAACCAGAGAAGTGGCATCGCCGCAATGAGAAAGACGAAGGGAATGGTGCCGATAGCACGGAGGGCATGCGGAAGTCCTTCTTCGGTCAAGAATTCCGGGATGAGCATGGTGGCGAAGCCGCCCAAGAGAAAGAGAGCTACGAGTAGATCGCGATTGCGGTCGATATCTCGAAATCGACGTTTCGCAAGGAGGAAGAGTCGAATGACGAGGAATACGAAACCGGTAATGAACAGTGTTCCCGTGAGAAAGTCGAGAAGCGGATAGGGCGGGTAGTTGTGCCGCCAATTCATATCACCGACGAAGGTGTACTTGATAAAGGAAAGGCCGAGTGTCTTGGCGAAGGTGAGCGGGAGATTGCCCTGATTTACTTCGGGCGAAAAAATGGAGATGGATGCCGATCGCGACGAGAGATACTCCGGGTGGGTCGCAAATTCAAAGACAATGGGCGCGGTGGTGACCATCATTCCGAAAATGAATACGAGCGCGTGTTTCCAGTATTGCGCAAGGAAATTTCGATAGGAGACGATGCCGCCGAGTGCCGCGAGGATGAGGATGAGGGGCGCGACACGGAAGGCAATGTAGGTGTGGAACCCGAGACCGAAGATGAGACCGCTTACAAGGAAAGGGATGAGGCTTTTGGTGCGGAGACCGCGGAAGAAAAAATAGAACGAGAACGAGAGAAGGAGGGGCACCATGATGGCGCGGAAACCGATTCGGGAAAAGTTGATCGCCCAGTAGGAAAAAGTGACAAGAAAGGCGGCGAAGAGGGCAACGCCGCGCTTGTGCCAGAGTTCTTTTGCGAGAAGATAGATGCCGAGCACGGTGAGTGTTCCGAAGAGCGCCGAGAAAAATTTGAGTGCGGCGATATTCGCGCCAAAGAAAAGAATGGCAAATGCCTGAAGATTGATGAAGAGTCCTTCGCGACCGTTGTTGTTGGGATAGAAGAGTCGATAGTCGCCCGTTTCATTGGCGAGGAGCGCGTCGACGCCGTTCATTGCCTCGTCCGGGTAGAGCCCGGCGGGGACGTTTTCGATATCCCAGAACCGGAGGAAAAACGCCGTCGCGAGAAGAACGACCAAGACGGCTGTTGCTACGAGTTTTTCATTTGAAAAAAAATGTCCGAAAAAATGTCGTCGCATAGTTTGACTTTTTTTGTTTTTTCTTCGCTTCATCGAAATGTGATACAATTATAGCACGAAATATTTTTTCTTTGCGATTCGTTTTTATGGAAGGAACCTCTGCTCCTCTTGGTCCTCCTTTGGAAATTCCACCGCGAACTCTTGGAGAGAAGGTGTTTAATTTTTTGCCGGAAACGGTTTCGGGGAAATTGGCAGGATCTTACAAAAGAGAAGATCTTACAAGAAGCATTGTCCGAGATCTAGGAAAAGAACAACGAAGTGATAAATCCATACACGATGGGGTTATTTCCGCCGTTTTTCTCGATGAGGATATCCCTTCATCTATCAAGAAAAGCATTTTGAAACATTTGGGAGGGAATGTTCCTGTTGAATCTCCACAAATAGGTGAAAATCAAAAGCCGATTGCGGTTTCTCTTGATCAAGGAACAAAAAAGAATACGGAAAAAAAAGATAGAGGGAATGAACCATCTGCCAATTCTTCTTCTTTGCCAAATAGAATTTTAGATGATTATGCTGAAAATACCCATGAGATACTTCCTCGAGCGATGAAATTTCTTGCCGGAGATCATTCCGATGATCCTCCGAAAGGTTCTTCCGAAGAAAACAAGAGAAAAAATTATAGTGCGGATCATGCGCGTCCTCCTAAATCCATCGAGATGAATTCCGGAAATGCGGAAGTTTCCGCTGATGATCGAAAAGAAGATGGGTCACTCGAAGGACATCTTGGTTCTTCCGATTACAAGGAGGCGATAGATGATCAAGCGGAAATTCAACCCGAAAGCAAAGGGAGTATTGACGCAGACAACATCGTCGAGGGTTTTGGAGTAGTGGGGGATGCGGCACCGGAAATTGTGATGGAGGAGAATGGAGAACAAAAGACGAGTGACGTTGTTTCGGAAAGAATCGGGAATGGCGAGGAGGAAGAGAATGTGCCGGAAGGGGAGTATCTACCCGATGGCGAAGAATCCTTGCAAGAATTGCGCGACCGTATCAAAACTTTGAAAGGCTCATCAGATGAAGCGAGAAATCGCTTTCTTACGTTGCGGCATCGAAATACATCGAAATGGCTTGCGGTCAAGAAAGCGCTTTTTTCATTGCATTCCAAGGAGCCGCCACAGGCGCTTATGGATGAGATGGAAGTTTTGAAAAGCGATTGGAAGTATACGCTTACACTCTACAAGGACGCGGTTGTCGAATTGGCGAAACGCGAGGCGGCGGAGCGAAAGCTTAATGGAAAGGATCGAGGATC